>ERZ1645192.584-NODE-584-length-30519-cov-7.483522_pt1 | contig 30519 bp, 24 predicted proteins | sample MGYA00575354_ERZ1645192 | MGnify/ENA primary metagenome ERZ1645192 (study PRJEB40844, sample SAMN11349763) | freshwater sediment metagenome | isolation source: river sediment | host: Sediment | place: India: Faizupur Khadar , New Delhi | collected 2017-02-21 ... | reverse complement strand
TTCATGCACAGTTATACTCCTTTTCCTGTGTCTGAAAAGTCGGGGCCATTATACTTGACGGAAATACAAGTTCGGGAGGAAGAGATATTTTCCTCACTAAATGGGATACTAGTGGTGCCAAGGTATGGACCAAGCAGTGGAATGCTGGGGGAGCGTCTTCTGTTGCGGTTGATAAACAAGAGAACAACATCTATATCGTCGGAAATGTTGGCGAATACATGTTTCTTGCCAAATGGACTGCCGATGGCGTTCCGGTTTGGAGCAAACAGTGGGGCACGAATGATCAACAAGACGAGGCTAATTCTGTTGCGGTGGATGGTAATGGAGATGTCTTTGTGACGGGATGGACGAATGGTTCGTTAGATGACAACACAAATGCGGGTGTTGCAGACATCTTTCTCACCAAATGGAGCTCGAATGGAACAAAGGCATGGACGGAACAGTGGGGAACAGACGGGTATGATTGGGGCGAGGGTGTTGTCGTAGATAATATGGAAAACATCTTTGTGACAGGATACACCAATGGCTCTCTTGATGGCAACAATAAGACTGGTGGCAACGACCTTTTTCTCACCAAATGGAAATCGAGTGGAACAAAGGCATGGACTAGGCAGTGGGGATCAAGTAGCCCCGATTATGGCAAATCCGTTGCAACGGATGATGAAGGAAACATCTTTGTAACGGGATACACCGAAGGTTCTTTTGAGGGCAACACGATTGCAGGGTACCATGATCCTTTTCTCACCAAATGGAATGCGGATGGCACAAAAGCGTGGACAAAACAGTGGGGCTCAAGTAACTCGGATTATGGCAATTCCGTTATAGTTGATAATGGTGGAAATATTTTTGTGGCAGGATACACCATGGATGCCCTTGATGGGAATACCAACGCAGGAGAAGCGGATATTTTTCTAACGAAGTGGTTGGCGGAGTAATTAAGAAGTTGGAGGTATGCGCTATGTCAGAGTCCACCAGGGCCCTTTCCGTTAGATTCAAAGATTATCGACTTAAAGGTTACTTTGGCCAAGCCGGACAATAGTAGTAAGGAGTTAACACATGCTGGAATGGATTCCTTTTATATCTAGTTATCCATTATGGTTCCGCTTTTTCTTTGTTTTCTGGTTGTTGGTTTTAGTTAGCATGTTGCTAATATTTTTCCCACGGCCAAAAGAAGCTGATCAGGGAAAGAAGAAGGACTCGGCGACATATATTAACCAAAATTTCGGGATTCAACACAACAACCAGATAACGGCTGAAAAGGTTACCATCTATCAGGGTTCTTCACCAACGGCACCGGCGCAACCGATGAAACGACAAATAAGAGATTTGCTCAAAACGATTAACCCCCGCATCGTACAATTGATAGATAATGGAGCGGCAAGCCAAGCTGTGATGATAAATCAGGCTAACATTGGTGAGTTGTTGCGTCTCGCAAAAGACCCATCGTCTGTAAAATACATAGAAATAAGAAGTACTGGTAGCACCGCCTCGGGTGCTCACAATAAGATTGGCGGTCATATGAATGATGCCAATGATGTGGGTTTCTTAACAGGCTATAATCTACTATTTAAACCAGCGTTGAAGGGAGAGTCGGAAGAATGAGCGTGAGCCATGGGGGGCGTTGTTCCCATCAGAACAAAGACGAAACGTTTGGCGGAGTAAAAATGATAATACCGCAACTGAAAGATGAGAAGATAAAGAGTTATGTCGAGTCCATTGAAATAAAATATCGAAAGAAGGTTCTGTTTGATGACATTGTAAATGATCCCAGGAAGACATCTTACTTGCTTGGAACATACAACGAGAATGATCTGAATATATTTGTCTACTTAAACAAGGCGTTATTTTTCAGAGATGAACTTGTTAAGCACACAATCATACATGAGTTAATACACTGCGAAATGGATAAAGAAGGTTATCCTATTACCAGAAATATAGAAGGATATAAAAATGATGTCAGAATGAAAAAAATTGGCACGGCGTTGGTGGATGCCGTAATTCATATTGAACTTAATTCGCGTCAGAAAGAAGCTGGGCTGTTTTTTGTTAAATTCGAGAAGGCAAGCGACTCCTTAGCAAAGAACCTTGTTGAGCGGGGGATTGAGATAGCTAGTCAAAGAGAGTTCCTCGACAAACTTCTGTTCGATGATCAGCGACTTTCCGTGAAGGATGCATTTGATAAATTGCGGGAGCTAATAGTCGTACTTGGTTTCGAGGAGTATTTTGAAATCATTAGCGGGAGCAGTTGTCCCCCGGCGGTCAGCAAATGAGCATGACCCTGTATAGATATATCGACGCAACATCCCAACATACAGTTGAAAACATGGACGAGGGGGTTTTTTTCTTTCAAGACCCCCGGAATTTTAACGATAAACGAGACTGTATGTGCAGATATACATACAGGGGAAGTGAAGCGGATTGGAAATCTTTTATAATGAACCCCGAAAGGTTTGTCTTCTTGAACCGTGATAAAAGAAGAGCGTTTTTTAAAGAACTGAAAACACGAAAGTTTGATTGGCAGCAAATATATTCTTTAGGAAAGGGGAATATCTTTGAAGATGAGAAGACGCTTATTAGGCGTTATGATGATATGGGGGTTTTGTGTCTTACCGCAAACACAAATCCAGAGTACATGTGGAGAGAATATGGTAGAGAAGGAAATGGTTTTTGTTTGGGATTTGAACTAGAGAACATTGGTGCTGGTCACGCACTCCGTTTCAATGATTCGGAGTTCTCCGAGAGTTATAAATCAACTTGTGGCTCGTATGTTGCGGCGCACAAGGTGAACTATGATGATGAGCCATTTGTTTTCAACCGGCTGGTTCCCAATGGATCTCCTTTTGATTTTTTCACGACAAAAGAGACTCGGTGGGATAAAGAGGATGAATGGCGCTTGATGATGTGGACAACCGATTTACGATACCCCAATGACCGGCGTATCCATTTTCACAAGGACCAGTTAAAAAGCATTGAATATGGACGGAAGATTGATGCAGAAATAAAGGACAAGATCAAAAACATAATAGAAAAGAAATATCCTACCTCTGTTTCTCAACTTTGGTGAGCGGTGCGCGGTGAGCGGCGTCAGCGCCCCATCCGCCACGGCAGGATGAACTTGACGGTGGAATTCTTCGCGGCGGACTTTCCTTCCAGATGCATGCAATACGCCGCCTTCGGCCGGTAGTGTTCCACAAAATAGTTCATCGCGGTCGGATTGAATCGCGCCGCGTTAAGCTTCACCTCTATCGGCACCGGCCCCTCGGGCAGGTCGAGAATGAAGTCGATTTCTTTCTTGTCCTGCGTGCGCCAGAACCGGATACGCTCGGCGCCGAACCGTTTGACCAGTTCGCCGAACACCGCCGTCTCGAAGGCATTCCCTTCTATCTCTTCCGGCAGGCGCCGCTTGGCGACGAGGTGCATGAGGCCGGTGTCGAGAAAGAATATCTTCGGCGTCTTGAAAAGTTCCTTGCGTACCGTTCCCGAGAAGGGCGGCACCAGCTTGATGACATAGGTGTTCTCAAGGATAAAAAGATACTGCTCTATGGTCTGGCGCGCCAACTGAGCGGTATTGGCGAGTTCGGCGATATTGAGCAAGCCGCCGCTTTGCGTCGCCAGCACCGTCAGGAGCCGGTTGAATTTTCCCGGGTCCTTGATATGGGCAAGATCGGCGATATCGGTGCGGAGATAGGTGCTCACGATCTGATCGAGATAGGTTTCCCGCATCGAGCGTTCGGGGGTCAGCACGATCTTGGGGTACCCGCCGCAGAGCACATGATCGCGGAAAAGCGTTTTCAAGCGGTCGGTCGCCGGCGTGTCGTGCACCTCCGCGTTCAGGTCGAACCGTTCGTCCCGGAAGGTGAGCGATTCCTCGAAATCGAGCGGGAACAGTTCGAAGTTCACCGTGCGTCCGACCAGCGAGTCGCGGAATTTACTTTTTATCGCAAAGCTGGATGACCCCGACACGACGAGTTTTATTTCGGGATGATGATCGTGCAGTAATTTGAGGAAGGGTGACGGGTCGGTGAGATACTGTATCTCGTCGATGAACAGAAAGGTGCGCCGTTCTTTGGCGGCCAGTCCGCGCTGGCGAAGATGGGCGATAAGCGGATCGGGTCCCTTTTCGCAAAGTTCGAGATGACGGGAATCTTCCAGATCGAGATACTCCACCGGTTCCGCTTTGACCTGTTCCATAAGCAGTCTCATCAGCGAGGTCTTCCCGGTCTGACGGGCGCCATGAATAACGATGATATCGTCCGTAGCAAGGTAGGACAACATATCGGCAAGTTTTTTTCGAGGGTACATAAGGTTCCTCCGCAAGGAATTATCCGCAAGTGCACTTTACACCATATCGGATATAAATGCAAGTACAGTTTCGTATAAAGGAGTGAGTCCTTCATTTTACGGGTTCGGCAACATTCCTTGCCAATCATTTACCATTGATAAATTACAAAAAAACGGTAAAAATAGGTTGACTTTTTACGAAAAAGTGTAATTATACGACTGTATTCCTTCGCGGGAGGGTTGTCATGAAACGATTTATAGAGACGCAACTGCTTGATTGGAAAAGCAGTTCCCCGCGCAAACCGCTGATAGTCCGTGGTGCGCGGCAGATCGGCAAGACCTACACCATCCGGCAGTTCAGCCGCGAGCACTTCGCCCGACTTGCCGCCATCGACTTGGAGCGCGACATCGCCCTGCGCGCCATCTTCGACGGATCGCTCGCCGCCGACGGCATCGTCCGGCAGATCGAAGCCTTCACCGGCGTACCGCTCGCCGGGGGCGACACGCTCCTGTTCATAGACGAGATACAGGCGGCGCCCCGCGCGATCATGGCGCTCCGCTATCTCTACGAAGAACGGCCCGACATCCCGGTCATCGCGGCGGGATCGGCGTTGGAGTTCGCGCTCGGCGACATCTCGTTCCCGGTGGGACGCGTCACCTTCGCGTGGATGCGGCCGATGACCTTTCACGAGTTCCTTCTCGCCTCCGGCCGCGATCTGCTCGCCCGTTCGCTGCCGATGCTCGATGCGCCCTATGCCGGTTCGACGGCGGTACACGAAAAGATGCTTGACGAGTTGAAGAAGTATCTGCTGGTCGGCGGCATGCCCGAGGCGGTGCAACGGTTTCTTGAGAACGGTTCATTCGAAGCGGCGGGCGCGGTGCATGGGGAACTCGCGGTATCGCTCGCCCAATCGCTCGCGAAATATCATACCCGTACCGATCCCGGGAGCCTCGAACAGGTTTTCCGGCAGTTGCCGCGCAGTGTCGGAACGCAGGTGCGATTCACCCATCTCGACCCCGACCGGCGCATCGAAAAGACCAAATCGTCGACGCAGGCGCTGTCGCGGGCGCTCCTGTTCCACCCGGTCCATACGGTCGATGCCCACGCGCTGCCGCTCGGCGGAACGGTTTCCGAAAAGCGGTTCAAGCCGCTTTTTCTCGATGTCGGTCTGATGCAATATCTGCGCGGGGTCACCGTTCGGGAGATCCTTGCGGCAAGCGATATCGGAGCGCTCCATCAGGGAGCGGTCGCCGAACAGTTCGTCGGACAGGAACTGCTTGCGGCGGGCGGCACCGAGAACGGCGCGCTCTATTACTGGTCCCGGGCCGAGAACCGGGGGAATGCCGAGATCGATTATCTGCTTGCGCGGAACGGAACGATCTACCCGATAGAGGTTAAGAGCGGCGCGGCGGGTCGCCTGCGGAGCATGCACCGGTTCCTTGACGAACATCCGGCCTCTCCCTTCGGCATCGCCTTTTCGCCGATGGCGCAGGAAAAGCGGATCGACGGTCGCATCCTCTTTGTGCCCCTGTACACACGGTTCGATGGAACGGGAACACCGACAGTATGAACGGGAGCGGCGCGTGACCATACTCATCATCACCGAGAAGCCTTCGATGGCGCGGAAGTACCGCGAGGCGCTCAAAGGGGTGCCCGATCTGCGGGTCGCCAATTCCTTCGGCCACATCGAGGCGCTCGCCGACATCAACCATTACCTTGCCGACCGACTCGGCGACAACAACACCTGGCGCGGCTCGATACCGCATCTGCCGTTCGTGCCGGAGAAATTCGTCCATGTCATCCGCGAGGAGGAGGCTTTCGCCGAGATCGCGAAGCATTTGCCGCAGGCCGATGAGGTGGTGCTCGCCTGCGACCCCGACCGCGAAGGGGAACTCATACAGCGCAACATCGTCGAGATAGCGGCCGACCGCGGCCTGATGAAGGGGCAGAAACTGACGCGCGTCTGGCTCCACAGCGAAACGGCGTCTGAGATAAAGAAGGCGTTCGCCGAGCGCCGACCGCACAGCGACTATGAAGGCTACTATCAGGCGGCGCGGACCCGCGAAGCGGTCGACTGGACCGTCGGGCTCCAGCTGACGCGGCTCTATTCGGTAAAATACGGGCGGCCGGGACACCTCATATCGGTCGGCCGCGTCCAGTCGTGGCTGCTCGCCGAGATCGTGAAACGCTGGCGCGAGCACACCGACCATACGCCGCAGACCTTCTGGACCTACACCTTCAAAACGGCCGACGGCGTCGTGTTCAACCTCGTCGACGAGGAGAAGAAGATACGGCGCTTCTTCGCCGCCGACGCCGAGGAACAGAAAAAACTCGCGACGGCCGCCGGCAAGCCGCTGACGATCACTGCCGTCGAGAAGAAGCCCTTCACCGAACACGCCCCGGCGCTTTATGACCTCAAGCAGCTGCAGAAGGATGCCGCGAACCGCTACAAATTCACCCCCGACGATACGCTGAAACTGGCGCAGGCGCTCTACGAGACGCACGAACTCATCAGCTATCCCCGCACCGACTGCAATGTCCTGTCGCCCGAGGAGGCGAAAGAACTGGAGAAGGCGGTGGCGCTGGTCGAGCGGTTCGCCGAGTACCGGCAACTCGCCGCGACGGTGCGCGCCGCGAATCCCGGACTCACGCTCGCCAAGAAATATATCGGCGAACTGCAGGGGCACTACGCCATCATCCCGGTCCTCTCCTACGACCGTCCCGGCCTGCCGACGCTCTCCGACGACGAGCGCAAGGTGTTCGACCTCATCGTGAAGCGCTTCATGGCGGCGCTCCTGCCGCCCGCGAAGGGCGACGCGACCGAGATGCTGGGGACCGTCGACGCCTTCCCGTTCCTCGCGCGGTTCCGCAACTACACCGACCTCGGCTTCAAGGCGGCGCTCGGGAAAGAACTGGTCGCCGACGATGACGCGGAAGAGGAGGAGAAACCGTTGCAGGTCTCCTACGAAAAGGGGCAGACGGTCGGCGGGAAGCTGGGCGAGAAAAAGGACGAGACCAAGCCGCCGCCGCTCTACACCGACGCGGCGATATTGTCGCTCATGGAAAAGGCGCACCTGCTCGTCGTCGATAAAGCGCTACGCGAAGCGCTCAAGGATGCCAATGGGGTCGGGACCGCCGCGACGCGGGCCGGGTTCATTCCAACGCTCATCGCCCGCGAATACATCAAGAAAGAAAAACAGGTCTATGTTCCCACGCCGCTCGGCCTTGAACTCGAGCCGCTTCTTCCCGATGAACTCAAGGTGCCCGACTACAGCGCGCGGCTCGAATACCATCTCTGGAACACGGTGAAGGGGAAGGGGAGCGTCGGCTTCGACCAGTTCATGACCGAGTCGCTCGATTTCCTGCGTCGCGTCTTCGATAAGATACAGGGAAGCGCCGCGCGACTCAACCAGCTCGATGCCGCCGACGCGCTCGGAGCCTGTCCCAAGTGCGGCAAGGGGTTCATCCTCGAACGGGAGAAGTGCTACTCCTGCACCGACCGGCAAGGGTGCGGCTTTGTCCTGTGGAAGGTCTATTCGAACGCGAAACTGACCAAGACCGAACTCAAGAACATCCTCAAGAACGGCGAAACGAAAAAGCCGCTCAAGATGAAGTCGAAGGAGGGGCGCGAATTCGAGGCGCGGATACGACTCAACCGCGAATCATGGCGCGCCGACTATGTTTTCGAGAATAAATTCGAGAAAAAAGTATAGCGGAGGCCGGGCTAGTTCTCTTCGCCGCCCACGGTGTTGCCCGGGACGATGATGGTGACGGTCTGGGTGTCGAGCAGCGCGCCGGTCACCTGATCGACGATATTGATGAGCGCCGCGAACACCACCGCTTCGGAACTTTCCGGTTCATAGCAGGTGTCGTTCTGGGCGTGGACGGTGAACAGGAGATGTGAACCCTCCTTGGCGGGACTCGAGGTGCCCGAGGCGAAATTCGAGAAGCCGTTGTTGTAGGTCGATCCTTCGTAGGCGGCGGGAGCGGCGACCGGTGTGCAGCTCTTCTCCGGTTCGGCCGGCGGCGCCACGAATTCGAGCGATTCGACCTTCTTGACGAAACAGGCGGTGTCGACCGTCATCGGGTCGCCGTCGTCCTTGACCGCCGAGAGGACATTGAAGGTGGCGTATTTGATGATGGCGTCGATGCCGTCGACCACCGAGGTGCCCAGACTGCTGCCGTCCTCGGGTACCTGATACCGGAGTGTGCAGAGGCCGCCGGTCGGGGCGACCGCTCCGCCGTTGAGGGTACAGCACTGATCGGCGCCGCAGCGCCAGGTCGTTTCGCCGGTCTTGAACGCGCACACCGGGACCCGCGCGCCGGTCGCGTCGGATATGTCGGTCAACTGGGTCGAGGCGGTCGCGTCGTATTCGGTGGAGAGCGCCGACTGCACCGTGATGGTGCGGACACCGAGCGCGTTAAGGGCGCTCACCGTGTCGTCGCGCGAATGGTGCCCCGTCCCGCCGTAGTCGCCCGGCACATGGCTGGCCGCGTCGGTCACATGGAGCGCGATGGGAAGCGTCCCGGCCCGGAATCCCGCGCCGCCCTGCCCGGTGCCGGTGTAGGCGGCGATGGTCTGTGTCTCGTTGCAGTCGCCGTCGCAGCCGCCCGTCGCGGTGATGGTGAAGGTGCCGCCCGCGCCGGAGGCCATCTGGTAGAGCGATTCGTAGCCCGATTCGGGGACATCGTCGCCGTTGCCGAGCGTGAGGGCGTTGACGGCGGCCTGCGCCGCGGCGGTGTCGGTGGTCGGACTCTGCAGGAGCGTCCACGGCTTGTCGCTACCCGACCCGAAACCGCAGACCGGGAAATCCTCATATTTCGACACGCCGAACGCGCTGTCGGCGACCCGCGCGATGGCCTCGCTCATGACGGTCGAAAGCCCCGATTTGAGGTTGCCTATCTCGCCGCCCATCGACCCGGTGGTGTCGACATTAAAGAAGATATCGGTCTTGCGGACCGTCGGGGTGAAGGTGAGGACATCGGTCTGCTCCGGCTGCTGGTAGGGAAGGACGAAGTAGAAATCGACGAAGTCCTTGACCCTCACGGCGGCGTCGCACAGATCGGAGCCGACCGCCTTTTCGGCCAGATCGGTGTAGCCATCGCCGTCGGTGTCGGCCGTGAGGCGCGAATCCTTGCCGAGCGTCGTGCAGTATTCCTCCGACGCGTCGGGGAGGCCGTCGTTATCGCTGTCCTTGTCGCGGAAATCGTAGAGGCCGTCGTTGTCGCTGTCGAGCGGCAGGGTATCGGGGCCCTTCTCGATAGCGTCGTCGATCCCGTCGCCGTCGGCGTCGGTATCGAGGTAGTTCGGCAGGCCGTCGCCGTCGGCGTCTTTGTTGCTTTCGTAGAGATCGAGCACGCCGTCGGCGTCGCTGTCGTCGTCGAGAAAATCGGGGATGGTGTCGCCGTCGGTGTCGGCGCAGGGCTGGGTGGCGCATTCTATGCCGTCGGGCATATTGTCGTTGTCGCTGTCGGCATCCCGGTAGTTCGCCGTGCCGTCGCCGTCGGCGTCGCCGGTCCCCTCGATGCCGTCAGGGAGGCCGTCGTTATCCGAATCGGTGTCGCGGAAGTCGGCGGTGCCGTCCTTGTCGGTGTCGACCGCCAGTCCGCCCGGCGCCTCGGTGCTGTCGGGGAGTCCGTCGCCGTCCGAATCGGTGTCCTCGAAGTCGGGGGTGCCGTCCGAATCGGTGTCATCGGTCCCTTCGACGCCGTTCTTGATCCCGTCGCCGTCGGCATCCTCTTCGTCCCACGCCGTCGGTATGTCGTTGTCGACCGTGTCCGCTTCGACATCATCGCCTTCAACGGGCGGGGTGTCTCCGTCGGGGAGGTCGTTGTCTTTCGGCAGGTCGAAGTCTTTATCAATGTCGGGAGTGTCGGTGTCCACCTCGTCGTCCTGCACGGCGATATCGTCGAGGTTGACCGACGGGTCGTTGCCGCAGGCGGTCGCGAGCAGGGTCATGAACCCCGCGATGAGGATGAGAAGCGCCGTGACGTTGCGGTCGCGCATGGTGTGTCCCCCTGTCTCAGTGGGTTTCTAATATCCCTAAAATACTTGAATTCGCGGCCGAAGTCAAGCGCTTTTCCGACCCCTGCGGGCAAAACATTGCCTCCCGCCGCGCCTTGTGCCATACTGCCCTGTTCTGTGAACGGGGGAGACGATGGTCAAGAAGAAACACACGGCGTTCATCTGCTCGCACTGCGGCTACAGCTCGGTCAAGTGGCTCGGCCGCTGTCCGGGGTGCGGCGAGTGGGAAAGTTTCGAGGAGAAGGATGAGACGCACTTCACGATAAGCGCTCATTCGTCCGGTGCGCCGAGTTATACCCACATCGACGAGATCGACACGACCAAGGCCGACCGGATCGACTGCGGATCGGTCGAGTTCAACCGCATCCTCGGCGGCGGGGTGGTGCGCGGCAGTTACAACCTGATCTCGGGCGCCCCCGGCGTCGGCAAATCGACCCTCATGCTTCAGATAGCGCTGAAACTCGCGGCGCACCGCAAGGTGCTCTACCTCTCGGGCGAAGAGTCGGCCCCGCAGGTGAAGATGCGGTTCGGCCGTCTCACCAAGGCCGAGGCGAAAAGTCAGCTTTTCGTCAGCAACGAGAACAACATTGAACTCCTGCGCGAGATCGTCGAACAGGAGAAGTTCGAGGTGGTCTTCGTCGATTCTATCCAGAGCGTCTTCTCGACCGCCGTCACCGGCATCCCCGGCGCGGTCGGTCAGATAAAAGAATGCGCGGTGCGGCTCCTCGAGATCGCGAAGAAGTCGGGCGTGACGCTCTTCGTCATCGGGCATGTCACCAAGTCGGGGACCATCGCCGGGCCGATGCTCCTCGAACACATGGTCGACACGGTGCTCTACTTCGAGGGCGACCCGACGCTCGGCTACCGCGTCCTGCGGACCACCAAGAACCGCTTCGGCGGCACCGACGAGATCGGGATATTCACGATGACCTCGCAGGGACTCGAAGAGGTCGAGAATCCGTCGCAGTTCTTCATATCGAACCGCGAGGAGAATACCTCGGGCGGGGCGCTCGCCCTCATCATGGAGGGGACGCGGCCGTTCCTCATCGAGGTGCAGTCGCTCGCCACGAATTCCAATCTGCCCCAGCCGCGCCGCGTGACCAGCGGCATCGACAACGGCCGTCTGGCCATGATAACCGCGGTCCTCGAAAAGCGCGGCGATGTCTATTTCTCCAGCTTCGATGTCTTCGTCAATGTGGTGGGCGGGCTCAAACTCAAGACCCCGGCGAGCGATCTCCCCATCGCGGCGTCGCTCCTGTCGTCGATGTTCAGCATTGCGGTGCCGTCGCGCGTCGCCTTCATCGGCGAGATGGGGCTGGCGGGCGAGATACGGGAGGTGCCGGGGATCGAACTGATGCTCAAAGAGGGGGCGCGACTCGGCCTCAAGCGCATTTATGTGCCGGTTCTGCGCCACAAACCGAAAGTGAAAGGGGTGGAACTGGTCGAACTCAAGAACATCTTCGGCCTCATCGAAGAGGTCCGCACCATGAAGATATTCGAATAGTGATGGGCTACCGTGAACTTGAACTGCGTCTGTTGCCGGGGCATAGCGACGCCGATCTGCGCGCGGCGGTGGCCGATGCGCTGAAGATCGCCGAGTTTTCCTGCACGATAGCGAAGAAAAGTTTAGATGCGCGGCGGAAGAGCGATATCCGCTGGCAGGTGCGGGTCGGGGTGAGTTCCCCCGAACTCGACGGCGGCGAGATGCCGGTTGATCCGCCCTTCGACATTCCCCGCCGGAAGCGTGACGGTCAGGTCGCGGTGGTGGGGAGCGGTCCGGCGGGGCTCTTCGCGGCGCTGGTCCTTGCGCGGGCCGGTTTTGTGGTGACCCTTTTCGAGCAGGGGCCGGAGGTGGCGGCGCGGGCCGGTGATATCGCCCGATTCGAGGCGGGCGGACCTTTTTCGCCATTTTCCAACTACGCCTTCGGTGAAGGGGGCGCCGGGACCTTTTCCGACGGCAAACTGACGGCGCGCACCAAGTCGATAACGAAAGAGAAAGCGTTTATATTCGAGACGCTCATCGCGGCCGGCGCGCCTGAAGAGATACGCTATCTCGCCGCGCCGCACCTCGGGAGCGATAACCTGCTCCGCATCCTGCCGCGGCTCCGGCAGATGCTCCGCGATGCCGGGGTGACGCTTCGTTTCGGCACGGCGGTGACCGACATCACCGTGGCGGATGGTCGGGTGACGGCGCTTTCGTTCATCGGACCGGAAAGCGGTACGCTTGATGTCGCCGCCGCCCTTTTCGCTCCGGGCCATTCGTCGTATCCTACCTTCCGGATGCTCATGCGACGCGGCGTTCCGTTCCGCACCAAACCCTTCGCCGTCGGCTGTCGCGCCGAACATCCGCAGGAACTCATCAACGAGGCGCAGTGGGGCGTCCGGCGGCTCGACGGGGTGAAGGCGGCCGAGTATAAACTGACCAGCGACACGACGGGCGTTCTACCGGTCTATTCGTTCTGCATGTGTCCCGGCGGTGTGGTCGTTCCGGCGACGGCGCAGGAGGGGCTGTCGGTGGTCAACGGGATGTCGCGGTATCAGCGCGATGGGCGCAACGCCAACGCGGCGGTCGTCGCGGCGGTGCGTCCCGATGAACTTTTCGGGAGACCCGATCTTTCGCCCGATGCGGCGCTGGCGGAACTTGAGGCGCTTGAGCGGCGCTGGTTCGTAGCGACCGGTTCGTACGCCGTGCCGGCGATGACGATAGCCGATCTTCTCGCGGGGCGCTCCGGCGGTGCGCTGCCCGCTCACAGTTATCCGCTGGGGGCGGTGCCGTACGATATCGCGACGCTTCTGCCGGATCGGGTCGTCGCATCGCTTAAGGCGGGGTTGGAACATTTCTCACGCAAACTGAAAGGCTATGAGACGGGCGTGCTCCTCGGTCTCGAGAGCAAGACCTCCTGTCCGGTGCAGGCGCTTCGTGACAGGGGCGGTAAGGCGGAGGGTTTCGATAATCTGTATATCTGTGGAGAAGGAAGCGGCTGGTCGGGCGGCATCGTCAGTTCTGCCGCCGACGGCATCAAGGCATCACTGAGCCTCGTCGATACGCGGTGAGGTGAGCGTTTCGCTCTGCCCCGCGCCGCGTTGTATCAGATAGTGCACCACATCGTACTGACGGTCGCGCTGGGCATAGTCGAGCAGGCTCAAGCCATCATTGTCGCGGGCGGTCAGGTCGAAACCGGTCCGCTCGACCAGCAGATCAAGCGCCTCGGTACGGCCGGTGCGCGCCGCATAGAAGATAAGATCGCGGATCTCTCCGTTGCCGTAACAGTCGAGCGACACCATCTCCGGATCCTCGACCACCCACGCCAGCAGATGCTCGTAGTGGCGGACGATGTGGTGCAGGCCGGTAAGCCCCAGTTCCTCGGAGTCGTCGCTGATGTGCTTGGCGGGGATCGCATCGTCGAAACGGCGCGCCACCTCGGTGAACATCTCGGTCAGCATTTCGGCCGCCGCGAACGCGCGATTCTTTTCCTTCCGGTCCATCGTTCTCCTCCCTCAAGGTCGATGAGCATTGGTTCGTGGTCACTCTAAAGAAAAAGCCGAAGAGTGTCAAGAAAACTAGACTGACATGTCAGTATAAAAATGCAACATTCCGAAATTCTTATTGATACACATCATATTGATACCGTGCGGCGGTCGGGAAAAATTCATTTGCTAATCGCAGGCATCCCGTTACAATACTTCCGTTAGGGTTTGTAACATGATAGCGAGGAGAACGACCATGAGAGCGACCATCCTGTTGCTGATGCTCTTTGCCTGCGTGACCATCGCGGCCGACCGCGTCTCACTTCCCACGATGCGGATACTCATGCCCGATCCGATGGGCCCGCTTGGCCCCTTTGAACCGGAAGAGCCGACACCCTATGTGGTCAACGGCGATGAGACCGGCTACCTCATATATAAGAGCGTTATCGGGATCATGTCGGGCGGATCGCTCTGCACCGCGACCCTCATCGACGCCGAGGTCCTGCTGACGGCGGGCCACTGCGTCTATCTTTACGAGAACAATCAGCTGGTCATCGACTCGATATCGAATCCCGGCGATGTGACCGTGAAGGGAGGCGCCGACATCCTCTGGGGCGGTACGACGCTCGCGAAAGGGAAGGCGGTGGTCAAGCACTCCACGTGGGTCGGTACGATCAACTCCTACTCGGCGGTCGATCTGGCGCTCATTCATCTCGATCGCAAGGTGACCAGTCTCGATCCGGTCCCGGTACGCGAGGCGCCCGATGAATACGAGGGTCAGGAGGCGGTGGTGGTCGGCTACGGCATCACCAGTTCGAACGCGAACGATTCGGGGACCCACCGGTGGGGCGAGACGACCATCCTCAACATGGGGACCATCATGGGGAAACCGAATCTTTTCGAGATCGGCAACCCGTCGGGCGTCTGTCAGGGCGATTCGGGCGGCCCGCTCCTTACCCAGCAGAACGGCGGCGATGTCGTATCGGGGGTCGCCTCGTTCGTGACGGGCGAGTGTTCGGCGACCAGCGGCAGTTATCATACCCGTACGCTGCCCTACCGCGATTGGATAGAAAGTGTCGTCCAGCAGTTCACCGGCCACGGCTTCATCAGCGCCGGCGAGTGCGGCGACGGCGACGATGTCTGCACTACGGGCCAGACCAAGGATTGCAGCGAACTCGACGCGCACTATGCATCGGGTACCGCCGCCCCCTGCAACAGCGGCTGTTACTGGTGGGACATATCGGTCTGTACGCCGAAATGCGGCGACAACTTCATACTGCCGCCCGAACCGTGCGAGCTCGGCGATACGACCGACTGTGCGGCGGTCGGCGCCTTCCTGCCGGGTACCAACGCCACCTGCGCGGTCGACTGTTCCGGCTGGAATACCGCGGCCTGCACCGCCACCGCCTGCGGCGACGGGGTCAAGGAGGGGAACGAGTTCTGCGACACGCAACTGACTTCCTGTGAGACGCTCGGCGCCTATAACGAGGATTCCTACGCCCGCTGTAAGAGCGACTGCACCGGCTACGATGTGGCCGACTGCGACAACCAGACCATCGTCTGCGGAAACGATACGGTCGACCCGCTCGAAGAGTGCGACGACGGCAACACGACCGGCGGCGACGGGTGCTCCTCGAAGTGCAAGGAGGAGACGCCGCCCGATGTCGACACGGCGCTTCCCGACGATACCGTGACTGACGAAGATCAGACGGATCAGTCCGATCAGACAGATCAGACCGATCAGTCAATTGTCGACAACACCGTCACCGACGAAACCGTCACTCCCGACAACGACCCGGGCGCCGTCTGCGGCGACGGCACGAAAGAGGGGACCGAGGAATGCGATGACGGCAACCTCATCCCCGGCGACGGCTGCAACCCCGACTGCACCCTGCCGCCGACCGCCAACGAGAATTGCGGCAACGGCATGATCGATCTCGGCGAGGAGTGCGACGACGGGAACCTCATCCCCGGCGACGGCTGCAACCCCGACTGCACCAAGCCCGAGGTCCCGGTGAAACGGAACGCCTCGAACGGTTGCGCGCTGACGGTGCTGTGACGCCATGCCGCGCGCTTTCTGCTGTGACATCCTGCCCGAGATAAAGGAGCGCTGGTCGATGCGCGCCCTTTCTACCGAACCGCTCCCGAACTACGACATCACCGCCATCTGCGAGGCGGCGCGCTACGCCCCGTCGTGTTTCAATGATCAGCCGTGGCGCTTCATGGTCGCGACGACGGCCGCCGACCTTGAACGGTTCCGCGGATTCCTCGTGCCGAAGAACCGCCGCTGGGCCGGTGTCGCTCCGGCGCTTCTGCTCATCCTCGCCCAAAAGAATTTCAGCCACAACGGTAAGCCCAATCGCTGGGCGCCGTTCGACACCGGTACGGCGTGGGGTTATCTGACGCTCGAAGCGTGGCGGCGCGGCGTCGTCGCCCACGGCATGGGCGGCTTCGACGCGGAGAAGGTGCGCAGTGAACTCAAGATACCCGACGATATCGAGATCATCGCGATGGCGGCGCTCGGTTATCCGGGCGATCCGGCGAAGCTGGCCGACGAATTCCGCGACGGCGAAAAACCGGGCGAACGGCGGCCGCAGGCCGACACGATGCTCACCCCCGATCACTTCACGAGGTAGCCGATGTGCCCCCTGCGCACCCCTGAGAACATCGCCATCATCATATCGTTCTTCGTACTGCTTATCCTTATCGATGTCGCGCAACGGTTCGTGAAGGACCCGCAGGCGAAAAAGGCGCTCAAGATACTCGACATCGTCCTCTATGTCGGCGCGTTCCTCTTTGTCGCGTCGCTCTATCTGCGTCAGTTCTGCTGATCTTTCCGGTTCCTGCCCGCCACCATCTTGTATTCGAACAGGCGGCATTCGATCGCCCCGTTGAACAGCGGTATCCGGCGCGAGGTGGCAAGGCCGATCGATTTGGCCATCTGCAGGTCGGCGGTGAAAAGGTAGGCGGTCCAGCCGCTGAAATTTTTCTTCAGTGTATCGCCCAACAGTGGGTAAAGCTCCTGTAGTAGCGCCTTGTCGCCCATCCGTTCGCCGTAGGGTAGGTTGGCGACGAGTATCCCCGTTTCGGCCGGTGCGGAGATGTTCCGGATATCGGCCTGCGTCAGCGTCACCGCATCCGCCAGCCCCGCCTCTTCGAGATTGAGCCGTGCCGTCTCCAGCGCCTCGGCCGAGATGTCGCTGCCGAAGATAGGCAGGGAGGCGTCGTCCTTTTCGCCCGCTATCGCCTGAGCGGAGATATCCTTCCAACTTTTCGCATCAAAATTCTTCAACTTCTGGAAAGCGAAACTGCGCGAAATGCCCGGCGCGATACCCAGCGCCATCTGCGCCGCCTCGATGAGGAATGTCCCGCTGCCGCACATCGGGTCGAGGAGGGGAGTGCCCGGCCGCCAGCCGGCGAGCGCGAGGATGCCCGCCGCAAGATTCTCGCGGATCGGGGCGGCGCCGGTGTGCTGACGGATGCCGCGCTTGAAAAGGGTGTCGCCCGAGGTGTCGAGCGAAAGGGTCATGCGAGACTCTTCCAGCAGTCCGTGGATGCGGATGTCGGGGTTCGCCGTGTCGACGCTCGGCCGCTCGCCCGCGAGGCGGCGGAAGCGGTCGCAGATCGCATCCTTTATCTTGAGTCCGGCGAAGTTGAGGCTCTTGAGCGGGCACTTGATGCCGACCATGTTGACGCGGATGGTGCGCGTCACCGCGAACCAATCTTCCCACGGCAGGGCCGCGGCGGTGTCATAGATATCCTGTTCGGAGCGGTAGTCGGCGACGGCGATGCGCCACTGGATACGGCTGGCGATGCGGCTGTGGAGGTTGGCGCGGTAGGAGAGCGGCAGGTCGCCTTCGAAGTGGACGCCACCCTCGTCGAGGCGCACTTCGGACGCGCCCAGAGCGGTCAGTTCCTGCGCCAGCACCGTTTCGAGGCCGCGCGGACAGGAGGCGAAGAAATGTTCGGTCATGAGGGCGTTCCGTCCAAATTCACTCGGGCGATAGTAGGCGATACGGCGAAGCGAGTCAAGGTAATGTCTTCGCTCAAAAAAACTATTCCGCCCTATTGCAAAGGAAATTAAATATGTTACAATCGCCCCAGATCAAGGTTCAGAACGGGGGTTCATTCCATGCGGGTGGCGCTCTTATTTTTCGTCATGTCGTTGCTGGCGCTCGCCGGGTGCGGTACACATGTTGTGACGCCGGACGATACGGATGTGTGGCATCCCGACTATGATTACGACAACTACGATGACTATGATTACGACTTTCCCGAATACGACCAACCTGACGAGGATATCCCGCCCGCCTGCAAACTGGACGATACTTTCTTTGACGGGACCAAACGGACGAAAATGATTCCGGCTGAATGGACCTCCTTCTTCACCCTGAAGATGTCGGGCCTTATAAACGATCCCGCGAACGAGGACCCCGATTTCGCCTTCCTGACCAAGATCAATGTCACGCTTTTGGGGACCGAATATAATTTGGGCAACAACTACGGCATGTTTGCGCTTGATACCATTACAGATAGCAGCGGAAACGAATGGCCTGCGATAATCGCGACGGGTGTTGGTAATCTTGCCTGGCCGGTCGCTAATAAACTTGCATCCTTATGGATGGGGAAAACTTTCGTGATCGTAGACGATCTTTTGGATTGGAAAAAGCAGGCAGAAATTGAAAACATGACCGGTGTTTATATTGATGGAACTTACGAGGTCATAGTCTCGGAGATATGGGTAGAGATAATACAATCCCCCCCATATAACTTATACACCCGCATGGAATGTACGCGGGGCATCTCTGCAATGGACGAGGATGATGTCGCCTATGATGGCGCCATGTTCTTCTGTGTGGATACCAACACCGACTGGAGCATCGGCGAACAGATGAAGATGATGCAATATGCTAAAATGATTGACGACCCGATTGAAATTCTAGCGGAATTGAATGAGGGGTTGTCGCCCGGTGATCCGGACTATCGTACCGATGTGTGTCGCTGTTATCCAAGCGGTTTAATGCCCTATTGGAACAAGTTCGATGGGGAAAAGTCTGCTGTGACGATCGATTGTAAGGATATGAAGGCCGAATTCGGTATCGAAGATGTGTCCGACGACGATGCAGTGTCCGACGATGACGCGATGAATACTGACGACGATGTGCTGGTCGTCGGTTGTGGCAACGGCATCCTTGAGACGGGGGAGGAGTGCGACGCGGGGATGAGCATTCCGTGCGTCGAACTTGATCCGGTGCTGTATCCCACCGGCGACGCTCCGTGCAAGGACGATTGCTCCGGCTGGGATGTGGCCGCCTGCGTCGAACAGAACAACGGTAACGACGACGAATAGGAGGAATGCTATGAGAAAGGAACTCGTTCTTCTTGCTCTGCTGGCGATGATCGCCTTCATCGGGTGCAAAGGCACCGAAACGACCCCGGAAGATGATGAAGATCGTTATGAAGGGGAAGGATGTGCTATCGACGAAGATTCTGATTATTATGAGTATGATGAAGGCTGCTATGTGCCGGACGATGATGTCACTTGCACCGGCGGATTGACCGATGATTTCTTCGACGATATGCCCGCCGAGTGGAAAGCGTACTTCACGCTCAAGATGTCGGGGGTCATCAACGATCCCGCGAACGAAGACCCTGACTTTGCCTTCCTGACCAAGATCGGTGTCACTCTTTTGGCTACCCAGTACAATCTGGGCGACAACTACGGCATGTATATGCGCGACTCGGTGCAGGATGTGGACGGGAACATCTATCCCGCGGTCCTCGCGGTCGGCGTCGGCAATCTGACCTGGCCCGTCACCAACAAACTTGCGTCGCTCTGGGCCGGGCAAACCGCGATCCTCGTGGAAGACCTGCTGGGGTGGAAGGCAGAGCGGGAAGCGGAAGGTTACGGCGATGTGACCATATCGGAGACCGCGCAGGTTGCGGTGTTCGAGGTCTGGATCGAGGTCACCTCGACCGCCCAGTATACCCGCATGGAATGTATTCGCGGCCTTTCGCCTTTGAACGGCGACGAGACCGCCGACGACGGCAAAATGTATTTCTGTTGGGATGAGTACACCGAATGGGCGATCGGCGAGCAGATGAAGATGATGCAATATTCCAAGATGATCGACGACCCGGCCGAACTGCTCGCGGCGCTGAATGAAGGGTTGACGAGCGAAGACCCGGAATATCGCACCGATGTCTGCCGCTGCTGGGAACAGGACGGCGTGACGCCGATGGACTGCGAGGCGATGAAAGATGAATTCGGCATCGGCGAACTGCCCGACGACGATGCACTCCTCACCGACGAAACGCCCGATGACGATGTGCTGATATCCGACTAAGTTTTCAGTTCTCCTTGCCATTTTGCTCAAAAACCGCTACATTCTCCCGGTACGGACTCTTAACGGGGAAAATCAATGACCGATCAGACGCCGCAAGGCGGTTTCAAAGCCATCGTAAGCGAGATCACCCAGCCGTTCATCGATCTGGGCAAGACCTCGCGGGCCCTCTTCGGGGTGAACCTGACGAGCATGCTCGAAGGGTTGACCTACTTCGGCGTGCTGACGCTGCTCGCCATCTTCTTCAACGAATCGATGGGGCTCGACGATGTGACGGCGGGCCGCACCATCGGGATACTCACCGCCGGCATCACCATCGCGATGATGTTCCTCGGCGCGACGGTCGACTGGATCGGCATCCGCAAGGCGCTCCTCATATCGCTCGCCCTGATGGCGGTCGGCCGGGCCATAGTGACCATCGCCCCGGAACTCGGCGCGACCGGTCCGTGGGCGGGGGCGCACTTGATCGCCCTGTTCGGCATCTTCTTTGTCGTGCTCGGCTACGGCATCTACCAGCCGGCCCTCTACGCCGGTGTCAAGATGTTCACCAACGCCAAGACCGCCGCGATGGGCTACGCGATGCTCTATGCGCTGATGAACCTCGGCGGGTTCCTGCCGGGGCTCCTGTCGCCGCCGCTGCGCAAGGCGTTCGAGATAAAGGGGGTCTTCTGGTTCTATGTCGCCATCACCATCATTGAGATAGCGCTTATTTCCATCATCATGTCGAAGCGGGCGATAGCGGCGGCCGAGGCGCAGGCGAAGGCGGACGACGCTCCCGCCGGCGGCGCGGCGCCCGACGAGCCCGACGAAATGGCGGGAAAGTCGGTAAAAGAGCGCTTCGTCTACTACCTCAAGCATTTCCCCTTCACCGATCTGCGCTTCATGTACTTCATCTTCATACTCATCCCGGTCCAGACGCTCTTCGCCCACAACTGGCTCACCATACCGCAGTACACCAGCCGCGCGTTCGGCGGCGTGGTGAGCGACAACTTCGAGTTCTTCAGCAACCTCAATCCCATTCTGATATTCTTCCTGACGCCGATGGTGGCGGCGCTCACCGTGAAGCGCAACACCTACACGATGATGATCGCGGGGACCTTCGTGATGGCGTCGCCCACCTTCATACTCGCCCTCGGGCCGCGCTTCGAGACGCTCATGGCGTATCTGGTCATCATGAGTATCGGCGAGGCGATGTGGCAGCCGCGGTTCCTCCAGTGGGTCGCCGAGATAGCGCCCAAGAACATGACCGGCATCTACATGGGGATCGGGCAATTCCCGTGGTTCCTCACCAAGGTGGTGACCGCGATGTATTCGGGCTGGTTCCTCATGAACTACTGTCCCGACAACACGCCGCGCGAGATGCTCAACACCGAGTCGATGTGGCTCATTTACGGTTTCATCGCGCTCATATCGCCCATCGGGCTGGTGCTGGCGCGCGGCTGGATGCAGAAAGGGTTCAAGACCAAACATACCGAAGGGGGTGCGGCATGAGAATTTTTACGGTGGTGTGGATGCTGGCGGCGGTCGTTTTCATCGCGGCCTGCGACGGCGGCACGAAAAAAGTGACCGACAATGATACGGCGACGGTCGACAGCGATACGCTGATGAGCGATGACGATATGCTTCTGTCGGACGAAGAGAGCGACGAGGCGACCGACGGCGTCAAGCCCGAAGGCGACGGCGGCTACGACGGCGACACGGGGAACGATGCCGATGTCATCCCGTCGGTCTGCGGCGACGGCACGGTCGAAGGGGCCGAGGTCTGCGAGAAGGAGGAGGTCATCGACTGCATCGACATCGACGCGCAGATATATCAGGGCGGCAAGGCGAAGTGCCTCGAGGACTGCACCGGCTGGGACACCGCCACCTGCGACGAGATACCGCACGAATGCGGCAATACCATCAAGGAAGGGCCCGAGGCGTGCGACGGCGATCTCAAGAACTGCGTCGAGATAGACGCGGAGAAATACAGCGGCGGTAAGGCAAGCTGTCTGGCCGACTGTTCCGCCTACGACACCGCCACTTGCGATGTGAAGCCGGGCTGCGGCAACGGCGTCATCGACAACGGCGAGGCGTGCGAAGAGGGCGATACGACCCCCTGCACCGATCTTGGTTTCGACAGCGGTACGGCGACCTGTAAAAGCGACTGCACCGACTGGGATCTCTCGTCGTGCGTCAGCTTATCCTGCGGCGACGACATTGTCGACGGCGGCGAGGTATGCGACGGCACCCTCGGCAACTGCGTCGACATCGATCCGGCGAAATATTCGGGCGGCAAAGCCTACTGCAACGACACCTGCAACGGCTGGCTGACCGAGACCTGCGAGGAGATACCGCCCTGCGCGACCTACTGGCGCATCGTCGACTGTACGCTTGACGGTACCAAGGACCAGATGGAGACCTGCGACGCCGGCGTATGGGAAGAATGGGGTCCCTGCCTTGACCGCGGGTTCTATGCGATACTGCCGCACAACGGGGCGGCGACTACGCTCGATCTGTCGTTCCTTTCCAACTTCACGCAGGTCGATATGTTCTTCGTGCAGGACAAGTCGCCTTCGATGATGGAGGAGATAGCGGCGCTCAAGGATGCGGTCAACAACAGCGCCTTCGATACGATGCTCGCCCAGATCGAATCGCCGGCGCTCGGACTGGCGAGTTTCTCCAGTTGGGATACGGTCCCTCCCTTCGGCATCGATGAGCCCACCACGCTCGACACGGCCGATTTCAAGACAGCGGTCAATGCTCTCGCCTATGCCGACGGCGCCACCGAACCGCAGGCCGAGGCGCTCTACTATGCGCTCGACAATTACGGTTTCTCGGGAACGCTTGAATCGTACAGCCTGAGTTGGACCACCTTCGCCACGGTCGATGTCCCGGCGCAGGCGTGCAGCATGGCGGCCGGGTCGGTCGGCAACGCCTGCATGCGCCAAACCGCCCTGCCGATACTGCTGTTCATCTCCGACGAGACCTTCGTCGACTACAATGACGGAACGAACTACCGCTGGGCCTCCGGCGGCGATACCGGCCATGACCGCGACGATGTCGTCGCCCGGATGAACGAGGTCGGGGCGAAGTTCATCGGCATCGACGCCAGCGGCACGAGTTACCACTACCTGACGGCTGACTTCACCGCCCTCTCCGAGGGGACCGGGTCGGTCGACGGGTCGGGGACGACCTTTAATAAGACGATAGCCTCCGACGGCTCAAGCCTCGGCTATTCTGTCCTGACCGCGATAAACGAACTGATGACCGGACTGGTGATCGATGTCGGCGCCGATGCGGTATCGCGGCCGAATTCGCAGAGCGTTGACGCGACCGACTTCATCACCGCGATGAATCCGTACACCTCGACGCCGCTTCTCACCAAGGACGCCGATCTGTTCCACCATGTCGGCCGCGATGCGAACCTCACCTTCCGCGCGCAGTTCCGGAACACCTCCTTCGTTCCCTCGAGCGGTCCGGTCGGCTTCGTGGTCGATGTGAGCGCGGTCTACGGGAATGTCGTGCTGGGAACGGCGAAGATCGATATCATCGTCCCGGAATAATACCTCATCCCAGCCTTCTCCTTGAAAAAGGAGAAGGAGTAAAAGGTATTGCCCTCTCCATTTTTCAAGGAGAGGGCGGCGTTAGCCGGGTGAGGTATCCGGGGTAGGGGTGGGTTATTCCGCGGCTTCTTCTTTTTCCCTGTCTTCAGCCGCCGCGACGGCGGTGGCCGGATCGGCGAAATTAGGCGAAAAGACCGGCGCGTCGTCGTATTCTATCGGTTCGAAGAACCACGGCATCTCCTGCAGGAACGGGACGTCGACGAACCGTTCGGGATGCGGGTGGTCGCGGTAGTGGAAGACGATGTGATCGCCTGATTCGGTGTAGAAGCGCCGGTAGTAGAAAGTGGCGCCCATTTCGGTGTCGATGTGCTTGTTCATGAGCCCTTCGACGACCATCTGATGGAGCACCTCGGCCAGATGGGTGACCGACTGCACCGGGAAAAGTTCGTGCAGGGCGCCGAAGGAGAGGACGCCGTACCGCTTCATCGCCATCTGTATCCGTTCCCTGAGATCGAGCATCATGCGGCGCTCCTTTTCGCGGTCATTCATCGCTATCGAACGGCCGATTATAGTCCTTTCGCCAAGAAATTGCAAACCCGTTCCATACTTATATAATGACCCGTTGCCGTGCGTTCAAAAACACTTGAGGGAGGCCCTGATGGACGACAAGACGAAAAAGGTGCTGGCGGTGTTCGAGGAACTCAACAAGGTGCCGCGCCGCTCGAAGCAGGAAGAGAAGATAGCGACATGGCTGGTCGAGTGGGGGAAGAAGCGCGGCTTCGAAGTGAAGACCGACAAGGTCTCCAATGTCCTCATCACGGTCCCGGCCTCCAAGGGGTGCGAAAAGGCGCCGACGCTGGTGGTGCAGGGACACATGGACATGGTCTGCGAGAAGACCCCCGATTCGCCGCACGATTTCACGAAGGACCCGATCAAGTGCATCATAGAGGGCGACTGGATGCACGCCGACAAGACCACGCTCGGCGCCGACAACGGCATCGCCATCGCGCTGGCCCTCGCGCTGGCCGAGGACCCGGAGGCGGTCCACCCTAAACTGGAACTCCTCTTCACCGTCGACGAGGAGACGGGGCTTACCGGCGCCAACGCGCTGGAGCCGGGCTTCCTGACCGGCAAGGTGCTGCTCAATGTCGATTCGGAGGACGAAGGGATATTCACCGTCGGCTGTGCCGGCGGCCGCGACACCAAGTCGGTCCTGCCGCTTGCCTACGACCCGGCCGACAAGGCGGCGGCCTTCGTGAAGGTCGGCATCGGCGGACTCCTCGGCGGCCATTCGGGCGTCGACATCAAGGAGCACCGCGGCAACGCGAATATCATCCTCGCCCGCTTCCTTGCGAAACTGCGCGAGAAGACCTCCTTCTCGCTGGTCACCATAAAGGGCGGCAGCGCCCACAACGCCATCCCGCGCGACGCCGAGGCGGTCATCGCCGTTTCGGATAAGTCGTTCGCGCAGGTCGGTGAGACGGCATCCGCGTTCGAGAAAGTGCTCAAGAACGAATTTCCGAAAGACAACGGACTGAAGCTGACGGTCGCCCGTGACGCGGCGGCGGCCGAGGTGATGAACAAGAAGACCACCGACGCCGTCATCGACCTTATCCTTGCCCTGCCGCACGGCATCGCGGCGATGTCGGCCGAGATGGAGGGGCTCGTCGAGACCTCGAACAACCTCGCCATCCTTGCGGTCGCCGATAAAAAACTGACCATCACCACCAGCCAGCGCAGTTCGGTCATGTCGCGGCTCGACTGGCTTTCGCAGAAGGTCGAGACGATCGCCCGCCTCGGCGGCGCAACGCCCACCACCGGCGGCGGCTATCCGTCGTGGCAGCCCAACATCAAGTCGCCGCTCCTCGCGCGGTGCCTGAAGGTCTACAAGGAACTCTTCGGCGTCGACGCGAAGGTCGAGGCGATACACGCCGGGCTTGAATGCGGCATCATCGGCGCGAAGTACGAGGGGATGGACATGATATCGTTCGGGCCCACCGTCAAGAATCCCCATTCGCCCGACGAGAAGATGTTCGTGCCGTCGGTCGGCCGCTACTACGATTTCATGAACGCGCTCTTCAAGAGTTTCTGCTAGGGAGTGACCGGTATGGATGCCTACGACATCATCAAATACATCAGCGAGTCGGAAAAACAGACCCCGGCCCGCGTCTATCTGAAAGGGGCGCTCGACGGGCTCGACCTGAGCATGTTCAAGGAGACCTATCGGGGCGTTGACCATGTGCTGATCATCGACCAGTGGGTGAAGATAGAGATATTCCTCAAGATGCACCACGAGAGTGTCCATGCCGCACGGATAGACATCGACCGGCGCAATTCGGCGGTGCCCCTGCTCGACCTGCGCGGCATCAATGCCCGCATCGAACCGGGCGCCATCATCCGCGACAAGGTCACCATCGGCGACAAGTGCGTCATCATGATGGGGGCGGTCATCAACATCGGCTCCGAGATAGGCGAAGGGACGATGATCGACATGAATGTCGTCGTCGGCGGCCGCGTCATCGTCGGGAAGCACTGCCACATCGGCGCCGGATCGGTCCTCGCCGGGGTGGTGGAGCCGCCGTCGGCCGAACCGGTCCGCATCGGCGATAATGTCGTCATGGGGGCCAACGCCGTCGTGCTCGAAGGCGTGCAGGTGGGCGAAGGGGCGGTGGCCGCCGCCGGCGCGGTGGTCACGCAGAATGTCGAGCCCTACACCGTCGTTGCCGGTGTCCCGGCGCGCGTCATCAAGAAAGTGGACGACAAGACCAAGTCGAAGACCGAACTGGTCGAAGCGCTCCGGAACCTGTAGGGCATCATACGCCGGCGATGAGCGGCGGATCAGTCCTGATCGTTGATCCTCAATAGATCGAGTCCCGCCGTGTAGGCATACGACACATACTGGGAGAAGCCATAGACATAGAGCGCGACCGGTTTTGTGGCGGTGAGCGTGTGGGCCCCGTCATTCGTTTCGACGTACTGCCGGTACCATGTGGTGCCCGATATCGGGGTGAAGGTGTCGGAGTTCATCACGGTGCCGTCGAGCGTTATCTGGTTGCCCGCCTGCGAGACGATGGTGAGGCGGTCGTAGTCGTAGTTGGGCGCCACGAGGAAGATGTAATCCTTGCGCATCTGTTCACTGGGGGCGACCAGCATCATCGCCGGGTCGCCGGTCCCGGCGCCCGCATCCTGCGACGCGAGGGTCTGGGAGACCAGTATCGGTTTGTCGGCGCTCACCACGAAATCGGCGGTGGTCGCTATCTCGTGGCGCTGTCCGGCGTTCAAGGTCACCGATCCCGATACGCCGCCGGTCCAGTTGATCACGGTGTTGTCCTGCGAGGCGAGGAACCGGAAGTAGTCGGCCTCCGAGCCGCGCGGCATGGTGCGCACCGCGACATAGTCCTTGCCCCACGACCGGAGCGGGAACATCTGGTGCTCCAGATGATCGCAGGCCGTTTTGTCGGCCGGGACATCGGTGCAGATATGGCCGCCGAAGACCGCCACCTTCTTGTCGGCGGCGATGTAGGTGCCCGACAGGTCGGCGCCGTACGAGCCGCCGGAGGCTGAATTGAGCGTCAGTATCTGGTACTGGTTCAGGGTGTAGGTGGCCGAATCGCCCGGGTTCTGCGCGTTCACGCCGCTGCCGGCGGCTGAGAAGCCGCCGTAGATCACCGTTAGGGTCGTGGTTCCCGCCTCGGCGGCGATGACGGAGACGTAGCCGGGATAACTGTTGCTCCACGTGGGCCAGCTCATCGCCATGTTCTTGAGGCCCAACGCGCCGATGGGGAGTAGCAGCGTCGCGTCGTTGGTATAGATCAGCACATTGCCGAAGGGGTTCATCTGGGTCATGGTGACCGGGCGCGAGGCGACGAACTTGAAGGCGAGGTTGGATATCCCCGCCCCCGGGATGAGGTACGACTGGTCGAAGGTGTAGGAGTTTATCTGCCCCGGCGCTACGGCGAACTGCGCGACCTGCATGTCGCCCGAGGTATAGACGGTGACCGTCACATCGGTGTCGTTGGGGTTGGCGACGACCACCGCGTAATTGCCCCCCTCGTACTCCATCAGATTCTGCAGGAAGGCGCCCCAGTATTCACAGCCGACATAACTTTCCTGCGCCTCGGCCAACTGGCATTCGGTCATGCAGGCCCCCTTGAAGCAGGTGGTCCCTTCGGTGCAGATCTCCACCTCGGTCCACTCCTTGCCCAGCGGGTCGCACTGCTGGACGATGGCGGTCCCTTTGCAGGCCAGCGCGTTGGGTTCGCACATCTGGAAGTAGCAGTCGGGGTACCCGGTGTAGCCCGGCGAACATTCGTCGCAGTACATACCGATGTAGCCCTGATAGCACTTGCAGGAGCCGTCGGGCTGGCATTTGCCGTTGCCGTTGCACTGGGTACATTCCTGAGAAACATCGGTATCGGAATCGGTATCGCTGTCGGTATCGACATCGGGCGCCGCATCGCTATCGTCCGGCGACAGATCGCCGTCGTCGTCGCTGTCGCCTTCGGGAAGCGGACCTTCATACGAACCTTCGAGCACGCATTCGGGATAGCCGACATAACCGTTGGCGCACTGATCGCAGTAGTCGCCGCCGTACCCCGCCGTGCATTCACAGAAGAGCATGACCTCGTTCCAGACGCCGTAACAGCCGCAGACGGTGTCTTCGGTGCAGGCCGGTCCCTCTTCGGTCGGACCGCAGGCGGCGAGGAACAGGATCAGTGTCCCGGCGAATATCCCGGAGAGAATGCGCTGTACCATGAGCAGCTCCTTTTGCTGTCGGTTCGGCACATTATATCCGCGCGGATTTATTTTGCAAATGGTTATTGATCGCTTTCTTTGCTGAGCTTCTCGAATTCGCGGGAGCGTTCCTCCCATTGGGTCATGAGGGAAAGCAGTTCCTCGTCGAGCCGGGCTATCCGTTTGTTGGCCAGCGCGATGTCGCCGAGCCCCTGCGCGAGTTTCGTGGAGAGTTCGCCTTTCTCCTGTTCCCGTTTCGCGATCTCTTTCTGGGCGCTCTCTATCTCTTTTTTGAGTTTGTTGAGTTTGTTGCGCAGCTCCTTGCGCAGGGCGTGGTCCATCTTGCCCTTCGACGCCGACACATCGGCCTCCTTCGCCTTGACCTTCTCCTCCACGATGATGTCGTGGCCGTGGACCGAAAGGTATTCCTGATAGGTGCCGGGGAAGTTGACCATGTCGCACCGGCCGCGGAAATAGACCACCGATGTGGCGAGCGAGTTGATGAAGTGCGAATCGTGCGAGACGAAGACGATGGTGGCGTCGATATCCTGCAGGGTCTTGAGCAGGACCTCCTTCGAATCGATGTCGAGGTGGGTGGTCGGCTCGTCCAGAAGGATGAGGTTGCCGGGGCTCAGTATCATCCGGATGAAGGCGAGCCGGACTTTCTCGCCGCCCGAAAGGACCGATATCCGCTTGTCCCAGTCGTCCTCGTAGAACAGGAAACAGCCGAGCAGCGTCTTGACCCGGTTCATCATGTCGAACGGCGCCACCGACTCGACGAAACGGATGACCGTCATGTCGGGCGGCAGGAGCGTTATCTCGTGCTGGCGGAAGTAACTCACCTCGACATCCTTGCCGAGATTGCAGACGCCGTCGGTGGGCGTTATCTCGCCGCCGAGTATGTTCATGAGCGTCGATTTGCCGAACCCGTTGCGGCCCAGCAGCGCTATCCGTTCGCGCCGCGTGACGATCCGTTTGTAGTTCTCGATCACCTTGAGGTCGCCGAAACTGTGGCCGAGTCCCTGCATATCGGCGACGATATCGCCGCCCCGCTTGGGCGGCGGCAGGCGGAAGGTCATCGTCGGCGGGGTGCGCGGCAGGATGATGAGCTCTTCCTTTATCTTTTCGAGCTGGCGCAGTTTCGACTGGGCGAGCGCGGCGGTGGCGGCGTTGTAGCGGTTCTTGTTGACGAAGTCCTGCAGGCCCTCGATCTCGTCGAGTTGTTTGTCGCGCTGTTTGCTGAGCACCTTGATGCGCTGTTCCTTCTCGACGAGGTAGAAATCGTAGTTGCCGCGGTAGATGGCGACGGTGCCGCCGAAGACCTCCCAGGTCTCTTCGACCACGCGGTTGAGGAAATCGCGGTCATGCGACACCAGCAGTATCTGGCCGTCGAAGCCGAGTATCCACTCGGCGAGGTAGTCGATGGTGGCGATGTCGAGGTAGTTGGTCGGTTCGTCGAGCAGTATCACATCGGGTTCGCGGACCAGCACCCGGGCAAGGGCGATGCGCATCTGCCAGCCGCCGCTCATCGTGTTCGCGGGGCGTTCCCAAGTATCTTTTTCAAAACCGAGGTTGAGAAGCACCGTCTCTATCGGGTTCTTGCGCCGTTCCTTCACTTCGAGATGGTGCAGTTCTTCGACCACTTCCGACAGTTCGTCGTAGAGGTTCTCGTCCGCCTCGGGATCGCTTTCGAGCCGCGCGACGATGGAGGCCTCCTGTTCGCGCAGGGCGTTGAGCCGGTCGCTGTTGCGCCACGCCGCGACCTCTTCGTACACGGTCCCTTTGAAGTCGTAGGCCGCCTGTTGCGGCAGATATTCGATAAGACAGTGTTTTTTGGTCACCATGGAGCCGGTGTCGGGGTGTTCGATGCCGGCGATGATCTTCATGAGCGTCGATTTGCCCGACCCGTTCATCCCGACGAGCGCCGTCCGGTTCTTGGAGAGCGGCAGGGTGACATGGTCGAACAGCACCTGTCCGGTGTAGTGTTTGGTGATGTCTTTCAGGACCAGCATCGCTTCCTCTCGTTCCGGCGGCATACTACCTATTTAATAAAGCGCGTCAAGGTCCCGAATCAAGACATCTAAAATCTTACCGAGAGGAGATACGTCAAGACATTTGGTA
>ERZ1645192.583-NODE-583-length-30574-cov-12.603362_pt1 | contig 30574 bp, 31 predicted proteins | sample MGYA00575354_ERZ1645192 | MGnify/ENA primary metagenome ERZ1645192 (study PRJEB40844, sample SAMN11349763) | freshwater sediment metagenome | isolation source: river sediment | host: Sediment | place: India: Faizupur Khadar , New Delhi | collected 2017-02-21 ... | reverse complement strand
CTGCGCGAGGACGAGATCGCCTGCCGCTCGCTCGGCATCAACACCACCAACACCAAGCTCACCGCCTTCGCCATCGGCGCCATGTTCGGTGGTTTCGCCGGCTCCTTCTTCTCCGCCCGTCAGGGCTTCATCTCGCCGGAGAGCTTCACCTTCATGGAATCGGCCAACATCCTGGCCATCGTCGTGCTCGGCGGCATGGGCTCGCTGTGGGGCGTGGTCATCGCCGCGGTGGCGTTGGTCGGCGGCTTCGAACTGATGCGCGAGATGGACTTCCTCAAACTGGTGTTCGGCAACGACTTCGACCCGACCCAGTATCGCACCCTGCTCTTCGGTCTGGCGATGGTCGTCATCATGTTGTGGAAACCCCGTGGCCTGATCTCCACGCGCGAACCGACCGCCTTCCTCAAGGAACGCAAGTCGGTGTCCGGTTCGCTGGTCAAGGAGGGTCACGGCTGATGAATCGCTGGGAGACCCATCCGCTGCTCGAAGTCGAGCATCTCACCATGCGCTTCGGCGGCCTGGTGGCGATCAACGATCTCACCTTCACCGTCGGCGAGGGCGACATCACCGCCCTCATCGGCCCCAACGGGGCCGGCAAGACCACCGTCTTCAACTGCATCACCGGCTTCTACAAGCCGACCGAGGGCCGCATCGCGCTGCGCCACGGCGATCAGTCGATCTGGGCGGAACTTCCCGCCGCCACCGCCTCTCCCGGTCAGAACTGGAAACGGGGCGGCTCGTCGCTGTGGCTGCTCGAACGGATGCCGGACTTCCGCGTTTCGGCGGAGGCCAAGGTCGCGCGCACCTTCCAGAACATCCGTCTGTTCTCGGGCATGACCGTGCTCGAGAATCTGTTGGTCGCCCAGCACAATCCGCTGATGCTCGCCTCCGGCTTCTCGATCCTCGGCGTTCTCGGCCTGCCGGTCTACCGCAACTCGGAGAAGGCGGCGATCGCCCGCGCCGAGTATTGGCTCGACAAGATCGGCCTCACCGAGCGAGCCGACGACCCGGCGGGCGACCTGCCCTATGGTGCGCAACGGCGACTGGAGATCGCCCGTGCCATGTGCACCGATCCGAAGCTGCTGTGCCTCGACGAACCGGCCGCCGGCCTCAATCCGCGAGAGAGCGCCGAGCTCAACGCGCTGTTGCGCTCGATCCGCGACAAGGAAAGATGCTCCGTGCTCCTCATCGAACACGACATGTCGGTGGTCATGGAGATCTCGGACCACGTCGTGGTGCTCGACTACGGCACCAAGATCTCCGACGGCACGCCGACGGACGTGAAGAACGATCCCAAGGTCATCGCGGCCTATCTCGGCGTCTCCGACGACGAGGTCGCCGACGCGGAAGCGGAGGTGGCGTCGTGAGCGAACCCCTCCTCTCCATCCGTGGCGTCGAGACCTACTACGGCAACATCATCGCGCTGAAGGGCGTGGACATGGACGTCCACGAAGGCGAGATCGTCACCCTGATCGGCGCCAACGGCGCCGGCAAGTCGACGCTGATGATGACCATCTTCGGCAATCCGCGCGCCAAGAACGGCCGTATCGTCTACGCCGGCACCGACATCACCAGGATGCCGACCCACGACATCGCCCGGCTGCGCATCGCCCAGTCGCCGGAAGGTCGCCGGATCTTCCCGCGCATGACGGTGCTCGAGAACCTGCAGATGGGCGCTGCGATCGACGACTTCGCTCATTTCGACGAGGACCTGGAGAAAGTCTTCGTGCTGTTCCCCCGCCTGAAGGAACGCATCGCCCAGCGTGGCGGCACCCTGTCGGGCGGCGAACAGCAGATGCTGGCGATCGCTCGCGCCCTGATGTCGCGGCCGCGGATGCTGCTCCTCGACGAACCGTCGCTCGGCCTCGCGCCGCTGGTCGTCAAGGGCATCTTCGACGCCATCCGCGAACTCAACCGCAAGGAAGGCATGACCGTGTTCCTGGTCGAGCAGAACGCCTTCCACGCGCTGAAACTCGCCCACCGCGGCTACGTCATGGTCAACGGCATCATCACCATGTCGGGAACCGGCAAGGAACTGCTCGCCAGCGAGGAGGTCCGCGCGGCCTACCTCGAGGGCGGACATCATTGATCGGGAAAGATCACATGAACGACTTCATCGCCGGCTTCCTCTTCTACCTCTACGTCTATGCGGCGAACCCTTCGCTCTTTCTTTACGAGAGCTCGATCTGGCTGTTTCTGTTCGTCACCTGCGTGATGGGCGGCTGGGGCGCCTGGATGACCGGGCGAGCCATGGCCTCGACCTGGCGGAACTACCCCTCGCTCGTCGGCTATCTCGCCATCCTGGCGCTGGCGGTACGCTTCATCCACTTCGCCCTCTTCGACGGCACGCTCCTCTCGCTCCACTATTACGTGGTCGATCTGATCGTGGTGCAGGCGATCGGCGCAGTCGGCTACCGCATGACCCGCGTCGCCCAGATGACCTCCAAGTATCGTTGGCTCTACATACCAAACGGCCCGATGTTCTGGCGCGACCGCGTCTGACGACGACGAAGGAAGCGGCCGGTCGATTCGGCCTTGGTCCGTGAACGAACGCCTCCGACCGCCGCTGGCCGGAGACGGCGGCAAGGGGGAAATCCATCGGCCTTCGGCGACGCCCGACTCCGACATCGGATTTCGCGCCCTGCCCTGCCCGCCACCCCGGATCCTGCGCTCCCGCGAGGCACTCTGGAGCGCCGCGGGCGACGGCCCGCCGAGGGTCGCGGCATACCGATCGCATCACACCCTCGAAGTCGTCGATTTCGGGGACGAAGGGTTTTTTCGACCCCCGACAAGTCCATGCTGCCGCGAAAAACCAATTCGTCTGCCGCCTTCCGTGGCTTCGATGCACAGTGTCTTGCCGCACTGCACAAATACATCGCCGACGGCGAATCGCGTCACTCACCATCTTCTTGACCCGCGCGTTTTTTGCGCAAGAAAGGGGATGACAACGGCGCTGAAGCGGGAGAGAGTACGCCCATCGGAGCCGGACCCCGCCACTGCGGGAGGCATGCGGAGACGGCTCCAACCGACGGTGCGACCGATCCGGATCGACATCGCCGGCCCCTCCTCTCCCCGGGGAGGGACGACACCGGATACGACCTCCGGCGGAGACGTACGACGGTTCCGACCGAAGAGGCGTTCAACTGACGTTCGCGTGAGAACGATGGAGAGGAGTAGTCCCATGCAGAAGATGTGGTTGTCCGGCCTGGTTCTGGCCGCCGGTCTCGCTTGGTCCGGCGCTGCGTACGCCGACATCAAGCTCGGCGTCGCCGGCCCGATCACCGGCCCGAACGCCGCCTTCGGCGCTCAGCTCAAGAACGGCACGGAGCAGGCCGTCGAGGACATCAACGCCGCCGGTGGCATCCTCGGCCAGAAGGTGGTGATGACCGTCGGTGACGACGTCTCCGACCCGAAGCAGGGCGTGTCCGTCGCCAACAAGTTCGTCGGCGAGGGCGTCAAGCTCGTCGTCGGTCACTTCAACTCGGGCGTGACCATGCCGACCTCGGAGATCTTCGCCGAGAACGGCATCCTGCAGATCACCCCGTCGGCCACCAACCCGAAGATCACCGAACGCGGCCTGTGGAACATTTTCCGCACCTGCGGCCGTGACGACCAGCAGGGCAAGCTGTGGTCGGACTACGCCGTCAAGAATCTCAAGGGCAAGAAGATCGCCGTCGTCCACGACAAGACCACCTACGGCCAGGGCCTCGCCGACGCCGCCAAGGGCTTCATGACCGCCGCCGGCATCAAGGAAGTCCTCTACGAAGGCGTCAACACCGGCGAGAAGGACTTCTCGGCGCTGGTCTCCAAGATCAAGGCTTCGGGCGCCGAGGTCGTGATGTGGGGTGGCCTTCACACCGAAGGCGGCCTGATCGTCCGTCAGATGCGCGACCAGGGCGTCAAGGCCACCCTGCTGTCGGGTGACGGCATCACCGACGACGAGTTCGCCACCATCGGCGGCGAGGGCGTCATCGGCACGCTGATGTCCTTCGGTCCGGATCCGCGCAACAACCCGGCGGCCAAGGACATCGTCGCCAAGTTCCGCGCCAAGAACTACGAGCCGCAGGCCTACACCCTCTACTCCTACGCCGCCGTGCAGATCATGAAGCAGGCTGCGGAGAAGGCCGGCAAGCTCGACCCGAAGGCGATGGCCGAAGCCATGCACTCCGGCATGACCTTCAAGACCGTTCTCGGCGACATCGCCTACGACAAGAAGGGCGACCGCAAGGACGTCGACTACGTGATGTACACGTGGAAGAAGGTCGGCGACAAGATCACCTACGTTCAGGACTGATCTCTTCCCGACCCTCCGGTCGGTTCGACCGGGGAGCGACTTCCGACCGCCGCGAGGGTGACCTCGCGGCGGTTCGTCTTTTTCCGGGGCCGCCGGGATACGAGGTACGAGCCGATCTTCCGTGCCGCCACCATGCGGATTTCGGGTCCATCGGTCGGCCGGCGATGGGCGCGATGGTTCGAGACGCGCCGCGGTACGGCTCCCCAACCATGAGGCGGTTGTTTTCATGGGTCTTTCTCGGGTGCCGCATCCTATGGGGGCACCACGGGCGCGTCTCGAAGGATCGCGCACGATCGTGCCGGACGAGGACGCGGCGACGGCGCCGCGGACGACACGAGAACTCGAACCGACCGACGATCGGCGAACGGCGCATTTCGCCCCGATCGGAACCTGATCTACTCTCGCCCCGAACCTCGCCGGGAGAGAATCGCGTGCGCCGTGCCGGTCCCACCAACTCCATCCTCGACGTCGCCGGCCTCACCGTCGGCCACGCCCACGATCGCCGGCTCGGCTCCGGGGTGTCGGTGGTGATCGCCGATCGCCCCTCGATCGCGGCCGTCCACGTCATGGGCGGCGCGCCGGGAACACGCGACACCGATCTGCTCGCGCCGGAGGAGACGGTCGAGCGGGTCGATGCGCTGGTGCTTTCCGGTGGCTCCGCCTTCGGCCTCGATGCCGCCGGTGGCGTCCAGGCCTGGCTCAGGAACCAGGGCCGCGGTTTCGCCGTCGGCGACGTCCACGTGCCGATCGTTCCGGCCGCCATCCTCTTCGACCTCGGCAACGGCGGTGACAAGAATTGGGGCCGCTTCCCGCCCTATCGCGATCTCGGCTGGGCCGCGGCCGCGGACGCCGACGACAGCCCCTTCCCGCTCGGCACCATCGGCGCCGGCTACGGCTGCACCACCGCCGACCTCATCGGCGGTCTCGGCTCCGCGTCGCAACTCACCCCGTCCGGCCACACCGTCGCGGCACTGGTCGCGGTCAATGCCGTCGGCTCTGCCGTGATCGGCGACACCGATCGCTTCTGGGCCGCGCCCCACGAGATCGGCGACGAATTCGGCGGCCTCGGCCTGCCCTCTCCCTGGCCGCGAGAGGCGGACACGGTGAAGCTGAAGGGCGCGGTGGCGACGACCGGGACCTCCACGACCATCGCGGTGATCGCCACCGACGCCGCGCTCACCAAGGCGCAGGCCAAGCGCCTCGCCATCCAGGCCCACGACGGCTTCGCCCGGGCGCTGTGGCCGTCGCACACGCCCCTCGACGGCGATCTTGTCTTCGCGTTGGCGACCGAACGCCGGCCGCTCGACGAACCGCTCGCCGACATGGTCGGCCTCGGCATCGCCGCGGCGGAGGTCATGGCGCGCGCCATCGCTCGCGGTGTCCATGCCGCACGGCCCAAGCCCTACGACACGCTCCCCACCTGGGAGGATGTCTGGGACGACGACGACGTCATTCCGCGGCTCGTGCTGTGACCGCCTCCGGCGCCTCGAGCGCGGCCAGCACCGCGCTACGCGTCACCCACGCCCGTGCCATGCCCGCCTCCTTGACCGGCCCGTAGCCCCGCGCTTCGCGCGGCCAGCGGGTGAGATCGAGAAGAAGGTCGAGCCGCGCCGCGGCCCCGTCACGATCGAGCGCGGCCACGATCCGTTCGACGTCGCCACGGAAGGTGTCGCGTAGCGCCCGTTCGCCCCTGCGCTCGGCGGTGTGGCCGAAGGGATCGGCCCAGCTGCCGCGCACCCGTTTGCAGGCGGCGAGCAGCCGCATCGCCGGCAGGATCCACCGCCCGAAGCTCTTCTTCTGCGGCCGCCCGCTCACCGGATCGCGGCGCGAGACGAGCGGCGGCGCCATGACGAAGCGCACCTCGCTCGCTCCCTCGAAAGTCTCGGCGATCCGCGCCGCGAAGGCGGGATCGACGTGGTGGCGCGCCACTTCGTACTCGTCCTTGATCGCGGTGACACGGTGGAGCATCTCCATCGCCGCCCGCGTCAGAACCTCCGATCCCGGCAGCGCCGCCGCCTCGGCCCGGCGCAGCGTTTCGATCCGGGTGCGGAAGTCGTCGGCGAGCCGGCGGTCGTGATAGGCCGAAAGATCGGCGGCGAGGACGGCGAGCCGCTCGGCGAACGGTTGCGCCGCCGGATCGACACTCGTCCGCGGCTCGATCAGCGTCGCCACCCGATCCGCTGCGCCGACCAGCGCCCGCCCGACCGCGAGCGCGGCGAGATTGGCCTCGACCGCGGCACCGTTGAGCCGCACCGCCGTCTCGATCGCCGGGAACGAGATCGGCAGTTCGCCCGCCTGCGCCGCCGCGCCGATCAGGATCATGTTGACGTAGAGCGCATCGCCGAACAGCCGCTCGGCGAGATCCCCGGCATCGAAAGCGTGGAAGCGGGCCGCCACCTCCTCGAGCGTCGCAGCGAGGCGGGTGGCCTGGAAGGTCTGGGTCTGGCGCAACACGAACTCCGCCGTCGGCACCACCCGGCCGTTGGCGAAGACCGCGGTGCGTTTCGGCGAGGCGGCCGCCAGTTGCTCGGCGCCCGCCGCCACCAGCATGTCGGCGGCGATCAGCACGTCGAGCGAGGCGGTCGGCACCCGCGGTCCCTCGATCGGGTGGGTGAAACGCGCAACCCGCACGTGGCTGGTCACCGGCCCGCCCTTCTGAGCGAGACCGGTCATGTCGAGCGTCGCGGTGTCGAGCCCGTCGACGTGCGCCGCCATGGCCAGCACCGCCGCGGCCGTCGTCACGCCCATACCGCCGATGCCGGCGATGACGAGATTGTGGACGCGATCGAGCCGGGCACGGACCGGCGCCGGCAGGTCGCCGGCCAGTGCCGCCGGATCGAGCCGGGTTCCCGAGCGTTTCAGATGGCCGCCGATCACCTCGACGAAGGACGGGCAGAAGCCGGTCTCACAGGAGAAGTCCTTGTTGCAGTTGCCCTGGTTGATCCGGCGCTTGCGCCCGAAGGCCGTCTCCACCGGCTCCACCGCGACACAGTTCGACTGTTTCGAACAGTCGCCACAGTCCTCGCACACCCGGTCGTTGATGAAGAGCCGCTTCGCCGGATCGGGGAACGTCCCCTTCTTGCGCCGCCGCCGCTTCTCCGCCGCACAGACCTGATCGTAGATCAGCACGGTGCAGCCCGGGATCGCCGCGAGCTCGCTCTCGACCAGCAGCAACTCCTCGCGCGGCCGGACCTCGACATGTGGCGCGAAGCCCCGGCGCGCGCCGTACTTGGTCGGATCGTCGGCGACGACGACGATCTTGGCCACGCCCTCGGCCTCGATCTGGCGGGTGAGCTGCGGCACCGTCAGCTGACCGTCGACGGTCTGGCCGCCGGTCATGGCGACCGCGTCGTTGAACAGGATCTTGTAGGTGATCGGCACCTTGGCGGCGATCGACTGGCGGATCGCCATCAGACCCGAGTGGAAATAGGTGCCGTCGCCGAGATTGGCAAACATGTGGGGGACCGTGGTGAACGACGCCTGCCCCACCCACGGCACGCCCTCCCCGCCCATCGCGGTCAGCCCCTCGGTGGTACGCTCGGCGATCTCCGTCATCGCGTGGCAGCCGATGCCGGGCATCGAGCGCGCGCCTTCCGGCGTCCTGGTCGAGGTGTTGTGCGGGCACCCCGAGCAGAAATAGGGCGAACGCCGCGCGTCCGCCGCGTGCCCGACCGCCCACATCGTCTGCTGCACCAGCCCGTCGGCCGCGGCGCGCGCGCCTTCGTCGTCGACGAGCCCCGGCACCACCGCCATCAGAGCCGGAACGATGTCGGCGGCCGACAGTTCCTTGATGGCGGAGAGGAAGGGCTCGCCCTCCGGCGTCGACTTGCCCCAGATACGCGGCCGCTGGTGATCCGGCCAGTGATAGGCCAGCTCCTTGATCTGCGGCTCCATCAGCGCCCGCTTGTGCTCGACCACCACCAGCTTCTCGAGCCCGCGGGCGAAGATGGAGAGACCGAGCGGCTCCAGCGGCCAGCTCATGCCGACCTTGTAGATGGCGATACCGAGGCGTCCGGCCGCCGCCTCGTCGATACCGATCAGCGCCAGCGCCTGTCGCAGATCGCGATAGGCCTTGCCGGTGGCGACGAAACCGATACGCGGTCGTTTCGAGCCGAAGGCGAGGCGATCGATGCGGTTGGCGCGCGCGTGCGCCTTCACCGCCGGCAGACGGATCTCGCGCACCGAGCGTTCGTTGTCGAGCCGCGCCTTCAGCGTCATCGGCCGATCGACCGCATCCCGCCGGCGCGGATCGAATTCGGGGCGAGGGCTGCGGAAGACGTGGCGATCGAGGCCGACGTCGACGATGCCGGAGGAATCCATCGTGTCGGCGACCGCGATCATCGACACCCACAGGCCCGACCAGCGCGACAGCTCGAGCCCGTAGAGGCCGAAGTCGACCACGTCCTGCAGATCCGCCGGATTGAGCACCGGGATCTCGCAGTCGACGAACTGGAATTCGGACTGACAGGCGACGGTCGAGGACTTGGCGAGGTGGTCGTCGCCGGCGACCGCCAGCACGCCGCCGCGCCGCGCCGTGCCCGACTGGTTGGCGTGTTTGAACACGTCGGTGGAGCGGTCGACGCCGGGGGCCTTGCCGTACCAGATGCCGAAGACACCGTCCTGGGTGGGGTCGACGACCTTCTGCGAGCCCCACACCGCCGTCGCCGCCAGTTCCTCGTTGACGCCGGGGGTGAAGACGATGCCGTGAGCATCGAGATCGCGCTTCGCCGCGATCAGTTGCTGGTCGTAGCCGGCGAGCGGCGAACCACGGTAGCCGGAGATGAAACCGCGGGTCGAGAGCCCCGCCGCGCGGTCGAGCCGCACTCGATCGAGCGGCAGACGCACCAGCGCCTGGATACCGGTGATGTAGACGCGACCGTGATCGAGGACGTACTTGTCGGTGAGCGATACGGGTCTGACGGCACCGTTCATCGGCATGTCTCCTCGACGCGGTTTCCACCTGTTCACCCCGCTGCCGGCCTCTTTCGTGCCGTGTCTCCGAGCGGGGCGATCCGCCTCGAGATCGACCCTTCCGAGTCCTCCGAGGCCGACTTTGTATCGATCAGAATACACCTTCGCAGCGATCAATTCCGTGCTACGTTGCCCGTCCGATTGCCGTTCGGCGTCGGTTTCTTCCAGGTGAAGCGCGATGGCGGAAAAGATTCTCCTCGACGCCCACGACGTCCGCATCCTCCGCGTGCTCCAGCGCGACGCTTCTCTGGCGATCGCCGACATCGCCCGCGAGGCCGGGATGAGCCAGACCCCGTGCTGGCGCCGGATCAAGCGGATGAAGGACGCCGGCGTCATCAAGCAGATCGCCGCGCTGGTCGATCGCGAAGCGGTCGGCCTCGAATTCGTCGTCTACACCTTCGTCAAGCTCGGCGTGCCCTCGCTCGACAACATGACCGAATTCGACCGCAAGGTCGCCACCTGGCCGGAGGTCATCACCTGCGAGCGGGTGACCGGCGCCGTCGACTACCTGATCAAGGTGGTGGCCGAGGACATGAAGGCCTACGACAACTTCCTGCGCATGAAACTGCTCGACAACAATCTCGTCACCGACGTCCAGTCGCACATCGTCGTCGCCACGGTGAAGGACACCCCGAGCCTACCGCTCCGGGAGACTTGAGGCCGACCGCAGGTCCGAATCGACGGGCACCTCGCCCTTCGCCTCAGCGATTGTTGTCGGAGATCGATCCCGCCCGCTCGCCGTCCGCCTTCGGCTTTTCGCCGAACTTCAGCCAGCCGAGGAAGATCATGATCGCCCCGACGGCGATGATCGGCGTGTTGCCGTCGAGACCGAGGCCGTAGCCGAGGTAGTTGACCGCCCCCATCGCCATCATGCCGAGGCCGACGAAGATCAACAGCCCGCCGATCAGTTTCGCACCCATCACCGCCTCCCGAAGCGTTCCGCCCGGAAGGGCGTGAGATCGATCGACGGCTTTTCGCCCGAGATCGCCTCGGCGATCAAGCGCCCCGAGATCGGACCGTGGGTGAAACCGAGATGGGCATGACCGAAGTCGAGCCACATGTCGGGCACCCCCGGCGCCGGGCCGATGATCGGCAGCCCGTCCGGCAGTGCCGGCCGCTTGCCGAGCCACGGCTCGGCATCGACCTCGGCGCCGAGCGGGAAGAGAGCTCGGGCGACCGGTTTCAACCGCTCGAGCTGCACCGGGGTCGGCGGCGCGTCGCGCTCCGCCAGCTCGATGCCGGTGGTCAGCCGGATGCCCTTGAGCATCGGCGTGATCAGGTATCCCTTCTCGATGTCGACGATCGGCCGCCGCAGCGTCGCTTCGCCCTTCGGCGCGAAATGCATGTGGTAGCCGCGCTTGGCGGCGAGCGGGAACTTCAGATCGAAACGATCGAGCAGATCGTTCGACCACGGCCCCAACGCCACGACGACGTGAGTGCCGGAAACCTCGCCGGCCTCGGTGGAGACGACCCAGCCCTCGGCCCCCCGCCGCAGCGAGCGCGCGTCGCCGCGCGCGACGGTGCCGCCCTGCCCGACGAAGAGATCGGCATAGGCCTTGGTCACCCCTTCCGGCCAACTGACCGACTGGGTCTCCGGCCAGAGCACGGCCCCGACCCCGACCGGGTTCAGGTCCGGTTCCATCTCCTTCAACTCGGCGAGCGTGAGATGGCGATATTCGATACCGTATTGATCGGCCAGATCATGCAGGGTCGCCGCCTCGGCGAGACCCTTGTGGCTGCGATAGAGCCGCACCCATCCGGTCTCGCGGAAGAAGGCTTCGGCTCCGGCGGCTTTCGCCAGGATGCGGTGTTCGGGGATCGAATGCCGGTTGAGCGTCTCGACGGCCGCGGCGAAGCGGATGATGCCGGCGGCATCGGTCGCCGCTCTGAGCTGCCACAGCCACGGCAGGATCTTCGGCAGGGCGGAGAGGTGATAGTGCGCCGCGGTCGACAGGTTGAGGCCGTAGCGGATCAGCGCCCCGATCTCACGCGGGAAGCCGACCGGGACGAGTCCATCGCGCTCGACGATGCCGGCGTTGCCGTAGGAAGTCTCCTCGCCGACGCCGCGCCGGTCGACCAGCGTCACCCGCTTGCCCTTGGCCTGGCAGTGCAGCGCCGCGGAGGTACCGACCATGCCGGCACCGAGTACGATCACATCGGTGGAAATCAAGGAGACCTCCTGGAGAGCGGCACACCGAGGAAGGGCGGCGCGGGCCGGATCGTGCCTCCCGGCCTCGCTCGACGCAAGCGCCGACGGCGGGATGCGGTCATGCGCCGCCAACCGCGACCTCGGTCGAGTTGAGCCCTCGCGCCGTTCCTGCTACTGCGACGCCGAGATTTCCTTGCCGACCGAGGTGCCCCATGATCCCGCGTTATTCGCGCCCCGAGATGACCGCCATCTGGGAGCCGCAGTCCCGCTTCCGCATCTGGTTCGAGATCGAGGCCCACGCCACCGACGCGCTCGCCGAGCTCGGCGTCGTGCCGAAGTCGGATGCCGAGGAGATCTGGAAGAAGGCGAAGGACGCCACCTTCGACGTCGCCCGCATCGACGAGATCGAGGCGGTGACCAAGCACGACGTCATCGCCTTCCTGACCCACCTCGCCGAGATCGTCGGCCCCTCGGCCCGCTTCGTCCACCAGGGCATGACCTCGTCCGACGTGCTCGACACCTGCCTGTCGGTGCAGCTGAAGCGCGCCGCCGATCTGCTGATCGCCGGCGTCGACCGCGTCCTCGCCGCGCTGAAGACTCGCGCTCTCGAGCACAAGCACACTCCGACCATCGGCCGCTCCCACGGCATCCACGCCGAGCCGGTGACCTTCGGCCTCAAGCTCGCCGAGGCCTACGCCGAGTTCACCCGCAACCGCGCCCGCCTCGTCGCCGCCCGCGACGAGATCGCCACCTGTGCCATCTCCGGCGCCGTCGGCACCTTCGCCAACATCGATCCGCGGGTCGAGGCGCATGTCGCCGAGAAGATGGGGCTGACCATCGAGCCGGTCTCGACCCAGGTCATCCCGCGCGATCGCCATGCGATGTTCTTCGCCGTCCTCGGCGTCGTCGCCTCGTCGATCGAGCGCGTGGCGATCGAGATCCGCCACCTGCAGCGCACCGAGGTCCTGGAAGCGGAGGAGTATTTCTCCCCCGGCCAGAAGGGCTCCTCGGCGATGCCGCACAAGCGCAACCCGGTGCTCACCGAGAACCTCACCGGCCTCGCCCGCATGGTCCGCGCCTACGCCCTGCCGGCGATGGAGAACGTCGCGCTCTGGCACGAGCGCGACATCTCGCATTCCTCGGTCGAGCGCATGATCGGCCCGGACGCCACCGTCACCCTCGACTTCGCCCTCAATCGCCTCGCCGGCGTCATCGAGAAGCTGGTGATCTATCCCGAGCGCATGGCCGGCAACATGGACCGCCTCGGCGGCCTCGTGCACTCCCAGCGCATCCTCCTGGCGCTGACCCAGGCCGGCGTCACCCGCGAGGACGCCTATCGCCTCGTCCAGCGCAACGCCATGAAGGTGTGGGACAGCTACCAGAAGACCGGCACCGCCACCGTCGACTTCCTCGCCGAACTGCTCGCCGACGCCGACGTGCGCAAGGCACTGTCGGAGGAGGAGATCCGCGAGAAATTCGACCTCGGCTATCACCTGAAGCACGTCGACACGATCTTCGCTCGAGTGTTCGGTTGATCGGCTCCCTACCCGGTGTTCGAATGAGGCCCCGCCCCCGGCGGGGCCTCTTCGCATCGGAGCCCTCCATGCGCCTCGCCTTCGTCTCCGACCTCCACGGCAACCTCGATGCCCTCGAAGCGGTCGTCGCCGATCTCACCGAGGTGGCACCCGATCTCGTCGTGAACCTCGGCGACTGCCTCTCCGGCCCGCTCGACGCGGCGTCGACCTGTGATCGGCTGATCGACCTCGCCTGGCCGACGGTGCGCGGCAATCACGACCGCCAGCTCCTCGACCGCCCGATCGACCGCATGGGTCCATCCGACGCCGCCGCCCGCGCGACCCTCGCCGAGCACCACCTCGCCTGGCTCTCCGCCCTGCCGACGACCCTCACCCCGGCGCCCGGTGTCCTCGCCTTCCACGGCGCGCCCGACGATGATCTGACATACGTCGCCGAGGAGGTGACCCCGCACGGTGTGCGCCTGCGTTCGCGCGATGCGATGGGGAAGCTGCTGGGTGAGACCGAGGCACGGCTCCTCGTCGGAGGCCACACTCACGTCCCCCGCCTGATCGACCTCGGCGACGGCCGCCTCTATCTCAACCCCGGCTCCATCGGCCTCGCCGCATACGAGGACGACGAGCCCTGCTTCCACGTCATGGAGACCGGCAACCCGCGCGCCGCCTACGCCGTCGTCGATCTGGACCGACATGGGCCGCGGGTCGAGTTCCGCACCGTCGCCTACGACACGGCCCGCGCCGTCGCCCGCGCCCGCGCCGCCGGTCGCGACGACTGGGCCGAGGCGCTCGCCACCGGCTTCCGGCGCGGTCACGGCCGCTGATCGGGATCTCGGCGAGCACCGTACCGCCCTCGAACCTCTCGCCTCCCGCCCCCGTCGGCGCTAACCTCCTCCCCCGCACTCACCCGCGAGGCCATGCCCATGCCCTTCTCCCTCGCCTCGATCGACGTCCTGCTGATCCCCGGACGCGGCAATTCCAACGAGTTCCACTGGATGTCGGCCTGGGCGGCGGCGATCCCCAATTCGTCGCGCGTCCTCCAGGCCGAATGGGATGCGCCGCAGCCCGGCGACTGGATCGGCCGCCTCGACGCCGCCATCCGGACGACGCCGCGGCGCTGCGTCCTCGTCGGTCACTCCCTCGCCGTCGCCACCATCGTCAAATGGGCCGACGCGGCACCGAGCGCCGCCATCGCCAAGGTCGCCGGCGCGCTGCTGGTCTCGCCGACCAACGTCGAGGATCCCGATCCCTCGTTCGACACGGTACGCCCCTTCGCGCCGATGCCGATGAACCGCCTGCCCTTCCCGACGATGGTGCTGGCCTCGCGCGACGACCCGCGGGTGAGCTTCGCCCGTGCCGGCGAATGCGCACGCGCCTGGGGCGCCGAACTGGTCGACGTCGGTGAACTCGGCCACATCGGCAACCTGCAGCGCCTCGGCATCTGGCCGGAGGGGCTCCTCCACCTCGGCCGCCTCTTCGACCGCATCGGGTGACTCCCGCGTTCGTCGGCAGGAGCGCCGTCAGTCGGTCGCCACGTGATCCGAGCGACTGCTCTCCACCGCCTCCGGTGCCGGATAGGTCACCGAGGTGTAGCGCAGCACCAGCACCGCGATCGCCATGATCAGCGTACCGCCCGCCATGATCAGGATGCCCATGTCCGGCTTGGGCTCGTGATTGATGTAACCGATGAGATGGCGGGTCAGCGCGGTGATGCCGACATAGACCAGGAAGCGCACCGGCATCCGGTTGGTCTTGAAGTAGATGCCGACCATCGAGCCGATCTCGAGGTAGATGAAGAGGAGCAGCAGGTCCTCGATCGAGGCGTGGCCCTTGCCGATCATCCCCATGAAGGCGTGCGCCGCTGCCCACACCGTCGCCCCGCCGATGGCGAACAGACCGATGAAATGGAACGCCTCGGTGAGAAGATCGCCGATCGGATCGATGATCGCCCGCACCCGATGGTTCGCCGCCCTGATACGCTCGAGCCCCATCGTCACCCCCCTGGAGACAGCAACTCCCTCCGCCCGACGATACCGGGCGGCGCGATCTCTTCTACGACCGTCGCGAGAAGGAATTCCAGATGACGGATCGACGCGAGCCGACGCTCAGTAGCTCGTCCGCGCCGCCGCGGGGTCGGTACCCGCCGTCCCCTCGCCCATCTCGTCGAGCAGCGCCGCGACACCGGCGGCGACGTACATCGAGTCGAACCCGACCGTGACGAAGGAGAACCCCTTGGCGCGGAAGGCCTTCGCCCGTTCCGCCGGACCACCGAAGATGCCGGCGATCTTGCCCGCGCCCCGTGCCGCCGCGACGATCCGCTCAAGCGCCGCATCGAGGATCGGGTCGCGGGTATCGGCACGATCGCCGTCGGTCAGCGCGATCGACAGATCGTTGGGCCCGACGAAGACCCCGTCGAGCCCCTCCACCGCCAGGATCTCGTCGATCGCCGCCACCGCCTCGCGCGTCTCGATCATCGCCAGCGCCAGGGTACGATCGTTGGCCTCCGCCAGATAGGTCGCCGGCTCGACATCGCCGAGCACCGCCATCGCCCGGCCCGCCCCCCACGAGCGCCGACCGCGCGGCGGATACTTCATCTGCTCGACGAAGGCGCGCGCCTGATCCGCCGTGTCGATCATCGGCGCGATCACCCCGACGGCGCCGACATCCAGCGCCCGGCTCGCCAGCGCGAAGTCGCCGACCGCCACCCGCACCAGCGTCGGCTTGCCGGCGCCGGCGATCGTGGCGACGCAGGCGATGATCGAGGCGATGTCGTGCAGCCCGTGCTGGACGTCGAGGACGATCGGCGACAACGGGGTTCGCGCCACCGCCTCGGCGAAATGCGCCTCCGGCGGACAGAACCACCCGCCGACCACCTGGTCTCCGGCGCGCAGCCGGCCGGCGAGGGAGAGCGCGGGATGGGATACGGTCGTCTTCGTCATCGCTTCGCCCTCGCGGTGAGATGAGCCTCACCGCCTCGTGCCACGAGACGCGGGGTCGCGGCAACTCGGATTTCCGGGACCCCCCGCCCGCGGCGACGCGAGGAGACCCGATGAGACATCCCCCTCGACGGAAGCGGACCGATCATCGCTCGCAGCCCCCGTCCGAGACCCGCTGCCAAGATCGATCTTCGCGCCGAACTCTACCGTCACCGTTTCGACCGATACCTGCGTTTCGGGATACCGATCGACCTGCCGCACGAACGCAAGGGCGATCCCCCGACCGAGCGTCACGTCGGGCGCACCCGCCACGACGACAAGGTGAGGGCGACGCACCGCGCCAACGATGGCCACATCTTCTCGTGGGCGCAACCGCCGGAGACCGGGCATCCGGGCGCGGAGCCCAATTGCCGGTGTGTGGCGGTTCCCCTACCGGGAAGGCGAAACCGAGTTCGCCGAACACACCTTCACCTCTGGTCTCGCATCGTCTTACGGACGTTGGGGCCTCGGCTCCTTCATCAGGCACTTCTACGGCGGTGGCGGACGAACTGTCACGTTGGACGAGATCGGCCACCTCCTTGAAATCGCCGAATACTACGCCTATTCGGCCGGCGGAGACGGCGCCTTCCGGCGGCTTTCGGATCAGATCGCCAGCAGAGCTCGGACGAATGGCGTCGGATCATTCCCATATCACTTCGAAGGGGCCTATGATTTCGGAAGTGTCCAACTCGCTCACGGCAACGCCGTGGTGAGAGGTGATTTTTTCGGTACGGTCGCGGACCGCGGTGAAATGCTGCGTATCGAGGGAGACTCGAGCTTCCATTTCGGCGACGTCTTCACCGACCCACTGGACCTCCGTGACCCGAATTCGAGCTATCGCGGCATGGCTCCCTTCGATCTACTGCAGAACGAACCGCAACCTTCGATTTTGTCCGGTATGCTCGATGATCGGCTTTCGTTTCGGGAATCGGCGGCTCCGTCAGAAACCCAGCGCAGCACATGGGAAGCGATCACAGATGTAGGGAGGAGAGCCTATGGCGTGATCGGCGACTGGACCGCGTCCTTCGTCGCCGAAGTCGCAAAGGACGAATCTCGAAGCGTCTACGTCTGGAAGGGTTGAGGAGACATGGCGACGACGATCTCGGCGACGCTCTTGCGCCGGTTACGCAACCTCGTCGGTGGCGCCCTCGTTCTGCTGGCGTCGATCTGGACGATCAACGCGATCCGGTTCCTCACCATGACCGTCGAACTGCCCAACGGCGCGGTGATCGCCCGCAGCCTCGATCCGTGGAAAGGCACACGCGCCGACCTCTACGCCTCGCGTCACGGTCCCCTTCTGGTCCGAGACGTCGACATGATCTGCTACGACGCGACCGCGATCGATGGCGGATACTTCCTCTGGGTGCGCGGAGAGGAGAAGGTGTCGACGTCTCGCGATCCCGACCATCCGTCGAAACTGCGTGATACTGAGTTGTGGAAGCCATCGACGGGGTGTCGTGGACTTTCGGGAGGCTTCGTCTCGGGCGAACTGTTGCTCCGCGACCCGCGCCGTGTCCTCGAAGCGACCGGACTCGGACGCGTGTCGGGGCGCGAGAAGCCATGAAAAAGCGCACGGACCCGCCCGGATCCGTGCGCCGAAATCGTCGTCGTCGAGCGGGCGAGAGCCCGGCTCAGCCGCTCTTCTTCACCTGCTCGATCGCCTCGGCCATCAGCTCTTCCATGGCACGGCGGATCTGGTGATCCGACTGGGCGACCGACGCCGCATCGAAGTCGGCGCGGATCTTGCGGAAGACGTCCTCGTCACCGGCCTCTTCGAAATCGGCCGCCACCACCGACTTGGCGTACTCCGCCGCCTTGTCGCCGGTGAGCCCGAGCTTTTCCGCGGCCCACAGGCCGAGCAGCTTGTTGCGGCGGGCTCCGGCCTTGAACTGGAGCTCTTCGTCGTGGGCGAACTTCTTCTCGAAGGCCTCTTCGCGCTTGTCGAACGTGGTCATGTCCCGAAATCTCCTGGAAAACCGCGAAGGCATCGCGTATAGGGGGGCCCTTGTCGAGGCACTGATAGCGCCCGGCGACCCGCAAATCAACGGGACCTTCGACGACCTCGCGTCGCATCGGGCCCGCCTCCCGTGTCCCCGTCCTCACGTCGCGCCGCTCCGCCGCTCGCATTGTGGAGACGGGTCGGATCGGATAATGTGGGATCGTCGGCGCGCGGGGCGTGGAGGAGTTTCCTTCGCACCCGCGCGTCGTTCTTCGGTGGTGACCGGTGAGAAACGCCGATCGCCGCGGAGAGCCGTCCGCCAATCTCGACGTCGCTGCGCCCCGGTCTCCGACCGGACGCGGAAACCGGCCTCCCCGCTAGGGAGTGGGCCGATCTCGGAGGCCTCCGGCCGAATGGATTTCCCCTTCAGACCACGGTACGTACCCATGAATCGTCGGCGCCGCATCTACGAAGGCAAGGCCAAGATCCTCTACGAGGGTCCCGAACCCGGTACACTCATCCAGCACTTCAAGGATGACGCCACCGCGTTCAACGCCAAGAAGCACGCCGTCATCGACGGCAAGGGCGTGCTCAACAACCGCATCTCCGAGTTCATGTTCAATCAGCTGAACGCGCTCGGCGTGCCGACCCACTTCATCAAGCGGCTCAACATGCGCGAGCAGTTGATCCGCGAGGTCGAGATCATCCCGCTCGAGGTGGTGGTGCGCAACGTCGCCGCCGGCTCGCTGTCGACCCGCCTCGGCATCCCCGAGGGCACCCAGCTGCCGCGCTCGATCATCGAGTTCTACTACAAGAACGACGAGCTCAACGACCCGATGGTGTCGGAGGAGCACATCACCGCCTTCGGCTGGGCCTCTCCGCAGGACATCGACGACGTCATGGCCCTCGCGATCCGTGTCAACGACTTCCTCTCCGGCCTGTTCCTCGGCGTCGGTATCCGCCTCGTCGACTTCAAGCTGGAGTTCGGCCGTCTGTGGGAAGGTGACATGATGCGCATCGTCCTCGCCGACGAGATCTCACCCGACAACTGCCGTTTGTGGGACCAGTCGTCCGGCGACAAGCTCGACAAGGATCGCTTCCGGCGCGACCTCGGCGGCATGCTCGAGGCCTACCAGGAAGTCGCCCGCCGACTCGGCATCCTCAACGACAACGTCAACCCGCCCGCCGGTGGTCCGACGCTGGTGCAGTGAGGGCCGCGGACCTCGCCGGCATCGACGTCTCGACGGCCGCCTCTCGGCGGCCGTTTCGTTTCCGGGAACCTCCTGCCCACGATTCCACCTCGTCGGATCGCTCCACTCAGGGGGGACACTCCGCCGCGGCGATCCCGACCGGCCGGCTCGCCAACCGGGCGACGAACCGATCGAAGTTGCGCGTCATCGTCTTCGCGTCGGAGGCGGTGGAGATCACCGCGAAGGACTCGCCCGGACCGACGAGAAAGCCGGTCTCGAAAGCCGGCACGGTGCCGCGGTAGAAGAGTGCGGTTCGATGCAGCACCCGTTCGCCCATCGCCTCCTGCGTCACCGGCCGCGCCACGATGTCCCGCCCGACGGCCGCGAGATCGGCGACCTGCTTCGCGATCCGAGCGGCGAAGGCTCCGCTCGACGTCACCGTGTCCGGCGGCATGACCCGACAGGATATCGTCGCGCCCCGACCGCAGCCGTCCGACGCGCACGCATAGAAGACGGCGCCGTTCGCCTGCGTCGAGCGCGTCCAGCTCTCGGCGGCCCACGCGGCGGTGCCGGCCAGAGCACCACATCCGATCGCGACGATGGCCGAAGCCCTGCTGCGCATCCCGAATCCCTCCGCTCGATGCGTCCGATGGTCCTCGGCCGAACGAACCGATCGCCTTCACCGTACGTCGCCCGACGAGCGCCGCCCGTCAACGATCGCGCCGCCGACCGGACACGGCCCCGCGACGACGAAGCCGACGGTTCGCGTGAACCACCGGTCGCGTGACCGATCCGAGATCGCCGGCGCGGACCTCTCGCGGCCGGCACCCGCTTTCGGTTCGGCTTGCCCCTCCCCCGTGGGCGTGCTACGCGCGGGCCCGACAGTGAAACGTCGGCGGACGGCGAGTCCGGACCGGCCTCTTCGGCGTTTCCCGAACGACCCGCGTCATCAGCCGAGGACGACCCCCATGAAAGCCCGCGTCACCGTCACTCTCAAGAACGGCGTTCTCGACCCTCAGGGCAAGGCGATCCAGGGCGCGCTGAAGTCGCTCGGCTTCGCCGGCGTCGACGACGTCCGCCAGGGCAAGCTGATCGAACTCGATCTCGCCACCTCCGACCGCGCTGCGGCCGAGGCCGAGGTCACCGCCATGTGCGAGAAGCTGCTCGCCAACACGGTGATCGAGAACTACCGGATCGAACTGGTCTGAGCGCCGGGCGGGCCCCGTGCCCGCTCGCGGCGGCGACCCTCGTGTCCGCCGCCCTCCCCTTCCCGGCCGTCGACGTCGCCGTCCGGCCGCAAGACAGGAAGAAGCCCATGAAGTCCGCCGTTCTCGTCTTCCCCGGCATCAACCGCGAGCGCGATCTCGCCCGCGCCTTCGAGGTGGTCTCCGGTGTGAAGTCGCACATGGTCTGGCACACCGAGACGGAACTCCCCGACGTCGACGTCGTCGCCATCCCCGGCGGCTTCTCCTATGGTGACTATCTGCGCTGCGGCGCCATCGCCGCCCGTTCGCCGATCGTCGACGCGGTGCGCCGTCACGCCGAGCGCGGCGGCTATGTGCTGGGCATCTGCAACGGCTTTCAGATCGTCACCGAGATCGGCCTCCTGCCGGGTGCGCTGATGCGCAACGCCTCGCTGAAGTTCGTCTGCAAGGAGGTGCGGCTGCGCGTCGACAACGCCACCACCGCCTTCACCTCGGCCTATGCGCCGGGTCAGGTCATCCGCTGCCCGATCGCCCACGGCGAGGGCAACTACTTCGCCGACGCCGAGACGCTGGCGCGGCTCGAGGGCGAAGGCCGGGTGGTCTTCCGCTACTGCGACGCCGAGGGCCGGACCACCGACGCGGCCGACCCCAACGGCTCGATCAACCACATCGCCGGCATCCTCAACGAGCGCGGCAACGTGCTCGGCATGATGCCGCACCCGGAGAACCTGATCGAATCCCTGCAGGGCGGCATCGACGGCCGCGGCCTGTTCGAGAGTCTGGCGAAGGTGGCGTGAAGAGACGGCGGGCCGTTGAAAAAAATGATAACTCAGTTTACATTGATACTCGCTGGTAGGGAGATCCGCCCTTGCGGGTCGCTGAGTCTAGATAGGCTCCCCTGCTGGCCCTTTCTTTTTTGAGGGGCCGGCAATGTACCTCCTGTACGTCGACGACTCCGGCGACATAGACGATCCTGCCATCTCCCATTTCGTCCTGAGTGGCGTCGCGATCTTCGAACGGCAGGCCTACTGGATCTCGCAGGAACTGGACAAGATCGCCGCTCGCTTCGACGAGGCCGATCCCCGCGCCATAGAACTGCACGGCAATCCGATGGTCCAAGGCAACAAGGGGTGGCGCGCCTTTGCCCGCGACGCCCGACATGAGGCGATAGCCGACGCATTGCGGGCTCTCGACCAGACCCATCGCGACAACCGTGTCTTCACCGTCGTCATCGAAAAGGGTTCGGTTCCGAACGGCGACCCGGTCGAGTTCGCCTTCGAACACCTGTGCAATCGCTTCGACCGCTTCCTCGGGCGCCTCCACCGCCGTGGCAATACGCAACGCGGCCTGATGATCATGGACGAGTCGGCCTACGAACAGCGCTTCCAAGGTTTGGCGCGCGACTTCTCGTCGCTGGGACATCGCTGGGGCACGTTGCGAAACCTCGCGGAGGTCCCCCTCTTCGTCGATTCCCGCGCCTCGCGGCTGATCCAATTGGCCGATCTCGTCGCCTATTCGACCTTCCGCCACTACGAAAAGAACGACTCCCGATTCTTCGATCTCATCAAGAATCGCTTCGATACCGAGGGCGACCACTGCCACGGCCTCGTGCATTGGAAACGCCGAACCGAACCGACGTCATCGGCAAGCGATCTGCCGATCGAAGGACTCTGACGATGTTGAGAAACGATATCCCGATCACCCCGGAACTCGTCGCCGAACACGGCCTCAAGCCGGACGAGTACCAGCGCATCCTCGACCTCATCGGCCGCGAGCCGACGCTGACCGAGCTCGGCATCTTCTCGGCCATGTGGAACGAGCACTGTTCCTACAAGTCGTCGAAGAAGTGGCTGAAGACCCTGCCGACCAAGGGCGAGCGCGTCCTCATCGGTCCCGGCGAGAACGCCGGCGTCGTCGACATCGGCGACGGTCAGGCCGTGGTCTTCAAGATGGAGAGCCACAACCACCCCTCCTACATCGAGCCCTATCAGGGCGCGACGACGGGTGTCGGCGGCATTCTACGTGACGTCTTCACCATGGGCGCCCGCCCGATCGCCGCGATGAATGCGCTCCGCTTCGGTGAGCCGACCCACCCCAAGACCCACCACATCGTCTCCGGCGTGGTGGCCGGCGTCGGCGGCTACGGCAACTCCTTCGGCGTGCCGACCGTCGGCGGCGAAGTGAACTTCCACCGCCGCTACAACGGCAACTGCCTGGTCAACGCCTTCGCCGCCGGTCTCCTCGACGCCGACAAGATCTTCCTGTCGGAGGCCAAGGGCGTCGGCATGCCGGTGGTCTATCTCGGCTCCAAGACCGGCCGCGACGGCATCCACGGTGCCTCGATGGCCTCGGCCGAATTCGACGACAACTCGGCCGAGAAGCGCCCGACCGTCCAGGTCGGCGACCCCTTCGCCGAGAAGCTGCTGCTCGAGGCCTCGCTCGAGCTGATGGCCTCCGGCGCCGTCATCGCCATCCAGGACATGGGCGCGGCGGGTCTGACCTGTAGCGCCGTCGAGATGGGCGCCAAGGGCAACCTCGGGCTCGAGCTGAACCTCGACGCCGTGCCCTGCCGCGAACCGGGTATGACCGCCTACGAGATGATGCTGTCGGAGAGCCAGGAGCGCATGCTCATGGTCCTCCACCCCCATCTCGAGCAACAGGCCGAGGCGATCTTCCGCAAGTGGGGCCTCGACTTCGCCATCGTCGGCCAGACCACCGATACGCTGCGCTTCGTCGTCAAGCACCACGGCGAGGTCATGGCCGACCTGCCGATCAAGGACCTCGGCGATCAGGCCCCCGAATACGATCGCCCCTGGGTCGAGCCGAAGAAGCTCCCCGTCCTCGATCCGGCCGCGACCCGCGCCCCCGAGGACTATCGGCAGGCGCTGCTCGACCTGCTCGGCTCGCCGAACCTCTCCTCGCGCCGCTGGGTGTGGGAGCAGTACGACCACCTGATCCAGGGCAACACGGTGCAGCGCCCCGGCGGCGACGCCGCGGTCGTCCGCGTCGAGCGCCCGAACGGCGGCAAGGCCAAGGGCCTCGGCTTCACCTGCGACGTCACCCCCCGCTACGTCGAGGCGGATCCGTACGAGGGCGGCAAGCAGGCGATCGCCGAAAGCTGGCGCAACCTCAACGCCGTGGGCAGCCGCCCGATCGCGGTCACCGACAACCTCAACTTCGGCAACCCCGAGCGGCCCGAGATCATGGGCCAGTTCGTCGCGGCGCTGAGGGGTCTCGGCGAAGCCTGCCGCGCCCTCGACATGCCGATCGTCTCCGGCAACGTCTCGCTCTACAACGAGACCAACGGCGTCGCCATTCTGCCGACCCCGGCGATCGGCGCGGTCGGCCTGATGGACGACGTGACGAAGACCGTCGGCATCGCCTTCGACCGGGACGAGGACGTCGTCGTCCTCATCGGCGACACCATCGGCTGGATGGGCCAGTCGTCCTATCTCTACGAACTCTTCGGCATCGAAGAGGGCGCGCCGCCGCCGGTCGACCTCGCGATCGAGAAGAAGACCGGCGACTTCGTCCGCGACGCCGTCATCGCCGGTCGCCTCACCGCCGCCCACGACCTCTCCGACGGCGGCCTGCTGGTGGCGCTGGCCGAGATGGCGATGGCCGGCAAGACGGGGGCCCGCATCCTACTGCCCGAGCTCGACATGCCGCTGCACGCCTTCCTTTTCGGCGAGGATCAGGCCCGCTACGTGGTGACGGCCTCCCCGGCCGAGGCCTCGAAGCTCATCGTCGATGCCGCCATGGCCGGTGTCCCGGCGACCGCCATCGGTGCGGTCGGGGGTGACGCCCTCGTGATCGGCGAGCACTTGAACGTCGCCGTCGCCGACCTACGTGATCGGCACGAATCTTGGTTCCCGGGTTACATGAGCGGCGTCTGAGCCGGTCACCCGCACGAAACGACACCGTCCCGGTGTCGACGATCCGACAGGACCGTCGCGCATGGGACACGCCAGGGGAGATGACGACGCATGGCGATGACCGCCGCTGAAATCGAGAAGCTGATCAAGGACGCCTTCCCGCTGGCCTCGGTGCGCATCACCGATCTCGCCGGCGACGGTGACCATTGGGCGGCCGAAGTCGTGACCCCGGAGTTCGCCGGCAAGTCCCGCGTCCAGCAGCACCAGATGGTCAACGCCGCGCTCAAGGAGGCCCTCGCCGGTCCCCTGCACGCGCTCTCCTTGACCACCCGCGCTCCGGCGTGATCTCTCACCAGAAATCCCCTCCATCGCGGGCCCTTGACCCCCGCGGCATGAAAGGAAAGTCCCGATGTCCGACATCAACGCCGCCATCGACGCCGAAGTGAAGTCCAACGACGTGCTGCTCTTCATGAAGGGCACCCCGAAGATGCCGATGTGCGGCTTCTCCGGCCAGGTGGTGCAGATCCTCAGCCACCTCGGCGTGCCCTTCAAGGGCGTCAACATCCTCGAGTCCGACGAACTGCGTCAGGGCGTCAAGGATTACTCCAACTGGCCGACCTTCCCGCAGCTCTACGTCAAGGGCGAGTTCGTCGGCGGCGCCGACATCACCCGCGAGATGTTCCAGGCCGGCGAGCTGCAGACGCTGCTCAAGGACAAGGGCCTGATGGCCTGAGGTTGATCACGACCACCCGAGGGCACGGACTGATTGACTACTCGCAGTGAGAGTTGCATTCTGCGGCTTGAAGGTGTAATAGTAGCTATGTGTCGTCGGTAGCTATTCAATGCCGTCGCCACCTATCTAGGGGCGCCTTCGGGCGCCCTTTTTATTTCCTTGGAGAACTCCGTCATGTTGCAAACGGCGGTGTTCGTCGACGCAGGGTACCTCTACGCTCAGGGATCTGCGACTGTCACCGGGACGAAGAAGAAGCGCCATGAGATCCGGCTAGATCTTCCGGCGGCTCTCGCCGGTTTGAGAGACTTGGCAGGAGAAGTAGCGCCCAGAACGCGCCTCCTCCGCATCTATTGGTACGATGGCCTTACGCGCGGCGGTCGATTGAGCGGGGAACAATCGGCATTATCGATCAGCCGTGACGTGAAGCTCAGATTGGGGATGGTCAACCGCCACGGCGAACAGAAGGGCGTCGATAGTCTCATCGTCACGGACATGATCGAACTGGCACGTAACCGCGCGATCACGGACGCCCTCATTCTCGCCGGCGACGAGGATATTCGCGTTGGCGTACAAGTGGCTCAGACTTTCGGCGTCAGGGTTCACCTTCTCGGCATCGAGCCATCGAGAGGCTCGCAATCCCCGGATCTGGTTCAGGAAGCAGATACGACGACCGAATGGTCTCGCGATTTCATGGCAAAGTTGCTTACCATCGACATGCCTGATGTTGCCCTCGAAGTTCCCGCAGGCGTCGCTGTGCCTGCCTCTGCCACCGACGGGCAGTCGACGGCACTCGTTGATCTGACCGAACAAATCTACCAAGAGGTCATTGCCACGCTGCCTAAAGAGGCACGAGCGAAGATCCAGGCTTATCTCGACGCCAATGCGAACTCGATCCCGGCCGAATACGATCGACCGATGCTCGGGAAGCTCAAAGCAATGCTGGGGCGAGATCTCTCTTCAGCCGAACGTGCCCAACACAGAGCGACGATCATCACACGTCTCCGAAACGAGATCGAGGCAGAGCGATCGAAGGCGCGAGAATAGCGCGGCTAAGGCGGCTGCCCCCCTTCAGTGATCGTGCTCGTGCCCGCACCCGCACCCCGGCCCGTGGCTGTGCAGCCCACCCTCCTCGGCCGCAGTCGCGCCGCGGCAATGAGCGCACAGCCCGCGCACCTCGATGGTGCGGCCTTCGAGCGCGAAGCCGGCCTCCACCGCCCGGACGCCGAGCAGCGCGTCGATGCCCTCCCCCGACCATTCCTCGACCTTGTGACAGGCGGTGCACACCGCGAACACCGCCCCCTTGGCATGATCGCGGCCGCAGCAGGCGAAATAGGCGCCGAGCCCTTCCAGACGATGGATCTGCCCGGCCTTCTCCAGGCGCTCCAGCGCCCGGTAGACCACCGGCGGCGACTGCACCCCGTGCGGCCGCAGCCGGTCGAGGACCTGATAGGCGCTCATCGGCGTCTCCGCGCCACGCAACACCTCGAGCACCGCTTCGTCGGTCCCGGAACGGGGTCTGGCCATGATCTCTCCACTCCTGCCCGAGCACCGAGAATAGACCATGTCCCCTCGGCCGGGGGAAGTCCGGCGGTCCGCGCCGACGACGACGCGCCCCGCTGCGTCGCCACACCGGCTCCGTTCGCCGAGCGACCTGTTCACCACCTGCGCGTTCTCGGCTTGGTTTCGCTCGCCCCATGCCCTATCAAACGAGGACCGCAACGGTGCGGGACCCACCGGTGATCCGCCGCGGCCCGGCCGGGGCGCTTCGGCGCCGGACCGTCGAACATCGGACACGATCGGCGGGACGATGCGAGCGAGTTTCCCATGCATCTGGTGCATATGAGAAATTCGCGTTCGTTCGATGCTCGGACGCGTCTGCGACCCCGAACGTCGGTATCATATCGAGTTCACGAAGTTTCGACCTGTTCGAAACTTCGTGATCGAAGGCGAGCCCGAACGGGCGTCGGCCGGTCGGGCCGTAACGCTCATGAAATTCGGACGAGTCCGAATTTCATGAGCCCGGTATCATACCGGTGTGGCCGGAAGCGAGAGGGAGCGCGTGGTGGGCCTGGGGACCCCCGGTAGAGCCGAATTTCGAACGACCGCCGCCGCGCCGGCGGTGGCGGTGCCCTTCACCGTCCACGACTTCGCCCGCCACCTGTTTCTCGGCGCCAAATTCGCCGCGATCTCGGCGACGCTCGAGGCGATGCATCTGACGCGCGCCGCCCGCTTCGCTCCCGACCGTTTGCGCGGACGCGGGGTGATCTTCACCCTCCACCACGTTCGTCCCCACGAACCCGCCCGCTTCCGCGCCTCGACCCATCTCGAGATCACGCCCGATTTCCTCGAGGCGGTCATCCGTCACGTCACGGCGCTCGGGTATCAACCGATCCCGCTCACCGAGGTCCCGGCACGCCTCGCCGGACCCGAGGGTGGCCCGCGCTTCGTCGCCTTCACCCTCGACGACGGCTATCGCGACAATCTCGTCCACGCCCGTCCGGTATTCGAGCGTCATTCCGTCCCCTTCACCGTCTTCGCCACGTCCGGATTCGTCACCCGCGAGCGGACCGTGTGGTGGCAGACGCTGGAGAAGACCATCGCCGCCGTCGACGACCTCTATTGGGACGCCGGAGAACGGCGCCACCGCTTCTCCTGTACCGGACGCCGCGCCAAGGCGATGACCTTCCGCCGGGTCGCCGACTGGATGAATTCGGTCGACGAGGACTGGGCGATCTCGACCCTCGACCGCGTCGCCGCCGAACACGGCATCTCCGCCGCCGCGGTGGTCGAACAGGAGGTGATGAACGTCGCCGAGCTGCGCGACCTCGCCGCCTCGCCGATGGCCACCATCGGCGCCCATACCTGGAGTCACGTCAATCTGCGCCGCGTCTCCCACGACCGGCTGGTCGAGGACATCGATCGCGGCGTCGCCGAGGTGACCTCCATCCTCGGTCACCGCCCGACGGTCTTCGCCTACCCCTACGGCTCACACGCCAGCGCCGGAGTGCGCGAGTTCGCCGCCGCCCGCGGCTTCGACCTCGCCGTCACCACCGAACCGGGCACCCTGCACGCCGCCGACCTCGAGCGGCTGACCGCCCTGCCGCGCATCTCGATCAACGGCCATTATCAACGGACCTCGTGGATCGAGGCGCTGATCTCCGGCCTGCCCTTCGAGCTGATCCCTCACCGCGCCGATTTCGACTGACCCGCCGACGATTGCCGACGAACCACCTCGACCATCTTCGTGCCACTTTCGTCGGCGACCTTCGCTTCTGTTCCGGCCGGTTCGAATTGTTTCACGAATCTTGTTCGATTCGATCGAATTTTCGTGAACGGGGCCACCGAAGCCGACTGAAATGTCGATCCGTCGAGGTCTTCCATCGTCGAGTGCGACCGGAATTTCCGAAGAGAAAAGATTTCTCTCGGTGCGAATACATATGTTCGACGCTGCTGTGGACAAAAGTCGAATGCCGTATGATCATGTTCATCGCAGTGACACATCTCCCGGATAGGAGTGCGGTAGATGAACGAGACGCGGGGAGACGGGTCGGCCCGACCGCCGGCACCCCGCGAGAGAGCACCATCGAGCCGGGCCACGGCGGGGTGCCGAGGCCCGAGAGGAGGACCACCCATGACTCTGGACATCCGCGGCAGCGCCGCCGACGCCCTGGACCGGCGGGACTGGACCGACCCCTTCGTCGAGCCGAGCCTCGCCGAGATCCTCTCCGACCCGATGATGGAACTCGTATTCCGTCGCGACCATCTGCGCCGTGACAACGTCGAGCATTTCCTGCGTGATCATGCCACCCGTCTGGCGGACAGGTCCGTCTGACCGACCCTCTGCGCGCACCGTCGGCGCCGAGTGGCGCGGTGTGCCACGTCCGTGACGACGAACCACACCCACGTCGACCGACATCAGAACGAAGAAGGCCGCCGGATCGCTCCGGCGGCCTTCTGATTTCGACGCGTGGTCGCGGACGATCAGCGCGAATAGAACTCGACGACCAGGTTCGGTTCCATCTGCACCGGATACGGCACGTCGGCCAGACCCGGGATGCGCTGGAACTTGGCGATCATCTTGTTGTGGTCGACCTCGATGTAGTCCGGAACGTCGCGCTCGCCCGACTGGACGGCCTCGAGCACCAGGACGAGCTGCTTGGAGGCGTCCTTGACCTCGACGACGTCGCCGACCTTCACCTGATAGGAGGCGATGTTGACGCGGCGACCGTTCACCTTGACGTGGCCGTGGTTGATGAACTGGCGGGCGGCGAACACGGTCGGCACGAACTTGGCGCGATAGACCACCGCGTCGAGACGGCGCTCGAGCAGGCCGATCAGGTTCTCCGACGAGTCGCCCTTGAGGCGCATCGCCTCCTGATAGGTGCGCTTGAACTGCTTCTCCGAGATGTTGCCGTAGTAGCCCTTGAGCTTCTGCTTGGCCTTCAGCTGCACGCCGAAGTCGGAGAGCTTGCCCTTGCGGCGCTGGCCGTGCTGGCCCGGGCCGTATTCGCGCTTTGCGACCGGGGACTTGCCACGGCCCCAGATGTTCTCGCCCATACGGCGATCGATCTTGTACTTCGCAGAATGACGCTTCGACATCGCGGTCTCACGTTGTTGCGGCGAACGGTGATCCGCCCGCCCGAGTTTTCGAGAGCGCGCCCTCCTCTGCGCCGATCGGCGCCGACAGGTTCCCTCCGAGCGTTGGGAGGGGAGCCACGGGTGCACGTGAAAAGACTTCGCGGACCGAGCGGCCCGCGAAGCTGGCGGTGATCTACCGCCCCGCGACGGGAAAGTCAAACGGCCGATCGCTCGTCGGCGACCACGAGCCCGAATCCATCGAGCACCCGCGCGAGAGCCGTGGTCGGCGGTCGGCCGGAGGTGAAGATCGCGAGGCCCCTGCCCGTCGGCGTTCCGGCCCTGGCCGGGCCGAGGAGTTGCACCACCCGCCGGGCGATCGCCGGCGCCGGATCGATCCATTCGACCTCCCACGGCGCCAACCGGCGGAAGTGGTCGACGAGGAAGGGATAATGGGTACAGCCGAGCACGATCCGGTCGGTCCGCCGCCCGTCGTGGCGTCGGAAGCAAGGGCGGATCTCGCGCAGGATCGCCGCATCGTCGACCGGTCGCCCCGAGAGATGGTCCTCGGCGATCCGGGCCAATCTGGTCGAGCCGACCAGCGTCACCTCGATGTGGCTGGCATAGGTGTCGATCAGCGCTCGTGTGTAATCGCGCTTCACCGTACCCGGGGTGGCGAGCACCGAGATCATCTTCGACCGCGTCGTCGTCGCCGCCGGTTTGATCGCCGGCACCGTGCCGACGAAGGGAACGGCGAGCGCGGCACGCAGATGCGGCAGCACCAGCGTCGCCGCGGTCGAGCAGGCGATGACGAAGACGTCCGGGTGATGGTCGGCGACCAGCCGTCCGGCGAGGTCGACGATGCGCGCCGTCAGCGCCTTCTCCTCCCAGTCACCGTAGGGAAAGCCGGCGTCGTCCGCGACGTAGACGAGTTCCGCATCCGGCCGCGCCGCGCGGATCTCACGCGTCACCGACAATCCGCCGATCCCGCTGTCGAAGACCAGGATCCGGGGCGGTCGATCGGGGTGGGACGAAGGCACGGTGCGCGACCCCGGGTCGGTCGCCTCGTCGGATGTCGCCATGGGCGCGCTCCTCGCGTCGCTCGGGGCTGCCTCCGGCACCGGATCGGCACCACGGTG
>ERZ1645192.581-NODE-581-length-30639-cov-7.357376_pt1 | contig 30639 bp, 31 predicted proteins | sample MGYA00575354_ERZ1645192 | MGnify/ENA primary metagenome ERZ1645192 (study PRJEB40844, sample SAMN11349763) | freshwater sediment metagenome | isolation source: river sediment | host: Sediment | place: India: Faizupur Khadar , New Delhi | collected 2017-02-21 ... | reverse complement strand
GTCAGCGCATTCCTCGGCCGTGAAGACGGCAGTTTCCCGTCCGGAACGTCCGCATACGAAAAACGCGGCGTCGCCATCACCGTTCCCGAATGGCAGGCGGCCAAGTGCATTCAGTGCAACCAGTGCGCCATGGTCTGTCCGCATGCCGCAATTCGCCCGGTTCTTCTCGATGCGGCTGAAGCTGCTGCTGCGCCGGCCAACTTCGGCGCCGTGGAGGCAAAAGGAAAAGAGCTCGCCGGCCTGAAGTTCAAGATGCAGGTCGACACGCTCGATTGCATGGGATGCGGCAACTGCGCCGATATCTGCCCGGTCAGCGCGCTGGAAATGAAGCCGCTCGCCTCTCAGGTCGAGAAAGAAACCGGCAACTGGGAATACGCCTTGAAGGTCAGCGAAAAGTCTTCCCTGATGAACAAGTTTTCTGTCAAGGGCAGCCAGTTCTGCCAGCCGCTTGTGGAATTCTCGGGCGCCTGCTCCGGGTGCGGCGAGACTCCGTACGCGAAGCTCATCACCCAGCTGTACGGCGACCACATGATCCTTGCCCAAGCCACCGGCTGTTCCTCGATATGGGGCGGTTCCGCTCCCAGCATGCCCTATTGCACGAACCCGAAGGGACAGGGGCCCGCGTGGGCGAATTCGCTCTTCGAGGACAACGCGGAATACGGCTACGGCATGCGCCTGACGGTCGACACGGAAGTCGGATATATCGTCGACTCCGTTGACAAGCTCCTCTCGATGAACATTCCCGAGGATGTCAAGGCAATCCTGAATGAGTGGAAAGCGTCGATGGACGACGGCGAGAAATCCAAAGTCGCCGCAGAAAAGGTTCTTTCAATCGTCGGACGCGATCTCGGCTCGGAAGCCAATGCGCTGCTCTGCGATATTTCCAGGCGCAAGGATTACCTTACGAAGAAGTCCGTGTGGATCTTCGGCGGTGACGGATGGGCGTATGATATCGGCTTCGGCGGTCTGGACCACGTCCTTGCTTCCGGAGAAGACGTCAACGTGTTTGTGTTCGACACAGAAGTCTACTCGAACACCGGCGGACAGTCCTCGAAATCCACTCCGACGGCGGCAGTGGCGAAATTCACCGCCGCAGGAAAGCGCGTCAAGAAAAAGGACCTCGGCCGTATCGCAATGACCTACGGGTACGTCTACGTGGCACAGGTTGCGATGGGCGCGGACAAGAACCAGCTTATGAAAGCCGTCGCCGAAGCTGAGGCGTACAAGGGGCCGTCGCTTATCATCAGCTATGCTCCCTGCATCAACCACGGCATCGTCGCAGGCATGGGGAAATCCCAGGAGCAGGAGAAGAAGGCCGTCGAAGCCGGATACTGGCATCTGTACCGATATAATCCGATGCTGGCGGATGAAGGCAAGAATCCGTTCATTCTGGATTCGAAAGAACCGAAGGCAGACTTCAAGGAGTTCCTTATGAGCGAGGTTCGCTATTCGTCGCTTGTCAAGACCTTCCCTGAGATCGCCGATACCCTCTTCGACAAAGCGGCCAAAGAAGCCAAAGCCCGGTATGAAGTGTATCGCGCAATGGCAGAAGCCGGAAAACAGCCTGTCAAGACGGAAGCATAACGAGAGTTCGTTTCAGGACTGAGTCATTCCATGAAGGCGGTTTCTCGAAAGAGAAGCCGCTTTTTTTCGTATCCTCTGACATATCCGAAGAGACATCCTTTTCGGGCGGAACGACTTTTCCTTGACGTACGAGCATGGGGCAGAGTAAAATACCAAGGTATTCGGGACGTAGCGCAGCCTGGTTAGCGTACCTGCATGGGGTGCAGGTGGTCGGTGGTTCGAATCCACTCGTCCCGACCAGAAAAGTAACGGGAAACCGACAACGGTTTCCCTTTTTTTTATCCCGAGCGTTCTTCAAAAGGATGATTCCAGAATGAGCCCTGAATCTTTCTCTCCGAAATCAAAATGGGGACAGAATTTTCTGGTCGACAGAAATGTGCTTTCCGGCATTCTGGATGTCGCCGAACTGACCCCGGCGTGTTCGGTTCTGGAGGTCGGCGCGGGAAAAGGGATCCTGACCGAAGCGATTGCGGAACGTTGTCGCAAAGTTTTTTCCATCGAGATCGACAGAAGGCTTGAGCCGTGGCTTGCGCCTCTTGAAGAACGGTATCCGGGGCGAGTTTCCGTATTGTGGGGAGACGCCCGAACGTGGGATTACGACTCTCTTCCATCCGAAGGACTCACTCGAATCGTCGCGAACATCCCGTACAGCGTTATGACTCCCCTTTTATGGACCTTCATCTCTCACTGTCTGAAAACAGTGCGTCGCATCGTGCTCCTTCTGGAGAAAGAAGCGATGGAACGGTTGCTGGCCCCTCCGGAAACAAAGGGAAGAGGCCCTCTTGGCATCGTTCTCGATGCGCTTGGGGGCGGGCGTATCGTCCGGCGGGTTGACCGACGCTCCTTCAGACCGGTTCCTCATGCCGATTCGGTGCTTGCGGTGTTCAACACAACCGAAAATCTGGAAATAGCGACTCGAGACACCTTCAGGACGCTCCTTCAGGACGGGTTCCGACATCGACGCAAGACGCTTCTCTGGAATTTGCGCAGTGCAGGGTACCAGTGCGATATCGTCGTGGAAGGCCTCGCGTTTTCCGGACTCGCCCCGGAACAAAAGGTTCGTGCGGAGGAATTGTCAACGGACAACTGGCTCCGGATGTATTCGTATCTTCAGGCGAGGACTTAGGAGCAAAAAAATAAAGCGGCCTCGAAAGGGCCGCTTTTGAAGAAAAAAACGTCAAATACGAAAATGATCCTCTTAAACCTTGTCCTTGAGCGCTTTCCCGGGACGAAACGCGGGAACTGTCTTGGCCGGGATCTTGATGACTTTCTTGGGGTCCTGGGGGTTTCTTCCTTCTCTTGCCGCTCGTTTCCGGACTTCAAATGTCCCGAAACCAACGAGCTGGACTTTGTCCCCTTTGGCAAGGGCATTCTCAATGGCCTCAAAGACCGCATTCACCGCACTGCCCGATTCTTTCTTGTTGAGCCCCGTCGCCTTCGCCACCGCATTGATCAGATCCGTCTTCGTCAAACTCGCAACCTCCTCTTCCTTGGTATAACCAGCGGGATAATAAGGATATGAAGCCAAACCCCGAACATCTTAGTTTTACCAGCAACCCTAGCTCTGGTCAAGGAAAATCTCACTCCCGCGACTTTTCCCTCCAAAATAATCGTATCGGAGAACCCTGAAAACCAGAAATACCACGAAGTTCATTTTCAATATGATTTTCAAAGGGAATTGTTATGAGCGAGGCATCGTTTACGAAAAAGACAAAAGTCGGCGGTTCGACGCTGCTTTGCGTGCAATAATAGATATTCAAACGCCTTCCGTTCCTATCGGAAGGCAACCGGTCAAAAGCCAGAAGATCGCGAATGACCCGATTAAGAACATTCGTGCTTATTCTTCGTTTTCTATTGTCGTACACTTCAAGAATCGACTGGAATATCTTCTGAAGGCCCCGCTTCGTCAGCGCCGATACAAACGTCACAGGCGCATGTTTTGCGAAGACCATTTCGTCCCGTACGAGTTCTTTCATTCGGTCGCCGAGATCATCCTTCTTTTTCAGAAGATCCCACTTGTTGAGAAGAATGACAAGGCCTTTCCCCTTTTCGAGAATCAGCGCCGCCAGCTTTTTATCCTGATCGGTGACAGGCTCCGTTGCATCCATTACAAGGAGCGATACGTCCGAACGATCAATGGCCTGCAACGTCCGAAGAAAAGAATAATACTCGACATCATCGCGAACACGGCTTTTTCGCCGGAGCCCGGCCGTATCGATAAGACGGAAAACGCGCCCTTCCACTTTCAGCGTTGTGTCGACCGAATCCCTCGTCGTGCCCGGGATCGCGCTGACAAGAGACCGTTCCTGCCCGACAAGTTTGTTCAGCAGGCTCGATTTCCCGACATTGGGGCGCCCGACAATGGCGACCCGGACTTCCGCGTCTTCATCGTCCGTCTCATTTTCCGTTTTCTCCTCGACGGGAGGAAGCATCCGAACGATTCCATCCAGCAGATCGTCCATATTTCGTTTGTGTTCCGCGCTCACGCCGAAAACCGAGCTGAAACCGAGCGAATAGCCGTCCAGCGTCCTGTCTTCGTGCTTGTCATCGTCGATTTTGTTCACGACGACGACAACGGGCTTGCCCGAACGCCTCAGAACCTCCGCGACATCGATATCCGTCAGAGTCGGACCTTCAATGCCGTCAATGACGAGCAGGACCGCATCACTTTCCGAAATGGCGCGTTGAACCTGTTGCCGTATGCCGTCCATCATGGGCTGTGTATCGTCGGCAAGGTAGCCTCCCGTGTCGACGACATAAAAGCTGCGGTCCTTCCACGTGGCGACACCGTACAGCCTGTCCCGGGTCACTCCGGGAAAGTCGTCCACAATCGCTTCCCTGCGACCGACCATTCTGTTGAAAAGAGATGATTTCCCCACATTGGGTCTTCCTACGATCGATATGACAAACACGTTATCTTCCTTCCCGGGAGCTTCTTTTTATTCCATGCGAACCCGAATGCGTGGGAAACCAAGTCCAGAGGCTTTGATCGAAAAGAACCTCTCCATCGCTTTCTTCATCGTCCGAAGCCCTACTCCGACGACGAGAGCCCGCTCATTCTCTTCGGACCATGGTATCACATCAATGTTCGCGTGTCTCAGCGACTCCAGAATAGAACTCCGAACAACCGGAGGCGCTTCGATTTCATAGTGCATCTGATACGGCGGGAGCATCATGAGCTTCCGTTCTCTCAGTTCCTCATCCCAAAAGGCGCTCCACCCCTGCCGGGCGCCCCTGATCCACTTCGTCCCCGTTTCGGAAGTCTGGACAAGAACTTTCCTCTTCTCCGCCCCCGGTCCTCTCCAGCAGGATTCCCAGATCATGGAAAACAGAAGCACCGCTCCGTAATAGCGGGAGAATCCCAGTTCGACCTCCGGATCGATCCAGCACACCAGACCCACGGATAACGTATCGCAAAACGGAAGGATCCCCCGTGTCCCTATAAGGATCGCCCCGTCAGAGACGCGTTTTTCGATCGCTTTTCTTCGGGAAACGACGCTGAAATCCTCAGCGACACACTCAACGACCTGCGGATTTCCGGAGCAACGCGCCGCGATGTTATGCAGGGCCTCGGTTCCAGGCCGTTCGCCGATCAGGAGGACTCCGCCGCAGGACGGACATCTTTCAGGCACGGCGACGTTCAGGCGACACTGCATACACGTCGCAACGGCGTCACGTTCCTTCCATCGCAGCGCCCCCCCGCACCGTGTGCACGCAATGGCAGCCCCGCAATCGTCACACCGAATCCCCACCGCATACCCCAAACGATCGAGAATCCAGAGAGAAACCTGCGATTCCCGCAACATGCGCTCTGTCATCCGGACTATCGCGCGTCCGACCGGAAGGTCCTTGTCTATTCCGAGCGTCGCTTTGTGCAGAGCCGCATTTTTGCGTATCAGGACAAGTCTGCTTCCGGGCCGCTCCGGGCATGGCGGACGGTATCGCTGAAAGGCCCGCGCGGAAGGCATCCTTCCGCCGAGAACGAGTTGCGCGCCGTGATCTCTCGCACGTCTCGCGGCGATCATTCTGTAGTTCAGAAAAGGGAACTTCTGCGAATCATACGACGAGGCGCTTTCGTCTTCGATAATAACCAGATCGATGCGCGGAAGCGGCGCATAACAAACACCCGGCGCCCCCAGCACGACGCGGGGAATCGAGCGACGCGCGGAATCCCATGCCTGCATCGCCCGCCGCCCCCCTCCGTTCGGCCACAGAAGGACATCATCCTTGCCATCCAGAGACGCGTAAAAGCGCCGCGCCGTCGCTCCTTCAGGAAACAGGACGAGACACGCCCCGTTGGTCCGGCGGATCATTCGCCGGTATTCTTCAAAGCGATCCTCGTCGCGGGGTGTGAAAACGACGCTGTCGGTCGTCCGGCTGACGCCGCCGGACATTTTCTCAAAACACAGGGCATCGTAGGTTGCGCCTTTCAGAACATCCGGAGGCAACATATCCCCCAGCGCCGTTCCCTGGCCGCACAGAAACGTCTCGCCGATCCAGTTGCTTAAATCCCACAAGGAAGCGGGGAAGACAGGCGAGATGTCGAGTACTTCGCTGATTTTTCGTATCGTCGGAGGGGAAGTGGATTCTTCGGACGGAAAATGAGACACAAATGCGATGCGCGTTCCTCTCCCTAACGGGACGCGCACGCGTGATCCCGCAGACAGATTTTCTTCACAACGATAGGTAAGTTGATTCCACCACGGTCCCGGTACGATCACGTCCACGAGAAATGACACGCATCACTTCTCCGCTCTGCCCTGAAGCGACGATACGATGTCCCACAATACATCCGCGACGTCTTCCTTCGAACCCTCCGAATCTCTGGTCGTCCCGTCCGGAAAGATGAAAACAACCCGATTCGTATCAGACCGGAAACCGGCCCCTTCTGCGGTTATGTCGTTTGCAACGATAAAATCGAGCCCCTTCTTCCGTATCTTCTCCGAGGCATGCGCAATCAGGTCAGAGGATTCCGCGGCGAAGCCGACGAGAATCTGTCCCTCTCGTTTCCTCGCACCAAGCTCTTGCGCGATGTCCGGGTTCTGAACGAGCGAAATCGAAAGGCGATCGAGTCCTTCCCGCTTCACCTTTCCTTCCTCTCTTTTTTCGGGACGAAAATCACCGACAGCCGCAGCCTTGACGATGATGTCACAATCAGACGACCTTGAGAGGACCGCCTCGTACATATCGAGTGCGGAAACGACGGGGATGCGCTCCATGCCGTATGGAGCATCGAGAGAAACCGGCCCCTCGACAAGAGTGACGTCGGCTCCGCGATACCATGCTGTTTGCGCAACGGCGCGTCCCATTTTGCCGGAACTCGGATTTCCGATGAAGCGGACCGGATCGAGAAACTCCCAGGTCGGCCCCGACGTTACGAGGACGCGTTTTGAAGCGAGCCTCTTGTTCGGGCACAAGACTCTCCACATCTCCTGAATGATGATTTCCGGAGACGGGAGTCTGCCCTTCGCTTCGTATCCGCACGCAAGATATCCTTCGTCCGGGTCGACGACAGTGTATCCTCTTTCCCGCAGCGTCCCGGTATTCATCCGGGTAGCCGCGTTCTCCAGCATGTGGATGTTCATGGCAGGAAAGAGAAGCACCGGAGCCGTCGTCGCAAGAACGACGGATTCCAGAAGGCTCTTCGCCGTCCCGTGGGCGATCCCAGCCATGGTGTTCGCGGTCAGGGGAGCGACCATCACGACTTCGGCCCAGTCCGCAAGAGAAATATGTGGAATCGCGCAGCCGTACTCCGCGGAAAGATAATCGGATTGCCGCCATACGCGTCTTCCGGAAAGAGCGGCAAGCGTCAACGGCGACACGAAACGCTCCGCATCCTCCGTCATGACGACTTCAACGTCGCAGCCGCAATTCCGGAGAAGGCGCACGATTTCGGCCGCCTTGTAGGCGGCTATCCCGCCCGAAACCCCCAAGACGACCCGTCTGTTACGCTTCCAAGCCAACATCTTCTTTTCCTTCGCTTGTTTCCTGCGACGGTTTCGTCGCCGGGACAACGGAAAGACGCTCTTCGTCAAGATCGTCCAGAACAACGGAGATGTATTTTTCCTCTTCTTCGAGGATTCTTCCCTTTTGCTCGCTTATGCTTCGTGCTCGTCCGGACACTAACGTCGTCAGAAGATATTTGTTGTCTATCCCCAATTTCTTCGCCATTTCGTCGATATCGTAGAATTTCAATCGTTTCACCTCCCTTGGAGACATGCGGAAGAAGCGTATCTGTTTCGTTCCGAGAGAATAATCTCCCTGATCCGACGCACTGCTTCCTCGACGCTGTCGTTGATGACAAGATAATCATAACCGGAAGCGTGGTTCATTTCATAGTTCGCGTTGCGCAGACGAACACGCATACTCTCTTCGCTTTCCGTTCCTCTCAAGCGAAGCCGCTGCTCCAATGCCTCGATGGACGGAGGGCTGAGAAAGACGAGAATACACCGGTTGCATCTGTTTCTGACCTGCATCGCTCCCTGGACGTCGATTTCCAAAACGACGTCGTATCCGGCGCTGCATTCGCGCTCGACATCCGAGAAGAGCGTCCCGTAGAGGTGACCATGAACATCCGCCCACTCGAGAAAAGCGCCTTCCCCGATAAAAGACCTGAACTGTGTTTCATCGATGAACCGGTAGTCTGTTCCGTCAATTTCTCCGGGGCGAGGTTGCCGCGTCGTACAGGAGATAGAGTACTTCAGCATCGGCATTTCCTGAAAGAGCCGTTTTCGAACTGTCCCCTTACCCGCGCCGCTGGGGCCGGACAAAACGAATATCTGTCCTTTTCTATTCTTCGTCTCCGTCATTCGCGTCATCCTCGAATCGATGCACTATTGTCTCGGGCTGGATCGCCGACAGCACAATGTGATTGCTGTCCGTGACAAGAATCGCACGGGTCTTTCTGCCCTGCGTCGCGTCAATGAGCCGGCCGGCTTCTTTCGCTTCTTCCTTCAATCGTTTGATTGGAGCGGATGAAGGGTGAATGATCGCCACGATCCGTTCCGCAACTATCATATTGCCGAAACCGATATGTACGAGCCTGTACGGCATACCGCATCACTCCACGTTTTGCACTTGTTCCCGGATTCTTTCGACAAGCGTCTTGCCCTCGACGACCTTCCATCGCAATTCCGAACTCGCCAGTTTCGATCCCATCGTATTGATTTCCCTGTTCATCTCCTGAACGAGAAAATCGAGTTTCTTCCCTTGCGATTCCTCCTGGCGAAGGATCGTGTGAAATTTTTCGATGTGGCTTCTCGATCGGGCGATTTCCTCGGAAACGTCCCATTTATCCGCCATGATGACGACTTCCTGAACAAGCCTGCCTTCGTCGAGCACGCCCTTCATATCTCCGATCGTTTTTCGTATTCGCTCCTGCATATCGGAAAACGCGGATTTCGACTCAATGTCCCAGATTGAGGAAATGGCGTCGAGAAGCCCCTGGAAGGCGGTCAGATGCGATATTATATCACTTTGTATGTGCATCCCTTCTTCCGCTTTCATTTCCTCCAGTTTGTCCAGAGCCTGTTGCGAGAGGTTCACAAGACAATCACAAATCTCCTGGGTCCGCTCTTCGCTGCTTGCAGGTCCGATGAGAATCCCGGGAAGCTGCAGGAGCATTTCGGGAACAGGGTCTCCGGGAATGCACCGCGCTTTACGGAACGATTGCAGTTCGGAATAGATTCCTTCAAGCGCTCCCGCATCGAGATGGCATCCCGAAAGCGACGGCGCCCACTGGACGTCGATGGAAGCCCGGACTTTTCCCCTCGATAGACGTCGCCGCAACACCGAGTGAACCTGCGATTCAAATTGAGAGAGTTCTCTCGGAAGGCGAATCGAAAAATCCTGAAAACGATGGTTGACCGACGATATCTCCATCGTCACGATTCCCCATTCGTGCGAAACGGACACCCTGCTGTACCCAGTCATGCTTCGAATCATTGTTTTTCCTCCTGTTGGAAATATTCATCCAGATACCGGAGCAGCGAATCGACCCCGCTTCCATCGACGGCGCTGACAGGAAGAACGACATCCTCTTCTCCCGCGATCCGTTCCCGAAGCTGAACGACATCCTCTTCCCGACACGTGTCCGTCTTGTTCAGCAGGACAATTCGACGGACTTCTCCGGCCCCGATATCTCCAAGCGTCGTCGTCACGACACGAAACGTCTCGAGACAATCCGGAGCGCCGGCGTCAAGGACGAGGAGGATCAGCGACGACTGGCATATTTCCTCGAGCGTTGCACGGAACGCATCGATCAGCGAATGAGGAAGGTCTCGAATAAAGCCGACCGTATCCGCCACCAGAATCGTCCGCCCGGAAGGAAGCCGCACTCCGCGAATAAAGGTATCCAGCGTCGAGAACAGCCGGTCTTCCGCGATGAGCGTCTCATCGCCGGACAATCTCCGCAGGAGCGTCGATTTTCCGCTATTGGTATACCCCGCAAGAGAAATAACGGGGAATCTCTCTTTGGCTCGACGTTCCCTGCTGAGTCGACGGCGATCGCGGATAACGCGGAGTTTGCCCGATATATCCCGCAAACGTCGTTCAAGCTTCCGTCGATGCCTTTCGAACTCGGTCTCGCCGGGGCCCCGGGTTCCGATCCCTCCGCCGAGACGCGACATCGCCCGTCCCAATCCCTTGAGATACGGAATCTCGTAGGCGCACAACGCCCGCTCGACCTGAAGCTTCGCTTCCTGGGATCGGGCTCGACGCTCGAATATCTTCATGATGACAAAGGCTCTGTCCCAAACTTCGCATTTCGTGATTTTCGACAGCGTCGCCCGTTGCCCCGGCGCAAGCTGACCGTTGCACACAATCAGCCCGGCGCCCACGGAAGCACAGAATAGAGCCGCCTCTTCCGCTTTTCCGATTCCCAAAAAACACCCGGCGTCCGGGTGGTCCCTCTTTTGTATGATCCTTCCGACAGACGTGACTCCAAGGTTCCCGAGCAGAAGCTCGAGCTCGTCGAGCAACGGCTCTACGTCGAAATCCGCAGAGGACATGTCCAGAGCTGCGATAACAGCTTTTCGTGTCTTTCCCGAAAGATTTTTACTCATCGGATTGACGCTCAAGAGCGATAAAGGCCTCCGATATCGCCTGGAGCAACTTCCCTCGAGCCTCTTTTCCGCCGGACTCGCAGGAAGCATACGGGGAGGGGTCGATCGGACTTCCGTAGGTTACCGAAATGCGGACAGGTTTGATCCAGGGGGCGCCGGGAGGCATCGCCTGGAAGGAACCGCGAATATACGCCGGGAGAATCGCCACACTCGATTTCAACGCGATGAGGGCGACTCCACCCTCGAGGGGCTTCAATGCGCCGTCGTCGGAACGTCCCCCTTCGGGAAAAATAAGGACGCTCTCGCCATCTTCAAGAAGCGAGAGAAACGCTCTCAGCGTCGCGCCGGCGCTCTGGCTGTCCTGTTTCTTCACAGGAATCGCGCCGAGGGCCAGCAAGAGGTGACTGAACCCGGGACACTGGAACAGCTCCGATTTCGCAAGATACCGGAGCCGCGTCGGGAAGGTTCCTCCGATAATGACGGGGTCCAGGTTGCTGCAATGATTGCACACCACGATGTACTGCCGTTTCGAATCGACGTCCTTCAGTCCGAGAACCCTCATGCGGTTATAGACCTTCAGAACGATCCAGCAAAACCATCGGACCAGAAAGTACACAAGCGGCGAGAAAAAGGACATTTCTTTCATAGAGACACCACGTTGGCGACGATTTCGTACATTCTGGAGACAACTTCTTCGATGCTCATTCCGGAGGTGTCGATCTCAAGGGAATTCTCCGGTTTTCGAAGAGGAGCTTCCGCCCGTTCCGAGTCGATCCGGTCCCTTTCCCTGATGCCTTCAAGAACCTCCTGATACGAAACGGTCTCTCCCCGTTCCCGAATCTCCTTCACACGCCTCTGCGCCCTGATTTCGGGCGTCGCAATCAGAAAAAACTTGCACGAGGCGCACGGAAAGACGACGGTTCCCATGTCTCTTCCGTCCGCGACAATTCCCGGAAGGATCGCCTGTCGTCGCTGCAGATCGAGCAGTTTTCGGCGCACGGAAGGAAGAGCGGCGTAGCTCGAAACGACGCCGTCGACTTCCGGCGAGCGGATGAGGGATGTGACATTGTGTCCGCCGACACAGACGCCTTGCTTCCCAAGCGTAATGGAAAGCGCTTCGAGAGCGTTCGTCAGCGTTTCACCTTCAACCGCTGAAATGCCGTGGTTGTTCAGATGCCACGCAATAGCCCGATACAAGGCCCCTGTGTCGAGATACGAAAGGCCGAGCCGATTCGCAAGCGCTTTCGCCACGGTGCTCTTCCCCGATCCCGCAGGGCCGTCGACCGTTATCACCAGAGGAACATCATTCATTTTCCGGACTCTCCCATGACTCGAGTTCTTCCGCAGCGACCTGGACGAAATCCACGAGCTCGGAAAGAAGCGCTTCACCGTCTTCTATGCCGAGCCGCTCGAACACCTGGGGATACATGGGATTCTGCAATCCGTCCGCGCCTATGCCCACACCGAGCATGAGGCACAGGGTATTCGCCGTATGGACGACGTCCGCTATGGGCTGGAATTTCTCGCGTTTCTCCGGCGGCACGGAATCCGGAGCGTGATGATACGCAACGGCATATCCATACGCTTCGGGCAATCCCCACTTCTCGACAAGCATCGCGCCGACCTGTGCGTGGTCGAAACCGAGAACCTGCGTTTCGGCCTCGATAAACGGGATCTGCTTCTCTTCGACCAGCTTGACGATGATGCCGTACCCAAAGCGGACATAGTCATTCAGGACGACCTTGCCGATATCGTGCAACAAGCCGCCGACGTACGCCTCTTCCGGTATGGACTTCCCAAAACGCTGCGCGATGTATCTGGCCGCGTACGCGACCGTCAGCGAGTGCTTCCAGAGCTGCCCCCGGTCGAGCGCATAGCCCTGAAGCGACTTGTCCATGACGGAATAGACCGAAGCGGAAAGGACGATATTGCTGATGTTCTTGTACCCCAACATCGCGATCGCTTCCGTGACGCTCGATATGTCGCGGGATATTCCGTAGGCAGCCGAATTGGCCAGCTTCAGCGTCCGAATGACGAGACCTTCGTCCCGGGAAAGGCTCATGGCGACATCGCTGGCGCTGCTGTCGCGATCATTGAGTTTTCTGAGGGTCTCCACCACGAATTGAGGGAAGGATTTGATTTCTTTCATTTTCCCCAGGATGCGGGACTTGATCAACTCCCGTGAACGTTCATCGATGCCGTCCATTTATCTTCCTCCCCTTCGGAAAGAGCATTGATCGCTCCCCCTTCGCGAATCATCTTTTCCAGATCATGAACAGGCATTTCCACAACCGCTCCGGTCGCAAGCGACCCTATGTCCATTTTACCAATTCTTTTGCGGAGAAGCGATTGCACAACGTACCCACGAACCTGGGCCATACGTCGTATTTCACGCTTCTTTCCCTCAGAAAGCGTGATGCACAGCCATCTGCCCTTCGGTTCACGGTCCATGACGCGGACGCGACGGGCTCGCAGGAGTTCTCCGTCCGAGGTCACGCCGACGCGCCATGCGTGCAGCGAATCGGAAGAAGGCGGACGATCCAGGAGAACTTCGTACTCCTTGTCGATCCCGCCGCCGGGATGCGCTATTCGCTGCGCGAAATCCCCGTCGTTCGTAAGCAGAAGCAGTCCCTCTGAATCCCGGTCGAGTCTGCCGACCGGAAACACGCGGTACATCCGTTGCCGCTCCGGGAGCAATTCGATAACCGTGGGATCCCTGCCGTCGGTTACCGCGCAAACGTATCCCTTCGGCTTGTTGAGAACCAGGTATATTGTATCCTGTCGTTCGACCTTGCGGCCGTCGACTTCAATCACGTCTCCGTCCCGCACAGTGCGGGAAAGATCATCGCATTTCTCTCCGTTGATCCGGACACGTCCTTCACGAACCGGAATCTCGGCTTTTCTTCGCGAGCCGAGCCCGCAGAGGGCAAGGTATTTATTCAAACGCATCGTCGTTCCCGGCTTTGTGCCGGGCCATCTCGCTCAATTCGGCGAGCGTCGGCAGTTCGGAGATGGAATCAAGTCCGAATTCCCGAAGGAACAAATCGGTCGTACGGTACAGGAGAGGAGAGCCGCTTCCCTTCTTTCGACCGGCGATGCGAAGCAATCCCACCGTCAAGAGCGTTTCGATGACACGATCGCATCGGACGCCGCGTATTTCTTCAATTTCTCCCCGCGTCACAGGCTGGTTGTACGCGACCACGGCAAGACTCTCGAACGCCGCCTTGCTCAGGCGGACGCGCTGCGAGTCCTCCTGAAAGCGGGATACCGTTTCAAATACATCGGCGGAGGAACACATCTGCCAGCCTCCGGCGACGCGCTGAACGACCAGACCATGACCCGCATCGTAATGATTCTTCAGCTCTTCGATCGCACTGCGGACTTTCCCCTCCCCGAAAGCCGTGATATCGGCGATACGCGACTCCGGGACCGGCCTGGAAGCGACAAACAGAATCGCCTCAAGCATCCTGGCCTCCGGGGAAAGAACACTCTGACCCGATAGCGACGACATCGCCGAACACCTCCTCCTGGCGTATTCGTATACGTCCCATTCGGCACATTTCGAGCAGGGCGAGAATTGTTACCAGAAGCACGGAAAAGTGCGATTTTTCACGCAACAAGGACGATATAGAAAACGTCTTTCGCTCCCGGATAATTTCCGTCAATTCCTCGACCTTTCGATCGATGAGCGTTTCATCAGGAATCGGATCCGGCACGCCTGCCCAATGCTCTTCGTCGTCTATAGGCTTCGCGTTGCCCTTTCTGCGCCGGGCGATATCCCACCAAAGGGTGGACAGCGCGTAGACGTCTCCGATGTCGTAGTGCACCGGGCCTTCAATGCCGCAGATTCTGGTCATCCGACGATCCTGCGAACTCTTCCGCAGGATCAGCGATTCCCTGGCGATGCGATAGGGAGCGAAGAGCTCCACCCGTCGTTCGATGTCCTCGAGGAACTCGCCGTCTCCGACCTCTTCTCCGTCTGCCTGCATCGCGTTGAGGGGAAAAAGAGACAGAACTTTGAACAGAAGAAGCGTAGCCGCCTTGTGAAAGAAATCCGCCACCTCGGGAAGCGGGATGTCCTTCCTGCGCGTCAGATATTGTCCGTATGCCCTCACGATATCGGTGAGAGGTATTCGAGAAATGTCGATCTGTCTCGACTCGACAAGGACGCACAGGAGATCAACCGGCCCGGTAAAGGCCTCCACGGAAACGAGAAAATTCCGTTCCTCTCCTGCGATTGCCGGCGCATCAGACATAAAGCCGTTCCCCAAGCTCCTCCGAAACGAGAACATCGACAGGGAGGTCATTGCCTCCAATGATCTCCGCAAGCCGCTTCATGGACATCCGTTCCATCTCGCCGTGATCCGCGAGAGCAACACACACCCCGGAATTCTTTGCTTCCATGACATCATGATACGTCAAATCAGCCGTACAGAAAACATCCGCTCCCGATTCGACCGCGTCGCGGAGAAAATCCCGGCCCGAACCGCCGCACAACGCCACAGAACGAATCGTTCTTCCGGCATCTCCGTAGCCCGAAACCCATGAAAGCGTCCAGCGTTCCTTCAAGACACCAAGAAAGTCGCCGAAGGGAAGAGGATCGAGAAAGCCTCTCCGTCCAAGCCCGTTGTCCTCGCCTCGCAAAGGAGACACGTCCCGCATCCCGAGGCGATCGGCCAGGACCGCATTGACCCCTACATCGCTGCGATCCCAGTTCGTATGGGCGCAGAGAACGGATATTCCGCACCCGATCGCGCTCCGTATCGCCCGGGCCGCAATGGAATCCCGATCGATGCGCCGAAGCGAAGGGAAGATCATCGGATGATGCGTGACAAGGAGGTCGCATCCGCGCGACGACGCCTCTTCAACGGACGCTGTGGTCGCATCGAGACACACTCCGACGCGATGGACCGCGTCTCCGGGATCGCCGAGCAACAGTCCGCTGTTGTCCCACGACTCCGCCGCTCCAAACGGAGCAACCGCTTCAATGCGTTCGATGACATCGGAAAGACGCATCGTTCTCCCCTCCTAAAAAAAAAGCCGTCTCCCTGGACAGGAAACGGCAAATAGTTGGTGGGCCTACCTGGACTCGAACCAGGAACCTTCCGGTTATGAGCCGGTGGCTCTAACCCGTTGAGCTATAGGCCCGTTCATTGAGTATACCCTTTTCGCCAACCGGGAACAATGATTGACGAGTTATTCCTCGACGTGGATGCAACCGACCGGGCAACTGTCGGCGGCTTCCTTCGCGCACGGAGATCCTCCGGCGTTGATCACTTTGGAAACGCCGGCGGCCTCGTCCATGGAAAAGACATCCGGACAAATCTGTACACACACTCCACAGCCGATGCATTCGTTCTTGTCAAGAGAGACCCGCATGAAAGCGAGCACCTCCTTTCGCGCAAGCGATTGTATAACACGGTTCTCCGAACGTCAAACGGAAGTATTTTCCCATATCCGAAGTTCAGGAGCGCTCTTTTCTATGCTGTCCAGACGTAATAGAGCCTGGAAACCGTTAACCGTCTTGATTTCAGGTTCCGAAGAAACGATGAACACGCCGATCCCCGTCACTTCAGCACCGAATTCTTTCGCAACGAGCAGCATTCCGGAAATCGTCGATCCTCCGCGCATGAAATCGTCGATGATCAGAACCTTGTTTCCGCGCGATAATTGTTTCGTGCTCATATACATTGTCTTCACATCGCCGATTTTCGTGGGATAGTGAACGGCGACCGCCGATCCGTCGCTCGGGCGGTTCCTGAAGCGACAGACAGCCAGGGGTATGCCCATCGCAAACGCGGTTGACATCGCCAACGGAATTCCCTTCACTTCGGAAGTCATGACGACATCCGGCGCGGAGCCGTGAAACATCGACGCCATCGCATATCCGAGCCGCATGGCGACGGACGGATTGAAGAGGATATCCGTATAGTAGATTAACCCGCCGGGCAAGATCCTGTCCTCGTGAGAGAGCAGGCGAACAATCTCGGACAGCAGCTCGTTTCTCGCTTCGTCCGAAAGGCGCGGAACAAACGAAGCCCCCCCGCTTCTTCCCCTGTCGACATGGATATCGCCGATTCCTTCTTTCGACAGCGCGTCGTCGATGATCGCCACGTCATCGCTGACGACAGTCTTCGATACGCCGAAACAGGATGCGAGCGCCGTAAGGGAAATCTGCGACGAAGGCGAAGAGAGGAAGCGAGCGACAGTTCGAATCAATCTTTCTGTTCTTTGACCTTTCATGGATCAGATCACCCCATCGTAATGATTCTTCTGCACCATGGAAGACTCTTGAGGGCATGCATTATGTGAACGATCGATGTATCGTCGTCCGCAAGAAAAAAGAAAGCGCTTCCGCTCCCGGAAAGCCCGTACCCCGGAGCTCCGGAGGAACGTCCGAGAGCCGCAAGGAGTTCGTATTCGGGATGCTCCTGAAAGAGGACGCACGCGAAGTCGTTCGGCAACAATCCGACGCGCCGACCGGCGTTCAGGGCACCGATGACATCGAAAGCCTCCTCACGGGCTCGCGTTTCGTTTCGCGGAAAAGACCCCTTGAAAAAAGAATCCAGTTTCGAGAACGCCCGCCGTGTGTTGGAAAACCAATCCGGAATCACGAGAATCACGTTGAACCCGCGGTCCAGCGAAAGGCGCTCGCGAACTATGCCGATATCACCGACCAACGCCAGCTTCGATCCCTCAAAGAGAAAAGGGATGTCGGCGCCTATTGACTCGCAAAAACCGTCAGGAAGAGCCGCCCCCGCGAAGCGCGCAGCCCAGCGAAGAAACGCGGCTGCATTCCCGCTTCCAGCCCCGATGCCCGTTCCGGGAGGGATCGTCTTGTGTATGCCGACATCGAGAAAAGGAAGATTCGCAAAGGATTCCGTGCGGCGGAGAACGGACAGACAACGGGAGATGATATTCTCGCCGGGGATAGGAAAAGGTTCCGTCGTCACCGAATCGCTGACATTATTGGCCTTTTTTACACGTATTGTCAACTGTTCTGTCGCCTCATTACGATAGAACAGGGAACAAATATTGTGATAGCCGTCAGATCGCATCCCGACGACGCGAAGCGTCAGGTTGAGCTTTGAAGGAGTGTATTGCAGATACATCCGGTCACCACCCACAAAAACGCCCCGACACTTCGACGTGTCGGGGCTTCTTCGGCGCTGGCATAGTGTTTCAGTCAGTTTCGGTTGCTCTGAACAAGCTCCAGTTCGACTTCTTTGGTGAGGATTTCGGCATAGCTGAAGGAGACCTTGCTATCCAGGGAATCGACGTAAAGAGTAAAGAGATTCGGATAGGTTTCCAGAATGACGCCCTGCTTTTCCTCGACCTTTCGTCGACCTTTCGCCGTTCTGTAGCGGACTCTCATGCCTTTGAAAAGAGCAACCTGTTGCCTGATCTCCGCAAGGCTATAGGTCATACGGGTCACCTCTCCATCTAACCTTCGGCAGATTATACCACCCCAGGCTATAGGATGCAAGCGCCCCTTATATTCGCCTTAATGCTCATTCAGTACGATTCTTTTTAGTTAACGCGGCTTTCGGCAATAAGATCCGCTTTTCACCTACTCGTCGTGTAAAGCCCTTCGAATCAAGATACTCCAGAAGAGGCAATATAAACTTTCTGGAGCTGCCCGTCAAGTCCCGCACCGTTCCAAGCGTAATATCCTGATTCACGTCGCGCAGGAGTTCGAGAAAGCGATCTTCCACCGGTGCGCTCAGGAGAAATCCGCCCGTTACGATCGAAATTTTCTCCTGCTCCTTGAGATCCTTCACCAAACCGCTGAATTCTTTGTCGCTCATTCCCAGAATTCCCCGGGCTTCAGCGATTTCAGGGGGCTGGAATCCTCGCTCCTCGCAGAGCGCCAACAATCTGGAGGATGAACGGCCGAATGCTTCGTCGTCCCGCTGACGGAATTCCGGAAGACGAACGGTTCCGTTTTCGCAGGCGATGTGTCCGTTCTTCGCCAGATATTCCAGCAGGGAACGCGCGTTCTTCTGTTCAATCTCCCGAACGAGAAGAAGCAGGACCTCCTCCGTTTGGCAGCCCGGTTGATAGGGACGCGCTTCATGAAAAGCGGCAAGAAACGAATGAAGGCGATCGAAAAGGGACGCAGACTTTTCGAGTGAAAGAAGGCACTCGGGATTCCCGTCCAGATAGACGATCTCTTTTCGCTCGTGGAGCGCCTGCGAGAGCGCGCGGACGTCGCCCGGCATTTCCTGGAGGTCCGCGACAAGATCCGGCAACGGCACAATGCCGAAGAAATCCACAAGAACCCTGAGCCGCTGTTCCCGTTTTTGCGCGCCCATGAAACGGGCCAGCATCTCGCGATACCGAAGCCGTTCCGCCTTTCCCCTGGGCTTCTTCCCGTATGGAAACACGACATGTCCCCCTGCAACCGTGTCGAGCGGGCTATACGTCCGGAGAACAAAATGTTGATCCGATATGACGACGACCTTCTCTTCCGTTATGATCTGCGCTATCCCTTCGCCGCCGGGCTCAAGACGCGGAACCTCCAGGAAGGAAATCCGGCCGACGACGTCGGCCGTTCCGATGTGGATCCGGACGCGCTGCCAGTGAAGGAGCGGGGCCGATGCGGATTGCAGCACGGAGAGACGGACATCGAAACACTTCGTTTCGCGAAACACTCCTTTGGCGCACACGACGTCTCCCCTCGAAAGTTCATCGACCGAGACGCCGTTCAGGCACACCGCCACCCGCTGCCCGGCCCACGCTTCTTCGACCGTTTTTCCGTGGACCTGCACGCTCCGCAGACGGACATCTTTCCCCAGCGGGAGGACGTTGGCCTCGATTCCGGAGATGATTCGTCCCCGATACGCCGTTCCCGTTATGACCGTACCGAAGCCGGGCACCGGAAAGGCCCGATCTATCGGCAAAAAAAACGGTCCCTTCCTGGGCCGCGGGGAGACGGCGTCGACCAATCCTCGCAGTTCGTTCCGCAATGTCTCCATATTCTCGCCGGAGACAGCGGAAACGGGAATGATCGGGGCCGATTCCAGAAACGTTCCCTGAACGAACGAACGGATATCGTCCAGCGCAAGTTCCAGAAGTTCTTCGTCGACCATGTCCTTTTTCGTGACGACGATCAGGCCGTGACGAATCCCAAGCAACCTCAAAATAGCGAGATGCTCCCGGGTCTGGGGCATAACTCCCTCGTCCGCAGCCACGACGAGCATGACTGCATCGATGCCCGATGCGCCGGCCACCATCTGCCGAATGAAGCGCTCGTGCCCCGGGACGTCGATGATGCTGACCACCCGGTCGTCCGGAAGGACCAGCGGCGCAAATCCCAGCTCGATGGTAATGCCGCGTTTCTTTTCCTCTTCGAGCCGGTCGCAATCCACCCCCGTGAGCGCTTTGACGAGCGTGGTCTTCCCGTGATCGATATGCCCCGCGGTGCCGAGGACGAGCGAAATCTCCTGCTGTGACATGCCGTCACCTCCGCGAAAGGACGGATTCGAGAGAACGGGCTATCTTCTCTTCGTCCCCTTCAAGGAGCGTCCGGACGTGGAACACAGCGACGTCATCCCGCGCTCCCGCAATGACGGGATACTCCGCCGAGCGGAGAGATGAAAGGAGCTGCCCTGTTGACGGAACGTCTCCCCGAAACCGTATCGCCACGCCGAAGCCCGGCAGCGTTTCGGCGGGAAACGCGCCGCCGCCGACAGCGTCGGAAACGGGAATGACTTCGAAAACGCCCGCGGATATCCTTTTACTGAGCAGTCGCGCGAGACGCTGCGCCTTCTTTCGCAAAGCCTCCGGTCTCTCGGAGATCATGCGAACCGTGGGGATGCGGTCATTTTGTCCCGCAAGGTAGAAGCGCAGCGTCGTCTCGAAGGCCGCGAGCGTCATTTTGTCCACGCGAAGGGCCCGCAGCAGCGCGTAGGATTTCAGCCTGCCGATCAGGCTGCGTTTTCCGACGATACATCCTATTTGAGGCCCTCCAAGCATCTTGTCGCCGGAAAAGGTCACGATATCGATTCCGGCGGCGATGCAATCCCGGATTGTGGGCTCGCCCGACAATCCGAGTTCCCCGCAGGCGACGATCATCCCGCTCCCCAGGTCTTCCATGGAAATGACGCCCCGATCCATCGCGCTCCGCGCCAGATCCTGTCGATCCACGGACGCCGTGAATCCCTGTATTCTGAAGTTCGACGGGTGAACCTTCAACACCATTGCCGTATCCGGGGTGATGGCGTCGATATAGTCAGCCCGGTGGGTTCTGTTCGTGGTTCCGACCTCGACGAGGCGCGCTCCGGAGAAGGCCATGACATCGGGAATCCGGAACGAACCGCCGATTTCCACGAGTTCCCCGCGCGAGACGATGACTTCCCTGTCGCGTGCAAGCGCGGCAAGACACAGGAGCACCGCGGCCGCGTTGTTGTTGACGACCAGCGCCGCCTCCGCTCCCGAGAGCTCGCAAAGGAGCCATTCGACATGATCGTTCCTGTGCCCCCGCTCTCCGGCGTGAAGATCGTATTCGAGCGTGCTGTAGGAACGCGCGACGTCCGAAACGGACCGTACGGCTTCTTCGGCAAGACAGGAGCGTCCGAGATTCGTATGAACGACGACGCCCGTGGCGTTGACGAGCGACCGAAGGCTCGATCGGCCCCGTCTCGCGAATACGGACGCCGCCCGACGGTTGATCGCCTCCATCGAGGTATTCTCCACGGAGCCGTTCCGTATTCCTTCACGAATGTCGTTGACCACTGATGTGAAGACGCGTTTGACCGTTTCGCGCCCGAGCGATGGAATCCATTCCTCGAGCCAGATCTGATCGAGAAGGGAATCCATAGGCGGAAGCCCCCTCAGGCTTGCCTGAACGTGCGGTTCAGTCATCGTATTCCACGGCCTCCTTCGGGAAAAAATGCCCCTTTTCCTGTAGCTTCAAAGAACGATGCTGTACTATAATTGTACCTTAGTTTTGGAAACCGACTATATCTCTCCGAATTGAGAGAATTTCAGGTGATTCGATGACCGATGCATACGACTTCCGGGGGAAAACACCCGAAGAAGCGATACGTTCCGTCCAGGCTATTCCGAAGTCGGAAACCTCCTCGTTTTCGGTCCTTCTCGATAACCCGATGGTCGCGTCCAGGGTGCGGAGCTCCCTCACGGAGAACGGCTGCGACGTCAGCCTCGAGGATGACGAGGGGACCGTCGTATTGAAGGCGCGACTGCGGACTCCCGGCTCTCCGGCGAAAGCGGAGCCTGTCCGCATTCCTGCCGTTCGACCGAAGAAAGCGCCGCCGGTCTCCCCGTCGACGCAACCGGCGCACCCGGTGTTCGGAGGAACGACGATCATCCTGTCACGAAGGACAATCGGCGGAAGCGACGAAGACCACGGAGAAAACCTCGCGCTTGCGTTCCTGCAATCCCTGCAGCACGTCACCCCGTTTCCCCAGACGATCGTGCTCATGAATGAAGGGGTCAAACTCGCCGTAAAGGGAACGAAGACCTGCGCGAGCATTTCGTCCCTGAACCACAGGGGGTGCAGGGTTCTCGTCAGCCGGGATTGTCTGTCCTATTTCGGAATCGAAGAGGTTCTGGGCGTTGGAAGCGTGGTGTCCCTCCAGGATATAACCGCAACGCTGTTGCGTTCCGAAAGAACGCTCTCGCTCTGATCAGGACTGCTCCGTTTTCCAGGGGAGACTGTCAAGAAGGACGTCCAGAAGCATCACCAGGGCATCCGGGGACGGAACATCGGGCTGAAGCCTCTTCGCGAGCGCCTGGGCGCCGGGCAGATACGCCACGTGCAGGGAGTCGTCGATGATATCCTTCGCCGCCGAATCGGTGCTTTCGTCGAAAAGCAGCACCCAGCCGGGCGTGGCGATTCCGATCAGATCCCAGTCGATCCCTTTGGGATAGCTCGAGAGGATCATCCCGTTATAGTTCCGTCCGGTCCGGGATCTCCATCGTTCGGTGATCCATCGCGCCCGCCCCTCCATGGTATCGGCCGCGATCAGCACGGCCGGACGCTCGTACACGTACGACGCATAGACCCGCGTGATCAGGCTTGCGGTAAAGAGCCCCACGGCGCTCTTCTCGTCACCGATATAATCGAGCGTCCCCTTCAACGAATCGACAACGCTCACAGGATACCCGGGCACCTTTGTGACGGAGGGCTGGTACGAAGAGAGCGTCAGGAGGAGGTTCTCGAAGATCGTTTCTTCATCCGTTTCGAAGAGAATCAGTCCATACTGCATGGCAGCCTCCATCGTCAGTTATAGTCAGAGGATCTCCTCCCAAATGCGGTTTGCGATCCGCATTCCCCGTGGTGAAAGCGCTACGCTGTCGTCACGTCGGACGAAGAAATCCGGACGGAACGAGTCGAGAACCGTCAGGATCTCACCCAAAAGTTCCGAACCGTAACGGGAGCGAAATTCCGGATACAGGATGCCCTGTCGGGTCCGCAGCAAAAGAATGGCCGCCTCCCGCGCCTTCTCCCCGGGGGACAGTATTTCGGACGTATCGACGGGCGATTTTCCCTGCTTCATTCGCAGGATATATTCCGGAGCCCCGGTTACGTTCGTATAACGCAGCCCCGAAAGATGCCCCGAAGCGCTCGCTCCGAGCGCAAGCACGTCGTCCTCGTTCCAGTACGCCATGTTATGAACGCACTCCGCTCCCGGACGGCAGAAACTCGCGATCTCATAGTGCGACAGTCCCTTCGCGGGAAGAAACCACTGAGCGAAACGGTAAAATGGGTACCCTTCCGGCATTCCCGAAGGAGCGACATTCCCCCACGGCGTTCCGGGCTCAAGGGTCAAATGATACGTCGAGACATGCTCGACGCCGATTTCCAGGACACGCCGGAGCGATTCCGCGAAAGACCGGAGCGTTTGCCCCGCAAGGCCGAACAGCAGGTCCGCACTGCACCGGAATCCCTTTTCGACCACGCATTCAAGGGCCCGGACCGCTTCGTCGCCGTTATGGAGCCGCGCCAGCCATGCCAGTTCGTCGTCGTGGACGCTCTGAACCCCTACGCTGACGCGCGTGACGCCGTTATCCCGCCAGACCTCCAGATGTTCGGGAAGGAGACTGCCCGGGTTCGCTTCCACGCTCATCTCGCGCGCGGCGTCCAGGACGAAGTATTCCTCGAGAATCTCAAAAAGACGGCTCCACTGGCGACCGTCGAGAAGCGTTGGAGTGCCCCCGCCGATGTAGAGCGTATCGAGCCGGATCGGGAAAGAACACAGTCCGGACCAGAAGCGGCATTCTTCGTTCAAGGCCCGGAGATATTCGTCAATTTCCCCCGGCGCGGGCGCCGCGCTGGAAAAGGCGCAATAGGGACACTTCCGGATGCAAAAGGGCGCATGGATGTACAGGGAACGCGGCGATGCGGCGCGAGCGCGCGCCGAAAGCGACGAGGACGCCTCTATTCGTCTTCCCCTTCTTCCACTTTGAGAAACGCCAGAAAAGCCTCTTGAGGGATGGACACCTTTCCGATCTGCTTCATGCGTTTCTTTCCTTCCTTTTGCTTCTCCAGAAGCTTTCTCTTTCTGGAAATATCCCCGCCATAGCACTTCGCGAGGACGTCCTTCCGCAATGCCTTGATGTTTTGTCGCACAATGACTCTCTTGCCGATGGACGCTTGTATCGGAACCTCGAAAAGCTGCTGCGGGATCAGTTCCTTCAACTTGCGCACGACCGCCTGCCCCCGATGGAATGCGGCGTCTCTGTGGCAAATGAAGGAAAACGCATCGGCGGCTTCTCCGCTGATGAGAACGTCGACGCGGACGAGGTCGGCCGCGCGGAAGCCCCGGTATTCGTAGTCCAGCGAAGCGTACCCGCGTGTCATCGACTTCATCTTGTCGTGAAAATCGATGATGAATTCCGCGAGCGGCAGATCGTAAAAGAGACGCGCCCTTTCCGGTGAAAGATAATCCATGGAAACGAACGTCCCCCGCTTGTCCTGACAGAACTGCATGACCTTTCCCACGAATTCGGTCGGGACAAAACATGTGAGCCGGATCATCGGCTCGCGGATTTCGCTTATTTCCGACCCGTCCGGGAAATCCGACGGGCGTTTTGCTTCTATGACGTCTCCGGCGGTCGTTACGACTTCATAGACGACATTCGGCGAGGTGGCCACCAGATCGATGTCAAATTCACGCCGCAGACGCTCCTTGGAAACGTCCATGTGCAGAAGACCGAGGAAGCCGCACCGGAAACCGAATCCGAGCGCAACGGACGTTTCCGGAACGAACGTTATGGACGCGTCGTTCAGCGTCAGCTTTTCAAGCGCGTCCCGAAGCTCCGGATACTCATCCCGCTCTATCGGATAAAAACCGCAAAACACCACCGGTTTGACGCGACGGTAGCCGGCGAGGGCTTGCGGCGCCGGGTGAAGCGCGTCGGTGACGGTGTCTCCCACATGCGCCTCCGCAACGCTTTTGACATTCGCGATGAGATATCCCACCTCGCCCCGTCCGAGACGATCCACCGGAACGTACGACGGACGGAAGACGCCGACTTCCTCCACCGGATATTCCTGCCCCGAAATCATGAAGCGGATATTCGTTCCCGTTCGGATCTCTCCGTCGACGACTCTGATATAGCAGATAACACCGCGGTAATTGTCGTAAATCGAATCGAAAATCAGCGCCCGGAGCGGCGCTTCGGCGTCTCCCTCGGGCGGGCGGACCGATTGCACGACGCGCTCCAGGATGTCATCGATGCCGGTTCCTTCCTTCGCGCTCGCAAGAATCGCGTCCGACGCGTCCAGTCCTATCGCGTCCTCGATCTCCTTTTTGACCGACTCGGGATGCGCGGACGGGAGGTCGATTTTATTGATGACCGGAATGACGTCCAAGCCCTGTTCGACCGCCATATACGCGTTGGCCAGCGTCTGCGCCTCGACTCCCTGCGTCGCGTCCACGACGAGAATCGCGCCCTCGCAGGACGCCAGCGAACGGGACACTTCATACCCGAAGTCGACATGGCCGGGGGTATCTATCAGATTGAGGACATACGAACGGCCGTCTTTGGCCGTGTAGTCCATCCGGACCGGAACGAGCTTGATCGTTATGCCCCGTTCCCGTTCGAGATCCATAGAATCGAGGACCTGGTTTTTCATTCCGCGCTTGTCGATCGTTCCCGTCCGTTCGAGAAGACGATCGGCGAGCGTCGATTTTCCGTGATCGATATGGGCGATGATGCAGAAATTCCGAATGCTTGTTCTTTCCATACTTTTCAAAGCCTCCCGCGGAAGATGCCTTCCTTTTCGGCATCATCTCTCCATCTCTGTTTTATGCAGAGAGTTCATATCATGGAGACGCATCTTTGTAAAGGAAAACGAGGCGCAAAAAAACTTGACTTTCCGAGTGGTTTTCAAGATAATGTTCGCATTATCCCCCAACGGAGGTGTTCTCTTATGGAACAAAGAGAACTTGCGTACGAAGGAAAGGCCAAGAAGATGTTCGCAACGGACGATCCCGCCACGATGCTGGTCGAATACAAAAATTCCCTCACCGCGTTCAACGCACAGAAAAAAGATTCCCTCGAAGGAAAAGGCGAGCTGAACAACAGGATTTCCGCCCGGCTGTTTACGTTTTTGGCGGAAGAAGGCATCCCGAACCATTTTATAAAGATTCTTGACGATACGCATCAGTTGGTTCGCAGAGTCCGGATCCTTCCGGTCGAGGTCGTTGTCCGAAACATCACGACGGGGACCCTCTGCAAACGGCTCGGGGTTCCGGAAGGCGTGACGCTTGAACGCCCTCTGGTCGAATTCTACCTGAAAGACGACGAACTCGGCGATCCGCTGATCACCGAGGACCACGCCACGCTTTTCGGTTGGGCGAACGAAGAACAGATCGCAAAGATCAAACACATCGCGACGTCCGTCAACGCGATTCTGGGACGTTTCTTCGACAAAAAGGGAATCATCCTCGTGGACTTCAAGCTCGAGTTCGGCATCGACTCCGCGGGAGATCTTCTTCTCGCAGACGAAATATCGCCGGATACCTGCCGGTTCTGGGACAAGGAGACCAAAAAGAAACTCGATAAGGATCGTTTCAGAAAAGACCTCGGCGACGTTCTGGGAGCCTATCGGGAAATCTGGTCCCGAATTTCGGGGGAGGGAATCTGAGTCATGATACATCATGTCACGGTTCTCGTCTTTCTCAAGGAGGGAGTCCTCGACACGCAGGGCAAGGCCGTCCTTTCCGTCCTGCTCCATGCGGGGCATTCCGACGTCCGGGACGTCCGGATCGGAAAGTACATACAGCTCCAGATCGAGTCTCCGACCCGGGAGGAGGCTCTGAAACAGGCGAACGCCATGTGCGAAGACCTTCTCGTCAACAGCATCATCGAAGAGTACACGGTCAAACTCCGCGGAGAGGAAGACGCCTGATGCAAGCATCCATTATCGTCTTTCCCGGAAGCAACTGCGACCGGGATGTCGGACATGGCCTCCGGTCCGCTTTGGGAACGGAAGCGGATTTCGTCTGGCATACGCAAACGGAGCTTCCGCCGGGAACGGATCTTGTCGTCCTCCCCGGCGGCTTTTCGTATGGGGACTATCTCCGCTGCGGAGCCATGGCGGCCCGTTCTCCAATCATGGGAGCGGTGTCACGGCATGCGGCGTCCGGAGGCCTGGTTCTTGGAATCTGCAACGGGTTTCAGGTCCTGACGGAATCACGGCTTCTCCCGGGCGCATTGCTTGCGAACCGCACGCTTCGGTTCATCTGCCGTCCCTGCACCATCCGCGTCGAGCGTACGGATACCCCGTTCACGCGGACTTTTCGGGAAAAGCAGATCCTTCATTTTCCGATCGCCCACTATGAAGGACTCTATTTCCTGCCCGGGAACGAACTTCTCGCTCTCGAAAAACGGCGACAGGTCGTATTCCGATACGCCTCGACCGACGGCGTTGCGGACGATTCGTCCAATCCGAACGGAGCGCTGAACAACATCGCGGGGATCGTCAACGAACGGGGAAACGTCCTCGGATTGATGCCGCATCCGGAACGCGCCCGGGACATGCTCTTGGGAGACGCATCCGGCGCGCATGCCGACGGAACGGACTTCTGGAAAGGGATACGCGACTGGGCGGACGGGAGGTTGGGACAATGATCGACTACAAACAGGCCGGGATGCGCCGGTCGGAATACGAGACAACCGTCCGGGCGCTCGGACGCGAGCCGAACGAAACGGAACTGCGGATTCTGGGGGTTATGTGGTCGGAGCACTGCAGCTACAAATCCACGAAACCGCTTCTCCGAACCCTTCCCAACAAGGGAGAGCGCGTATGGGCCGGTCCGGGAGAGAACGCGGGGATCGTGGACATCGGCAACGGGTACGGAGCGGCCTTCAAGGCGGAGAGTCATAACCATCCCTCCGCAGTCGCCCCCTATCAGGGAGCGGCGACCGGAGTCGGCGGCATCATCCGCGACATCATCGCCCTCGGGGCGCGCCCGATCGCCTCGATGGACGGATTGTTTTTCGGGGATCCGTCACATCCCAGAACCCAATCCCTCTCATCGGGAATCGTAAGCGGCGTCGCAGGCTACGGAAACGCCGTCGGCGTCCCGACGGTGGGAGGCAAAACGCTCTACGATCCCTCCTATTCGGAGAACCCGCTTCTCAACGCGCTCTGCCTCGGCATCGTCCGCAGGGAAGATGTCATAAGCTCCAAAACGGCGCAGCCGGGACAGCTCGTCGTGATACTCGGATCGAAGACCGGCCGGGACGGCATCGCCGGCGCCGCGTTCGCGTCCGTGGAACTCTCCGAGGACTCCAAGGCGAGCAGGCCTTCCATCCAGATCGGCGATCCCTTCATCGAAAAGCTCCTGACGGAAGCGTGCCTCGAATTGCGGGACAAGGGGCTGATCGTCTGCATGCAGGACATGGGGGCGGCCGGAATAACCTCCTCCAGCAGCGAGATCGCGGCGAAGAGCGGCGTGGGGATGCGGATCGATTTCGACAAGGTTCCGCTCCGCGCGGAGGGAATGCAGCCCTGGGAGATCGCGCTCTCGGAATCCCAGGAACGGATGCTCCTCATCGTGCAGCCCGAAGATTACGAAAAAATGGCGGCCGTTGCGGAACGATGGGGGCTCGACTGCGCCATCATCGGGGAAGTCACGGAAGGCGACCGGTACGTCATCAACTGGTTCGGCGAAGAGATCGTGTCGCTTCCCGCGTCGCTGATCGTCGACGATTGTCCCGAAGCATCGTGGGCGTCACGCTCCCCCGACTACGAATCCGCATGGACGCCGCGGGAACCGTCGCGGTCGCGCGACTCGTCCGATATGCGCGACACGCTGCTGCGGCTGCTGCGTTCCCCTTCTCTCGCGGACAAGAGCTGGATCTATGATCAGTACGACTCGATGGTGCAGACGAATACGATTGTAGGACCCGGAGCGCCCGTCAGCCTTCTCCGGATTCGGGAAAACGGGAACATGATCGCGATTGCGCTTGAATCCGATCCGTGGAAGTGCTCGCTCGATCCCTTCCGGGGCGGGGCGGAATCGTTCGCCGCAGGCGTTCGCGCGGTGGCGGCGGCGGGAGCGGTCGCAATCGGCGCGACGGACTGTCTCAATTTCCCGTCTCCGGAAAAACCCGAACAATTCTTCGAGCTTTCGGAGGTCGTCCGGGGCATCGCCGCCTGTGGAACGGAGCTTCAATGTCCCGTCGTATCGGGGAATGTCAGCCTGTATAACGAAAGCGCTTCCGGTCGTATCCTTCCCACGCCCGTCATCGGGGTCGTCGGACTGATCGAAGCGCCGCTTTCATGGATTCCGTCCGGAAACTGGAAACCGGGTGATCGTCTGTATCTTGTCGGAAAACGCGAGAGTTCCCTTGCGGGGAGTCATTACCAGAACGTCATCGACGGAAAGGTTTCCGGCAGGCCGATGCCCTTCGACCCGGAAATGGAACGGTCTTTCGGCAAGCTGGCGCACGTCACGGCGCGAAAAAAGCTCGCGCAAAGCGCCCGCGTGCTCGCCGGAGGAGGCCTGGCCGTCGCGCTCGCAAAGGAAGCACTCGCGAGCGGAATGGGCGCATCGCTGGAAATCGATCCCTCCACAAATGATGATGTCGCCCTTTTCGGCGAAGGAGGGCCGCGGGCATGCTACGCGGTTTCCGAACAGGACGTCGCCGCGTTTGAAGAAACCTGGCGCGGATTCCCGTGTTCGTACATCGGAGCCGCGGGCGGCGAATCGCTTCGCTTCGGCAGCGTATCGCTCCCACTAGACGAATTGCGCGACGCCCATTCTTCCGTACCCGAAAATAACGGGAGAAGAGACTGATATGTGCGGTGTATTCGGCGCATACTCGCCCAAAGGGAACGCCGTCCTGGAAGAAGTGTACCTCGGCCTGTACGCGCTGCAGCATCGCGGACAGGAATCGACCGGGATCGCGTGGCTCGGCGAAAACGGGCGCATCGCATCGATTCGGGGAAACGGTCTGGTCCACGCAGCCCTTGACCAGGGAGAACTGGCGCTGCTTCCTGCGAGCTGCGCCATCGGACATGTCCGGTATTCCACGTCCGGCGGATCGGATCTCGGAAACGCGCAGCCGCTTATTTCGACGACGTCCCGGGGCTCCGTCGCCGTAGCGCATAACGGCAACCTGACCAACGCCGAAGGACTGAAAACGCTCCTCGAAAGCCGGGGCGCGATCTTTCAGTCAACGACCGACACCGAGGTCATTCTCCACCTGGTCGCCCATCAGCCGCACAAACGTCCGATCGACGCGCTTGTCGATTCCCTGACGCGCCTGGTCGGGGCGTATTCGCTCACGCTCATCATCGACGGACGGCTCGTCGCGGTCCGGGACCCGTGGGGATTCCGGCCGTTGGTTCTCGGCAGGAGGGAGGACGTCTGGTACGTCTCCTCCGAATCTTGCGCCCTCGACCTCGTCGGGGCCACCACTATCCGGGATATCGAGCCGGGTGAAGTCGTCGTCCTGGGACCGGAAGGCCCCCGTTCGCTCCGGATTCCGCTCGATGCGAAAACGCGGC
>ERZ1645192.579-NODE-579-length-30691-cov-12.585781_pt1 | contig 30691 bp, 31 predicted proteins | sample MGYA00575354_ERZ1645192 | MGnify/ENA primary metagenome ERZ1645192 (study PRJEB40844, sample SAMN11349763) | freshwater sediment metagenome | isolation source: river sediment | host: Sediment | place: India: Faizupur Khadar , New Delhi | collected 2017-02-21 ... | reverse complement strand
GCGCGCCAGCGCGGCCTGGCCCTTGGCGCGCTTGCGGGCGCGCGCCGCGAAACTCATCAGCGAGGGCAGGCGCAGCACGATGCGCAGGATGCGCCAGACAATCGCCAGCGCGATCGCCAAGGCCATCACCGCGGCAACGCCGACGGCGACAGAGGTTTCGACGTGATAGCCCTGCCAGGTGAGCGATATTTCGCCCGGCCGGTCGGCGAGCCACATCAGGCCGAGGGCGAGCGCTGCGAGAAGGGCCAGAAAAGCGAGAAGACGAATCATGGCGCTGCCGTCCGAATCATTGCGGTTTGCCAAGCGCGGCGATGGCGTCCGCGAGAAGGGCGCGGGCGGCGGCGATGGCCTCGGCGCGCTGGCGCGCCGCATTGGCCCAGGCCTGCAAGGGGGCGCGGGCGGCGTCCGGCCATTTGCCGAAGGCGGCGAGCGCAGCCTCGACATCGCCGCGGGCGAGCGCCGCCTCGACGGCGGCGGGGTTGAGGCTGGCGCCGGCGGGCGCCGGCTCGCCAACCTTGCGGATGCGCACGAATCCGGCGACGCGGCTTGCCGCCATGTCCCACAGGCCCGTTTCCGGAGCCGCGGGCGGCGCGGGCTCGGGCTTGGGCGCGACGGCGGCGAGCGCGGCCGGGCTCGCGGCCCTGAACATGTCGCTCAGGACGGCGAGCGAGGCGACGCCTTTGGCGGCCTGCGGCTCCAGCGCCTTGAGCTTGTCTTCCGGCGCGCCGAGGCCGCGCAGGGCGGCGAGTTCGGCGGCGAAAGGCGCGCCGCGCTCGATCGTGCGGGTCAATGTGTCGGCGACGACGGCGCGCGAGGCCGCCGCGGCGGCGCCCGAGGGCCGCGATTCGCGCTCGGCCAGCACGCGGGCGTCGGCCTTCGGCGCGGCAACCGCGGCCTCGAGCCCCGGCAGGCGCTTTTCGAGATCGGCCAGGCGCGTGTCGAGCGGCGCGAGATCGACGGCGGGCAAGGGAGCTGCCGATCCAGACGCGGCTTTCGGCGCTTCCAGCGCCTTGCGCGCCTCGCCGCGCGCGGCGTCGGCGGCGGCGCGGGCGGCGTCCGAGGCCGAGGTCGCGGATTTCACCGCCGCTTCCATCGCGGCGAGGCGCTTGTCGAGCGCGGCGACGGCGGCGGGGGGCGTTGCGAGCTTGCCTTCCAGCGCGTCGATGCGGGCGTTGAGCGCGGCGATGCGGCTCTGCGCCTCGCCGAGCGCCGGATCTCCGCTTTTCAAATACCAGACGGCGCCGGCTCCCGCCGCCATCAGCGCGAGGCCGACGGGAATGGCGATGGCGGCGTTGAAACCGCCCGATCTGGCAGGTTCGACCTGCGGCGCGGGCGCGTCGGGGCCGGGTTCAGGCGCAGGCGTATCCGGCGGGACGGTCGGGGACGGTTCGTTGATAGCGGCGTCGGGCCGCGGTTCGCCGGCGCCTGCTTCAGGGACTGGCGGCGGCGCGTCGTCGGGCGTCGCGGCTGCAGGCGCGGCCACTTCCGTCGCTGCGCCCTCGATGATGGGCGGATTGCGCCGCGAGGCGGGCTTGGCCGGACCGGATTTGCCGGTCAACGGATCGTCGGTCGCATCCTGGGCCATCGCCTGTCCTCCCGCCTGCGCGCACAATGTCTATAAACGAGGCGCGCAGGCGACGGAACCCGAACCTTCAGCCCTGCGCCGCGATCGCCTCGGCGATGGCGACGGTGCGCCGGGCCATTTCGGCGTGCAGGCGCTCGACCATTTTGCCGTCCACCTGAAGCGCGCCCTTGGCGGCGTTTTCCGGCAATTCGAAGACGCCGATGATCTTGCGGCCCCATTCCACTTCGGCGGCGGTCGGGGCGAAGACCTCGTTGCAGACGGCGATCTGGTTGGGATGGATCAGCGTCTTGCCGTCCATGCCGAAATCGCGGCCCTGCTCGCATTCGGCGCGCAGGCCGGCCTCGTTGGAGAAGTCGTTGTAGACGCCGTCGATGATCTCGACGCCATGGGCGCGGGCGGCGGCGACGCAGATCGACAGATAGGCGACCATCGGCAGGCGGCCGGGGATGAGCCGGGCGCGCGTTTCCTTGGCGATGTCGTTGGTGCCCATGATCAGCACAGCGAGGCGCGAGGCCGGGTCGGCGGCGGTGCGGGCGATCGGGTCGGCGTTGAGGATGCCGAGCGGCGTCTCCATCATCGCCCACAGGCGGGTGTGGTCGGGCGCGCCGGCTTCGCGCAGATCCTTGGCGGCGCGCATGATGTCGCCGGGGGTCTCGACCTTGGGGATGAGGATGGCGTCGGGGCCCGCGGCGGCGGCTGCGGCCATGTCTTCCTTGTACCAGGGCGTCGCCGGCCCATTTACCCGGATGACGATTTCGCGCTTGCCGAAGCCGCCCGCCTTGACGGCGGCGGCGACCTGCTCGCGCGCAACGGCCTTGGCGTCGGGCGCGACAGCGTCTTCGAGGTCGAGAATGAGGGCGTCGGCGGGCAGCGTGCGGGCTTTTTCAAGAGCGCGAGCGTTGGATCCCGGCATGTAGAGAACGCTGCGGCGCGGACGGATCGTCATGATAGGCTCCGGTCAGGGACTTGTGCGGCGCAACATAATCGACAAGATTACGACGCGCCATCGTCATTTTGCACAAGCGCGACGCCAAAGGCGACCGCCGGCTGCGGCGTCATGTCCGTCGCCCCGCGTCAAACGGCGGACTTGGCAGGCAGAGGCCGCGCAAGGCATGGAGACACCATGAGCCAGGACACGACACAAACCGAACCCGCGGGCTTGCCCGAACAATTGACGCGCGGTTACGAGACTTTCTTGGGCGCGCGCTTCCGCGACGAGCGCGAGCGCTTCCGCGAATTGGCCGAAGCCGGCCAGAAGCCGCGCATCATGATCGTCGGCTGTTGCGATTCGCGCGTCGCGCCCGAGGTCATCTTCGACGCGCGGCCGGGCGAATTGTTCGTTCTGCGCAATGTCGCGGCGCTGGTGCCGCCCTATGCGCCCAACGACGATTATCACGGCACGTCGGCGGCGCTGGAATTCGCGGTGATGGGGCTGCGCGTCGAGCATGTCGTCGTCATGGGCCACGCCCTGTGCGGCGGCGTGCGCGCCTGGGCCGAGGGCGAGGCCGACCCCTATCTGCGGCCGTTGTCGCCGGGCGATTTCATCGGCCGCTGGATCAAGCTGATCGGCCCCGCGGCGGACAGGCTTGGCCCGCCGACGCAGCCTCTCGGCGATTATGTCGAGAAGCTGGCGCTCGAAAGCGTCAAGCAGAGCCTCGCCAACCTGCGCACCTTCCCCTGCATCCGCACACTGGAGGAAAAGGGCCGGCTCAAGCTGCACGGCGCCTATTTCGGCGTGGCGAGCGGCCGCCTGCTGGCGCTCGACGAGGCGACCGGCCAGTTCGAGCCCGTGGCCTCGCAGGCGATGAACGCGGCGCTGAACGAGGCTCCGCGCTTCTGAGCGCCGCGCGCCGCTTGCTTGTCAGCGGCGGGGGCAATCGTCTATTGCACCGACGAGCTCCCGCGCTTCCGGCGGGCGCACGCCGAAGCGCAAGAGCCGATCCCGCGGATGACAAAAAACGTGCCCCGCCGCTTCCTCACGGCCTTCGCCGCGACGTTCCTGGCGCTCGCGGCGCTGCTGGCGGCCCATTCCATCTTCGTCGATCCGTTCGGCGTCTGGGGAACGCGACGGCTGCCGGAAAAGGGCTATGACGATCATGGCCGCGTGCGCGTCGCCGGCGACCGCATCGTCAAGGCGCTGATCCTGTCGCAGGACCGTTTCGACACTTTGCTCGTCGGCTCGTCGCGGGCGTTGATCGGCTTTGATCCGAAACATCCGACGCTGGCGGCGCGACGCGTCAACAACGCGGCCTTCAACGGCGCGACCAATGTCGAGAACGCCGGCGTCATCGACTATGGGCTGGCGCATCAGAGCGGCCTGAAGGACATCCTCGTCGGCGTCGACCTGTTCGCCTTCGAGCGCTTCCGCACCGACGGCGACTATGACCAATCGGCCTTCGCCGGCGCCTCGCCCTGGCTCGGCTACGCCATGCGCACGGCCAGCCTCGACGCGCTCGACGGCGCCTGGCGCTTCTGGCTCAACGTGCGCAAGAAGACGCCGCAGATGACGCGCGACGGCTTCAACCACACGCCGCGCAAATGGCTCGCCGACCGGCGCAAGATCTTCACCGACAAGGTCAGCGGCGGCATCGCCAATTGCGTCGACCACAAGGCGCTGGCCGACCTGTCCGAGCGCAATTTCGCCGTTCTGGAAAAGGCCGCGGCCAAGGCCAAGGCGCGCGGCGTCAACCTGCATTTCTACGTCTCGCCGCAGCATGTCTGGGCGCATTTTCACGAAGACCTGATGGGGCGCAGCGAGGTGCACGAGCGCTTCAAGCGCCGCCTGCGTGTTTTCGCCGAAAAACTTGCGGGCCTGCCGGGCGCCGGGCAGGTCAGCCTGTGGGATTTCGACGGCCTCGACAGCGTGACGATGGAGGACGTGCCGGCGAGCGGGTCCAAGGCCGATACTCGCTTCTTCTGGGAGCATTCGCATTTCAAGACGGCGACGGGCGACGCCATCGTTGCGGCGATCCTCGGCGGACCCGGCGCGGTCGCGGGCTTTGGCGCGCGGCTCGACCGCGGCGACCTCGAGGCGCAATTCGCCGAGACGCGGCGTCGGCTGACGGCATGGGCCGAGAGCCATCCGCAGGACGCGAGCCTCGTGCGCCGGGCGGCCGAGCGCAAGGGCGTATGCGGCAATGAAGCCGCCGACGGCGAAAACTGAGCGGGGAAACCAGACATGCTGTTCACCTCGCCGGTCTTTCTCTTCGCCTTCCTGCCGATCACGCTGGCGGGGTTTCTCATCGCGCTGCGCCTCAATGCGACGCGGCTGATCGTGCCGTGGCTGCTGGCCGCCTCGATGATCTTCTATGCCTGGTGGAGCCCGGCGTTCCTGGCGCTGCTGGTCGGCTCGACGCTGGTCAACTGGCTGTGCGCGCGCGCCATGGAGACTCGGGCCAGGCAGAGTTTCGAGCGCAAGGCGATCTTCATCGCCGGCCTCGTCTGGAACCTCGGCCTGCTGGCGGTGTTCAAATACGCCGATTTCTTCATCGACACGGTTGATCGCGTCACCGGCGCGAACTGGGCGCTGCTGCACATCATCCTGCCGCTCGGCATCTCCTTCTTCACCTTCCAGAAGATCGCCTATCTCGCCGATATCCACGCCGGCCACGCCGTCGCCGGGCGGCTGATGGATTTCGCCCTGTTCGTGTTCTTCTTCCCGCAATTGATCGCCGGGCCGATCGTCCATCACGCCGAAATCATGCCGCAATTGCGCAAGCTGGCGGCGGGCCATCGCGACGGCGATTTTGCCGAGCATATCGCGGTCGGGCTGAGCCTTCTGGCGATCGGCCTGTTCAAGAAGATCGTCATCGCCGACCAGATCGCGCCGTTCTCGACCTCGGTGTTCGAGATGGCTGCGGGCGGCAAGAGCATCGGCCTGGCGCTCGCCTGGCAGGCGGCGCTGGCCTATACGGTGCAGCTCTATTTCGACTTCTCCGGCTACAGCGACATGGCGATCGGGCTGGCGCGCATGTTCGGCGTGCGCATGCCCGCCAATTTCGACTCGCCCTATCGCGCGACCTCGATCATCGATTTCTGGCGGCGCTGGCACATGACGCTGTCGCGCTTCCTGCGCGACTATCTGTATTTTCCGCTCGGCGGCAACCGCACGGGCCCGAAGCGGCGCTATGTCAACCTGATGCTCGTCATGCTGCTCGGCGGGCTGTGGCACGGCGCGGGCTGGACCTACGTCGTCTGGGGCGGCCTGCACGGCTTCTATCTGTTCGTCGCGCATCTGTGGCGCAATTCCGTCGGGCTCGCGGTCCCGGCCATCGTCGGCTGGGCGCTGACCATGCTCGCGGTGATCGTCGCCTGGGTGTTCTTCCGCGCCCCCGACATGGGCAGCGCGCTCAACGTGCTGGCCGGCATGGCGGGATTGCACGGCGGGGCGGCGATGAGCGGCGAACAGGCGCAGGTGCTGGCCAAGATCGCGGCGCTGATCATTGCGGCGGCGGTTCTGCCCAATTCGCAGCAGATGCTGCGGGCGTTTCAGCCGGTGCTGGACAAGGTGGCCGAGCCTTCCGGCGTCCTCGCCCGGCTGCAATGGCGGCCGAATGCCGGGTTCGGCGCGCTGACGGCGCTCGTTTTCCTCGCCGCGCTGCTGTTTTCGTGGAAGAGCTCGGAATTCCTCTACTTCCAGTTCTGAACGCAGGCGCGCGCCGTCCGGCTCATTTCGACAGGACCGCCGTTGCAGCGTCGCCGCCGGCGGGCTCGATGGCGCGGCCGCTGGTGGCGAATTTCCAGTTCAGGCCGTCGAGGATGAGCGTGTTGAAGACCAGCGTGATCTCCTCGGACACAATCGACGACACCGAATTGAAGGTGGCGTTGCGGCTCGGCAGATAGAACAGGCCCTTGAAGGCGTGGCCGGCCGAGCCATTGAAGACGATCGCGGATTGCGGCAGGCCGACCGGCTCATACATCAGGATATTGGCGTAGGTTCCGCTCGTCGGCGCGGCGACGCTGAGGTTGACGCCGGAATTGATCTGGATGCCGGAATTCTGGTTGGCGAAATAGAAGGTGACGCCCGAACCGCTGACGCTCCAGCCGCTGTTGATGTTCCAGACGGCGTCCTTGAAGACGTAAAGGCCGGGGCTGAGCTGCAATGAGCCGACGCCGTTGAAGTTGAACGTCCCACAATAGACGCCCGGCGACAGAATATTGACGCCGCTGTAATTCTGGTTGCTGACGGTGCAGGCGCCCGGCGTGACGGCCGGCAGGGCGCCGGCGAACGGATCGGCGGCGGCGGCGCAGCCGGTTTTCAGCACGCCGACCGGGCCGGCGTTCTGAATGACGCTCGTGCCCTGCACGCAGATCTTGTCGACATTGAGCGTGCTGTTGGAATTGAAGATCGCGGCGGGCGCGGCGGTCGAGCGCACGTCGATGCGGCAATTCGGAGCGTCGAGGCTGACGCCGCTGTTGACCAGAAAGGCCTGGCTGGCGCTGGCGGAATTCACCAGGATGCAGACCTTCGACGTCGCTCCCATCCTGATCGTCGCGGTGGCGCTGGCCGCGAGGGCGAGGCTCTGCTTGCCGACGATCGACATGAAGGAAGTCGGCATCGTCGCCGTGACGCGGCCCGTATAGGTGAAGTCGTTGACCAAGGTCCAGGTCGTGACCGCGCCCTGGAAGCCGGTTCCGGCGAGCGAGGCCCGCAGCGTGTTCTCGGCAACGCCGTTGCGCGTGGCGGCCGGCGCAATCGCGCCCGCGAGCACGGCGGCGTCGATGGCGTTCTGCAGCACCGCCCGGTCGCGGTTGGCGCGGCTGTAGTCGATCGACGCGCCGACGACGACGACGATGGCCAGCAGCATGACGCCGAACACGATGGCGACCTGGCCGCGGGTATCCCGAAAGAAGGCAACGTGGTGACGCATAACGGCTTTTTGAGTCGGTTAAGAGATGATCTGTCCAAGAATTAGGCAGTTTCGCCTGATATATCTATAGTTTACAATATGTTAAGAAGCCTTAGCCTTAACCGGCCGTTACCGGGCGCATCCGAAGATGACTGCGATGGCTTGCGCCAAAGTGACGGCGCAAACAAAAAGCGGGCCGCTCACCGCGGCCCGCTTTGCTTTGCCCGAAGGGATGAAAGAGCGTCAGGCGGCCTGCTTCTTCGGCTTGATCAGCTTGCGGTTGACCAGCACTTCGGCGATCTGCACGGCGTTGAGCGCCGCGCCCTTGCGCAGGTTGTCGCTGACGCACCAGAAGGCGAGGCCGTTCTCGACGGTGGCGTCCTCGCGGATGCGCGAGATATAGGTGGCGTCTTCGCCAGCCGCCTCGTGCGGCGTGATGTAGCCGCCGGGCTCATGCTTGTCGATGACGAGCACGCCGGGCGCCTCGCGCAGGATGTCGCGCGCCTCGTCGGCGGTGATCGGCTTCTCGAACTCGACGTTGACCGCTTCCGAATGCGAGATGAACACCGGCACGCGGACGCAGGTGGCGGTGAGCTTGATCTTCGGATCGAGGATCTTCTTCGTCTCCGCCATCATCTTCCACTCTTCCTTGGTGAAGCCGTCTTCCATGAAGACGTCGATCTGCGGAATGAGGTTGAAAGCGATGCGCTTGGGGAACTTCTTGCCTTCGACGGGATCGGAGACGAACACGGCGCGTGTCTGGGCGAACAGCTCGTCCATGCCTTCCTTGCCGGCGCCCGAGACCGATTGGTAGGTCGAGACGACGACGCGCTTGATGATGGCGCGGTCATGCAGCGGCTTCAGCGCGACGACGAGCTGCGCGGTCGAGCAGTTCGGGTTGGCGATGATGTTCTTCTTGGTAAAGCCGGCGACGGCGTCGGCATTCACTTCCGGCACGACCAACGGCACGTCCGGGTCCATGCGGAAGGTCGAGGAATTGTCGATGACGACGCAGCCCTGCGCGCCGATCTTGGGCGACCATTCCTTGGAAATGGCGCCGCCGGCCGACATCAGCGCGATGTCCGTGTCGGAAAAATCATATGTGTCGAGATGTTTGCACTTGAGGGTCTTGTCGCCGAAAGAGACTTCCGTGCCGATCGAGCGCGAGGAAGCAAGCGCGACGACCTCATCGACGGGAAAGCGGCGCTCGGCCAGGATGTCGAGCATTTCGCGCCCGACATTGCCGGTGGCGCCGACGACGGCGACCTTGAAACCCATGTGACTCTCTCCTTCACCGGCATGCCACGGCGCATCAGCGCCGCCAACCGGGCGGCTTTCCTTAATGGATCGCGCGCCCGCGCGCAACGCGCTTGGCTCAGGCCATCCGGCCGTGCGGCGTAAAGACCTCGTTCACGACAATTCGAATTGAACCGGCCGCGGTAACCCGGCGCTCAGCATGACGGCGTGACAGTGCCTCCGCAAGCAGGGGTTGGCAGGAGCGCGGAAACAGGCGTCATGAGCGTAACTTTTGCGCACGATGGGAACGGCGGTCTCGGCCGGGCATTGGCGGCCGAGCTGCGGCGGTTGCGCCGGGTCGTCCGGCGACGCTTCCAGCAGGCGCTGGCGGCCGCGATCGGCGTCGGCATGGCTGCGGGCGGCGCTTGGCTCGTCGCGGACGGCGACGGGCCGGGATTGCGCGGCGCCGGCCCCGATCACGTCTTTGCCGAAGAGCCGGCCTGGGTCGACATCGCCAGGCCGTTCCAGTTCTTCGCCCTGCCGGCGCCGGAATTGTCGCGCCTGCCGCGCGCCTACGAGGCGCGCCGGCATCGCGACGGCGGCGGACGCGAGGACATTCTCAGCTTCGGCGCCTTCGACGGGTCCGGCCTCTATATCCGTATGATCGTGCATCGGCTTGGCGGCGAGCCCGCCGCACCGGCGTCGTTCTTCGTCGATCTGGCGCGACGCGGCGCGGCGGCGGGACTGGCGGTCGAGCGCGCCGGCGCGCCGAGCCTGCTGCCGACGCGTTTCGGCCCGGCCGAAGTGGGCGACATGGCGCTGTCCTCGGCGCGGGCCGACAATGTCGCCTGTCTGGCCTTCCGTTTCGCCATCGGCGCGGGCGTCGCCCAGGCGGCGGGCTTCGCCTGCGGCGGCGACAAGGCGCCGGAGCGCTCCAGCCTCGCCTGCCTGATCGACCGCCTCGACCTTGTCGCGGCAAGCGACGACGCCGACCTGCGCAAGGCCTTCGCGGCGAGCGAATTGCGCCGCGACCCGGCCTGCGGGCCGAAAGGATCAGGCGCGCGCGTCAAGCCGGCGGCGTTCGAGGCTCTCGTCGCGCCGCCGACGCTGCCGCCGGCCGCGCCCAAGGCCGGCGCGCGGGGCCGCTGACCGTCCGGCCGAAATTTTTGATCTGGACGGCTGCGCGGACGGCGGTTTCAGTCCTATGATCATGCCGAGAGGGATAAGGAGACACGCCATGCGCAAGGCATTTCGGATGTTCGCCATCGCCGCCGGCTCGCTCGCAGCCGTCGCCGCCATGACGTCGCTCAGCGAAGCGCGCGACGGCGCGCGGCCGTTGACGGTCTACAAGCGCAGCTTCCTCGACGCCGGAAAGGTCGTCCCGGTCGGCTCGCAGATGAATTACATGAACCAGATGACGGTGTTCAACAAGACGCCGGATCAGGTCAACATGCGCTCGAAATTCGGCAACGAGACGCTGCCGATGCTCTATGAGCTGCCGCGCTTCAACCGCTGAAAAGCAAAACGGCCGGGCTTGACGCCCGGCCGTTGCATTTTTGCGGCTGAAAGGCCTCAGCCGGCGATCTTGCGCAGGGCGGCGACAATGGCGTCGCCCATCTGCGAGGTCGAGACGGTCGCGGCGGCGTCGCCCTTGATGTCGGCGGTGCGCAGGCCCGAGGCCAGCACGTCGGCGATGGCCTTCTCGACCATGTCGGCTTCCTTGATCAGGCCGAAGGAATAGCGCAGCGCCATGCCGAGCGAGCCGATCATGGCGATCGGATTGGCGAGGCCCTTGCCGGCGATGTCCGGGGCCGAGCCGTGCACGGGCTCATACATGGCCTTGCGCTTGCCAGACGCGTCAGCGGCGCCGAGCGAGGCGGAGGGCAGCATGCCGAGCGAGCCGGTCAGCATCGAGGCGACGTCGGAGAGCATGTCGCCGAACAGATTGTCGGTGACGATGACGTCGAACTGCTTGGGCCAGCGCACGAGCTGCATGCCGAGCGCGTCGGCCAGCATGTGGTCGAGCTGCACGTCCGGGTATTCGCGCTTGTGCAGGGCCGTCATGACCTCTTTCCACAGCACGCCCGACTTCATCACGTTGTTCTTTTCGGACGAGGTGACGCGGTTGTTGCGCTTGCGGGCGAGTTCGAAGGCGACGCGGCCGATGCGCTCGATCTCGTAGGTGTCGTAGACCTGCGTGTCGATGGCGCGCTTCTGGCCGTTGCCGAGATCGGTGATCACCTTGGGCTCGCCGAAATAGACGCCGCCGGTGAGCTCGCGCACGATCATGATGTCGAGGCCTTCGACGATCTCGCGCTTCAGCGACGAGGCTTCCGCCAAAGCCGGATAGCAGATGGCCGGGCGCAGGTTGGCGAACAGTTCGAGATCCTTGCGCAGGCGCAGCAGGCCGGCCTCGGGGCGCACGTCGTAAGGCACGCCGTCCCATTTCGGGCCGCCGACGGCGGCCAGCATCACGGCGTCGGCCGCGGCGGCGCGCGCCATGTCGGCGTCGCTGATCGCCTTGCCATGGGCGTCATAGGCGCTGCCGCCGACGAGACCCTTCTCGATCTCGAACTTGGCCGCGCCGGTCGCATTGAAGAACTGCACGACTTTTTCGACTTCGGCCATGACTTCCGGGCCGATGCCGTCGCCGGGCAGGAGAAAGAGCTTATGGGTCGCCATGCGCGTATGTTCCGTTCTGGGCAAAATGAAAGCGGAGGAAGTGCTAAAGCGTGGGCGGCGGATTGGCAACTGGCGCGTTTCTTGATGCAGGGCGGCGACAACCGCGCTTCTCGCGTCAATTCGGGACAGTCCATGCCAACGCCCTCGCGCAAGTTCTTTCGCGTCGCCATTCTTTTCGCCATTGGCTGCGGCTTCGGCGCCGCCGCCGTCGCTCTCTGGCCGATGCGCCCGACGCTGGCGCGCGGCGAGACGGCGGCCTGGGTGCGCGAGCTGAAGACGCCCGATTACGCGCCGCAAAAGGCGATTTACCACCTGAGCGAGGGCGCGGGCCTGCGCGACGGACGCTTTCGCCACCTGCTTCAGGTCGCCGGCAATCATGTCGCCGCCCTCGGCAAGGAGCGGCTCGACCTGCGCATCGTGCTGCAAAGCGAGGGCGTCGACCTGCTGGCGCGGGCCAAAAGCAATGCGGCGCTGCGCCAGAGCGTCGACCGGCTGCGGGCCGATGGCGTGCGCTTCCTCATCTGCCGCAACACGCTGATTGCGCGCGGCGTCGATCCGGACAGCGATCTTTATGGCGTCAGGCCCGCCGACGTCGTTCGCTCCGGCGTGGCCGAGGTCGCTGCGCTGCAGGCGCAAGGTTTCGTCTATATGAAGCCGTGAGCGGCGCGGCGTTTCAAACGCCCCAGCCGGGCGGCGTCAGACGCCGCAACCAGTCGCCGACGATGCGGCGAAAGGCGATGCTGTGCAGGCAGGCGCCGCCGATCAGGCCGACCGTGCAGCCAAGCGCCGTGTCGTAGAAGCGCGCGGAGATCAGCTCCGTCGGCGAGCCATGTCCCAGACTGGCGGCCTCCGCCAGCAGGATGGCCATGGGCGTGATGAACACCACCGCCAGGCCGTAATGACGGACCACCAGCGTCTCGATGACGAAGGCCAGCAGCGTCATCAGCAGCGCCACGCTCCAAGGACCCAGGGGCAGGGCGAGCAGGCCCCAGGCCAGCAGCAGGCCGACGCCGGTGCCGATGATGCGGTGGACCTGCCGCGTCCACAGGGCGCGCAGCGAGGCGGCCTGCATGACGGCGAGGCAGCTCACCGGAACCCAATAGGCGCGCTCCATCTGCAGGGCCTGCGCCAGCCCGAGCGACAGGCCGAGAAAAGCCGCGATCACGACGGAATCGACGACGATGAAATCAAAGGCGTCGGATGGCTTGGCCATCGGCGGCTGCGGCGGCGCCGCCTGCCGCGACGCCAGACTATAAAGAAAGGCGATGAGGACGGCGAGCACGACGCCCATGGCCAGCAGGCCGACGCGCAGGGGCACGTCCGCGACCTCCGCCGGCGAAAAAATGCCGATCGCCGCCGCCATGACGAAGAAGAAGCTGCCGGGCGGCGGCAAGGCGTAGAGACGGCTGGCCATGGTCGCCAGCATGGCGATGAGCGCCAGGGCGGGCGTGATCAGCGGCGCGGCGAAATGGCTGATCATGGCGAAGGCGTAGCAGGCGATCATGCCAAAGCCGCTGGCCATGACGACGACCATGCTGTGGCGCAACGGGGTAGGCGGAACGGACAGGAACACCATGCCGCCGAGCGAGGAGACGAGGCCGTAGTCCATGCGGCCGAACCAGGCGCCGACGCAGAGCGGCAGGCCGGAGGCGAGCGCGGCCGCGAACGGCATGCGCCAGACGCGCGTGCTCGGGGTCAGGCGGACGAGGTGTCGCCATTCGGCAGCGGCAAAGGCTGAGATCTGCGTCCATTTCGGCAGGTGCGGCATAAGCGCCTGTAGCATCCGGCCGGCGGCATGGCTTTGACGAAAATAAAAAGGGCCGCCGGAAAATCTCCGGCGGCCCGATGTTTTTGCAGAAGGCGAAAGGCCTTACGCCGCGAGCTGGCGCAGGACGTAGTGCAGGATGCCGCCGTTCTTGAAATACTCGAGCTCGTCGAGCGTCAGGATGCGGCAGTTCAGCGGCACCTTCTTCACCGAGCCGTCGGCGAAGGTGATTTCCGCTTCCATCTTCTGGCGCGGCTTCAGGCCTTCGCTGATGCCCTTGATCGACACCGTCTCGTCGCCCTTGAGGCCGAGCGTCTGCCAGGACGTGCCTTCCTCGAAGGTCAGCGGCAGGATGCCCATGCCGACCAGGTTCGAACGGTGGATGCGCTCGAAGCTCTGGGCGATGACGGCGCGCACGCCGAGCAGGTTGGTGCCCTTGGCCGCCCAGTCGCGCGACGAGCCGTTGCCGTATTCGACGCCGGCGAAGACGACCAGCGGCGTGCCGGCCTTCTCGTATTTCATCGCGGCGTCGTAGATCGACATCGTGTCGCCGGCCGGGAACAGCTTGGTGTTGCCGCCTTCCGGAGCGTTGCCGTCCTTGTCGGCGAGGATGAAGTTCTTGATGCGGATGTTGGCGAAGGTGCCGCGCATCATCACTTCATGGTTGCCGCGGCGCGTGCCGTACTGGTTGAAGTCTTCCGGCTTCACCTTGTTGGCGATGAGGTACTTGCCCGCGGGCGAAGCAGCCTTGATCGAACCGGCCGGGGAGATGTGGTCGGTGGTGATCTTGTCGCCGAACAGGGCGAGGACGCGCGCGCCCGCGATATCCGTGACCGGCTTGGGCTCCTTGCCCATGCCGACGAAATAGGGCGGGTTCTGCACATAGGTCGACTTGTTGTCCCAGCCGTAGGTCTGGCCGGTCGGGGCCTTGACCTTGCGCCAGTTGACGTCGCCCTTGAACACGTCGGCGTATTTCGACTTGTACAGGGCCTTGGTGACGTTCTTGCGGATGAACTGCTGGATCTCCGCCGAGGTCGGCCAGATGTCCTTCAGGAAGACCGGGTTGCCCTTCTTGTCGTGGCCGATCGGCTCCTTGGTCAGATCCTTCTGCACCGAACCGGCGAGGGCGTAGGCGACGACCAGCGGCGGCGAGGCGAGGTAGTTCGCCTTGACGTCGGGGGAGACGCGGCCCTCGAAGTTGCGGTTGCCCGAAATGACGGCCGCGCCGACGAGATCGTTGGCGTTGATCGCCTTGGAAATCTTCTCCGGCAGCGGGCCCGAATTGCCGATGCAGGTGGTGCAGCCGAAGCCGACGAGGTTGAAGCCGATCTTGTCGAGGTACTTCTGCAGGCCGGACTTGGCGAGATATTCGCCGACGACCTGCGATCCGGGCGCCAGCGAGGTCTTGACCCACGGCTTCTGCGTCAGGCCCTTCTCGACCGCGTTGCGGGCGAGGAGGCCGGCGCCGATCAGCACGCTCGGGTTGGACGTGTTGGTGCAGGAGGTGATGGCGGCGATGACGACGTCGCCGTGGCCGAGGTCGAACTTCTCGCCGTCCACCTTGACGCGCTTGGCCAGCTCGCCAACCTTCTTGTACTCGGTCTCCATCGCGGCGGCGAAGCCCTGGGCGATGGCGTCGAGCGCGACGCGGCCTTCGGGGCGCTTCGGCCCGGCGAGCGAGGGAACGACGTCGCCGAGGTTGAGTTCGAGCGTGTCGGTGAAGACCGGATCGGGGGTCTTGCGGGTGCGCAGCATGCCCTGCGCCTTGGCGTAGGCCTCGACGAGCGCGACGCGGCCCGGCGCGCGGCCGGTGCTCTTGAGGTAGTCGACCGTCTCGCCGTCAACCGGGAAGAAGCCGCAGGTCGCGCCGTATTCCGGGCCCATGTTGGCGATGGTGGCGCGGTCGGGCAGGGTCAGCGCGTCGAGGCCGGGGCCGAAGAATTCGACGAACTTGCCGACGACGCCCTTCTTGCGCAGCATCTGCGTGACGGTGAGCACGACGTCGGTGGCGGTGACGCCTTCCTTCACCTTGCCGGTCAGCTTGAAGCCGACGACTTCCGGCAGCAGCATGGACTGCGGCTGGCCGAGCATGGCGGCCTCGGCCTCGATGCCGCCGACGCCCCAGCCGAGAACGGCGAGGCCGTTGACCATGGTCGTGTGCGAGTCCGTGCCCACCAGCGTGTCGGGATAAGCGACCTCGACCGTCACGGCCTTGCCGCGCGCCGGCTGGAACTTCTCCTTGCGGGTCCAGACGGTCTGGGCGAGATATTCGGTGTTGACCTGATGGCAGATGCCGGTGCCGGGCGGCACGACGCGGAAGTTCGAGAACGCGCCCTGGCCCCACTTGAGGAACTTGTAGCGCTCCTGGTTGCGCTCGTATTCGAGGTCGACGTTCTTCTTGAACGCCTTGTTCGAGCCGAATTCGTCGACGATGACCGAATGGTCGATGACGAGGTCGACGGGAACGAGCGGGTTGATCTTCTCGGGATCGCCGCCGAGCTTGGTCATGGCGTCGCGCATCGCGGCGAGGTCGACGACGGCGGGAACGCCGGTGAAGTCCTGCATCAGCACACGGGCGGGGCGGAAGGCGATCTCGTATTCGTCCTTGCCCTTGTTGACGAGCCACTTGGCGACGGCCTCGATGTCTTCCTTCTTGACCGAGCGGCCATCCTCGAAGCGCAGCAGGTTCTCGAGCAGCACCTTCATCGAGAAGGGCAGCTTGGAAATGCCGGCCAGACCATTCTTCTCAGCCGTCTTCAGCGAGAAGTAGTGATAGGTCTTGGCGCCTACCGTGAGCTTCTTGCGGCATTTGAAACTGTCGAGCGAGGCCATCGTTTTGTCCCGGTCTTGGAGTGGCAGAAAAATCCGAACGCGCGGCTTATAGATAATTTCTACGCCAACGGCTACACGAACAAAAGTCGCGGCTTGGAAGAGTCGCGCGACAGTTTCTTGAACGAGCGCCAGCGCATGCACCTGTCGGCGATGAATGTCGAAATCGAACGTGGCGGACGGCGCGTCGTCGGCGGCGTTTCCTTTGCGCTGTGGCCCGGCGAGGCGATGATCGTCACCGGCCCCAATGGCGCGGGAAAGTCGACGCTTCTGCGGGCGTTGGCCGGATTGCTGCCGATCGCTTCCGGCAAGCTCGAAGGCGAGGCGGGCGAGATGACGCTCGCCGAAATGACGCATTACGTCGGACACGCCGAAGCCTTGAAGAATGCGCTGACGGCGGCCGAGAACATCGATTTCTGGGGCGCGATGCTCGGCACGCACGCCAAGGGGATCAGCGCCGACGCGGCGCTGGCGCGCTTTGGCCTGGCGCATGTCGCCGACCTGCCGGCGGCCTATCTGTCGGCAGGCCAGCGCCGCCGCGTCAGCCTGTGCCGGCTGCTCGCCGCGCGCCGGCCGCTGTGGCTGCTCGACGAGCCGACGACGGCGCTCGACAAGGCCTCGCAGGCGCGGCTGGCCGAGATCATGGCCGAGCATCGCGCCGCGGGCGGCATGATCGTCGCCGCAACCCATGCGCCGCTCGGCCTCGACGATGCGCGCGAACTCGACCTCGGAGCGCTCGGCGCATGACCCGTACCTCGGCCCTCTTCCTGCGCGAATGGCGCATCGCCCGGCGCATCGGCGGCTCCGGCGCGATGGGCGTGGTGTTCTTCCTCATCCTCGTCACGACCTATCCGTTCGCCGTCGGGCCGGACCTCAACCTTTTGTCGCGCATCGGACCGGCGATCCTGTGGATCGCGGGCCTGCTGGCGACATTGCTCGGCCTCGACCGGCTGTTCCAGGCCGACAGCGACGACGGCTCGCTCGACCTGATGATGATGTCGGAGACGCCGCTCGAACTGATCGTCTTCGTCAAATGCCTGGCGCACTGGCTCGTCACCGGCCTGCCGCTGGCCTTGTCGGCGCCGTTCTTCGGGCTGATGCTGGCGCTCGATCCGCCGGGGCTGGGGGCGGTCACGCTGACGCTGCTCGTCGGCACGCCGGCGCTGACCTTCCTCGGCGCGATCGGCGCGGCGCTGACGGTGAGCCTGCGGCGCGGCGGCCTGCTGATGGCGATCCTCATCCTGCCGCTGACCGTGCCGGTGATGATCTTCGGCGTGTCCTCGGCCTCGGCCGCCTCCAGCGGCACCGTGCCGTTCATCACGCCCTTCCTCATCCTCTGCGCCCTGAGCCTGGCGACCATCGCCGCCGCGCCCTTCGCCGCGGCTGCGGCGTTGCGGCACATGAGCGAGTGAGGGCCGTCCGGGCCGGACTTGCTTTCCGTCAATTGCAATCCGGCGCGGTCCGCCATAGATGTGCGCCATGCTGCGCTACGCCAATCCAACGAATTTCCTGCGGCTCGCCGGCCGCCTCATTCCGTGGACGGCGGGGCTCGCCGCCGTTCTCATCGCGGTCGGGCTCTACATGAGCTTCTTCACCGCGCCCGCCGACTACCAGCAGGGCGAGACGGTGCGGATCATGTATCTGCACGTGCCGGCCGCCTGGCTGGCCATGTTCGGCTATATGGTCATGACCTCGGCCGCGCTCGGCACGCTGGTCTGGCGCCATCCGCTCGCCGACGCCGCGCAGAAGGCGGCGGCCCCGCTCGGCGCGGCCTTCACCTTCATCTGCCTCGTCACCGGCTCGCTGTGGGGCAAGCCGATGTGGGGGGCGTGGTGGGTGTGGGACGCGCGGCTGACCTCGATGCTGGTGCTGCTGCTGATCTATCTCGGCCTCGTCGCCCTGTGGCAGACGATCGAGGATCCGGGCCGCGCGGCGCGCGCCGCCGCCATCCTGACCATCGTCGGCGTCATCAACATCCCGATCATCAAATTCTCGGTCGATTGGTGGAACACGCTGCACCAGCCCGCGTCCGTGTTCAAAACCAGCGGCCCGGCGATCTATTCGTCGATGCTGTGGCCGCTTCTGATCATGGCCTTCGGCTTCACCTTCCTGTTCACGACGCTGCACATGATGTCGATCCGCAACGAAATCCTGCGCCGGCGCATCCGCCGCATGTCGATGCTGGCCGCGGCGCGCGGCGAATCCGGCTTTGCGCCGCTGACGGCGGAGGCGCGCTCATGACCGCGCATTGGGCTTTTGTCGCCGCGTCCTATGGTTTCGCGGCGGTCGTCGTGGCGGCGATGGTCGTCGGCATTCTCGTCGAGCAGCGCAGCCTGAAGAAGCAGCTCGAACGATTGGCGGCGCGCACCGGCGCGTCCGTGGACGAGGATTGACATGAGCGCCGCCGAGGAAACGACAGAGCCCAAGCGCAAGAGCTCATGGATCGCCTATGCGCCGCTGGCGGTGTTCGCGGCGCTGACGCTGCTGTTCCTGTCGCAATTGTTCTTCGGCAATCCGCAGAAGCTGCCCTCGGCGCTGATCGGCAAGCCGGTCCCCGCCTTCAGCTTGCCGCCCGTCGACGGCATGAGCGGCGCGGGCCTGACCGACGCGGACCTTAAAAAGGGCCATGTGACGCTGGTCAACGTCTTCGCCTCGTGGTGCGTGCCCTGCCATCAGGAGCACCCGACCCTGATGCGCCTCGCCAAGGACGCGGAATTGGCCAAGCGCGGCGTCAAGCTCGTCGGCCTCGCCTACAAGGACGAGCCGGAGAACACCCGCCGCTTCCTCGGCACGGGCGGCAATCCCTATTCGGCCATCGGCATGGATCGGGCCGGGCGCGCCGGCATCGACTGGGGCGTCTACGGCGTGCCGGAAACCTTCGTCGTGCGCGGCGACGGCGTCATCGTCTATAAATTCGTCGGCCCGATGAGCGAGGAGACTTTCGCCTCGAAGATCATGCCGGAAATCGCCAAGGCGATGGCGGCGAAATAGGGCGCGCGGTTTTGTTTTAAAAATGCTCCGGCTCGCGGGCGATGTCCTCGGGCTTGAGCTCGTGGCGCATGATCAGCGGCGCTTGCGACAGGGCGAAGACCAGCGTCAGCGGCATGATGCCGAAGACCTTGAAGCTGACCCAGAAATCGGTCGTCTGCGTGCGCCAGACGACCTCGTTGACAGCCGCCAGCACGAAGAAGAACAGGCCCCAGCGGAAGGTCAGCTTCTTCCAGCCTTCCTCGGTCAGGTGCAGCACGGAATCGAGCACGACCGGCAACAAGGGCTTGCCGAAAGCGAGGCCGCCGAGCAAGGCCGCGCCGAAGATCGAATTGACGATGGTCGGCTTCAGCTTGATGAACAATTCGCTGTCGAAATAGAAGGTCAGGCCGCCGAACAGGGTGACGGCGATGGCGGTGACGACCGGCATGACCGGCAATTTGCCGAGCATGAAATAGGACATCGCCAGCGACGCGAGCACGCTGGCCATCAGCACGGCGGTGGCCGGAAAAATCCCGAACTTGGCGTTGACGAAGAAGAACAGGACCAGCGGTCCCATTTCCAGCGCCAGCTTGAGCAGATGATGGCGCTGCGGCCCGGCCGGGGCCGGGGCGGCGTTGGGCTGGTCGTTCATGCTTATTCCTCCAGCCCGGCGATGGCGCGGGCGAAATCGCGCGCTTCGAAGGGCTCCAGATCGTCCGCGCCCTCGCCGACGCCGATGAAATGCACGGGCAGGCCGAACCTGTCGGCAATGGCGACGAGAATGCCGCCGCGCGCCGTGCCGTCGAGCTTGGTCATGACGAGGCCGGTGACGCCGGCGGTGCGGCCGAAGATTTCCACCTGATTCATGGCGTTCTGGCCGACGGTGGCGTCGAGCACGAGCAGCACGGCGTGCGGCGCGCTCTCGTCCTGCTTCTTCATGACGCGGACGATCTTTTCGAGTTCCGCCATCAGTTCGGCGCGGTTCTGCAGACGCCCGGCGGTGTCCATCAGCAGCAGGTCGCTGCCGTTGTCGCGCGCCTGGCGGATCGCGTCGAAGGCGAGGCTGGCGGCGTCGCCGCCCTGTTCGCGGGCGACGACCTCGGCCCCGAGACGGCCGCCCCAGATCTTCAGCTGCTCGATGGCGGCGGCGCGGAACGTGTCGCCGGCGGCGAGAGTGACCTTCTTGCCTTCACCGACGAATTTCGCGGCGATCTTGCCGATGGTCGTCGTCTTGCCGGAGCCGTTGACGCCGACGACGAGCGTGACGAACGGCTTTTTCGTAGCGTCGATGAAGAAGGGCCTGGCCACGGGGGCGAGCGTGCGCTCGACCTCGGCTGCGAGAATGGCCTTGACCTCTTCCGGCGCGATTTCCTTGTCGTAGCGGCCCTTGCCGACGGCCTCGGCGATGCGCGTCGAGACGGTCACGCCGAGATCGGCGCGGATCAGCACGTCCTCGAGCTCGTCGAGCATGCCGGCGTCGAGCTTGCGCTTGGTGAAGACGTCGACAATGCCCTGGCCGATGGCCGAAGACGAGCGCGACAGGCCGGAGGTCAGGCGCTTCCACCAGGTCTTCTTCTCGGCCGGGGCAGGCTCGGCCGCGACTGGAGCGACGGGCGACTCGGGCGGCGGCGCGATCGGCTCTTGCGGCGCGGCGGCTGGCGCCTCCTCGCCGCGCTTGAACCAACGCTTGAGGAGGCCCGGCTTGCCTTTGCCGGCTTCGGTCTCGGCCATTGCGCTTCAAGCTCCGCGTCGCCCGCGCTTGACGGCCAAGCGCATTCGGGCGCATCACGCCCGCTCATCGCCCTCGAATAGCCTGTTCGCCATGACGCCGGAAGAGATAAATGCGCGCCTGATCTATCGCGACGGGCTGATGCTGGTCATCGACAAGCCCGCCGGCATCGCCGTGCATCGCGGGCCGAAGGGCGGCGAGAATCTGGAGGAGAGCTTCGACGCGCTGCGCTTCGGCCTGCCGCGCGCGCCGGCGCTGGCGCATCGGCTGGACCGCGACACGTCCGGCTGCCTGGTGCTGGGACGCCACCGCAAGGCGCTGGAAAAGCTCGGGCTTCTGTTCAAGCAGGGCAAGATTTCCAAGACCTATTGGGCCATCGTCGAAGGCGGGCCGCAGGACGACGAAGGGCTCATCGATCTGCCGCTCGGCCGGTTGGATGCGACGCGCGGCTGGTGGATGAAGGTCGATCCGCTCGGCCTGCCGTCGCAGACGCGCTGGAGGGTTCTGGGCCGCGCCGACGGGCTGGCCTGGCTGGCGCTGGAGCCGCTGACCGGGCGCACGCACCAATTGCGCGTGCATTGCTCGGCGCTCGGCTTCGCCATTCTCGGCGATCCGATCTACGGCAGCGGCCCACGCGCCGGCGGGCCGCCGCTGCACCTGCACGCCCGCGAAATCATCGTGCCGATCTCGAAGAACAAGGCGCCTGTGCGCGCCGTCGCGCCCGCGCCGGACCATATGCGCGAGCGATTGCGAGCCTGCGGCTGGGACGGGGTGGAAGAGCCAGCGCCCGCCCCGCAAGAGCAGGGCGAGGGCCATTCGGCGTCAGCGGACTGACAGCGCCGCGCCGTCGTGGCCCGCGATCTCGACGTCGAGCAGTCGGCCCGCCTCGACGCCCGGCGTGCGGACGAGCGTGAAATCCTCCGCCCTTGCGAGGCCGCCGCGTTCGGTCAGCACGGTCAGGGTTTTGCCGATCTGCGCCTGAAGGTGGCGGACGAGCGCCTCGGCCCCCGCCGCGCGCAGGCGTCTGGCCCGTTCCTTGACCTCCTGCCGCGCGATCTGCGGCATTTTCGCCGCCGGCGTGCCGGGGCGGGGCGAGAAGGGGAAGACGTGCAGATGCGTCAGGCCGCAATCTTGCACCAGCGCCAGCGAATTCTCGAACATCGCGGCGGTCTCGGTCGGGAAACCGGCGATGAGGTCCGCGCCGAAGACGATCTCGGGCCGCGCCGCGCGCAAGTCGGCGCAGAAGGCGATGGCCTCGTTGCGCGTGTGGCGGCGCTTCATGCGCTTGAGGATCATGTCGTCGCCGGCCTGCAACGACAGGTGCAGATGCGGCGTCAGGCGACGGTCGCCGGCCATGGCTTCGATCAGCGCCGGGTCGGCCTCGATGCAGTCGATGGAGGACAGGCGCAGGCGGGCGAGGTCGGGGGCATGCTTGAGCAGCGATTGCACCAGCCGTCCGAGGCGCGGGCGGCCGGGCAGATCGTCGCCCCATGAGGTGAGATCAACGCCGGTCAGCACGATTTCCTGCGCGCCGGCGTCAATCAGCCGTTTGGCCTCGTCGACGACCTGCGCCAGCGGCGCGGAGCGCGACGGGCCGCGTCCGAAGGGAATGATGCAGAAGGTGCAGCGATGGTCGCAGCCGTTCTGCACCTGCAGGAACCCGCGCGTATGGCCTTCGAGCCCGTCGAGGAAATGCCCGGCTGTCTCGCGCAGCTCCATGATGTCGCCGACGCGCAGGCTGGGCGCTGCCTGCGGCATCCAGGCCTCGGCGCTGGTCTTGGCGGCGTTGCCGACGATGCGAGAGACTTCCGGCATATCGGCGAATGTCTGCGTCTCGACCTCGACGCCGCAGCCGGTGACGACGATCTCGGCCTGCGGATTGTCGCGGCGCAGGCGGCGGATGGCCTGCCGCGCCTGCCGCCCGGCTTCGGCCGTGACGGCGCAGGTGTTGACGATGACGAGATCGCCCGCGCCATTGGCGCTGGCGGCGCGGCGCATGGCTTCGGATTCGACCAGATTGAGCCGGCAGCCGAAGGTGACGACCTCGACCTTGCGCCCGTTCACGCCGGCAGGTCCGCGAACAACGCCGGGTCGAGCACCGTCTCGAATTCGAGCTCGACCGGGCCGGTCATCAGCACATGGCCGTCGGCCGCGCGCCATTCGATGACGAGTTCGCCGCCGGGCAGGACGAGCGTCGCCCTGCGGCCGGTCATGCCGCGCCGGGCGGCGGCGACGAGCGTGGCGCAGGCGGCGGTGCCGCAGGCGAGCGTCAGGCCCGCGCCGCGCTCCCACACCTTGAGGATAATGCGGTCGGGGGCGGCGACATGGGCGAGCGAAATATTGGCGCGCTCTGGGAACAGCGCGTCATGTTCCAGAACCGGGCCGATGCGGCCAAGATCATAGGCCTCGACATCGTCGACGAACCAGATGACATGCGGATTGCCCATGCTGACCGCGCTGGGGCGGCCAAGCTGCGGCTGGCCGGGATAGGCGATGTCGATCGCGTCCATGTCGGCTTGCGCCCGCGCCAGCGGGATCTCGCGCCAGTCGAAGCGCGGCGCGCCCATGTCGGCGGTAAAGGCCCATTGCCCGGCGCGCGTCACTTCGAGCGGGCCGGCGTCGGATTCGAGCCGCAGGCTGTTGCGGCCGGCGTCGCGCAGCAGCGCCCAGGCGACGCAGCGCGTGCCGTTGCCGCAGGCCGAGGACAGGCTGCCGTCGATGTTGAAGATCTTCATCGCCGCGTCGACGCCGGCTTGGCGGGCGTCGTGCAACACCATCAGTTGATCGTAGACGAGCCGGGGATCGCGGCCGATGGCGCGCGCCTCCTCCGGCCTGACCGTGAGGCCCGAGCCGCGCAGGTCGAGCACGAGAATCGCGTTGCCGGCGCCGTTCATCTTCAGCACGGGGCGGTTTTGCAGCGGGCTCATGGGGCGACCTTCGCGCTTCGGAAACTCTGCGTCGCGCGTATATATAGGAAACTTCGCCGCCGCACCCAAATCTCGGGCGTGGGAGCGGCGCGCCGGCTTGATCGGCGGCGAATCTCGTCTCAAATAGGCCATCAGAGCGGCGTCGAATAGCGAACTCCGCCGGAGTGAAGACATGACCACGTCCCGATTCGCCCGCTTGCCGCTCGTCGCCTGCCTCGTTTTCGGCTTGTCCGCGACGGCGGCTTTGGCGCAGGGCGCAACGCCCGCAGCCTCGCCGCCTGCCGCAGCGACGCCCGCCGCCCCGGCGACGCCCGCGCAGGCGAGCCCGGCGACGCCGGCCGCGCCTCCCGCCGCCGCGCCGGTCCAAGCGCCGCCGCAAGTTCAGGCGCCTGCGCCGGTTCAGGCGACGCCGTCCGCCGAGGCCTCAAGCGGGCAGGCGGTGGACATTCCGGGCAAGCCGGCGGCGATTTTCGCGGCCCGCGCCGGCTGGGACGAAGGCTTCAGCGCGATCACCAACGCCTTTTCCCGCATCAATGGCGAGATCGCCAAGGCCGGCCTGAAAGCCGCCGGGCGTCCGCTCGCCGTTTTCCTCGAGACCGACGACAACGGTTTTCGTTTCGAGGCCATGGTGCTGCTGGCCGACAAGCCCGCCGACAAGACGGCGCTTGGCGGCGACGTCAAGCTCGGCCTGTCGCCGGCCGGCAAGGCGATCAAGTTCCAGCATCGCGGCGCCTATGACGACATCGACTCGACCTATGAGGCGATCACCGCCTATCTCGACGAGAAGAACCTGGAATCGACCAATATCTTCATCGAGGAATATCTGACCCAGCCGAAGACCCCGGACGACATGGGGCTCGAACTGGATATCTATGTCTTCGTCAAGTGAGTATCGGGGCAGCGGGTGTTCTTGCGATGTTCCCCATAAAATCCTTGGTAATCGGGATTTCGTGAGGTGCTGCTAAGCTGGTTTCCGGAAAGATTTCGGAAATCACGCGATGCAAGAACAGCGGCCGGGACACGTCTATCTCCTTGTTTCCGAGAACAGCCAGTTCGTCAAAATCGGCGGAACGGAATTTCCGCCGCTGAAACGCATTCGCGAGATCAATCTCTGCGAACCTTATCGTTCGCTCGGGCCGTGGACGCTGCATGATTTTCGGCAGGTCGCCGATTGGCGCAAGGTCGAGAGCTTTCTTCACTACGCATTCAGGGGATCATTGGCGGCGATCGACGGCGCCAAGGAGTTGTTCGCCGCCGCGCCGCACATGGTCTCGCAAAAGCTGCTCGAGATCGAACCCGAGCAATTGATCGGGCGTCCAAAGATCGACCGCATGTTCAATGATGCGGAATGCGCCGGATATATCGAGCGCCTGTTCGCCTTCACCGGATTGCTCCGATGGCTGGATATTCAGGGCGCATGGACGTTCGTGCTGTTTCCAGGCACATCTCGAGGTCGGTATTTCACCATCAATATCGGTCCGCACGAGGTTGCCTATACCCGCCTGCCGCAGCGGCACAGCCGTTTGCCGATGCACATGGTCGTGATGGATCGACTAATCTACGATTTTCCAGACGCGCGGTCATGGGTGGACGCGCATGCGGGGGAATTCATCGACGACAAGTTCGCGACAGCGCTGCCGCGCTCCGTCACCATCAAGTTCCATTCGTCGTTTGAAAATGCGCGGGCTTTTTTCAGGCTGGACGGGGTCAGGCGCGCCTTGATCGCCTATTGGTCGGAAGCACTCTTGAAGTTGCATGAAAAAGGGGCGCAGAGCGTCTACGCCCGCTTTCACAACTGGAACGCCATAGCCGAGTTGCGCCTGCGCGCCGCCCGCGAGCAGTCCGGCCTTTTCGTTGACAATCCGGCCTAGCGCCCGTAAAAACCGCCCAACTTCTCGTCAGAGACGTCCCTTGCTGAACGCCGACCCGCCTCTGAGGCTGGAGGCCAACGCCCGGCAGCGCGATGCGCCCCCGGGCGCGTTTCGCTTTGCGGCGTCTTCCTTCTTCCCGCCTGCGGGGAGAGGGGGAGAACGGAGCCCTCGTGCTGAGGAGCCGCCATCAGGCGGTTTTTCACGGACGTTGGCGGCGATGTAACGAATGAGGGACGCATGTTCGAGGGCCTGTCCGAAAAGCTCTCCGGCATATTCGACACGCTGACGCGGCGTGGCGCGCTGAGCGAGGAAGACGTCAACGTCGCCCTGCGCGAGGTTCGCCGTGCGCTGCTCGAGGCCGACGTCGCGCTCGATGTCGTGCGTTCCTTCGTCGACAAGGTGCGCGCCCGCGCTGTCGGCGCGAACGTCATCAAGTCGGTCACGCCCGGCCAGATGGTCGTCAAGATCGTCAACGACGTGCTGATCGAGACGCTCGGCTCCGACGCCGATCCGATCAATCTCGAAGCCGCGCCGCCCGTCGCCATCATGATGGTCGGCCTGCAGGGCGCGGGCAAGACGACGACCACGGCCAAGATCGCCAAGCGCCTCGCCGAGCGGATGAAGAAGCGGGTGCTGATGGCCTCGCTCGACGTCAAGCGTCCGGCGGCGCAGGAGCAGCTCGCCGTGCTCGGCCGGCAGGTCAATGTCGACACGCTGCCGATCATCGCCGGCCAGACGCCGGTGCAGATCGCCCAGCGCGCCGAGCAGGCCGCCCGCCTGCAGGGCTATGACGTCGTGCTGCTCGACACCGCCGGCCGCACCCATATCGACGAGCCGCTGATGGCCGAAATGGCCGAGATCAAGGCCGCGTCGCGCCCGCATGAAATCCTGCTGGTGGCGGATTCGCTGACCGGTCAGGACGCGGTCAATCTCGCCAAGAATTTCGACGAGCGCGTCGGCATCACCGGCATCGTGCTGACCCGCGTCGACGGCGATGGCCGCGGCGGCGCGGCGCTGTCGATGCGCGCCGTCACCGGCAAGCCGATCAAGCTCGTCGGCATGGGCGAAAAGATGGACGCGCTGGAGGATTTCCATCCCCAGCGCATCGCCAACCGCATTCTGGGCATGGGCGACATCGTTTCGCTGGTCGAGAAGGCGGCCGAGACCATCGACGCCGAGAAGGCGCAGCGCATCGCCGACAAGATGCGCAAGGGCAAGTTCGATCTCGAAGACCTCGGCGACCAGCTGGCGCAAGTCGAGAAGATCGGCGGCCTTGGCGGCATCATGGGCATGCTGCCCGGCATGGGCAAGATCAAGGAACAGATGGCGCAGGCCAATCTGGACGAGAAGATCATCAAGCGCCAGCGCGCCATCATCATGTCGATGACGCGCGAGGAGCGCCGCAACCCCGACCTTCTCAAGGCGTCGCGCAAGAAGCGCATCGCGGCCGGTTCGGGAACCAAGGTCGAGGACGTCAACCGCCTGCTCAAGCAGCACCGGCAGATGGCGGACATGATGAAGGCCCTCGGCGGCGGCAAGCGCGGCCCGATGGGCAAGATGGCGCAGATGTTCGGCATCGGCGGCGGCATGCCGCAGCCGACGCCCGAGCAGCTCGACGCGATCCAGAAGCAGATGGGCGGCGGCATGAAGCTGCCGGAGGCCCCGCCGGCCGGCGCGTTCGCGCCCAAGCCAGGCCTGCCGGGTCTCGGCATGCCGAAGCTGCCCGGCCTTGGCGGCGGCCTGCCTGGCGGGTTCAACCCGTTCGGCAAGAAGAAGTGAGTTTCCCGCTCCCCTGCGGGAGCGGGCTGGAATGCAAAACACCCCCGCGCGAGCGGGCCTATGACCTGAAAGAAAGGAAGAACCTATGTCCCTGAAGATCCGTCTGTCGCGCGGCGGCGCGAAGAAGCGTCCGTTCTACCGCGTCGTCGTCGCCGACTCCCGCATGCCGCGCGACGGCCGCTTCATCGAGAAGCTCGGCACGTTCGACCCGCTGAAGGCCAAGGATTCCGCCGACCGCCTCGTCATCGACGCCGAGAAGGCCGCCGCCTGGATCGTCAAGGGCGCCCAGCCGACCGACCGCGTCGCCCGTCTGCTCGAGACCGTCGGCGTCGGCAAGCGCGAGGCCCGCAGCAACCCGCAGCAGGGCAAGCCGAAGAAGAAGGCGCAGGAGCGCGCCGCCGCCGCCGCCGCCGCCGCCGAAAAGGCGATGGCGGAAGCCGCTTCGGAGTAAGACGTTCGCGCCCCTGTCCGCAGGGGCGCAGGGCGGCTTGAGCCATGGCCGAAGCGGACCGCATTCTCGTCGGAATTTTCGGCGCGCCGCATGGCGTGCGCGGCGAAATCCGGCTGAAATCCTACACCGGCGATCCGCTGGCGATCGGCGATTACGCGCCGCTCTTTGACGAGAGCGGCGCGCGGCGCTTCGAACTGACCGCGCTGCGGCCGGTCAAGGACGACATTCTCGTCGTCCGGGTGAAAGGCGTCGCCGACCGCAACGCGGCCGCCGCCCTCACCAATGTCAAACTCTTCGTCGACCGCGCGGTTCTGCCCGAGGCCGAGGAAGATGAATTCTACCACGCCGACCTGATCGGCCTTGCCGCCGTTCTCGAAGACGGGACGCGTGTCGGCACGATCGTCGCCGTGCTCAACCATGGCGCCGGCGACATTCTCGAAATCGCCCCGCCCGAAGGCGAAACGCTGCTGCTGCCGTTCACCCGCGCCGTCGCGCCCGTGGTGGACATCAAGGGCGGGCGCGTCGTCGTCGCGCCGCCGGCGGAAGTCGAGGCGCGCGAGGACGACGCCTAGTTTCGTCGCCTTTCGCGGGAAGGGCGGGCGCTGTATTGAGGCCCCCACCCCAGCCCTCCCCCGCTTTGCGGGAGAGGGGGTGACTGGCGCGTGCTGGGCAGCGGAGAGCATTGCCATGTGGTCGGCGACGATTTTCACGCTCTATCCCGACATGTTTCCCGGTCCGCTCGGCGCGTCGCTGTCGGGCGATGCGCTGGCGCGCGGGCTGTGGGGGCTGGAGACGCGCTTCATCCGCGAGCATGGGCTGGGGCGGCATCGCGCCGTTGACGATACGCCGGCGGGCGGCGGGCCGGGCATGGTCATCCGCGCCGACGTGTTGGCGGCGGCGCTCGACGCCGGCCTGCCCGAGGGCGACGCGCGTCCGCGCCTGCTGATGAGCCCGCGCGGGCGTCCGCTGACACAGGCGCGCGTGCGCGACCTCGCGGCGGGGCCGGGCGTGGCCATCGTCTGCGGCCGGTTCGAGGGCGTCGACGAGCGGGTCATCGCGGCGCGCGGCCTCGAAGAGGTTTCCATCGGCGATTATGTGCTGTCGGGCGGCGAGATCGGCGCGATGGTGCTGATCGACGCCTGCGTCCGTCTCATTCCCGGCGTGATGGGCAAGGAGGCGTCCGGCTCGGAGGAGAGCTTCGAGACGGGCCTGCTCGAATATCCGCACTACACCCGCCCGCGCGAATGGGAGGGGCGCACGATCCCCGAGGTGCTGCTCAACGGCGATCACAAGAAGATCGCCGCGTGGCGGCGGGCGGAGGCGCTGCGCATCACGCGCGAGCGGCGGCCGGACCTCATCGACGAGGCGCCGGACGGATTGGCCGATGGCGGATAGACAGATGCTGCGTCGCAGTGTATAGCCCCGCCTTCAATTGAAAACAGCGTTCCCGAAACGCTCGCCCGCAACAGGGCGAAACGGAGACAGACATGGACATTATTCAGCAGCTCGAGGCCGAACAGGCCGCCAAACTCGCTTCGGCCCGCGCCATCCCCGACTTCCAGCCGGGCGACACGGTGATCGTGAGCGTCAAGGTGAAGGAAGGCGAGCGCACCCGCGTGCAGGCCTATGAAGGCGTCTGCATCGCCCGTTCCGGCGCCGGCATCAACGAGAGCTTCACCGTCCGCAAGATTTCCTACGGCGAAGGCGTCGAGCGCGTTTTCCCGGTCTATTCGCCGATGATCGAGCAGATCAAGGTGTCGCGTCGCGGCAAGGTGCGTCGCGCCAAGCTCTATTACCTGCGCGATCGTCGCGGCAAGTCGGCCCGTATCGCGGAGAAGATGGAGTCGGCGTCCGAGCGCGCCGCGCGCGTCGAGGCCAAGGCCGCCAAGAAGGCCGCCGCCGCCAAGTAAGGCGCGCCGGGTCGGCAAAAATACAAAAGCGCGGCTTCAGGTCGCGCTTTTTTGTTGCCTGCGCCGCTGTTTTGCTTGCGGTCAGGACGTTTTCTGCGGGCCGTTGAGAATCCAGCGATGGCCGAACGGATCGCGGAAGGCGGCGTAGCGCGTGCCCCAGAAGCTGTCGTTCGGCGAGGTCTCGGCCTTGCCGCCGAGCTTCATGGCGCGGTCAAACGTCTCGTCGACCTTGGCGGAATCGTCGAATTCGAGGCTGACTGCGGCCGACGACATGTCGCCGGGAATGGGCGGGCGGGTATTGCCGAGCTCGGGGAAGGCGTCGGAGACCATCACCGAGCCGCCGTTGATCTCCAGCTCGCAATGGCCGACGCGCAGGATGTCGAGGGCCGGCATGAAGGCCTTCTGCTTGGCGCCGAACACGGCGGTGTAATAGGCGATGGCCCCCATTGCGGGCGTGGCGATCAGATAGGGCGCGACGGGCGGGCGCATGGCTTCTCCAACTGACTGACATTCCCTATATAACCTAAATCTCTTTCCCCGCGACTTTTCTGGGGTTATGAAACCGGCAAACATTCGTTTCGTCGTCAAAGAAAGCGGACAGGATAAATGGCCAAGGCGCGCACCCTCTACGACAAGATCTGGGACGACCATGTCGTCGACGTCCAGCCGGACGGCACGTGCCTGCTCTACATCGATCGCCACCTGATCCATGAGGTCACCAGCCCGCAGGCGTTCGAAGGCCTGCGCATGGCCGGCCGCAAGGTGCGCGCGCCGCAAAAGACGCTCGCCGTCGTCGACCACAACGTGCCGACCACCGACCGCTCGCTGCCGATCACCGATCCCGAGAGCAAGGCGCAGGTCGAGCAGCTGGCCATCAACGCCAAGGAATTCGGCGTCGAATATTACAACGAGCACGACATCCGCCAGGGCGTCGTCCACATCATCGGGCCGGAACAGGGCTTCACCCTGCCGGGCACGACCATCGTCTGCGGCGACAGCCACACCTCGACGCATGGCGCCTTCGGCGCGCTGGCGCATGGCATCGGCACGTCGGAGGTCGAGCATGTGCTCGCCACCCAGACGCTGATCCAGGCCAAGGCCAAGAACA
>ERZ1645192.577-NODE-577-length-30716-cov-21.366459_pt1 | contig 30716 bp, 32 predicted proteins | sample MGYA00575354_ERZ1645192 | MGnify/ENA primary metagenome ERZ1645192 (study PRJEB40844, sample SAMN11349763) | freshwater sediment metagenome | isolation source: river sediment | host: Sediment | place: India: Faizupur Khadar , New Delhi | collected 2017-02-21 ... | reverse complement strand
ACACCAAGTGTTTTGGCATATTTTATTTTTTCGACAGCCTTAATGCCACAATCCAGGGCTATTATCAGCTTGAAATTGTTTTGAGCAGCAAAGTCAATTCCTTTAATGGAAATGCCATAACCTTCGTTGTAACGATCGGGAATGTAGAAATCAAGATTGGAATAAAACTTGACCAAAAATCTGTAAACTAATGAAACAGAGGTTGTTCCATCCACATCATAATCGCCGTAAATTAGTATCTTTTCATTCCGTTGCATTGCCTTTGTCAGTCTTTCTACCGCTTTGTCCATGTCTTTCATCAGGAAAGGATCATGCAAATCATTCAAATCCGGACGGAAAAAAGAGCGGGCATCATCAAAGGTTACAATGCCCCGCTGCACAAGAAGTTTTGCTAAAACCGGGCTGATACTTAATTCATTGGCTAATTTGTTTTTGATTTCATTTTGTTCGTCGGTTAGTTCCGAGTAAATCCATGTATTTATCATTTTGTTTATTATTATTCCCTTCAGGTCGAAATGCCGTTGCATTTCAATGTCAAATCATCACCTCGTTTCAACCAATAATCCACCCATCAAACAATCTTTTTTCTATAACACCTTATCACTTATAATCGTTCATAAAGATAGTGAAATTTTGTTGTTAATTATTATCAAAAAAAATAAAACTTTTATCTGTGTGTTTTTTCCAACTTTACCGGAACATGCATCGATTTTCCAAACATCGAATTGACTTTTTCGATGAAATAAGATGCCAGGAAAGGAGAGGAGGCTTCCATGTTTTGATGAATGAAAAAGAACAGGTTTTTCAGTCCTTTTTTTTGCCATTTCCCGATTCGTTCCAGCCATTCATCCATTCGCAGATAGTCTATTTCGTAGATATTACTGCCTGTAAAACGGATGAAAGCCGAAGAAGTGGTGAGCCGTTGATGCAGCAAATCTCTTCTGCCTGCAGTATCGGTTATCAGATTTGTAACGTTGTTGCTTTGGAGTAGTGAGCAAAATTCATCCCAAGTCTGCGGGTCCGAAAACCATTGCTCATTGCGAACTTCCACAGCCAACGGAATGGATTTGGGAAAATATTCAACGAAGGCTGCCAGTTTTGTAAATTCACGGGGTGAAAACTGATTATTCAGTTGAAGAAATACTGTTCCGAGTTTTTCTTCGAAATGGATGACTGCATCACAAAAAGCATCAGTCAATTGATTGACGTTCAGCAGTCTGCGGTAATGACTGATGGAATTCGTTATTTTCGGGAAAAACCTGAAATCTGCCGGAGTTTTATCTCTCCATCTGATTACCTGTCCGTCCGAAGGCTGCGTGTAATAGGTAGCATTCAGTTCGATGGAGTTAAATTGGGTAGAATAATAAGTGAGTTCGTCTTTGGTGCCGCGGGGATAAAATCCTTTCAGATCCGATTTGCTCCACCTTGCACACCCTACGTACACGTTAAATTCATCACTTTTTGCACCGGGAAGCACGTTTGCGGTTGCCGGATGATCAGCAGGCAGGGTGAAGTCCACCAAATAAGGTATTTCCACTTTTCCAAATTTCATAAAGGCAAAGATAAGACAAATTCCCCGACGGGAAACAAACGAAATGAATTCTCCTGATAAAAGATTTTTTTTAATCTGCTCATTTTTATCTATTTTTGTTTTTTCTAATCCTTTAATTTTTTACAAAACATGAAACGAACAGTTTTCTTAATTTTATCTTTTTGCCTTACAATCAGTGTATTTGCTCAGGCAACTAAATCCATCAGACTCGGAGAGCCTTCTGCAAGCCGGAAAACCGATGTGATGAAAGCATTTCAAAACCGGCAATCGACCAACGAATACCAAAGCAAAGATTTATCCCTTCAGGATTTATCTGATTTGCTGTGGGCTGCCAACGGCATCAACCGGCCACAAAATGGCAAAAAAACAGCACCTTCTGCCATGAATTCGCAGGATATAGACGTGTATGTTTGCCGGGCTGATGGTGTTTATTTGTACGATGCAGCTAAAAAAGAGCTCAGGCAAGTTGCAAAAAAGGATTTACGTCCGCTTATGAACGGCAACCGACCCAATGATGCGCCAGTATTGTTGCTTTTAGTAGCCGATTTATCACGCTACAAAAGTTATGTGCCGGGTAACGACGAAGCGAACAAACGCCTTCGGGATATGAGCGCGCTCGATGCCGGAATTGTATCGCAGAATATTTCGATTCTTTGTGCAGCTGCCGCACTCGGAACCCGTCCGCGCGCCTATATGAACCACGACGAACTACGCAAAGAACTAAATCTAACGAATTCACAAATCATTTGGCTGAATCATCCGGTTGGATATACCAAAAAGTAAAAGATAAATTAGAACCTTCACTATTCTTTCAAAAAAAATAGAGAAGCTTTATTAAACAAGCGCAGGATGTTTTCTTGCGCTTTTTTTATGTTTATTTAAAAATTAAGGCCCTTTTTTTTGTGGGAAATAATTGTAGTTTAGAATATTGTTCGTAGTTTTGCGAACTAAAATTAATTATATCAACATGAATACCACTAGAAATAAAGATTATACAATTGATAACGAGCAACTTGCCCGATTTGCTAAGGCGATGGGGCATCCGGCGCGTATTACAATACTTGAATATTTATCTTCATTGGATTGTTGCTATTTCGGCGAAATTCATAATGAACTACCCATTGCAAAAGCAACTGTTTCACAACATTTAAAAGAATTGAAAGATGCAGGCCTCATTCAGGGAGAAATAGAGACACCCAAAGTTAAATACTGCATTAACAAAGAAAATTGGGAAAAGGCTCAGGCCTATTTCGAAACATTTTTTGCGTTAAACAAAGAAAAAATACGATGTTGTAATTAAACTTTTCAAACATTTAAACTCAAATTTTAAAATGGACATCAAAATTCTGGGCACAGGCTGCCCAAAGTGCAAATCACTCGAAAAATTAACCCGCGAGGTAGTAGAACAAAATGGACTTTCAGCCGAAATATCGAAAGTAGAAGACATTATGGAAATAATGAAATTCAATGTAATGTCAACTCCTGCTTTGGTGGTGAATGGTAAGGTAGAAATAAAAGGACGCATTCCTTCAGCAGGCGAAATCAAAGCAATATTGTCAAAATACGAATAATTCTATTAACAAAAAACTCAACATGAAAAGATTTGCTATTTTCAGTGTGATGCTTTCCATAGTCCTGGGAAGCATGTCATGCGACGCTCAAACCAAAAAAACGCCAAAAGCAACCAAAGAAGTTTCCTCAAAAGTGGAAGTGTATTATTTCCACTATACCCGTCGGTGCATCACTTGCAACGCTGTAGAAGAAGTGACCAGGAAATCACTTGCTGAAATGTATCCGGAACAACAAAAATCAGGAAAAATCACGTTCACCAGTGTCAATCTCGATGATGAGAATAGTAAAACTATTGCACAAAAATGTCAGGCAGAAGGTCAGGCGTTGCTTGTTGTGTCTAACGCTCAGCGAGTGGACCTAACGGATAAAGGTTTTATGTATGCACGTAGCAAGCCCGAAAAATTGAAAGAAGAAATAAAAAATGCGATAGATCCGCTTTTGTAATATGCATTTTATAAATTTTCAATTGAAGCATGGAGATATTGCAATCAATTTTAGATAACACTCAATACAGTTTTATCACCGCTATCATTCTGGGACTGATGACCGCTATCAGTCCCTGCCCATTGGCTACTAACATTTCTGCTATCGGGTTTATAAGTCGCGACCTGAAAGACAGCAAACGGGTATTTATCAGTGGATTGGTTTATACGCTTGGAAGAGCGATAAGCTATACCGGCCTGGCACTTATCATTTTTTTCGGTGCGAGCAAAATGAATGTTTCCATGCTGTTTCAGGGCTGGGGCGAAAAATTGCTTGGTCCTCTTATGATCCTTATCGGACTGTTTATGCTCGATGTAATTAAAATCAAATTACCCGGTTTATCTGGCTTGACCGACAAAATTGGAGAGAAAAGTAAAAGCAGTTACTGGAGTACTTTACTGCTGGGAATGGTTTTCGCGCTGGCATTTTGTCCGTATAGCGGTGTCTTATATTTTGTAATGCTAATACCAATAACAGTTGCAAGTGCCAGCGGGCTATATTTGCCTGTGCTTTTTGCCATTGCCACAGGTTTGCCTGTGATTATTTTTGCCTGGTTGCTGGCTTATGCAGTGGGTAATGTAGGGAAACTTTACAATCAAATTAAAACTTTTGAACTGTGGTTTCGTCGGGCAGTTTCGGTGATTTTTATCGGGGTAGGTATTTATTATGTTGTGATATTTTTTCTTTAATTCTCAGTCCCTGTAATTTTTCGATATAAATGTGTTTTTTTTACTTATATTGTTCGTAATATGACGAACTATGATTAATTTCAAATATGGAAAAAACTAAAAGAACAAAACTTATTCTTTCTATATCGGCAGGTTTGCCAGCAATTATTCTTCTCTACTATTTTCTTCAACCCCTGGTTGATCAGTTTACCTATGGTTTGCTGGGTTTAAATCCCGATACTCATCTGGGTGTATCCATTAATTTTTTCTTTTACGATACGATTAAGATTTTAATACTGCTTTTCGTTATCAGTACGCTTATGGGAGTTATCAATGCCTATTTTCCGATAGACCGTTTACGGAATTATCTGACAACCAGAAAACTATATGGATTACAATATTTCTTTGCTTCATTCTTTGGAGCTATTACGCCTTTTTGTTCCTGCTCATCTATTCCGCTATTTATTGGTTTTGTTAAAGGTGGTATACCGCTCGGAGTTACCTTCGCGTTTTTGATTACTTCACCCTTAGTTAATGAAGTGGCAGTGGCGATGTTTTTAGGACTTTTCGGATGGAAAACTACGTTGATTTATGCCGGTAGTGGTATTTTTATGGGTATTGTAGGGGGTTATACATTAGGAAGACTTAATTTAGATCGATATCTCAGCCCCTGGGTGAAAGAGTTGCAAGCCAATTCGGAAAAAGAATCGGAAAACTGGGAAGTTGAAAAAACACCCTTTATCGACCGCTTGCCGGCTATTATCAAAGAAGGCTGGGATATTGTAAGTAAAGTATTGATTTATGTGATTATAGGAATAGCTATTGGTGCTGCCATGCACGGGTATGTTCCCGAAAATTTCTTTGCTAAATACCTTTCTGCCGACAGGTGGTATGCCATGCCTCTGGCCGTACTTGCCGGAGTACCTATGTATGCCAATGCAGCAGGAATAATTCCGGTTATTCAGGTTTTTGTGGCTAAAGGTGTGCCACTGGGTACTGCCATCGCATTTATGATGGCCGTAGTGGGTCTTTCGCTTCCCGAAGCTACTCTGCTAAAAAAAGTAATGACCTGGAAATTGATAGGAATATTCTTTGGAACAATTTCAACCTTCATAATTATACTTGGATACCTGTTCAACCGGATACTTTGAAAAATGTAACATTAATATCATAGATATTTCTTTGACTTCATAGATTAATGTCGTATGTTTGCGACATAAAACAAGAAAGTGATGAGAAAACCCGAAGTGTTTGATACAGAGCTACAAGAGTTGGCAGCATTTGCCAAAGTAATTTCACACCCGGCGCGTTTGGCTATTTTGAAGTATCTGGCCGAAACCAAAACCTGCATTTCGGGTGATATTTCGGACAAGCTGCCGCTGAGCCGCACCACCGTTTCGCAGCATTTGAAAGAATTGCGTGATATGGGATTGATACATGGCGAGATTGATGGATTGAAAATCAACTATTGTTTATGCAGTTCGACTATAAGTGAGAAACTGGATAAATTCGACCGGTTTTTCAGTGAAATCAAATCTGCCGGAATAAGCTGTAATACGAACTGCGATTAATTTTCAAATTTACTCATTCTCAAATTTTCAAATTAATTTTTATGAAAGTATTAATTCTTTGCACCGGAAATTCCTGTCGCAGCCAGATGGCACACGGCTTTTTACAATCTTTTAATCCAAACATTACAGTTTGCTCAGCCGGAACACAGGCTAGCGGCAAGTTGAATGAAAAAGCAGTTGCAGTAATGAAGGAAGCTGGTGTTGATATCAGTCACCATACTTCTGATTCTGTGGATAAATACCTGAAAGATGAATGGGATTATGTAATTACCGTTTGTGGTGGCGCTAACGAAGAATGTCCCGCATTTTTCGGCAAAGTAAAGCACCGCTTGCACATTGGTTTCGATGACCCAAGCCACGCAGTGGGCACAGCTGAATTTATAGATAGTGAATATATACGGGTGAGAGACGAGATTAAAGAAGCTTTTTGGAGATTTTACATGCAAGAAATAAAACCAAATCTATGAATCCATCGGATATAAAATTTGTAATTCAGAAAAAATACGGTGAAATTGCTCAACAAAGTCTAATTCGGGAAAAAACGTCTTGTTGTGGTACTTCCGGTTGTTGTGGTGAGTCTGAATTTAGCATGATTGGAGACGAATATATAAATGTAAAAGGTCATAACGTCGATGCCGATTTAGGGTTGGGTTGTGGTATTCCTACCCAATTTGCCAATATTAAGGAGGGCGATTCGGTACTCGATTTAGGCAGCGGTGCCGGTAACGATTGTTTTGTTGCACGTGCCATTGTGGGTGAAACCGGTAAAGTTACCGGAATAGATTTTACCGATGCTATGACTGAAAAAGCACGTGCCAACAATACCAAACTTGGGTTTACGAATGTGGAATTCATTCAGGGTGATATTGAGGAAATGCCATTGGGCGACAATCAGTTTGATGTCATTGTTTCAAATTGTGTACTAAACTTGGTGCCCGATAAAGCGAAAGCATTTTCGGAGATCTACCGCGTATTAAAATCCGGTGGACATTTCTGTGTATCGGACGTGGTAATTAAAGGCACTTTACCCGATAAATTACAGAAGGATGCCGAAATGTATGCGGGGTGTGTCTCCGGTGCAAGCAATATGGATGACTATTTGGAGATAATACACAATCAGGGATTTAAGAATATTGTTATTCACAAAGAAAAAGTGATTTCTATTCCGGAAAATGTTCTGGATAACTATCTGTCAAAAGAAGAAATCGTAAGTTTAACAAATGGAGATACAGGAATCATAAGCGTTACTGTTTCAGCAAAAAAATAAAAAGTATGCCATCTAAAAAAAGATTAAAATTTACCGACCGCTATCTCACACTCTGGATTTTTCTGGCCATGTTTATCGGTGTGTTTTCGGGGTGGATGTTTCCTGCTGTGGCTCAGTTTTGGAATAGTATGTCATCGGGCACAACCAATATCCCGATAGCTATAGGACTAATAGTGATGATGTATCCGCCGTTGGCAAAAGTGAAATACGAAGAACTGGGCGAAGTGTTTAAGAATACAAGGGTGCTGGGACTGTCGCTGGTTCAAAACTGGATTATCGGACCGGTACTGATGTTTCTGCTGGCTGTTTTGCTTTTCAAATTTTTTCCCGGAGAAAATAATGCCAACCTACCGTATGTGTATGGTATTATCATGATCGGGCTGGCGCGTTGTATTGCTATGGTCATAGTTTGGAACGATCTGGCAAAAGGAGACACACAATATGCAGCCGGATTGGTGGCTTTCAACAGTATTTTTCAGGTGCTTTTCTTCTCGGTGTATGCTTACTTTTTTATCGCCATTGCTCCGGGTTGGTTTGGAATTCCTACCAGCGATGCTGTAGCTAAAATCACCATCGGACAAATTGCCGAAAGCGTTTTCATTTACCTCGGTATTCCGTTCATTGCCGGATTCCTCACCCGTTTTATCCTTATCCGGGTGAGAAGCAAAGAGTGGTATCACACCAAATTTATTCCGAGAATCAGTCCGCTGACACTCATTGCGCTGCTTTTCACCATTATAGTGATGTTCTCGCTTAAAGGCGAATACATTGTAAAAATACCTATGGACGTAGTACTGATAGCTGTTCCATTGCTTATCTATTTCGTCATCATGTTTGTGGGTTCATTCTGGATGAGCAAAAAGGCGGGAGCAACTTACGAACAATCAACCACGCTGTCGTTTACAGCTGCCAGCAATAATTTTGAACTCGCCATTGCCGTTGCCATTGCCGTTTTTGGCATCAATTCCGGCGAGGCTTTTGCTGCTGTAATTGGTCCGCTGGTGGAAGTGCCGGTAATGATTGCCCTTGTCAACGTGGCATTTTGGTTCAGGAAAAAGTGGTTTGCGTGAAAAAAAAGAGGTTGCAAACAGATTAGCAGCCTCTTTTTTTTGTATTATCGGAAATGAAAAGTTACGAAAACTGAGTTTATTCAATGGTTGTAACTCATCCATCATTGCTGAATCATTCCGCGTCTGTTCAGGTTGTTCAACGGGTTCATGTTTCCACCGGAGTTGACCGGCCCCATTGAGTTGTTGGTATTAGTTCTGTTAGTTGTACCTGAAGGTCTGTTTGTTTTTGAAGCAGCATCAGTAGAATTTCCAGACGATTCGCCGGGGAAGCTCGGACGTTTCGTGCTCTCTTGTCTTTTTGGCGGTTCCGTTCGTACATATTTTGTAAAAACATCATCCACTTTCAGGGGGCGTTCTGTTTCGTACCAGAAGAAGTTACGCAGATAAAGATCATTTTCTTCCATCTGGCTAATCGGATACATGGCACCACTGGAGGCTGTAGTAAGCACAATTCGTTGAACTTTTTTATCTTTGAAATACATGGTGACGTAACTGCTCAATGTTTTATTTATCCCGATGTATTCACCTGTTTTATCATCTTTCGGAAAATAAATGGTTTCGGCATTCCCGTTTACATACACTTTGCTTAGCTGACCGCTATCCAGGTAAGCGGTTATTTCTTTCCCTGATAATTGATTGAAATAATTCAGACTGTCTTTTTGAATGGCAATGCCCGATTGTTCGATGTGTACTTTCTCTACCTTCTGATTTTTTGTGTAAGCGGTCATTTTGTTCCCCATCAGCTGATTATTGTCCGACCATAATACCGGCAAAACCCGAAGGTGCAGAATGGAATCACGCGAAGTGTAAAGCAGCGAATCGCACATACCCTGAATATCGCTTCGGAGGAATCGTACGTTTTTGAATGCTTTTACCATGTTAAAAGAAACAGAATCCGTTGCTACAGAGTCTCTCATTGAGATAAGCGTATCGGCGCTCATGAAGAGTGAATCGCGGGTTGACCAGTCGATGAGCAGGGCCGAGTCGGTGGCAAGTCCTACACGCGATATTTCATCGTAGGATACAAAGTTGCCTGTTAGTGTCGATTTTTGTTTAGGATCGGTAAGCTCCACATCTGAAAATGCTTCACCGTATTTTTTCTTTTTATCGTAAAAAATGGTATCGCCAATCAGCGTCTTTCCGTCATTTTGCTCCACCAACGATCTGTTGAGCAGCATCATCCGGTCATTCTTGGTGTCGTACCAGCCCCGTTGACTGTAAATGTCGGTTTCAGCTTTATATACGATGAGCGAATTTCCTACTATATCTGCCACCGAACTGCTTGTATTGTATTTCAGGGTGTCGGTGGTCATATTTGCATCCGGATTGGTCATTTTCACCTGATCTTTGAAAAGTGCTACCTTTGTGGCGGGTGAATACTGCCCCCACATGGATGTGAGTGTATTTTGCCCGTCGACAATTACGCCACCCGTGTCGTAGAATGCCAGGTTCTGATTCCGGTCGTAGTAAAGCACGTTGGTAGTCAGCACTGTATTTCGGTTTACCATTTTCACGTTGTCCCAGATGCGTGCCAGTTTGGTGTTTCCATTGTAGTTAAGAAAATCGCCGTAAACAGTAAGCGTGTCAGCCTGCACTATCCGAACGTTGCTGAAAGCATCGAATGAATTGGCTTGTTCGTAAAAATAAGCACTGTCGCAGAATAACAATGCATTGTCGTGTCTGAATACCACATTTCCTAATAAAATCTGAATACCGGGATACAAATCCTGGTTGTAGAGCAGTGTATTGCTTCGCTCCAGCTGCACCATGGATGACCCTCTGTTTTTAGCAGCCGGATTAACAGGTTTAAGTACGGTAGCGCCTACTCTCGACGGATTGCCCAGCCGGTTTTTCCGTGAGGTGGAAGTGGTTCTTTTATCTTCTTTGGTTTTGGATTGGAGTATTTCGTTGCGCAATTGTTTAGGCCTGCTGGTTTGAGCTATCAGGCCTGATATAAAAGTAAAGGCAAGAAAAGTCATTATCAATGCCCTGACCAGCGATTTATTTAGTCTGTAAAGTTTCATTTGCAGTGAAGAGATTGATTGAGCATAGTTCCTTTATATCACAGGTTCATCACTTACCATTCTCTTTTTCGGGTTTTCTATTTGTTCAGCCAGCCGCTGTAAGTGAAGTTACAGTCGCGGTATTCCGGATCAATGCTTATGTAGGTCTCTTTCTGCTTTTTGGCCACCCATTCTTGCAGAAATTCGCTTTTTTTCTTTTCTTCGAGGAAAGATTTCAGCATTTGGTAGTCTTCCTTCACGTTGGCTTTGTGGGTGGGTATTTTTGATTTCATTTTTACTACCGCTATTACTTCGTTGCCGGTAGTCTGGTCAATCATGGTGAAAGCCTTTGACACTTCACCCACATTCATTGCATACGCTGCCCGGGCTATTTCGGGTGGTAAGTCCTGGTATTCGTACTTCGAAGTGATTGATCCGGTGTACTTATCCTGCTGCATCATGAGTCCGGCGTTCATTCGGGTGTTTTTATCCTGCGAGTAAGCCATTACGGTTTGCTCAAATGTGATTTTATTTTCACGGATGAGGTTGGCCAGTGAGTCCAGCTTGTTTATTCCCTGTGTTTTGACATCAGAAGTGGCTTTAGGGCGCATAAGTATATGGCGTACGTTCACTTTGTCGCCGCGACGTTCGATGAACTGAATGATATGAAAACCGAACTGTGTCTCAACTATTCTGGATACTTTGTTCGGATCCTGCATATTGAAAGCTACGGATGCGAAATCAGGGTCGTAAATTCCTCTTCCGGCAAATCCTAATTCGCCCCCTTTTTTGGCGCTTTCCACATCATCCGAATAAAGTCTTGCAAGCAGGCTGAAGTCTCCGGGATTTTTATTGGCCCGTTCGGTGAATTCGCGCAGTTGCTCTTTCACGCGATTGATTTCTGCCTGTGGAATGGGAGGAAGCAAAGATAAAACCTGCAGTTCAACCTGTTCAGGGATGGTAGGAAGGCTGTCGGCCGGAATGTTGCTGAAGTAGCGGCGTACTTCGGCCGGAGTAGCTTCGATTTTTTCAACGAGTTTGGCCTGCATCTGCTGAGCCATGCTTCGTGTGCGGTTTCGTGTGCGTATTTCGTCTCTAAGTTGTGAGATGGGACGGCGCATATACTCTTCAAGTTTCTGAGCCGAACCGGCATTATTGATGTAGTATTCCAGCTCCCTGTCGGAAATGCTATTGATGTAGCTTTCGTTCACTGTTATGCTATCGATGGCAGCCTGATGCAGGTATAGTTTTTCGATGGCTATCTGTTCCGGAAAAATGCAATAGGGATTCCCTTCAATGGGTCTCCGGTTGATTTCGGCATCCAGTATCATGGTTTCAACGTCCGATTTCAGTATCGCTTCATCACCAACTATCCATATTACTTCGTCGATGATGTTTTTTTTGTTTTGTTGTGCTTTAAGTCCGCCTGTGAGCAGGGTAAGCGCCAGAAGGAGCAAAGATAATTTTCGCATATTCGTTATGTTCATTACCGGTTTTTTGCCGGATCCGATTCTTATGTTTTTTTAAAAATATTGTTTGTGAATTGATTATTTCTTTTTATAAAACTTTATATTTCCTTTTTTCAAGGCATCGTTGTACACGTTTTTTTCAAATGTGATAATAAAATCCGATTTTTTTCTGTTCAGCAGGGTCGTTGTGATTCTTTCTTTTGCATAGTCATAAGGTTCGGTATCGCCTGCTGCAATGGCTTTGGAGATATGCAGTAAATAAGAATTTATACTGTCAGAAACTTCGGCAAATCGTGTGTTTAGTACAAAACCTGAAGTATTTTCAGTTACAAAAGGAGCTTTTTTGGTTATTTCAGTGAATGGAGTCCATTTGTTCATAAAATAATCGTAACTGATGGCATTTTGCAAACTGTATTTCTCAATTTTCTCCAGCGATTTAGTATCGCCTTTTCTTACCCATTCTTTTACGGCTTCCATTTGAGGTGCTCCCACAGGCACTATAAGCAACATTCCTTTTATGAGGTTATCTTCAAGTGTGAGATGTGTCTTGAATTCTTCATAGAAGTTTTTGGCTTCCTTTTCCGAAATTTTCGGATCCAGTCGTTCGGCTACGAGCGCCTGTTCGTATGCATGTATGATGAGCGATTGTCTGTATTCATCTGCCAGTTTGTTGATTTCATCCAGGTTGTCGATGTTGCGTTTTGCATTTTCGTACATGAGCACTTCGGTAGCCCATTTTTTTATGTATCGGTCGGCAATATCTGCGCTGTCAATTACGGTCGAATTGGGTGGTATAATCTTATCTGTTTCGTCTTTGTACAGAAATTTTCCTTCCACCTCCAGTATGGGTGTCCGCCCGTTATCCGACTTCTTTTCGGAGCAGGATACGATGACTGAAAGGAGTATGAAGAACAACAATTTTTTCATTCGAAAGGGCAGAAGATTAACCACATACCAATGGGATACAGCAATGCCAGAATAAGAATTCAAAGGTAGAACTTTTATTCTGGCATTCGTTAAAAAATTAGTTTTTCTTAACCGTTTTCAGTACTTTTTCGTCAATGGTCACCGGGTATTTTTTTCGCAATCCGGCTATCCATTCTTTTTCGAGGTAATCCTGATAGTTGGCAGTAACTATACCCCGTACATCGGAGTATTCTTCGGGTAGTGTTTTTAGCATTTTGCCGGCTACAAAGTAAAACGGGTATTCTTTGGAAGGTGTGTATGTGCCTTTTTTGAAAATTCTAAAGTCAATAACCGGATTTTCTCCTTCTACCCAGAGGCCTTTTTCTACTTTCACGTATTGAATACTGTCGTTCAGTCTTTTATTCAGGTAGGTGCTGATGGAATCCGGCAGGGCTCTTTTGACTATTTTTTGGGCAGCTTTCATCGTTGCCTTGTCTTTTGCATGGATTATGTGGCCTTTGTAGTGCGGTTTTGCCCATGCATATTCTGCCTTATTGGCTTCAAAATACCGTTTCAGACCTTCCGTATCTTTGGTGGCTTTTTCCCATACTTCGTTGTTCATTACTTCGAAGAGTAAAATTCCGTCGTGGTATTCCTGCATAAGATTATGAAAATCAGGATATTTACGGTCGAGCTGTGTCTGTTCGTAAGCAACAAGCCGGCTGTTGACAAATTCTTTATAGTTGTCCTGAATGAAATCGCTTCTCACTCCGCGGAATGTTCTGGCACCTGAAAGCAGGTAGTCGGCAAAGTCTTTTTGAGTGAATTGTTGACCGCCGAATGAAAACATGGGCAGGTTCATTTTTCGGGCTTCTACGGCAAACATGCTGTCCGATGGAGCATAGTTGTCCGATAGTTTCAGAAAATCAGCCAGATAATTAGGTTCTTGTGTGAAATTGTATTCTTTTTTCAGATTTTCGGCAAAAGAGTCACCTGTCATTTTATTGCGCTCGTTTTGCTTTATTTGTCCTTCCAGAGAGGCTTTCAGATCATCGAAACTTCCCACCGGCTTTTTGTCAATGAGTTTGATAATGTGCCATCCAAACTGCGACTCGACGGGTTGTGAAACATCGCCTTTATTCCGGAGTGCAAAAGCGGCATTCTCAAATTCAGGAATCATTTGTCCGCTTCCGAACCAGGGTAATTCGCCATTTTGACGTGCTGAGCCCGGATCCTGTGAAAGTTTTACGGCCAACTCACCGAAATCGTCGCCGGCAAGTATGCGCTGATAGATGGAATCTGTTCTTTGTTTTACCGAAACGTTGTTTTCAGGGTGCTGACGGTCGTTCATGAGCAGAATGTGCGATACTTTCACTTCGCCCTGCGACTGACGTTTGCCTTCCACTTTGATGATGTGATAACCGATGAACGTGCGAACCGGTTTCGATACCTTTCCGACAGGAGTGCTGTAAGCCATGTTTTCGAAACTATAGGGAGTGCGCATGGTCGAAATCCAGCCCACATATCCGCCGTTTTGGGCTACGCTCGGATCTTCGGACACTTCACGAGCCAGGCTTTCAAAATCTTCTTTTTGAGCACGTTTCCAGATTGCAAGTGCTTTGTTGTAAACTTGCAATGTATCGGCAGAAGTACCTGTTTCGGGTATCCGGAATAAGATATGCCTTACCTCTACCTCTTCGGTTTTGCGGCTGTAGGCTTCTTCTACCAGTTTATCCAGGGCTTTGCTGTCGTTCAGGTATTGTTCGGCCAGTTGATTGCGGTACATACCCAGTTCTGATTTGAAAGATTGAGTGGTATCCAATCCCTGAGTAATGGCTTCTTCAACTTTCAACTTGAAATTCACAAACAAATCCACGTATTCATCCAGCGATTTTTTATCAACTACGTTGTTTGAATTATTCTTGTTGTATATATATTCAAATTCCGACAGGGGAATGTTTTTCCCATTAATTTTCATCAATACCGGATCTGACTGCTGTGCCATCAGTGCATTTGAAGCCAGAACCAAAACCAAAAGGGAAACAAAAACTTTTTTCATCTGTTTGAACTATTTTTTTTATGAACTTAAATTGTTATTATCTTTATTCGCAATGTTAAACGTTTTGAATCAGAAAAAATTGTTTGATGTTTGAAAATGTGTCTGCAATTCAGAATTCAGAACACGGAGCTTGAAACCTGGAATCTGGAACCCTGCCTGCCTCGGGCAGGTCAGAACTCAGAACTCTAATTATCTCCCCGGCTGTAATTAGGTGCTTCACTTGTTATGGTCACATCGTGCGGATGATTTTCGACTACTCCGGCGCTGGTAATTCGGGTGAATTTGGCCTGATGAAGCTCTCCGATGTTATTCGCACCACAGTAACCCATTCCGGCGCGAAGTCCTCCAATCATCTGATAAACAACTTCGTACAAGGAACCTTTGAAGGGAACGCGGGCTGAAATTCCTTCCGGAACCAGTTTCTTGATGTCGTCTTCCATGTCCTGAAAATAACGGTCCTTGGAGCCTTTGTCCATGGCTTCCAGTGAGCCCATTCCCCGATAGGATTTGAATTTACGTCCGTTGAAAATGATAGTTTCGCCAGGTGATTCCTCCACTCCGGCAAACAATGATCCGGCCATGATGGTGTCGGCTCCGGCAGCCAGTGCTTTCACTATATCACCCGAATAGCGGATGCCTCCGTCAGCTATCACCGGTACTCCGGTGTCCTGCAGTGCATGTGCTACGGCATAGATGGCCGAAAGTTGCGGAACGCCCACACCGGCAATGATGCGTGTGGTACAGATTGAACCCGGTCCGATTCCCACTTTCACGGCATCAGCTCCCGATTCTACAAGAGCCAGGGCAGCTTCGGCAGTGGCAATGTTACCTACAATCACGTCGATTTCGGTAAACCGGGATTTAACTTTTTTGAGAGCGTCAATTACCCCTTTCGAGTGGCCGTGAGCCGTATCAATCACAATGGCATCCACGCCGGCTTCTACCAGTGCTTCTATGCGTTCGAATGTGTCGGAGGTGATTCCAACTCCGGCTGCCACGCGTAAGCGGCCCCGACTGTCCTTGCAGGCCATGGGTTTGTCTTTGGCTTTGGTTATGTCCTTGTAGGTGAGCAGACCGATGAGTTTGTAATTCTCATCCACTACAGGTAATTTCTCTATTTTATACTGCTGTAGAATTTCGGCTGCTTCCTCCAGGTTGGTGGTGCGCGATGTTGTTACCAAATTTTCTTTGGTCATTACCTCATCGATAAGCTTACTCAGGTCGCGCTGAAAGCGCAAATCGCGGTTGGTGACTATTCCCATCAGGTAACCATCGTCGTCCACCACGGGTATTCCGCCGATTTTGTATTCCGCCATCAACGAAAGGGCATCGGCTACCGTAGCTCCCTGCCGGATGGTTACCGGATTAGAAATCATTCCATTTTCGGCACGTTTCACCATGCTTACCTGACGGGCTTGTTCGGCTATGGTCATATTCTTGTGTATAACTCCAATGCCGCCTTCACGGGCTATTGCAATAGCCATTTTAGCTTCGGTGACTGTATCCATGGCAGCCGAAACAACAGGGATTTTCAATTCAATGTTTCTGGAAAAACGGGTGGTGAGACTCACGTTGCGGGGAAGTACTTCAGAGTAAGCCGGAACGAGCAACACATCGTCGAAAGTAAAGCCTTCAAACTCTATTTTATCTGCAATAAAAGACATAGTATGAGTATTTTAGCGTTGTTAATACCTATGAAAAATATTGCCTGCAAATGTAATCATTTTTTGTGGGTAATGGATTATTTTATTTGTGAAAAAACAGTAAAATGAGTTTCCTCTTCAGGTGGCTTGACTGGCTCTATGCAATTACACTGCTGATAGCAGTGCTTGTCAGCTTATTTCTATCAGTTTGTTCGGAAAGATTTTGAAAAGAAAATAGATGAATCTCCAGCGCCGGTATGTGTAAATTATTTTTCTTTTTTTACGGATGGAATTGTATATCTGTCTGGCTGCCACCTCCACGGGTGCTACCCAGAATACATAATTATTGCCTTTCATGCGGGTTTCCACATATCCAGGTATTATTGTGGTTACCGTGACGGGCAATTTAAGGTAAGCTGCGTGGTTTCTGAGTCCTTCGAGGTAATTTATCTGGTAGGCTTTGGCGGCATTGTAAACTTTGCTGTTGCGCCAGCCTCTGGCTCCTGCCACCGACGATATGCCGGCCAGATGTCCATGGTTTTGCTCTCTGAAAATACGGAATGCCCAGTTGCATATACAGGTAAATGCCATTACATTGATCTGAAGTGATTCAAATTCCACCTTAAAGTCAAAATCCAAAGTCTGACCCGATAAACCTGCACTGATAACAACCAGGTCCAGTCCTCCAAGCTCTTCGGTGATCCGGTTGAGATTGGGGACAATCACATCAATTTCACTCAGGTCGAAAGCTCCCACTACGTATGAATCGGGATTTTCGGCGTAAAGTTCATTGAGCAGATTTTCTCTTCGGGCTGTTATACCAACCTTGTAGTCGTTTTTAACCAGTAAGCGAGCCAGTTCTCTGCCAATTCCGGAGGAGGCACCTACAACAATTGCTTTCTTCATAACAGATATGTTCACATAAATTACTTCAAAATAACTGAAAATCAACAACATCTATTCAGTGAAATCACTAAACGCATGAAACCGGTAAATCAATACAAATGTAAGTAAATTAATTGAGCTTGTATCTTAAAATTTAACTTATTGAAAAAACTATTTGAGTTGAAAAAGTAAATATTCTACAAACACGCATCCTGATGTGATGATGATCTCATCATATGTATCATAATATCTCGAGTGAATTAACTCAGTCTTGTGTAATGGATATTTAGCTGATTTTTTTTTTTAGAAAAGCAGGAGTGAAAATATATATTGAAATTAAATGTAAATAATTTGTTATAAAATAAATAGAATTATGTAATTTTGTTGTCAATTAATCAACCCTTAAACATTTTTGTACCATGACTTACGATGAATACGAGAAAATCAAAAAACTGGAAGAACTTCTGAAAAACGGAACCATTACTCAGGAAGAATTCGACAAGGAAAGGGAAAAAATCATCAGCAGTGCCCCAAAAGCAGCACCTTCTGAAAAACCTGTTGCTGCCAGCACCAGGCAGCCGCTTATGGGTATTGAAGAAAATCTGTACCTGCTGCTTATGCATTTATCACAGTTTCTCACTGCCTTCATTATTCCTCTGGTGATGTGGCTGGTTGGGAAAGATGAAAACAAGCGGGTGGATTTTCATGGAAAAAACATTTTGAATTTCCAGATTACGTATATTATCTGGTTGATTGTAGGAATTATTACCATTCCTCTTATTATCGGTATAGTCATTTTATCCGTGTTGGGTATTGCCATGACAGTGTTTATTATTGTAGCTGCCGTGAAATCATACAACGGTGAGGACTGGAAATACCCGCTGACAATCAATTTTCTGAAATAATTTCAAGGAATTAATACTGACAGTAAAAAACGTGTGAGGCTTGGAAACAGTTTCATGCGTTTTGCGTTTATATAGCCACGTATGATATTTACAGATATACACACCCATCATTCGTTGTCCGAACCGGACATTTTAACAGTTCGAAACATCCGGATGGAAGAAGCTGAAAGTGTCCTTGCTACTGCTCAGGGAGGATTTTTCTCAGTCGGAATTCATCCATGGTATCTCCACAATATTTCTGCTGAGGATATCAGACTACTGGAGTTGATTTGCAGTGATAAACGTGTTGTGCTGATAGGAGAATGCGGAATCGATAAAAACTCAACATTTTCGGCCGAAATGCAAATCCCTGTTTTTGAAAAGCAAATACTTATTTCCGAAAGAATCTCAAAACCGCTGATTGTACATTGCGTGGGCAGTTTCAATGAGTTGTTTGTCTTGCGGAAAAAACACCAACCAACCCAACGATGGATTATACACGGTTTTCGTGGCAAGCCGCAGCTGGCTGAGCAGATACTTCAGTCCGGTTGTGACATTTCATTCGGTGAAAAATTTAATCCGGAAAGTGTAAGAATAGTGCCTTTTGAGCGCTTATTTATTGAGACAGATCAAAGCGAGATTTCCATCGAAGAAATATATCATCAGATTGCCGCTGCAAAAAACTGCAAAATTCATGAATTGTTGGCAGGAAATTTATTTATAAACGAATTCTCCAGCATTTTATAGTAATATCCAATTGTTAAATCTGTTTTCAGATTATGTTTAAAAACTAAATAAAAGATAAGCCTCACCAAATTTTCATAGCTTTGCCCGAAATTTGCGTTTCAAATTAAAAAAATCACATGAAGAAATATATCTCACTCGCTGTTTTTCTCCTTGCTGTTTTTTCGGCACACCCGCAGGGTATATCATCGATCCAGCAGCGTAAACTGGCTCAGGCGCTGTCTGCCATTTCGGGTATGTATGTGGACACCATCAACGACAAAAAAATCATAGAATCCACCATTCGCGGAGTGCTTGAAGAGCTCGATCCGCATTCCACATATATACCGAAGGAGGAAGTTCAGCGTATGCACGAGCCGCTCGAAGGCAGTTTCGATGGTATTGGCGTGCAGTTTCAGATTATTAAGGATACGATCAACGTGGTGCAAACCGTATCGGGTACTCCTGCCGAAAAAGTGGGAGTACTGCCCGGTGATAAAATCGTGTATATTGAAAATGAATCGGTTGCCGGTATAAAAATTCAGAATACCGATGTTTTCAAACGGCTGCGCGGCAAAAGAGGAACACCTGTAAACATTCGGGTGAAACGTGGTAATGCCGCGGAACTCATCGATTTCAAAATCATACGTGATAAAATACCTATCTACAGTGTGGATGCCTCGTATATGCTCACCGATAAGATTGGATATATCAAAATAAACAGTTTCGGATCAACTACAACCGAGGAATTTAACAAAGCGCTTAAAACGCTGAAATCCAAAGGGATGAAAGACCTGGTGATTAGCCTGGAGCGTAACGGGGGCGGATTTCTTAAAACCTCCATCGAGCTGGCCGACGAACTACTGCCTGCAAAACAGCTGATAGTCTATACCGAAGGACTGAATGCTCCCCGTACCGAAGCCAAAGCTACCGCCGCCGGAAACTTTGAATCCGGACGTGTGGTAATACTCATCGATGAGTTTTCGGCTTCGGCCAGCGAAATTCTGAGTGGTGCTGTCCAGGACTGGGACAGAGGAGTTCTTATTGGAAGGCGGACGTTCGGCAAAGGTCTCGTACAGCGGGAAGTATCGCTTGCCGACGGCTCCATGATGCGTCTGACGGTAGCCCGTTACTACACACCTACCGGACGCAGTATACAGAAACCGTATGTAAACGGAGGCGCCAAAGATTACAACAAAGATTTGGAAGAACGCTTTGAGAAAGGCGAAATGATGCATCCGGACAGCATTCATTTTCCCGATTCGCTGAAATTCAATACACTGACCGCAAACAGGACTGTGTATGGCGGCGGAGGCATCATGCCCGATATTTTCATCCCGATGGATACAACCGAAAACACGCTTTATCACCGCCGCATAGTGGGTAAGGGAGTAGTCAACAGCACCATGATAGAATATCTGAACATAAACAGAGATGAACTCCGAAAAAAATATCCCTCGTTTGATGCATTTAATAAGAATTACGAAGCCGATGAATCGTTGCTGAAAATCCTCATCGACAACGCCGAAAAAGAGGGCATAAAACCCGATGAAAAAGACTTTAACCGCTCAAAACGAGTAATCAAACTGCAACTGAAAGCAATGATAGCCAATGATTTGTGGGGGCTGAATGAATATTATGAGGTAATCAATTCGGATAACAAATCGTTGCAGAAAGCCGTTGAAATACTCACCACAAAAGGAGCTTACGATAAAATGCTGGGAAAGAAAAAGTAGCCGTTAATTTTTACATGATAAAGAATTAATGAATGCGTCAGGATCACCTCATCTGCAATTTCACCCGGATTTTTTTCAGGTTAAATGATTCGTTGTCATGAAAGATTATATTACTGAAAATTGGGTGGAAATTGCCGGTGCAGTGCTGAGTCTGCTGTACCTCTATCTGTCCATTCGTGAGAAATCCGCCCTGTGGATTTTCGGTTTCATCAGTTCGTTGCTGTATATTTTTGTTTTTTTCGAAAGCAAGCTCTACGCCGATATGTCGCTTAATTTTTACTACCTGGGTGTGAGCATTTACGGCTGGATCAACTGGCATCGAAAAACTGGTCAGTTTAAGGATTCCGGACTACATATTACACGCATCAGTGGCAAGCAGCAAATCCTCTCGTATCTTTTCGGTACTATATTCGTTTATCTGGCATATTACCTCGTGCTCGAGCTCCTTACTGACTCCACTATTCCCGTAGCCGACTCGGTGGTGGGTGCACTCAGTGTGATAGCTACGTGGATGCTTGCCCGGAAGAAGATAGAAAACTGGCTGGTCTGGATTGTGGTCGATGCTTTTGCTGCGGGATTGTATTTATATAAAGGACTGTATCCCACCACCATACTCTTTATAATTTACACAATAATGGCTGTTGTAGGTTATTATCAGTGGAAGAAAACTCCGGACGCCATCAAATAGGCGATTTCATGTCAAGGTACACATCCAGCACCTCCAGATCGCGTTGGATAACGATATGCAGCGGTCTTTTGCGGGGAGTTTCGAGTATTTTTCTGATTTCAACCATTTTCATCGTAAAAACCGGCTGTTTGTCCACTTCCAGTATTAAATCTCCCGGTTTGATCCCTTTCAGGTCGGCGGTTGAATTTTTCCACACTTTATGCACTGTAATATCAAAGATGTAAGGGAAATTTTGTGTCATTTCGATACCCGAGATGTTGTAACTGAATTTTTCGGCAAACATCCGGTTGGGTTTCAGATAAAGAGCCGGTGTTTTGAAATCGATGAAGCTATCGAAACGCTTCAGCACCTGATTACCGAGTGTGCCGTCTCTGGATGAGCGGATTATAAAATCAGCTATGTAAAGCGAATCAGGAAAAGTTACGATGGGTTTTTTCAGGTAAAAAGGTCCTATGTTCAGGCTGTCAATTACGGCGTAATACCCGTGAATTTCGCCGTTCAGACCCTCGCCGATGTATCCGTGTATTCTCTTTTCGGGCAGTTCGAAAGCATCCGCGCGGATAGTCTGAAACCAGGCGCCGATTTCAGCACCCGTATCTATCAGCATGGCCAGGTTTTCATTTGTTATCCCATTGTTTATTACATTGGCATTGACATACATTTTACTGCCGGCCACAATGGCGGGTATTCGCTTGTATGATCCCGGCACTGCGTATGACTCGTGAGTGTAGAAAGTGATTCTTTGACGCGAATAGCTTATTTCCACTACATAATCTTTCAGAATTTCCGAACCGAGTATTCCATTGATTTTTTCTCCCGTGATGGACGAAAAACTGATGATTTTGTCCATAAGCACCAGAATGTCCTGGTTTTGAAGCCGCAGATTTCCTATTTTGAGCATATTTTTCGTGCTGTGGTATGCCCGGATGCTGTCATTGAGTCCCAGACCGCGTATTCCTACAATTTCACCGCGAGGCAATTCAACCGAATCTTCGGGTAGAATTTCGGTTATCATGGTGTTTTTTACGCCTGTATCAAGTATGAAATTAAGCGGAGATGAACCGTTGATGCTGGTCTCAACCACAATGGTGCTACCTACAAGTCTGAATGGGAAAGAAGCCACTTTCTTCTGTCTGCAGAATGCAGGCTGACTTATCAGCACCAAAAGAAGCAGGATGTAAGCTATTCGTTTCATGCTGTCAGAAAGGATAATTTTGAAGCGTCAGGATTTTCTTGTTGTTCGTTTTCTGCCGGAGCCAGCAGTTCACCAAATGAGTAATGTAGGCGCTACCCGCACCCAGCAAGGCTCCTGCAGCCACATCCGAAGGATAATGAACGCCCAGATTCATGCGCGAGTAACCCACAGAGCATGCCCAGAAATACGACGGAGCTATGACATACCATTTCGGATAGCTGAGTGTGAGCGTGGTAGCGGTGGCAAAAGCCAGCGAGGTATGACCCGATGGCATGGAGCTGGAAGTCATTATCTTATAAGGTTCTATCAGATGTGGGTAGGTCTCGTAGGGACGTGGTCTGTCCACAGTCCATTTCAATGAATAGGTCAGTGCGGTATTCACAGCCTGACCGGCCAGGATATATGCGGCGTTTTTCAGCATCTGGTCGTCGTGTTTAAGCAAAGAAATTGCTCCCAGCGCTGCTGGTACACCAAAAGAAACGTAAATGGCCGATTCGGACATAAACGTAGAATAACCTTTCAGGAATTTGTCCTCATTGCTGTTGATCCGGTCAAGCGTTTCTATATCCGGATTTTGAGCATGTATCTGCCAATTTAAAGAGATGGCTGTGACCAAAAGCAGAATAATTGTTGTAATTTTGCGCATCGTTACGTTTTTTCTATTACAAATATAGATTAATTTTTCCGGCAAACGTTCAACATGTTTCAAATAATCATCAGATTCCTTTCAGAAGGAAAAAGTTCATTATCAATCAGCAAAATAAATACGATTGCCGCGAATGAAAATCTTTGAATTTTAATAAATACATTTTTCTAAGAAAATGCTAAAAATAGCCGTGATAGGACCCGAATCGACTGGAAAAACGGAACTTTGCAGAAAACTTGCCGTTCATTTTCATGCGGAATGGGTTCCGGAAATGGCTCGTGAATACGTAGAAAAACTTGAAGACCAGTACACTTTTGAGGACGTTTGCAGCATTGCCCGCTTGCAAATAGAACAGGAGCAAAAATACGGGCGAAAAACGAAGCCGGATTATATTTTTTTTGATACGGATTTGATCGTAACCAAAGTCTGGCTGGCTTATAAATATGATTTTGTACCCGATTTTGTGAACGAAAGATTAGCCTCCCGTTTTTTTGATTTTTACCTGATTTGCCTGCCAGACATTCCCTGGGAATACGACCCGGTGAGAGAAAACGGAGATAAGCGTGAGTTTTTTTACGCCTGGTACGAAAATGAAATCAACGTACTGGGTACACCCTATTCCCGCATCGGAGGCTCCGGAGAAGAAAGGCTTCAGAATGCCCTGCAGGCTATAAAGGTATTTGAAACAAACAGAAAATCCAATACATTCTGAACACATCATTCAGATCTGTTGTTTGATTATCTTCAGGAATTTTTTAAAAAACAAAAAAACTACTCTCAATGAATAATGAAATAAAACGTACAATAGCTCAACTTTCAGATCCTGAAGGGTTGAAGTACGTATGTCGTCGTCAGGAAGAAAATCACCCCATGCCATCGACCGAAATTATCAATAAAATCGTAAAACTGCTTCGCTCGGTCATATTTCCGGGTTATTTCGGGAATGCGGATGTCAATCCTGAGAATGTGAGTGAGCATATTGAAGAAAATGTACAACTGATACATGCTCTGTTACTTCAGCAGGTTAAGTCGGGAATGTGTTTTGAAAATTCAGAACTTGATTTTCATTGCACCGAACTGAATCAAAAAGCCGAAAGCCTGACTGCCGATTTTATTTCCGGATTGCCGCAGCTGCGCGATATGCTCCACAAAGATGCAGTAGCTTCGTTCAACGGCGATCCCGCCTCCAAAAGCCTGGGCGAAGTGATATTTTGCTATCCCGGCATTCGGGCCATCAGCAGCTACCGCATTGCTCATGAATTGCTGCAACTGGGTGTTCCAATTATTCCACGAGTCATTACCGAACTAGCCCATTCCGAAACCGGCATCGATATTCATCCGGGAGCAACTATTGGTGACTCTTTTATGATTGATCACGGCACGGGTGTGGTAATCGGCGAAACAGCCCGGATAGGCAAAAATGTTCGTATTTATCAGGGAGTAACACTGGGTGCCAAAAGTTTTCCGCTCGATAAAAACGGCAATCCCATCAAGGGAATCGACCGCCATCCGAAGATTGGCGACAATGTGATCATTTATTCCAATTCCACCATTCTGGGAAATATCCAGGTAGGCGAAAATGCAGTTATCGGAGGGAATATATGGGTGGATACCGATGTGCCGGCAGGAACGAAGGTGCTTCAGCGTAAAAGGGTGGAACAGGAAGCAACAAACGGTGATACAAAACGGAGAAAAGATAAAAAACAGAAAACGGAAAGAAAAAAAGACAAGCCGGAAAAACAGAAAGATAAACAGAAAGAAAAATATGCAGCGGAAAGGATCAGATATGTTTTTGACCCGAAAACCGACAAACCCATTCCTCCCTTTGCCAAATGCAAAGGCTGCAAAAGCAAAAACGGATGTTCAGGCTGCCGCGCCAAATACGAGAAAAAATACGGAGTAAAAGCGTGAATGATTCCCGAAAATAAGCCGGAGAGAAGAAAAAAAAACAGTGTGAAAAAAGGAACCGGTAAAACGGGATAAAAAAAATATTCAAAATCAGAAAGATATGGAATTTGAAATGGTAGCCAAGACCTTCAAAGGTCTCGAAGAGGTACTCGCAGGAGAACTCGTGGAGTTGGGAGCCAACAATGTGCAACTGGAGCGGCGTGCCGTAAGTTTTACCGGTAATCTCGAGATGCTCTATAAAGCCAATTTGCACCTGCGTACTGCAACCCGCGTACTCAAAACCATTGCTGCATTCAAAGCAGAAAACCCCGACGAGGTGTACGAAAAGGTAAAAAAAATCGACTGGGAAAAATACATGAAGGTTGACACTACCTTTGCCATCGACTCAACGGTTTATTCGGAGGTTTTTCGTCATTCCCGGTTTGTGGCTTACCGCGTAAAAGATGCCATTGCCGATTTTTTTACCGAGAAATACGATAAGCGTCCGTCAGTAAGGCTGGACAATCCTCAGCTGATGATTAACATACACATTGCCCACAACCAGTGTACCCTCTCGCTCGACAGTTCAGGCGAATCGCTCCACAAGCGCGGATACAGGGCATCGCAGACCGAAGCACCTCTCAACGAAGCGCTTGCCGCAGGCATGATTCTGATGACCGGCTGGCGGGGCGAATCCGATTTCCTCGATCCCATGTGCGGCTCGGGTACGTTGCTTATTGAAGCGGCACTCATAGCCCTGAATATACCCCCGGGCATTTTCCGCAGTTCTTTTGCTTTTGAAAAATGGAACGATTTTGACGAAGATACATTTCAGAGACTTTACAACGACGATAGCCTGGAGCGGACATTCGAACATAAAATTTACGGTTCGGACAATGCGCCGCGCGCCATCAGCATTGCCCGCCAGAATGTACAGAGTGCCGGACTGACCAAATACATCGAGCTGGCTGTCAGTCCGTTGCAGGAACTGGAAGCTGTTTCGGACACCTGCCTGTTGGTGACCAATCCGCCCTACGGCGAGCGAATTACTTCTCCCGATATATTCGGTTTGTACGCCGATTTAGGCAGTTTCCTTAAACACAAATTCACCGGCAACAAAGCCTGGGTCATCAGCTCCCACGATGATTGCTTGTTCAAAATCGGATTGAAACCATCCCGCAAAATCGAACTCCTCAACGGAGCACTCGAATGCCTGTATTGCGAGTACGAAATTTTTGCCGGCAAGCGGAATGAGTTTGTGACAAAAGAAAAAAAACGAAAACGCGAATGGTAATCTCATTTATTTTGTTTATTTTTGAAAAAATTCAGTTGAAAAACAAGGCTTTAAATTCCGCTTTGAAAATTCAACTGAATTTCTGAAATTAGTTGCATTTCTTTGAAAATCTTTTCCCCGGGAAAAATAAATCGATATTAATCACGATACTTTGAACTTTGTTTTTTTAATAAAAAGCATTAAAAACGTCATGTCGTGTTTCTTCTTGTAAATAATTTTTACTACTTTTGTGAAAATTGAAATTTATAAGAAAACACCAGTTGACGAATGAATCATTCGTTTTTTTAAGTTTATATTTTGTGCACGTGCACGGATTGTTTGATTTTAAAAGATTATTTTTTTCAAAACAGGTAATCACTACACATTTTTATCTCACTTTTCCATAAGTCAGGCAGATTTTCTCCTGACTGAATCAGAAATTAATGTAAAATAAAAAATACGATTATGAAAACGAACTACGAACTGCGCTATGCAGCTCACCCGGAGGACGCGAAAGCGTATGACACGAAAAGATTACGCCGGGATTTTTTGATTGAAAAAGTTTTTTCGGCAGACGAGGTAAATATGGTTTATTCCATGTACGACCGTATGGTGGTAGGTGGAGCCATGCCGGTCAATGAAAGTTTGAAACTCGAAGCCATTGATCCGTTGAAACAGCCCGTATTCCTTATGAGTCGCGAGTTGGGCATTTACAACGTGGGAGGTAAAGGTTCCGTGAAGGTAGGCGACGATGTTTTCGAACTTGATTACAAAGAAGCTTTGTATCTTGGTTCAGGCAAACGCGAAGTGTTTTTTGAAAGTGAGGATAAAAATAATCCCGCCCGCTTCTATTTCAATTCGGCCACTGCACACCGCAACTATCCGGATAAGAAAGTGACAAAAGCTGATGCGGTGAGTGTGGAACTCGGTTCGCTCGAAACGGCTAATCACAGGGTAATCAACAAGATGCTGGTCAATCAGGTGCTCCCCACCTGCCAGTTGCAGATGGGCATGACCGAACTGGCACCCGGAAGTGTGTGGAATACCATGCCGGCGCACGTGCATTCACGCCGGATGGAAGCTTATTTCTATTTTGAAGTGCCTGCCGATCAGTCAGTTTGCCATTTCATGGGCGAAGTGGACGAAACCCGCCACATCTGGATGCAAAACAATCAGGCAGTACTCTCGCCCGAATGGTCTATTCACTCGGCTGCAGCTACTTCCAATTATACCTTCATCTGGGGTATGGCCGGTGAAAACCTGGATTACGGTGATCAGGATTTCTCCAAAATCAACGAATTAAGATAAAATTCCATCAAAGGAAGTTGTTTCTTAAACTAACCTTCGTTATTCAAACGATTTATATAAACTAACTTACTATAAATTATTTACTATAAACTAACCTCAATATGAATCAATTTGATTTAACTGGTAAAGTGGCACTTGTAACGGGAGCTACTTACGGTATTGGATTTTCTATTGCTTCGGCGCTGGCTGAAGCAGGTGCTACCATTGTTTTCAACGACATCAAACAGGAATTTGTTGATAAAGGATTGAAGGCATATGATGAAGCCGGAATAAAAGCACATGGATACGTAGCCGATGTGACTGACGAAGATGCTATTAACGAGATGGTTGCAAAAATCGAGAACGAAGTGGGTGTCATTGATATTCTGGTAAACAATGCCGGTATCATCAAACGCATCCCGATGCACGAAATGACAGCAGCTGAGTTCCGTCAGGTGATTGACATTGACCTCAACGGACCTTTTATTGTATCCAAAGCAGTAATCCCGTCGATGATTAAGAAGGGTCATGGTAAAATCATCAATATTTGCTCCATGATGAGCGAACTGGGTCGTGAAACCGTATCGGCCTATGCGGCTGCCAAAGGCGGGTTGAAAATGCTTACCAAAAACATTTGTTCGGAATATGGCGGACACAACATTCAGTGCAACGGTATCGGACCGGGCTACATTGCCACTCCTCAAACTGCCCCGCTTCGCGAAAAACAACCCGATGGTTCTCCTCATCCGTTTGATTCATTCATTCTTGCCAAAACTCCCGCCGGACGCTGGGGTTCAACTGACGACCTGAAAGGACCGGCCGTATTCCTCGCTTCAGATGCTTCCAACTTCGTAAACGGACATATTCTCTATGTTGATGGGGGAATTTTAGCTTACATAGGCAAACAACCGTAACGAAATATGAAACAGACAATCATTGCTTTTTTTGCAGCTGCGCTGCTGGTTTCTTGTACCAACGCAAAGGTTGAGGTTACCGTGGCCAACCAACTCGGCATGGACCGTGAGAATGAAATCGTGGAAATCAGCAGAAATATCCTCTGGTCGAAGCTGAATCTGAGTTCCACCGACCGGATAATTGTACAGGACGAGTCATCCCGACAGGTAACCTATCAGATTACATCCAATCCGGAAGATGAAACCGACTCACTGTTGATTTTTCCGGCAATCGTAAAAGCCAACGCTTCATCTGTCTATACCATCCGGAAAGGAAAACCCGGTGTTTTTCAATCCAAAGTGGCCGGACGCCTTGTACCGGAACGGAAAGATGATTTCAACTGGGAAAACGACCGTGTGGCATTCCGCATGTACGGTCCCGCGCTGCAGGCAACGGGAGAAATAAGCAACGGCATCGACTTGTGGGCAAAACGCACCGACCGGTTGGTGGCCGATAAATGGTATGCCGACGAGCTTTCGGGAAAATCCACCTACCACACCGACAACGGTGAAGGACTGGATTTCTATAAGGTAGGACCCACACTTGGCGCAGGTGCAGCAGCTCCTTATCTGAACGACCAGCTTTGGTTCAGTCGCAATTTCACAACATATGAAATTCTTGACAAAGGACCGTTGCGGATTACATTCAGACTGAATTATGATGCTTTTCCTGTTGATAAACTGGGTGAAGTGAGTTCAACACGTATTATCTCACTCGACGCAGGCAGTCAGCTGAATAAAATCACACAGATTCATGACTTCAAAGCCGAAAGCATGCCGGTTGCTGCCGGTATTGTATTGCGAAATTCACCCGAAGAACAGGTAAGCACCGACGAAAATAAAAGTTGGGCAGCTCATGCCGAGCCGGCAGACTCCATCAACGGAACCTTGTATCAGGCGATTGCTGCCGCCACACCGTTTACCGGCATCGAAAAAGCCAATAACCACCTGTTGGGATTGCAAACCGTCAAAACAAATGAGCCATTCATCTATTACGCCGGAGGTGGGTGGAGCAAGTATGGTTTCGATACGTTTGAAGACTGGACGAAGTACGTGAAAGAATTTACTGAAAAACTGCAATCACCACTGACAATCACCATTAACTAATTTTTTTTTTGAATAGAATGAGTAAAAAAATTGTAACATTAGGAGAAATCATGCTCCGTTTGTCAACACCCGGAAATACACGCTTTGTACAATCGGATGTATTTGATGTAGTATATGGCGGCGGCGAAGCCAATGTAGCCGTTAGCTGTGCTAATTACGGGCATGATGCTTATTTTGTAACAAAACTGCCTAAACACGAAATCGGTCAGTCGGCAGTAAATGCACTGCGCAAATACGGTGTAAAAACAGATTACATTGCCCGTGGCGGCGATCGTGTTGGGATTTATTACCTCGAAACCGGCGCTTCAATGCGTCCGAGCAAGGTAATTTACGACCGCGCTCATTCAGCCATTGCCGAAGCAAAACCATCCGATTTCGATTTTGATGCCATTATGAAAGGTGCTGACTGGTTTCACTGGTCGGGAATTACGCCTGCAATTTCTGATTCAGCCGCTGAACTGACAAAATTAGCCTGCGAAGCTGCAAAACGAAATGGCGTTACCGTATCGGTTGACCTGAATTTCCGCAAAAAACTATGGACAACTCAAAAGGCGCAATCAATCATGCGTCCGTTGATGCAGTATGTTGATGTTTGCATCGGAAATGAGGAAGATGCCGAACTTTGTCTGGGTTTTAAACCCGATGCCGATGTTGAAGGCGGACACACCGATGCCGAAGGCTACAAAGGTATTTTTACTCAAATGGCTAACGAATTTGGATTTAAATATGTGATTTCTACTCTTCGCGAATCTTTTTCAGCAAGCCACAACGGTTGGAAAGCCATGATTTACGATGGAAAAGAATTTTACACCTCAAAACGATATGATATCGACCCTATTATCGACCGTGTTGGTGGTGGCGATTCATTCTCCGGTGGAATTATTCACGGATTATTGACTAAACCAAATCAGGGCGAAGCACTGGAATTTGCAGTAGCAGCTTCAGCTTTAAAGCATACTGTAAACGGTGATTTTAATCTTGTAACGATAGAAGAAGTGGAAGCATTGGCCGGTGGCGATGCAAGCGGAAGAGTACAACGTTGATGTACAATTTAAAAATGTACAATTTACGATTGAATAAAACGACATTGTGCATTGACAAGAAACAACGTTGATGTACAATTTAAAAATGTACAATTTACGATTGAATGAAACGAAATCTCTATATGCAAATACTTCAATTGTAAATT
>ERZ1645192.576-NODE-576-length-30720-cov-8.156302_pt1 | contig 30720 bp, 25 predicted proteins | sample MGYA00575354_ERZ1645192 | MGnify/ENA primary metagenome ERZ1645192 (study PRJEB40844, sample SAMN11349763) | freshwater sediment metagenome | isolation source: river sediment | host: Sediment | place: India: Faizupur Khadar , New Delhi | collected 2017-02-21 ... | reverse complement strand
AGAAAGGCCACGACGAGGCCTCGACAAAGATAGACGTCTACAAGCTCCTGAAGTTCAGGCGCTCGAACCAGGACACCTGCATCAATCAGCGCGTTATCGTCAAGGAAGGCGATTTCGTGAAGAAAGGCGATGTCCTCGCGGACGGGCCTTCGACGGACAGAGGGGAACTGGCGCTCGGGAAGAACGTCATGGTCGCCTTCATGCCCTGGAGAGGGTACAACTACGAGGACTCCGTTCTCATCAATGAGCGCCTTGTAAAGGAAGACGTTTTCACGTCGATCCATATCGAGGAGCTCGAATGCGTGGTCCGCGATACGAAACTGGGCAAGGAAGAAGTGACGCGGGACATCCCCAACGTCGGCGACGATGCCTTGAAGGACCTCGATGAGAGCGGCATCGTCAGGATCGGCGCAACGGTCAAGCCGAGCGACATACTTGTCGGCAAGGTGACACCGAAAGGCGAGACGCAGCTTACCCCGGAAGAAAAACTTCTCAGGGCCATATTCGGCGAAAAGGCCGGCGATGTCAAGGATACCAGTTTGCGGGTGCCGCACGGCATTGAGGGCATCATCATCGATGTCAAGGTCCTCTCCCGCAGGGGTATCGATAAGGACGACCGCAGCCGCGACATCGAAGACAAAGAGATATCGAACATCCTGAAAGACCAGGAAGACCAGGTAAAGATCATCCTTGAAAGCAAGAAGATAAAGATCGCCGAGCTTCTTGAAGGCAAGGCCGCTTCTGCAGACATTAAGGACGGCAAAGGCAAGGTTATCCTCAAGAAGGGCGAGGTCTTTACGCGCGACAAGGTCATCGCGCTCTCCTTCGACAGGCTCCAGGAGATAAAATTCGGGAATGAGGAACTTGAAGCCCGGGTAAAGAAACTGGTGGAAAGCAAGGAGAACCAGGTCGAGCTTATCCATATCATTTACGAAGACAAGATAAACAAGATCAAGAAAGGCGACGAGCTGCCGCCGGGCGTCATCAAGACGATCAAGGTGTACGTCGCGATGAAACGCAAGGTTGCGGTCGGCGACAAGATATCGGGCCGCCACGGCAACAAGGGCATCGTTTCGGTGATCCTTCCGGAAGAGGATATGCCTTTTACCGAAGAGGGGACCCCGATCGATATCGTCCTCAACCCTCTCGGTGTTCCCTCCCGTATGAATGCGGGGCAGATCCTGGAGACGCACCTCGGCTGGGCGGCCAAGGAAATGGGAAAGCGGATCGGGGAAATGGTCGACGGGTATTACAAGAAGGTCAACGATGTCCAGCCGGTCAAGAAACTGTTGAAGAAGACCTTTTCCAACAACGAATTGAAGGGGGTCATCGACCGTCTCGACGAGGAAGAGCTGGCATCGGTCGCCGATGCAATGAGAAAAGGCGTGAATATTGCCGTACCGGTATTTGACAGTGCAAAAGAGGAGGAGATCAGGGAGTTCTTCAAGCTGGCAGGCCTGCAGGATTCCCGGCAGACAACCCTCTATGACGGCAGGACAGGCGAGGCCTTCCATCACCAGATCACTGTCGGCAACATGTATTTCCTGAAGCTCCACCACCTCGTCGACGACAAGATACACGCGCGGTCGATCGGCCCATACTCGCTCGTGACCCAGCAGCCGCTTGGGGGCAAGGCCCAGTTTGGCGGACAGAGGCTCGGCGAGATGGAGGTATGGGCGCTCGAAGGTTACGGCGCCGCCTATTCCCTCCAGGAATTCCTGACCATCAAATCGGATGACGTCAATGGAAGGATCAGGGCTTATGAAGCGATCGTCAAGGGCGAGGACGTTCTCGAGCCGAACCTGCCGGAGTCCTTTAATGTTCTCGTTAAAGAGCTCCAGGGCCTGTGCATCGACGTTGAGCTTCTTAAAGAAGATTAACAAGGAGGAACAACCTTGGAAGAATATTTTAAGTCAGACAAGCAGCGCGACCCTTTGAGCTACATGGCGATCAAGATATCCCTTGCATCGCCGGAGCTTATCGAGAAGTGGTCGTACGGCGAAGTGAAAAAACCGGAAACCATTAACTACAGGACGTTCAAGCCCGAGCGGGACGGTCTTTTCTGCGCCAAGATATTCGGCCCGGTCAAGGACTACGAATGTATCTGCGGAAAATACAAACGAATGAAACACCGCGGCATCATCTGTGAGAAATGCGGTGTCGAGGTCATACAGTCCAAGGTCCGCCGCGAACGCATGGGCCATATTAAGCTTGCGTGCCCCGTGGCACACATATGGTTCCTGAAGAGCATGCCGAGCAAGATAGGCACACTTCTCGAACTGACGATAAAAGAGGTCGAGAGGGTCCTCTATTTCGAGATGTATATCGTGATCGAGCCCGGCAATTCCCCATACAGCTTCTGCGAGATCATCAGCGAAGAGAAATACATTGAAGCAAAGGAAAAATACGGCGAGGGTTTCCTCGGCGGCATAGGCGCCGAGGCGATCCGGGAATGCCTCAAGAAGATCAACGTCGATGAGTTGGGCAAGACCCTGCGTATCGACATGCGTGACACCTCGAGCGACGCTAAAAAGAAAAAGATCGCACGGAGGCTCAAGGTTGTGGATGCGTTCAAGGTGTCCGGGGTCAGGCCCGAATGGATGATACTCGATATCGTCCCGGTCCTCCCGCCGGAATTGCGCCCACTCGTCCCCCTCGATGGGGGCCGGTTCGCGACGAGCGACTTGAATGACCTGTACAGGCGTGTGATCAACAGGAACAACCGCCTCAAAAGGCTCATGGAGCTGAACGCACCCGAGATCATTATCAGGAACGAAAAGAGGATGCTCCAGGAAGCGGTGGACGCCCTATTCGATAATTCAAAACGCGGCAGGGTCGTGACGGGCGCCAGCAAGAGGCCGCTCAAGTCCTTGAGCGACATGCTCCGCGGAAAGCAGGGGCGGTTCCGCCAGAACCTTCTGGGAAAACGTGTCGATTATTCCGGCCGCTCGGTCATCGTCGTCGGCCCGGAACTGAGGCTCCACCAGTGCGGGCTTCCGAAATACATGGCGCTCGAGCTTTTCAAGCCTTTCGTATACAACCGCCTGATCCGGAAAGGGTACGCGACCACGATCAAGAACGCAAAGAAGATCGTGGAGAAGGAAAGGCCCGAGGTCTGGGACGTCCTCGAAGAGGTCATCAAGGAACATCCTGTATTGCTCAACAGGGCGCCTACCCTGCACCGTCTCGGTATCCAGGCTTTTGAGCCTCAGCTTATCGACGGAAAGGCCATCCAGCTTCACCCGCTCGTCTGCCCGGCATACAATGCCGACTTCGACGGCGACCAGATGGCCGTCCATGTGCCGCTTTCCACAGAGGCCCAGACTGAGGCCAGGGTCCTCATGATGTCGACGAACAACATCCTGTCGCCGGCAAACGGCAAACCTATCATCGTACCGACGCAGGACATCGTTCTGGGGCTTTACTATCTCACGATTGACCGCAAGTACCGCCGCGGCGAGAACAAGATCTTCGCGGATTCGGAAGAGGTGCGGGTAGCATACGATTCAGGCCAGATCGACCTGCATGCCCGGATAAAGGTGCGCCTGGGAGGCGAAATCGTCAATACAACAGCGGGAAGGATCATCCTGCGCGACGTTGTGCAGGACGCCCTGATGGAACTCGAACAGCCAAAGCGTGACACGGTCCTGAAGGACATGTTTGCAAGCATCAACACGATCATGGACAAAAAGACCATCGCGGCGCTCGTCGACAAGTGCTACAGGGACGCCGGGGAGAAATGCACGGTTATCCTGTCCGACAGGCTGAAAGACCTGGGTTATTTTTATGCTACTTTAGGCGGCATCTCCATATCGATCGACGATATGAAAATACCCGAAAAGAAAAAAGTGCTCATCGAAAAAGCGGAAGATGCCGTGAAGACCGTCCAGAACCAGTACCAGGAAGGTCTGATAACGGACGGTGAGAGATATAACCAGGTTATCGATATCTGGGCGAACGTGACCGAGGAGATCGCGAAGGCACTCATGGATGAACTTGGCTCAGACGTTGTCCTCGATATGGACGGAAAGCCGGTCATAACACCAAGCGGCAAGCCCGAGCACCAGAACAGCCTCAACCCGATCTTCATAATGGCCCATTCGGGCGCGAGAGGCAACGCGCAGCAGATCAGGCAGCTTGCCGGTATGAGGGGCCTCATGGCAAAACCGTCGGGCGAGATCATCGAAACCCCGATCACGAGCAACTTCCGGGAGGGCCTCGACGTTCTCCAGTACTTTATATCAACGCACGGCGCACGCAAAGGCCTCGCCGACACGGCCCTCAAGACTGCCAACTCCGGTTACCTTACGAGGCGGCTTGTCGATGTGGCACAGGATGTGGTCGTGTCAGAGCATGACTGCGGGACATTCGACTACATCGAGATCGGTTCCCTTGTCGAAGGCGGTGAGGTTATCGAGCGCCTTGACGCGCGTATTCTGGGAAGGGTTTCCTTTGAGGACTTGAAAGACCCGGACGGTGCAATTATAGTACACAAGAATGAAGAGATCACGGAGGGCCACCTCAAGCTCATCGAAGAGGCCGGTTTTGAGAAAGTCAAGATACGTTCAGTATTGACCTGCCGGTCGCGCCGCGGTGTCTGCGTTCTTTGCTACGGGCGTGATCTTGCACGCGGCAGGCTCGTGAGCATCGGAGAGGCGGTGGGCATCATCGCTGCCCAATCCATCGGGGAGCCCGGCACCCAGCTGACAATGCGTACGTTCCACATTGGCGGCGCCGCGTCGAGAAGGGTCGAGCAGTCCACGCTCGAGACGCGCAATGACGGTATCGTGAAATTCATTAATGTGCGTGCCATATTGAACCGTGAAGGCGTGCCGGTTGTCATGAACCGCAACGGCGAGATTGCCATCACGGACGATACGGGGCGCGAGCGGGAGATCTACTCGGTCATTTACGGGGCAAAGCTCAGGGTTGAGGACGGCCAGGCGGTTAAAGAAGGCGAGACGCTTGCCGAGTGGGACCCCTACACGATCCCGATCCTCTCCGAGGAATCGGGCAGGATCAAGTACGGTGACATAACCGAGGGTGATACCATGCAGGAGAGCAAGGACGAGGTGACAGGCCTTTCGTACAAGGTCATCATCGAGCCGAAAAACCCCGAACTTCGCCCGAGGATATCGATCAAAGACGAAAAAGGCCGGACGAAAATGATCCCCGGGTCCACGAGCCCCGCACGGTATATCCTGCCGATAGGCGCGCATATCGTGGTCAACGAGGGCGACGAGATCTTTGCGGGTGATGTCATTTCGAAAATGCCCCGCGAGACAACGAAGACAAAAGATATCACGGGCGGTCTGCCGCGTGTCGCCGAGCTTTTTGAGGCACGCAAGCCCAAGGAAAATGCCATCGTTACAGAGATCAACGGGGTTGTCGCATTCGGAAAGGTGGCAAAAGGGAAACGGGAGATCATCGTCAATCCCGAAGTGGAGCACGGTGAACCGAGAAAATATACGATACCGCGCGGCAAGCATGTTATCGTTCACGAGGGAGATTATGTCAAGGCCGGCGAGGCATTGATGGATGGCCCTGTCAATCCTCATGACGTCCTGAGGATCCTCGGCATCAAGGACCTTGCGCGGTATCTTGTCGACGAGATCCAGGAGGTCTATCAGCTCCAGGGCGTCAAGATCAATGACAAGCATATCGAGACTATCGTGCGGCAAATGCTCAAACGGGTCAAAATAAAAGACATAGGCGATACGAACTTTATTATCGATGACTACGTCGAGTGGTGGGTATTTGAGGAGGAGAATAAACGGGTACGTGAAGAGGGCGGCAAGCCGGCGGAGGCCGAACCGCTTTTCCTCGGGATCACAAAGGCGTCCCTGATCACGGACAGTTTCATATCGGCGGCAAGTTTCCAGGATACGACCAAGGTGTTGACGCAGGCATCCATAGAAGGCAGGGTCGATTACTTGAGGGGCCTCAAGGAGAACGTCATCATGGGGCGGATCATCCCGGCCGGAACGGGGTACCCGAAATATCGCAGTTACGACATGAATATACTCGACAAGACGGAGGAGCTTCCCCCGCAGGAGGAAGCGCTTCCCGAAATCACGGCTTGATCGTTCATTGAAAAGAAAAAAACCCTCCGTTCCCGCTGGACCGGAGGGTTTTTTCGTGTTTTAGAACATCAGGGGTTTCTTAGCTTGCGCTCCGCTATGATCGCCTCTTCGCTCTTGGGATAAAGCTCGATGATCCTCTTTAACAGGGTGGTAGAGCTTTTCTTATCGTTCGTCAGGCGAAATGCCTCGGCCTGCGACAGAAGCGCCCTCGGCGCTTTTTCGCTCTTCGGGTATTTGTCGATGACCTCCTGGAAGTACAATATTGCTTTGTCGTAGTTCCTGAGGTTCATGTAGGACTCGCCGATCCAGTAGAACGCGTTGGAAGCGAGAGGGGTCCCGCTGTACGTTTCGCTAAACGTAGTGAATTTCGTTATCGCAGTTTCGTATTGCCCGCGCTGGAAACTGTCGAAGGCTTCTTTGTAAGCCTCTTCATAGCGTTCATCGGTCTTTGCGGGCGGCGTCTTTGCCGGAGTTTTCCCCCTGGGTTCCGGGGTTGTTGTTATGTGCGGCTGATCACTGCCGCGTTTCGTGGCGCTGCCCGTCCTTGACTCGACTCCGGACGTCTTTATCTGGTATTCAAGCTCATCGAGCTTTCCCATGATGTTCCTGATCTTTTCATCGCGGCCGTCGACAGATGAATACATGTTGACGACCTGTTTGCTCAGGTTCTCCTGCTCTCTTTCGATCTTTGCCAGCCGGGCGTCCGTGTCCTGTTTGAACTGATAGAAGTCTCCCTGGAGCGAACTCATGTTGCCCTGGAGCTTCGTCGCCTCCTCGGTGGTGACACATCCGGTAAAAACAAGCATGCCGATGATCGGCAGGGCCAGGAAATACCCGGGCAGGGTCAATACAGTACGCCTGTAGTACGCGGTAAAAATGTGGTTCATCTCTCACCCCTTTTGATCGATCGCAAAATGGACCCGCCGGTTTTTGGCCCACGCTTCCTCCGATTTTCCCGTCTCGAGAGGCAATTCCTTGCCGTACGATATCGTGCGGACCCTTCCCGGATTGATGCCGAGCTTGACAAGGTAGCTCTTTACCGCCTCGGCCCTTTTCTGCCCGAGGGCAAAGTTGTAATCAACCGTTCCCCGTTCGTCGCAGTGGCCTTCCACGACCATTTTCGCATTTCCTTCCTGCTTCATATAGGAGGCGACGCCTTCTATCTTCGGCAGCTCGGAGCTGTTCACGGCATAGCTGTCAAAATCAAAGAGAACATCCTGTAATATCCGGGCCAGCCGCTCCTGTTCGCGCAGAAGGCGGTCTCTCTCGGCACGGGCCAGTTCCTCTTCGGCAATACGTCTTTTTTCCTCTTCCGACAGGGTGCCTTGCTGGGTTCCCGTCGTTGTTACAGGAGGCGCCACCTGGACCTGTTTCTTTGCGCATCCGCCTATGAAAAGGGCCATCACTGCCAATAATAATACAATGTGCTTCATTTACTTCCTCCCCGTTCGTGTTTCTTCGTCTATCGCCAGGTCGCCCCTTTTACGGCGCGAACCTGGGCTGCTCCTCGGCAAAATCAGTGAAGCGCAGGGTCCTCTTGTTCTCGCCGTTGAAGAGCATGACGTTGACCTTGTTGATCCCCCCCCTGGAAGACGTGTAGATGATATAACGCCCGCATGACGAGAACTGGGGGGAGTCATTGACCGCGCCGTCGTTTGTAAGGACTTTCTGGTTCGAACCGTCAACGTTCATGGTGCAGACCTCGAAGCTGCCGACATTGCAGATGAAGACAATAAGATCGCCCTTCGGCGAATACGAAGGAGCGCTGTTGTATCTTCCGCTATAGGTGAGCCTCTTCACCTCACCCGAAGGGAGGCCCTTGGAGAATATCTGTGGAGTCCCGTACATGTCCGATACGAAAACGAGCCGCGACCCGTCAGCCGAGACGGTGGGCGAAGTGAGAATGCCGTCTCTCTGGAGAATGACCCGCTTACTGCGGCTTCCGACGTCAAAGGCAAATATCGTTGACGTTCTCCCTGACGTGTGAGAATAGACCAATGTTGAATTGTTGAGCCATGCCGTACCTATCTTCATGCCTTCAGAACGGTCCACGAACATCTCGCTCTTGCTGCTGAAGTCAGTGACGTACAGGTTGGGCCTGCCATCCTTGTACGACGTATAGGCAAGGTATTTGCCATTCGGTGACAAAGACGGTGAAACGGTGATGCTCCGGTAGTTTGTAAGACGGGTCACGTTCTGTCCGTCGAAATCGGAAAGGTAGACCTCTTTGAGGTTCCGGCGGCCAGCCGTGAAAAGTATCCGGGAGGAGCAGATGCCCTTCTCGCCGGTTGCAGCGAATATGATATCGTCGGCCAGCCTGTGTGTTACACGGCGCCATTCGCCCGTGTTTGCCTTATACCGCTTTGCCAGCAGGATCGATCCGTCAAGGGTATCGTAAACGTAGGCTTCCAGGGACAGTTCACCGCCCACAACCTGGACGCGCGCCTTGCAGACGAGGTCTATGCCGATCGAACGCCACGAGGCGAATTTGACCTGTGATTTTTCAATGCCCTCATCCAGGAGCTCCTTGTCGATGAGCGAAGCGGGAGCGGTGATGAAAAAACCTGAAAGGTCGAGGTCCCTGTTCAGGACATCGCTCATCCCGGATGTTGACTTATCGGTTTTTTCGCCTTTAAACGCAGGCACGCCTATCGTTATCTTCTTGAATGTCGTGCCGTAGACGTCAAGATACACCTTGGCATTCGCCGCACCTGCACAGATCATGACGCATGCCAGGGCAAGGGCGATGATCAGAACACTATTTCTTTTCATGCTTTCTCCATTTATCAATAATTTCGATGAGCACTTTCACCTGGGGAAGGATTGTCTTTCCTTTTCGGGTAATGGCGAAGAAAGACCGTTTTATCTCGGGAAGACCTTCGACGGTGATCTTCTTTACCATGCCGTCCCGGATAAGGCCCCCAACGGCCAGACTTGATATGTAGGCCGTGCCCATTCCTGACATAACGGCCTGTTTTATGGCCTCATTGTCCGACAGCTCCGCCACGATATTGAGGCGGTCCCTGTCAAGCCCCCGTATCCTCGTCAAGGCGGATTCTACGGTATTACGCGTAGCGGAGCCGCGCTCCCGGGCGATAAGCGGGGTTTGCCTGAATTGTTCTATCGTGATGCGGCCGGGAAGATCGGGCGGTCCGATGAACACGATCGTGTCATCTATGAGCTTCTTGAAATCGATCTTGCCTGTCTCGGTCCTTGATCCAACTATCCCGAAATCGAGAAAGCCGTTTTCCATTTTTTCGACGATCTCTTTGGTATCAGCAATGATGAGCTCGAACTTGATGCCCTCGTAGCGTTTTTTGAAATCGCTCAACAGGCGAGGCATGATATAGATGCCCGGTATGGTGCTCGCCCCGAGCGTCATCTTCCCCCTCTTGAGCCCCCGGAAGGAGGCGATGGCGTCGATCGTATCTTTCTTCAGGCTTACCATTTCAAGCGCATACTGATGCAGGATCTCGCCGGCCTTTGTCAGGGTCACTGTCCGCTTGGTCCTGTCTATGAGCTTTACGTTGAAAAAATTCTCGAGATCGACTATCTGCTTGCTTGCCGTCGGCTGGGTTATGCACAACTCGTCTGCAGCCCGCGTGAAACTCTTGAGTTCAGCGATCTTAAGAAATGTCTCGAGTAGCCTTAATTCCATTTTATAAAACCTTAAGACAGATACGACTATAAATCAATAGAATTGTACCTCCAGTTTAAGGATTTAGGCGCCATTGTTGATAAGAATTATCCGCGTTCTCTGCATATTCTACCCTTGTGTGGCCGCTGTCGGCCAAAAGGTTCCCGGGTCTCCCGGTGCCGGTAAACGGTACGGACAAAAAAGTTGACAAGGGTGTTTGCTGTACGCTAATCTTAAACGCTTTCCAAACTTGAGAGGTGTAAATTTTTCCATGAAAGGCACAATCAGTATTGATCCGGAACGGTGCAAGGGGTGTGGTCTCTGTATTGAATTCTGTCCGAAAAAGCTGATCGCAATTTCGGACCGGCTCAATATGAAGGGCTATTTCGTCGCTGCTTTTACGGACGGGAACGAATGTACGGGATGCGCCACGTGTGCTGTCATGTGTCCCGAAGTGGCCATAGAGGTGATGAGAACTTGAAAAAACTGATGAGCGGCAATGCCGCCCTCGGAGAGGCGGCAATCTTATCCGGCTGCATGTGCTATTTCGGTTACCCTATCACACCGCAGAACGAACTGACGGAGTACATGGCGAAGAGGATGACCGAGCTCGGAAGGGTCTTTATCCAGTCCGAGAGCGAGATAGCGGCGATCAACATGGTCCTTGGCGCATCGGTTGCCGGGGCCCGCGCCATGACGTCATCGAGCAGCCCCGGCATGAGCTTGAAGCAGGAAGGCATCAGCTACCTGGCGGCAGATGAGTTGCCTGCCGTGGTCGTCGATATGGTGCGGGGCGGGCCCGGGATGGGCAATATCTCCCCGGCACAATCAGACTATCTGCAGGCAACGCGCGGCGGCGGGCACGGAGACTATAAGACCATCGTCCTTGCCCCGGGGTCCGTCCAGGAGCTTACAGAAGTTATCCCGCTTGCCTTCGACCTTGCCGACCAATACCGCAACCCGGTCGTCATACTTGGGGACGGCATGCTGGGCCAGATGATGGAACCCGTTGATTTCGATAATATCGTGCCCCCGAAAGCGTACCCGAAAGATTATATACTTACGGGTGCAAAAGGAAGGCCCTCCCGCATGGTGCGCTCGCTTCTCTTCGACACGAAAGAGGAGGAGGAGCACAACTGGAAACTCGTCCGGAAATACCAGAGGATGGAGCAGAAGGAGGTCCGGTACGAAACGTTCCTCATCGACGATGCCGAGATGGTTGTCGTCGCATACGGCATCGGCGCCAGGATCGCAAAGGGCGCGATAAAACGGCTCCGCCGGGAGAATATGAAGGTCGGCATGGTGAGGCCTATCACCGCATGGCCTTTTCCGGCCGCAATACTCCAGGAGCTCGCGAAAACGGTCCATGAATTTTTCGTTTTTGAGATGAGCGCCGGCCAGATGATCGAGGACGTAAAACTTGCCCTTGCGGGCAAAGGACATATCCATTTCTACGGAAGGCCGGGAGGGGTCATCCCGACGCCGGTCGAGCTTTACCGCATTATTGGGCGCCACTATTACACGGCTACCCGAAGGAAGCAGCAATGAAAAAAGTGTATACCCGACCCAAGACAATGAAAGATGTTCACTTCCATTACTGCCCGGGTTGCGGGCACGGCATAATCAACCGGCTCCTCATGGAAGTGATCGACGAGATGGGGCTGCGCGACACGGCGATCTGCGTCGCTCCTGCCGGGTGCGGCATGCTCGTATACAATTATTTTGATATAGACACGCTGGAATCGGCCCACGGCCGCGGTGCGGCGGTCGCGACAGGCATAAAGAGAGTGCGGCCGGACAACCTCGTGTTCTCGTACCAGGGTGACGGCGACCTTGCCGCGATCGGTACCGCCGAAGGTTTCCACGCCGCCAACCGGGGGGAGCCGATCACTGTTATTTTCGTCAACAACGGTGTGTACGGGATGACCGGCGGGCAGATGGCGCCGACGACATTGACCGACCAGGTGACCACCACAACGCCGGAGGGCAGGGACCCCATTATCGCGGGCCACCCCGTGAGGATCTGCGAGGTCTTCTCTATGCTCGACGGGACGACATACCTCGAACGCGTGACGGTCAACAAGCCGTCCGCTGTCGCCAAAGCCAAAAAGGCCATCAAGAAGGCATTTCAGTGCCAGCTTGACGGAAAGGGCTTTTCCCTCGTAGAGATCCTTTCCCCGTGCCCGACCAACTGGAAGATGGGACCGGTGGAGTCATGCCGGTGGATCGATGACGTGATGAGCAAACAATTCCCTATTGGAGTGGTGAAAGACATAAAATGATGACAAGAACTATATTTTCAGGTTTTGGCGGACAGGGTGTCCTTTCCATGGGCTTTACACTTGCGAATGCTGCAATGCTCGAAGGAAAGTATGTAACCTACCTGCCATCATACGGCGTGGAGGTCCGCGGCGGCACCGCGAATTGCACCGTGGTTGTCTCCGATGAGGAGATCGCTTCGCCGGTTGCTTCCGAGCCCGAATTTGTCGTCGCGATGAACCAGCCTTCGTTTAACAGGTTCCAGAACATCCTTTCGTCAGGCGGTCTTATATGCGTCAACGCCTCGCTTGTGAACACCGATGCGGCGCGCAGCGATATCGAGGTCCTCTCTATCCCGACGAGCGAACTTGCCGAGAAGCTCGGGACGATCAAGGTCGCCAATATGATCATGCTCGGCGCCCTCATAAAAGGAAGCAGCATCATATCTTTCGACGCGATGATAAAGAATCTCGCGGAACTGCTCGGCGAAGGAAAGGCCAAACTCATTAAGCTGAATAAAGAAGCCCTTGAAATGGGTTTCAATTATGTCAAGGAGTAATTGCTATGCTTATAACTCAATTATCGATAAGCCTGGAAAACGTGCCCGGCGCACTGTCTCATGTCAGCGAGCTCCTTGGACGGGAAGGCGTCAATATCCGCGCGATCTCCGTGGCCGACACCTCGGATATAAGCACGGTCCGCTTCGTTGTCGATGATCCGGAGAAAGCAAAGAACATCCTCAAGGGGAATGGTTTCAACCCTCGCGAGACAGACGTTCTCGCCGTGGAAACGCCCGACCACCCGGGCGGCCTCCTTGCTGTCTTAAAGCCCCTCAAGGCCGCCGGCATAAACGTTCACTACCTCTACCCGCACCTTGGCAGGGCATCCGGCAATGCCATCGTCATCCTCGGCTGCGACAGGACGGAAGAGGCACAGAAGGTGCTGGCCCAGAACTGGGTGAAGACCCTCGGCAAGGAAGTCTATTCCATCTGATCGCAGTCTGATATGAGGCCGCCGCCTTTGCCGGTGCGGGCCGTTCAGTCTGCCTTCCAATAGGTCTGGTAGAGCTCGAAGGCTTCCAGATTTTCAAATTTAGCCCGGTGAAACAAAGCCCAGGACCGTGCCATGCCTGCGATCCTGTCATAAGAAATGAAGTCTTTGCTTCTCTGGCTGACATGGGCAGCGAGGGCGGTCTGTTTGGCGGACAGCGAATCAGGGCCGAGGACCACGAAATAGTTTGGTTTGAATTCATTCGGTATTGTTGACGGCGCCTGATAGAACAATATGGAACCCGCAAAACTGCGGGCGGCTGACAGTGTAGCCTCATGCACCTGGCGGTGGTCTGCGTGAAGATCGGGTCGGGCATGGGTCAGTATCACGCTGGGTTCCAGCGATTCCAAAAGGTTCTCTATGAACCCGATCATGCCGCGGCTTGCCAGTTCCAATTCCCGGTCGACAAAATTCCCGGGATGGACAAAACAGTCTACATCGCCAGGGTTTAGCCCCAGCAAGGCTTCGGCGGCTTTCCGGGATTCAGCGTATCGGTCCGGTGTTTCTCCGGTCGGGTTTTGCATGCTCATTCCGGGTGTCATGACCGCAAAATGAATGCTGCATTTTTGTTCATTCCTCAATCTGTTGATAAAACCGCCGCACCCGAGCTCGATATCGTCAGGATGGGCCCCGATGGCCAGAATCGTTTTCTTGAAAAGGAGAGGTTTCATAAAGATCCCGAAAGCCCGACAAATCAATGATACATAATATGCGTTCCCAATTGCAACATTTTGAGCCGGGCGGCCCGAACGGGAAAACTGTTCCCGGGTCCCCGGACACGATACCGTCGGCGTTGAGAGCACGCTTCATGAAAGCCGGACCTATCAATGGAAGCGGTACAGTGAAAAAATAATATTGCATTCTGAACCGGGAAACAGACCAGGGCAACAGCCATTGCTTTCGAGGACTGATCGTTATAATCTTTTAAGGTATCTTGTCAGAACGGGAGGAGATTCATGGTGTCAGACACAGGCGGGGCAAAAAGATCATGTACTAACCAGACGTCCAATGTGGACATTGCAATCTCCGGCGGCGGTTTGAGCGGGCTTTCGGCGGCATTGTTCGCTGTAGAACATGGCCTCAAGGTGATACTCTGTGAAAAGATGCCTTTTGCCGGGGGTGCGGGGCTTTTCCCGGAAGGCTCGCTGGGGATAGGGACCCGGTACCAAAAAGAGAACGGCATCAAGACCACGGTGGACCAGGTCTTTTCCCGGGTGATGGAATTCCACCACTGGCGCTGCAACGCGCCCGCCATACGCGCTCTCCTTAACGAGTCGGGTACGATGATAGACTGGCTGACGGACCTGGGGATGACGGTCAAGAACATCAGGACGATGTTTCCCCCCGAAAAGAGCCTTTATGTCTGGCATATCCTGGAAGGAGGCGGGGCCAGGCTCGTAAAAGTTATGCTGCGGCACATCAGGGAACGCGGGGTTGCGGTCCTGACAAATACCCCGGTCAAGAGGCTGCTGATAGATGACCGGGGCACCGTCACGGGTGTAAAAGCCCGCAAGGCAGACGGCACACAACTAACGGTTCGTGCAAAAGCCGTTATCATTGCAACCGGCGGGTTTGCGAGCAACAAGGAGATGCTCGGGAAGTGGGTGCCCGATGTCAGCGCCCTGGGGATGGCGAAGCTCATGTACCGCGGCCCGGCCGTTGACGGCAGGACAGGCGACGGCATCACCATGGCAATGAAGGCCAACGCAGCTCTTGCGGGTATGGGGACCCTTGCGGGAAACAGCCCCTATCTCGACAATGAGCCCGCGATAAGGCAGTTCAGCGGTCCCGATCACATGAAACAGATGCGCTGCGCGTTGAGCCAGCCCTTCCTCTGGGTAAACAGGCAGGGCGAACGCTTTTACAACGAATCGTTCGGTTCGGTCTTCAGCGACGTCTACAACGCAATGACATCGAACGGCGGGCTCATGTGGTCTATTTTTGATGAGAGCATGAAAGAGTATATGGAAAACAACGGCCCCCTGACCCCGTTCAATGCGATTGTCGTCCCCGGACAAAAAATGACAGCCCTTGAAAAGGGCATCGCGAAGGGCATGGCGTCCGGTTTTGCCTTCAAGGCCGGCACGATCGAGGAGTTGGCGGGGAAAATAGGGATAAGGCCTGAAAAGTTACGTGAAACCGTCGAGACGGTCAACCGGTATGCGCGGCGGAAGCACGACCCGGATTTCAACCGCAGGCCGGAGCACCTCATAGAATTCGATACGAAGAAGGGGCCGTATTATGCCTTGAAAGGCCTGCGTGCCTTTTTCCTGACGCTCGGCGGGGTCGTCGTCAATAAAGACATGCAGGCCGTTGACGCGAACGGGAACGTCATTCCCGGTCTTTACGTTACCGGCCAGGACATGGGAGGCCTCTACGACAGTACCTACGATCTTCTCGCCGAGGGCTCTGCCAGCAGTTTCGCATTGTGCTCGGGAAGGATAGCGGTCAGGAACATTGTTAAGGCGGTAAACAGTGAACAGTAAGGAGTGAGGAGACAAAGAAACACCTTGCTGCTCACTGTTTACCGCCTTGCTTCCTCAAAGGGAGGCGCTTATGGCGGGATGGATCGTTGACACGGGTCACGCAGCGACGGTACGGGGATTTACGTTTTCGTGCCGTCCAGGTAACCGTTTTGATATTGCGAGGCGAGGCAGTATTCGAGGTATTGCCTGACGACATCTTTCGGGCCGTAGGCCCCGCTGTGGCCGTCGCACAGCACATCGGCTTCCAGTGCGAAGAGCTTTTGGAGGGAATTGAGCCATGCGGGGGGGTCGCAGTCAAATTCGGCAAGGAGCGGCGCCCCGATGTCCTGGGCGAAAAGTATCCTTTGCCCTTTTTCCTCCATGTACAGGGAGATCGAACCGGGGGTATGCCCGGGCGTATGGACCCACCGCAGGGCATGGCCCGAAAATTCGAGGTTCCCCTCGTTACCTTTGAGCTTTATGTCGACGGCAAGGGGTTTGAAGTCGACGTCGAAGCAGAACGCCGCGGTGAGCCGTATATCTCCCCGCTCGACAATTTCCGCATCCTTTTCGTGCATAACGAGCTTTGTCCCGAAATGCGATCTCAGGAGTTGCGCCGCGCCGATGTGATCGGCATGGCAGTGGGTCATAATGAGGGTCCGTATATCGTCCGGCCGAAACCCCGCTTTTCGGATATTATCGAGCATCCCGTTAAAGCCATGCCCCGATCCACAGTCGACGAGGACCGGTTCCCCGGTGTCGATCAGGTAAACGGCGCTGTCCCTCCCGTTCGTCATGTCGGAACCGGCCACACGCCATATCATGCCGGTTATCTGTTGCGGTCCCATACGGTCTTCCTGGCATGTAATATAATGCTCAACAGGCGGCGAGTAAAGACATTTCAGCGAAGCATCCGGAAACTGTAAGGCTTGACTTTTCCGCCCTGGCCGGCGCAGGATAAAGCATATGAAAATTGCGCAAAGGTTGTTGTTCCTCCACGCGTTGACCATCACCCTGTTTCTTGCCGCCTCGCCCATTCCGGGGTTATCGGCGGACATCAGGAAAGTCCACGTCACGTTCGTCGATACCGGTGGCCGGGAATTGTGCCGCTTCGAGGCCGAACCGGCCGTCACGCCGGCCGAGCAGGGCCGCGGGCTTATGTACAGACCGTATCTGCCGCCCCGGTACGGTATGCTCTTTATCCATGACCGTGATGAGGTACAGCATTACTGGATGAAAAACGTCGTCATTTCTCTCGATATGATATTTATAAAAGGGAACTACGAGGTAGCCCATGTCCACCATGATGCGGAGCCTCACGACGAGACAACGATCACTTCCCGCTATCCTGCCCGGTACGTACTCGAGGTGAATGCGGGCGAAGCGAAGGAATGCAAGATCAGGCGGGGCGTTAAGGCCCGTTTCGGCAGATAGGCCGGTGACAAAAACACCCCGATTAGTGAAAGCTTTTTTTCCACACCGCATGTGGAATTCCTGTTGAAAAGATGTGGAAAGATCATGCAACATCAGCAATGATAAAGGCTATTATCCTCAATGCCCTGTAGCCGTGCATTCTGAAAGGCCCTGTTAATTCAACACATATAGAAAAAACAGATCAGTTCGATAACTGAATTCTATACTCGGGAGGCTGAAGATTTTGCCCAGTAATTCTCTGCAGTTTTACGATCTGTTCCGGAGCGTGGTTTACGTCGTTGATATCATGCACCTTTTTGAGGCGGCCCCTCGTCCTTGAAAATGAACGGTCCGGGCCAGGGATAAAACTATTGACATAGGATGGCTAAGCGGTTAAAATCTTTGTCTTTAAACCCGTATACCTATGGGCCCCGGGGCCCAAATGCAGTCAGGAGGTCAAAAATGGCAAGGATCTGTGAGATGTGCGGTAAAGGAAAACAAATTGGCCACAATGTGAGCCACGCGAATAATAAAAGCAAAAGAGAATGGCTGCCGAACCTGCAGACCGTCCGCATCGTAAAAGACGGCGCGACCCGCAAAGTAAGGCTTTGCGCAAAGTGCATCAAGAAGGGCAACTTCCAGAAGGCTGTTTAAAAAACAGGTAATGGGTTACAGGTAAGGGGTCGAGGAAATACCCGTCATCTGCAACCCATTTTTCTTGTCTTTCCCACCACCTGTCACCCATAGCCCATCACCTAGGCCTGTGTAATATTCCTTACCCTGTCCACAGATCGGACGCCCTTGACCTTCTGGATCGACTTCATGACCTTCTGAAGCTGGGACATGTGTTCTATCTCGACCTCGTAGCTTCCTGCAAAAGACCGGTCGGGATAAGCCATCGCCTGGGCGCTTAAGATATTGACCTTGTTTGCCGCTATGACGCTGCTGATATCGGAAAGGATCCCTTTTCTGTCGCTTCCCGTTACCTTGAACCTTACAGGAAACGTATAATTCTTGCTGAGCTCCCAGCTTACCTCGACCTTGCGTTGTTCATCGTAGGTGTGGACGTTGGGACAGTCCTCGACATGGACAGTAAGGCCCCGGCCGCGCGTTATAAAGCCTATTATGTTGTCGCCGGGGATCGGGTTGCAGCATTTCGCGAAGCGTATGACGAGGCCGTCGATGCCTTTTATCTTGATGGCATCATCGCGGCTTTTTTTGAACGAGCTGATAATGCTCTTGATCTTCCCGGTAATGGGTTTCTCTTCCTCGGGAACGATCTTGTTGAGGACCTGCGTCGGGGTGTTCAGGCCATACCCGACACTGGCGAACAGGTCATCGACCGACTCGAAGCTGAACTCTTTCGCTATGGGCGTAAACTCGCCATTCTTGAGGATCCTCGAGAAACTGAGATCGTGCTTTGCCAGTTCCTTGTCGAGGAGATTGCGGCCAAGCTCGATGCTCTTTTCGCGCTGTTCCGTTTTGATCCATTGCCGGATCTTTGTCTTTGCCTTGGATGTCTTGACAAAGCTCAGCCAGTCTTTGCTCGGTTTGTGCGTCGGACTGGCCATGATCTCGACCGTGTCACCGCTCTTCAGTACGGACCGCAGCGGCACCAGCTTCCCGTTGACCTTTGCGCCCACACACCGGTGGCCAAGCTCCGAATGGATCGCATACGCAAAGTCGATAGGTGTCGCGCCCTTCGGGAGCTCCCGCACGTCCCCATTGGGAGTAAAGACATACACCTCGTCGGGGAACAGATCGATCTTAAAGACCTCCATGAACTCCTTGTTGTCTTTCAGCTCCTGCTGCCATTCGATGATCCTCCGCAGCCAGGCAAAGATCCTGTCTTCCTTCGGGTTGAAGACCTTGCCCTCTTTATATTTCCAATGGGCGGCGATCCCTTCTTCGGCAAGGCGGTGCATCTCTTTCGTCCTGATCTGTATCTCTATCTTCTCCCCGTGCGGGCCGATGATCTTCGTGTGCAGCGACTGGTACATGTTCGCCTTGGGAAGCGCTATGTAATCGCTGAATTTTCCCGGTATCGGCTTATACGCCGCGTGTATAATGCCGAGCGCTTCGTAACATTCCTTGATCGTGTCGACGACCACACGAAAGGCGATGATATCGTAAATATCATCAATGTTGAGCCCTTCCATGGTCATCTTACGGTAGATGCTGTAGAGGTGCTTCGCCCGTCCGAATATATCAGCCGTAAGCTGAAATTCCCCGAGCTTTTGCCGTAAAAGACCGATCACCTCGTTAATATACGCCTCGCGTTCTTTCTTTCTCTGGGCAATATTGTCGGCGATAAGCTTGTACTCCGTCGGCTTGAGATACTTGAATGCGGCATCTTCCAGCTCTGCCCTGAGCCATTCGATACCGAGCCTGTGAGCGAGCGGGGCGTATATCTCGAACGTTTCCCGGGCGATCTCGATCTGCTTTTCGGGGGAAAGGAAATTGAGGGTCTGCATGTTGTGATACCTGTCGGCCAGCTTTACGAGTATGACCCTGATATCCTTGCTCATCGCGAGGATCATCTTGCGGAAATTCTCGACACGGGATTCTTCCGATGTTTTGAGCGGTATCTTGCTTATCTTGGTGACGCCGTCGACGAGCTCGGCGATCTCTTTGCCGAAATATTCCTCTATTTCCTTTTTTTCGACATAGGAGTCCTCGATCGTGTCATGAAGAAGACCCGAGACTATGCTCGGGATATCGAGGTTCATCTTTGTGAGCGTGTACGCTGTTTCCAAAGGATGGATGAGGTACGGTTCCCCGGACAGGCGGATCTGGCCCTTGTGTGCCTTGGCGGAAAAAATGTATGCCCTTTGCAGGAGTTCCACGTCGGCATCGGGGTTGTATGTCAGGACCTCGTCAACGATGTCGTTAAAGCGCACCATGAAGTTTGATCTCTATCTTACCTCAGCACGTGTTAAATCGCAATAACAGCGGATCAGACGACTGCCTGGCCACGATCAATGGCATCAAGTTCTTTTGCGCGGGCCGTGCGGCGGTTTGCCCTGCGGTCCAGTACCTCCGCCAGGACCGGTATCAGCAATGAACCGAAAGGCATGGCGAAGATTGCCATTGCCGGGACATAACAGGATAAATGTTTCAGGTGCATCCGGAGAAGGCGCCTCTCCTCGCTCGTCCAGGCCTGACCGGTATTTCTCGGCTTCATCAGGAGGTGCATGAACCCGGTGATCTGCTGAGCTTCATTGAGGATCATTGTCTTGTTCGTCGCGATCATGCGCGATAGCCGGCGTTTAATTGTCCGCGTTATCATTCTTCGATCCGGAACCTTTCTTTGTCCCGCGCTTTGCACCCATGTTTCACTTTTCTTATCGATCCATTTCCGATACTATACAATCATGTTTCCCGATTCCCCGCCGTGCGTGCTCAAGGTGCAGGTCGAACGTATCACATATTACAACGAAGAAGACCATTACACCATAGCTAAAGTGAAAATTGACGGCAGGAATTCTCTTGTCACGGCGGTCGGCACCCTTTATTCGGTCGTTCCCGGCGAACTGCTCCGGATCGAAGGTGACTGGACCGTCCATCCCCGTTACGGGGAACAATTCAGGATCACATCGTATGAGACACTCCTGCCGGCAACGGTGAAGGGTATCGAACGCTACCTCGGCTCCGGCATGATAAAAGGTATCGGGCCCGTTATGGCGAAAAGGCTCGTGGCACAGTTTGGTGAGTTAACACTCGATATCATAGATGCCGATATCGAAAGACTTCATGACGTTCCCGGCATAGGTGAAAAGAGGATCGAGATGATAAAAGGGGCCTGGGACGAGCAAAAAGAGGTGCGCAACGTCATGGTTTTCCTCCAGGGCAACGGGGTCAGCCCGGCGTATGCAGCCAAGATATATCGTTTCTACGGGAACGACGCCGTCAGGATAGTGCGCGACAACCCGTACCGGCTGGCGGTGGATATATTCGGGATCGGCTTCCTCACCGCCGACAGGATAGCGGGAAACCTTGGTATCGAAAAAGAGGCCCCTTTCCGGATCGAGACGGGCATTCTCTACGTGCTGGGACAGCTTGCCGAAGAGGGGCACCTTTTTTTTCCGTACGAAGAGCTTGTGGAGAAAGCGGGCGATGTGCTTGAGGTGCCGCCGTCAAAGATACCTCCGGCCCTTGCGAGCCTCTCGGCCGGGGGAAAGATCGTCATTGAGCACGGGCCTTTCATGGCGGCCCCGGCGGAAGATCACGAAACGGGTTTTGTTTATCTTGCGTCCCTGTATAGTGCCGAGGAGGGAATAGCGCAGGCGATCAGCCGGCTCACCTTGTATCCCAAACAGATGGCGATCGTCAATATCGACGAGGCACTGCGGTCTCCCTGTGAGGACGGGCAGATCATTTTTTCAGAAAAACAGCTCGATGCCGTCAGGGCGTCTACGGAACAAAAAGTTCTCGTCATAACCGGGGGCCCGGGGACAGGGAAGACGACGATTATCAAAGGGATAATAAGGGTCGCCGCCAGGTCCGGGCAGAAAGTTCTCTGCGCGGCGCCGACCGGCAGGGCCGCGAAGCGGATGACGGAAGCTACCGGTATCGAGTCCCGGACGATCCATCGTCTCCTCGAATATAACCCCCGCGAACTTAGCTCGGGGACAGGGTTCAAGCGCAACGAATCAAATCCTGTCGAGGCCGGCCTTGTCATTATTGACGAGGCCTCGATGATAGATGCGCCGCTCATGCATTATTTGCTGAAGGCCGTCCCGGTGGAGGCGACGCTGGTCCTCGTCGGCGATATCGACCAGCTGCCGTCGGTAGGGCCGGGAAACGTCCTCAAGGATATTATCGGTTCCGGGTGCGTGCACACCGTGCGCCTCAGCGATATATTCCGGCAATCACAGGAAAGCACGATCGTTGTCAACGCGCACAGGATAAACGGGGGGCGGATGCCGGTGTTCGAAGGCGGCCGTGATTTCGTTTTCATCGAAGAGGACGATCCGGAAAGGGTGCTTGACCATATCATAAAACTGAGCACGGACATTATTCCCTCGCGCTTCGGATTCCGTCCGCTCGATGATATACAGATACTCACCCCCATGCACCGCGGGGTTGTCGGGGTCTCAAATATCAATGTGCGGCTCCAGGAGGTGCTGAACCGGTCACGGGACAGTGTTTCGCGTTCGGGCCGCGTATTCAAGACGGCGGACAAGGTGATACAGACCCGCAACAATTATGAAAAGGACGTGTATAACGGGGACATAGGAAGGATTGTCCGCATCGACAGGGAAATGCAGGAGGCCGGGGTCGATTTTGACGGCAGGGTGGTGACGTACGATTTCAACGAACTCGACGAGCTGATCCTGGCATACGCCATCTCGGTCCACAAATCACAGGGAAGCGAATACCCCGCCGTGATCATTCCGGTCCTGACGCAGCACTACCTTCTTCTCCAGAGGAATCTGGTCTACACCGCCGTCACCAGGGGAAAGAAGCTCGTCTACATGGTCGGAACGAAAAAAGCCCTCTCGATAGCGATACGCAACGACAAAATGCGCAGGCGGTACAGTTTGCTCAAAGATAGGCTAAAGCAGGCAATAGGCAATAGGTGATAGGGAAGCTTTTTTCCCGATGCCCATTGCCTGTTGCCCTTCTTCTTGCACATTTTCCCCAACAGGACTATCATTCTTATTAAGGCATAATTGTTTGTCGCAGGGCTGGCCTGGGGAGGCCATAAGGGGGGTTTGTCGTGAGGAGGTTTTTCGCGATAGCGCCGGCTGTCGTCATAGCTGCCGGATTGTACCTGATAAGCCTGTTCAATTACCTTCTGTTCCATAGCCTTGTTGAACTGTTTGCGGTCGTGATCGCTTTCGGGATATTCATGATAGCCTGGAATTCCCGAAAGTTTATTGATAACAATTATTTTCTCGTTCTCGGCATCTCCTTTTTCTTTGTCGGTGTTTTCGATATCGGCCATACGCTTGCCTACAAGGGCATGAACGTCTTCCCCTCGGCAGGGCCCAACCTGGCAACACAGCTGTGGATAGCGGGCCGGTACCTGCAGGGCGCATCACTCTTTGCCGCACCGTTCTTTATCGATCGCACATTGAAGCCCGCCACGGTCTTCCTCTTTTATACGGCCGTTTCCGCCGTTTTGATGATCTCCATCTTTGGCGGCGGGTTCCCGGCATCTTTTGCCGAAGGCACCGGGCTGACGCCTTTTAAGGTCATAAGCGAATATGCTGTTATCGTCCTGCTTGTTCTCTCGGCGATCGTCCTTATGAAGCAACATGAAAGGTTCGACCGCAAGGTCCTGCGATTCATAATCGGATCGATGGCATGCATTGTCTTGTCGGAGATGGCCTTCACTCTTTACAGGGACGTATACGGTGTATGGAATTTGGTAGGACATTATTTCAAGCTTGCATCCTACTATTTCCTTTACAGGGCAATGATAAAGACAGGGTTTAAAGAACCATACAGCCTCATTCTCCATGATTTGAAGCAGAGCGAAGAGAGATTGCTCGCAGCCAAGAACCGCGCCGAAACATATCTCAATCTTGCGGGAACGTTGTTCGTGGTCATAGACAGTTCGGAAAAGGTCCTCCTTATGAACAGGCAGGGGTGCGAGACGCTCGGGTGTGACAAAGACACGGTGATCGGGAGCAACTGGTTCGAGGCGTTCGTTCCCATGATGGACAGGAAGGAAGAACGCGCATTCTTTTCGCGGTTCCTGTCCGGCCGGAGCGGGGCCATAGAATACCGGGAGAGCGCGGTCCTGACGGCTGAGGGCAAGGAGAGGACCATCGCGTGGCACTATACGGTTTTGAGCGATGATCCGACGGGCGCCGCGGTGGTTGTCAGTTCCGGCGAGGACATTACATCACGCCTGGAATACGAACATGCCCTGGAGAAATACCAGGGCAAGCTGGAACAGCTGGTAAAACTCAGAACGGGAGAACTGGAAAGGACAAATGACCGGCTCATGTTGGTGTCAAAGAAACTGTCCGAGGCGGAGAACGTTGAAAGACGCAAGATCGCGCGTGAACTTCATGATCTCGTCGGGCAGAACCTGACCGCCCTGGGGCTTAACCTCAACATCATGAAAGCGAAGCTTGCGTCACGCGATCTGGCCGTTCTCGATAAGCGGATCGCGGACTCGATGTCCCTCATTGAGGAGACGACCGTGACCATCCGCGATGTTATGGCGAAACTCCGGCCGCCGGTCCTCGATGATTACGGCCTCTTTGCGGCTATCAAAGGGTATGCCGAAAAGTTCAGCGACCGCACGGGGATAACGGTCATTATTGCGGGTGAGGACCTCGAAACGCGTCTCGATATGCATACCGAGACGTCACTGTTCAGGATAGCCCAGGAGATCCTCAATAATGTTGCAAAGCATTCCGGGGCCACGAGTGTTCTCATTGGGATGAGCCAGGATGAGCAGGGCGTTGCCCTTGTGATAGAAGACAACGGAAAGGGCTTCGACCATGATGAGGTAAAAAGGTCAAAGAACAAAGGGCGCTGGGGACTTACCAACATAACGGAAAGGGCGTTGTCGATCGGGGGGAACTGCGCTATCGAAAGCGAACCGGGGAAAGGGACCCGTATACGCGTGGAGGTCCGCATATGAACATCAGCGTCGTGATAGCGGATGACCATGCAATTGTCCGTGACGGGCTGAAGTTGCTCCTGGAATCACAGCCGGATATTGTCGTGACGGGCGAGGCAAGTAACGGAAGGGATGCCGTAATGCAGGCAAAGAAACTGCGGCCTGACATTATCATCATGGACATAGCAATGCCCGAACTGAATGGTATCGAGGCGGCAGGCCGGATCATGCTGGAGTGCCCTTCCACCCGGGTCATCGTTCTTTCCATGCATTCGACCACAGAGCACATCTATCGTTCCCTGAAGGCCGGCGCCCGCGGCTACCTTCTCAAAGAGTCGGCCGGCGCCGAAGTGGTCGCCGCTGTCAGGGCCGTGTACAACGGGACGCGGTACCTGAGCCAGAAGATCTCCGACCGCGTTGTTGAGGAGTATCTCAACACACAGGTGTCGAAGGGGCCCGACAATCCCGTGGACCGCCTGACGCCGCGTGAACGCGAAATACTTCAGATGGTATCAGAAGGCAAGTCCAGCGCCGAGATAGCAAACATCATGTTCCTCTCGCCGAAAACCATCGAGACGTACCGGAGCCGTCTCATGCAGAAACTCGGCGTAAACGATGTACCGTCGCTCGTGAAACTGGCGATACGGTATGGATTGACACAGCTGGAATAGGCGATAGGAGACAGGCGATAGGCAAGAGGCAATGGGCAAGAGGCTATAGGGAAAGACCAAAAACCCCATCGCCTATTGCCCATTGCCTCTCTTTTTCAAATCTTCCCCCTATTTTTGTCATGGTCTCCCGACAGACAATTTCACAAAATATTTTTTATAGTTTATATATCGGACATGGGAGATAACGTGACCATAATGATCGTGGACGATCATGTCAATTTGAGGAAACTCCTCCACGAATGGCTGAGCGATGAGTTGCCCGGATGCTCGTTCGTTGAGATGCGCACCGCGAACGAGGCGTTGACATACTGCCGCCAGGAATCACCGCACGTGATCATAATGGACATCGATATGCCCGGCATCAATGGCATAGACGCAACATCCCGGGTCAAATCCATCTTGCCGGACACAAAGGTTGTTATCCTGACCGTTCACGAGAACGGCCTGTACAGGGAAGCGGCGATGAAGGCCGGCGCTACGGCCTTCATCAACAAGAGAAGATTGTACGATGACCTGGTACCGGTCCTGTCCGGTATCGTCGAACGCCGGGAGAATCTGCTATGAACAACACGGTATCCGGCACTCAATATGCCCCACGAGCATGGCGCGTCATGATTGGCCCTTATAGCCCCCCAACATACCCCGAAGAAGCCTTTCGTAAGGCCAATCTCCCCAGAACGCGCCATGCTTTCTCCATAAACCGGGCGATAGGCGAGAGGCTATAGGGAAAAATCCATTCCCATCGCCTATAGCCTGGCTTCTTTATTCTATCGGAAAATCAAAATACGTGTCGGGGAACGGCTCGCGTTTCAAAGTAAAATGCCACCACTCGAGTTCATAATTGACGAAGCCGTGCTTTTCCATGAGTGATTTCAGAAGGAGCCTGTTGATGCGCTGCCCGGTGCCGATATCCTTGTTTGCCGTGTGTGCGCGAACGTGAAAGCAGTCAAAGCCTGTTCCCATATCGAGCGAATTGTCACCGAAACGTTTCGCCGCGGGCAGGAAGCAGGGAAAAAGTTCCTGTCCCGGCCGGTAGGTTTCCCCGGCAGGGGTTGGGAGCGGTACGATCGTGAGGTCGACCGTACTTCCGCGTGAATGACCGGACCTTTCGGCAATATAACCGTCTGCGAATAACCGTGTTTTATCTACGGTAGGGTAAAATTCCTTTTTTGTCCGTACATCATTAACATTTTTTGCCCATCGCACGAAGTGGTTGACGGCCCGCTGAGGCCGGTAGCAATCGTATATCTTGAGCGACAGCGAGAACGATGCCAGGTCCGCTTGCACTTTTTTCAGGGCATCGGCCGCTTCGATCGTCAGGAGGCACTTCGGCGCGTTGTACCCGTCGATCCTTTCCCCGACGAAATTGTGCGCGGTATAATACCGCATGTCCACCTGTATTGAGGGGACATGCTTCTTAACATCGACAAAACGGGCAGGGGAATCCTGATCCTGCCCCGATACCGCGGACAAAGCCCCTGCCGTGAGCGACGATGTTATAGCGAAGAATAAAAAGAAGATGTTCCGAAGCAACGGTCTTGATCCCATGTCGGCGCCCCGTCTTTATCATATCAGGCTGCTTCCGCTGATTCAAGGACAGATGATGGATTTACGCTTTCTGCCCTCACTGTGATATAATCGTGCACTATGGACATTGAAGACAACGTGCTGTCGAACGGGCGCAGGGATGAAAAGAGCGCCCTTGCTGCACTTGAGCGTGCCGAGAAAAAGATACGGCGCCTGACCGAGCTCGACCGGCGGCACAAGCTTTTTCAGAAAGAACTGCAGAAAAGGACGTACGAGCTCAAGGAGCGCGTAAAGGAATTGAACTGTCTCTATGCGATCTCGGCCATTATCGAAACAAAGGGGGCCGCGCTTGACGAGATCCTGCAAAGGACGGTGGATATCATTCCCGATGCGTGGCAATACCCCGACATCACAACGAGCAGGATCGTCCTGGATGACCGTGTTTTCACGAGCCGCAATTTCGAAGGGACAAAATGGAGACAATCTCAGGACATCATTGTCCATGGGAAGATCGCGGGCGCGCTTGAGGTGTTTTACCGTGAAAGGAGGCCGAGAGCCGACGAGGGCCCTTTTCTTAAAGAAGAGAGAACGCTGATAAATGTCATCGCCGAGCGCATGGGCCAGATGGTCGAGGTCAAATACAGCGAAGAGGCGCTGAAAGAGAGTGAGTCGCAGAACAGGGCGCTGCTCGAGGCGATCCCCGATCTCATGTTCCAGGTCGACAGCTCGGGAATTTTACTGGGCCTTCATGCCGGGAGTTTTTCTTCGCTCAGGAACTTCGCCCGGCAGTTCGTCGGGCGCAGCGTTTTTGATATTTCAGACAAGGAAAGACTGCTGCCGCGGCGGCTTCTTGACCAGGCCATCGCGTGTGTCAGGCAGTCCTTGTCCACCGGCAGGGCCCAGGTATACGAGCAGCACCTTTCGATCGGCGGGGAGGTCAGCGACATCGAGGTCCGGATCGTTATGTCGGGCCCTAACAAGGCGCTCGGCATCGTCAGGGACACGACGCGGCGCAAAAGGCTGGAAAGGGAGATACTCGAGATAAGCGGCAGGGAGCAGCGAAGGATAGGGCAGGACCTTCATGACAGCCTCTGCCAGCACCTTGCCGGCATCGGGTTCATGAGCAAGGTCCTCGAAAGGAAAACGGCGACACAGCAGCCGATACAGTCCGGGGACGTTCTCGAGATCGTCGAGCTTATCGACCAGGCAATAACGCTGACGCGGGGGTTCGCACGGGGCTTGAACCCCGTGCGCCTCGAGGCGGACGGGCTCATGATGGCGCTTATCGAACTTGCGTCAAACGTCGAGAAGCTTTTCGGGGTGGCCTGCAGGTTCGAATGCGTCAAGCCCGTCCTGCTCGGCGACAACGCGGTGGCATCACACGTGTACCGGATCGCGCAGGAGGCATTGAACAATGCGATAAAACACGGCAAGGCAGATTCTATCACGATCGCCTTGAGGCAGGACGGCGAAAGCTGCCTCCTCACCATTCAGGACAACGGGGTGGGGATCGGCAGCACACAGAGCCAGGGCAAGGGGATGGGCTTGAGCATTATGCAGTACCGTGCTTCAATGATAGGGGCGGTCCTTGAGGTAGGGGCGCATGGCACGGGCGGAACGCTCATACGATGCGTCTTTTCGAACAGGGCGCCCGACGGGCAGACAAAAACCGTGCAGAATGGAGGATATCTGTGACAAAAAGGAAGATACTTATCGTGGATGATCATCCGATATTGCGAAAAGGCCTCGCGCTTCTGATCAACCAGGAGCCTGACCTTATCGTGTCGGCCGAGGCAGAGCACGCGCAGATGGCCCTTGAATCCATTGAAAAGGATGTTCCGGATATGGCTATCGTCGACATTTCGCTCCCCGGTATCGACGGGATAGAACTGATCAAAGAATTGAGATTGCGCCACAAGGACATACCGGTCCTCGTCGTTTCGATGCACGACGAGACATTGTACGCAGAGCGGTCGCTGCGTGCCGGTGCACGAGGTTATATCATGAAGCAGGAGGCACTCGACAAGGTCCTCGTCGCCGTCCGAAAGGTACTCGAGGGCGAGATATTTGTCAGCGAACGGATCACGACGAAGATGCTCGAAAAATTCGTATCCGTCGAAGGGGTAAGCCAGGCGACATCCCCGATGGACCTCCTGAGCAATCGCGAACTAACCGTGTTCAGGCTTATCGGGCAGGGGCACAAGACCCGCCAGATAGCGGAAAGGCTTCACCTGAGCATAAAGACAGTCGAGTCGTACCGGGCCCACATCAAGGATAAGCTCAAACTCAGCGACGGGACGGACCTGCTCAAGTACGCCATACAGTGGGTGCAGAGCGGGCATTGAAGAAGACAGGCAATGGGCAATGGGCTATAGGCAATGGGGAAAGATCCTATCGCCCATAGCCTCGTTTCATCATCTATCCCCTGGAACCTCTGGTTTATCAGTCCATTTTCGCTATAGGGGAATACACTATACAATATATAGGGTTAAACACTATACCAAAAACATGGACTACCCTATTGCAAAAGATGTTTTTATCGGGTTTTATATCCTAGTTTTGTCTCATGTGATAAAAAGGGTGTTGGAGATTTAAAATACATGTAGGGAGGGTTTTATGTCAGTCATTAGTGAAGTAATTGAAAAGATTAAGAAACAGGACCCGTATGAATTCGAGTTCCAGCAGGCGGCCGAAGAAGTCCTGGAGAGCCTTGAAACTACAACAAAGAAACATCCCGAATTTGTAAAGGCGAAGATCTATGAGCGCGTCGTCCAGCCGGACCGGTTAATGATATTCAGGGTGCCCTGGGTAGACGATAGGGGCGAGGTGCAGGTCAACAGGGGCTTCCGCGTTCAGTTCAACAACGCGATCGGTCCGTATAAAGGCGGACTGCGTTTTCATCCGTCAGTGAATCTCAGCATCCTGAAATTCCTTGGTTTCGAACAGATATTCAAGAATTCCCTTACGACCCTCCCGATGGGCGGGGCCAAAGGGGGCAGTGATTTTGACCCTAAGGGAAAATCGGATAACGAGGTAATGCGTTTCTGCCAGTCCTTCATGAGAGAGCTATTCAGGCACATAGGGCCTGACTGCGATGTTCCTGCGGGCGACATCGGCGTCGGAGGACGGGAGATCGGCTATATGTATGGCTACTATAAAAAGATAGTCAACGAACACACCGGAGTTCTGACGGGTAAAGGAATGGCATATGGCGGCAGCCTCATCAGGCCGGAGGCGACCGGTTACGGCTGCGTCTATTTCGCAGCGGAGATGCTTGCCACGAGAGGCCTCGATTTCAAGGGGAAGACGGTTGCGATCAGCGGCTCCGGCAACGTGGCGCAGTTTGCAATAGAAAAGGTCAATCAGCTTGGCGGGAGGGTTGTTACGCTCTGCGACTCCAGCTCGACCATTGTTGATGAGGAGGGCATCGGCGACGAAAAATGCACATACATCATGGACCTCAAGAACGTTCAGCGCGGAAGGATCAGTGAATACGCCGACAAGTACAGCGGATCCGTCTGCTACATCGGCGAGAGCGTCTGGGATGTTATAAAGAGCCAGGGCCTCAAGGTCGATATTGCATTGCCGTGTGCAACGCAGAACGAGATAGACGGCTCCCATGCCGAGGCACTCGTAAAAGGCGGATGCATCTGCGTGGCGGAGGGTGCGAACATGCCTTCAACCCCGGAAGCCGTCCGCGTTTTCCAGGACAACAACGTGTTGTACGGGCCGGGAAAAGCAGCGAATGCGGGCGGTGTGGCGACGAGCGGTCTCGAGATGTCCCAGAACAGCCTGCGGCTTCTGTGGACGCGTGAAGAGGTCGATGCACGGCTTCTCGGTATCATGAAGAACATCCATAAATCATGCCTGGATGCAAGCGAAGCTTACGGCAAGAAGGGCGATTACGTCGCGGGCGCGAACATCGCCGGCTTCCTGAAGGTAGCGGACGCGATGCTGGCATACGGAATAGTTTAACAGGCGATTCCATATCGAAGCGCTATCTTCGTTGCCTGCGGCGTCGCAAATCCTC
>ERZ1645192.572-NODE-572-length-30768-cov-7.220200_pt1 | contig 30768 bp, 29 predicted proteins | sample MGYA00575354_ERZ1645192 | MGnify/ENA primary metagenome ERZ1645192 (study PRJEB40844, sample SAMN11349763) | freshwater sediment metagenome | isolation source: river sediment | host: Sediment | place: India: Faizupur Khadar , New Delhi | collected 2017-02-21 ... | reverse complement strand
TCTCCACGCACACATGAAAAAGATCACATTTCGTGATGTTACGACCCGCGAATTTTCCCGGTTCGTTATCTTCGCTTTATGCATCATCTTCATTGTTTTTTTTGTCTCTTATTACATTGCAGACCCGCTGCCACCCGATACAATAACGATGACAACAGGCACTGGAGGCCTTTCCTATAAGAACTTCGGTTTACGGTACAAAGAGATCCTTGCCCGGTCAAAGGTCAAGGTCAAACTCCTCGAATCCTCGGGATCGGTCGAAAATTACAACCGGTTAAAAGATAAAAGGGACGTCGTTGACGTCGGTTTCGTCCAGACAGGGACAGGTTCGCCAAAAGAGGCGCCCCATTTGCTCTCGCTGGGAAGCGTCTCATATAGCCCGATGTGGGTATTTTATACCGGGAAACAAAAACTCGACGATTTTTCCCAACTGAAGGGCAGGAGAATAGCCATCGGGCCTGTTGGCAGCGGTCTGCGCAAGTTGTCGCTTGAGCTTCTTAAGGTATCGGGAGCCGCGGACCGTCCGACGGTCCTCTTTGACCTCGGCACCGAATCGGCGTACAGGGCATTAAAGGACGGCAGGATAGACGTGATGATCATAATCGGGGCGACGGACAGCAGGTTTATCCTCGGAATATTGAACGATCCCGGCGTCAAACTCATGAACCTTTCCCAGGTGGAGGCCTACACCCGGCTTGTGCCGGGCCTTTACCACGTCACCCTGCCCAGGGGAATAATTAATGTCGGAAAAAGAATGCCCGAGACGGATGTTCATCTCATAGCACCCACGACAAATCTGATCGTGCGCAATACCATGCATCCGGCCCTGATGTATCTCCTCCTCGATGCCGCAGCAGACATTCACGGGTCCGCCGGATGGGTAGCTAAAGCGGGTGAATTTCCCGCACCGATGCCACAGGATTTTCCCCTGAGCGACCAGGCGGAAAGATTTTACAAAACAGGTCGGCCCCTGCTCCTCGAGTACCTTCCTTTCTGGGCGGCGGTCCTTCTTGACCGCATGGTCAAGGTTCTGCTCCCGGTCCTTGCCGTGATCTTTCCCCTCATGAGGATCCTGCCCTGGTTCTATTCCTGGAAGAACAGGTCCAGAATGCGGCGGCTCTACGGCGAGCTGAAGTTCCTCGAGATGGAGATCGCCAGGGCGGACACGCTAAAAGACCGTGCACGCCATGCCGAAACGCTCGATCGCATCGAGAGCGCGGCGAGGAGGATAACGGTACCCGCCAATTTCTACGGTGAGCTTTACACTCTGCGGGAGCACATAACGCTCGTCCGCCGGGAATTGGAAAAAAAGACAAACGATGCACAAGAATAGACCGTAGTGCTGGCTCCTCATTAAAAATTCCGAAGGAAAAGTGCTCCTACAACTCAGGGACGACAAGCCGGATGACCCTGTATGAAGCGGCTCATGGCGAACGGAAAAGATTTATCACTTGCAAATATCAAGAGATAGCGTGTCGCATTGGTCCGTTAGCCGTTAGCCTTTAGCCGTTAGCCTTACATCAACATTGCTCTTGTAAAAGTTCCAAAATGACAGGAGAATATCTTAATAAAAACCCGGAGCCCCAATGATCAACCTGAGAAAGATGCTCAACCCGAAGAATATCGCCTTTATCAGCTCCGACGCGGAGGAGGGAAGCGCCGAAAGGACCGTGCTGGCAAACCTGAGCGGGCCCGGAACGCGCCTGGTATTTCAGGTCAACCCGAACAGGGAGCCGGCACCTGCCATGAATTGTTTCCGGTCGATCTCGGACATTCAGGAAGAGGTCGACCTTGCCGTCGTCATGGTCCCTTGCGGAATGCTCCTCGAAACATGCGAGCAGTGCGCAAACAACGGGGCAAAGGGGCTCGTCATTATGCCGGCGGGGGGTAGGGCCCCGGCGGATGTGTACGATACGATAAGGCCGGGATTGATGAGGATGCGGAATACGTGCGGCATGAGGATCATCGGCCCCGGCAGTTCAGGGATCATCCTCCCCAACGACAGGCTCAACGCCAGCCTGCTCATGGACCCGAAGCCGGGCGGGACGGCCTTTATATCTCAAGGCAGTTCACTCGGCAATGCGATGTTCTACTGGGGCAGTACCAATAATATCGGCTTCAGCCTGTTCGTTTCACTCGGTTCCATGATAGACGTCGATTTTGCGGACATCATCGACGTTCTGCAGGAAGATTATTTCACGAAGAACATCATGCTCTACATGGAACACATACCCGACACAAGAAAATTCTTGAGCGCTTCCCGCTTCTTTGCCCGCAACAAACCTATCGTTGTCTTCAAACCGGGCCGTTATCCCGAAAGCAGGCCGGCCCTCGTTTCGCACACGGGGCGCGAGACGGGGAACGACGCCGTTTACGGCGCGGCATTTCAGAGGGCAGGCATAGTCAGGTCAAGGGAAACGGAAGATTTCTACGACACGGCGCGGATACTTGTCTCCCGGACCCTGCCACGGGGGCCGAAACTCGCCATAGTGACCAATTCGGGAGGCCTCGGCATCATTGCTTGCGACATAATCGCTGAGCAGCGCGGGCAGTTGGCAGCGCTGAGCGGGCAAACCCGGGAAGCCCTGGGGACCATGGTCCCGCGGCCCGCGGCCCCGGGCAATCCCGTCGATCTTTTCGGCGATGCGGATATCGGGAAATACTGCGCCGCCATGGATGCCGTCATGAAAGACGCCGGGGTCGACGGCATACTGGCCATGTACGCCCCTGCCCTCGGCTGCGACCCGGGAGAGCTGGGAAAAGAGCTGGCCGGCCGCGCGCAAAGGACAGCAAAAACGGTGATCGCCGTCCTGACGGGCGGAGATTATTCGCGTGCGGGCGCGCAGGCGCTCACAAATGCCGGGGTCCCGGTTTACGACACCCCTGAAGACGCGGTCCGCGCCTACATGTACATGGTCAATTACCGGCGGAACATCGAGCTCCTTCATGAAACACCGGAAGAGCTCCCGGAAGATGAAATGAGGCTCTCCAATCACCTGAAGGTGCTCCTGAGGAATGCCGCGCGGGAAGGCAGGGAGTTCATCGAAGGCAAAGACGCCCACACCTTCCTGAAAAACTATGGCATACCCGTCCTGAAAACCGGCCCCCAGGCCGAGGAGCAGGCGGCGCTTCCCTTGCAGGAATGGGCGTTGAGATCGATGCGGGACAACGATTTCGGCACGTTCATTCTTCTTATTGCCATGAGTTCCGGGAACACGCCTTCAAGGGGTTTTGCCGTGGGCCTGCCGCCGCTCAACCAGGTCCTCGCGAAGCACCTCATGGAAGAAGCGCAGTTCACCTCATCGAGTAAAGATCTCGCATCCAACATGGAGGGGCTGATCGTGCACTTTTCCAACCTCGTCGTGGACTTTCCCGAAATTGAAGAGGTCGAGATAGAGACGGCGATCATGCCGGACAATTCGGTGTGCGTGCGGAACGCGGCGATCACCGTTGACGTGGCGTATAAAAAAGGGGTCATCCACTATCCACACCTCGCGATAATGCCCTACCCGTCCCGATACGTCATGCCGTGGAAGCTCCGCGACGGCAGGCCCGTCACGGTCCGTCCCATACGCGCTGAAGACGAGCCGCTGCTCAAGGAGATGATGCACGAATTGTCCGAGGAGACGCTGCGGGTGCGATTTTTCGTCGTCCCCAACGAGTTCACCCACATGATGCTCATGAAATTCTGCAATGTAGACTACGACCGGGAGATCGGCATGGTCGTCGAGCTCGCCGAAGAAGGCAAAAGAACGATCATCGGCGGAGGCCGGCTCATCGTCGAGCCGGACACGGAAAGCGGCCAGTTCGCCCTCCTCATATCCGACAGCTTTCAAAAACAGGGCATCGGGGAAAAGATACTCGACATCCTGATCGGGATCGCACAGGACAAATCTCTCCGTGAGATATATGGGGTCGTCCTGACGGAGAACGCGAAAATGCTCGGCCTCGCCGCCAAGATGGGCTTCAAACCCCAGAGGCTCCCCGACGGCATTACACGGGTCAGCCTCGCGCTTGATTGATGCCCGAAAGAAACCGAAGCCGGACAAAGCTCTTTAAAATAATTTTGTCCCTGCTATTTTCTTCTGCTCGGTCTCGAGCCCTGCCATTTCAGCCGACACGGCTGCAAGAGCACTCTCGCGCTTTTGCATCGCCGCCTTGTTGCGGGCCTCCCTTTCCGGGGAATCCTTGACCTTGTAATAATAATCGTCAAGGAACCTTTGGTATTCCTCGTACGCCAGTCCCCGCTTCACGTCTTTCTGCACATATTTCTTCATCAGGCCCAGGACCTGCCTGTGGACAGCTTCGAACCGGCACATGCCGGAATGGATCTCCTGAAGCCTTTGCGGCGATGGGGCCCTGCCGGTCTTTATTTTTTGCAGCGCATCCGCCAGCATACTTTTGTGGCCCTGGTAGAATTTTTCATCCATATATTGCCAGAACGTCCACATCCACCCCGCCCAGGAGTTGCTGTGGTCAAGAAAGCGCCTGATGCCCGCGTTCTGCATGGCCTGTCTCAAGGTCGCCTGGCCGGTGTAATATCCGTACGCCCTGTTGACCTCCGCCTGCATTTTATTGATGGACTGGACATACCCATTCAAGACCTGCTCGATCTCCTTGCGGCTACCCGCCTTCTTCATTGGCGCACAGGCCCCTGTTGGGACCAGCTGGCCCCCGCATTCGTCTTTTTCGCATGTGCTGAGCGCATCTTCCAGTTGTTTCTTTTTCAGGGCGAGCATCGAATTCCCCATCTTGAGGTTTTCGGCCTGCTTCCTGGCGTCCGCATTATCCCCGGACCTTGTTCCCAGTTCTTTGACAGACAGTTCCTTGTCGCGCAGTTCGTCGCTGACCCTCTTCAACTCGTCGGCTTTCGGCTGGCATGGGGCGCACGCGGTCTTCTGCGGGCATTTCTCGTCCTGGCATTTCATGAGCGCAGCACGTTTCTCCCGGATAGTGCCGCTCAGGGCAACGAGCCGCATTTTTATTCCGCCCAGAGAACCATTCTCCGCTTCGACCCTTTCGATCTGGGCTTTCAATGTATTTGCCCTGATGAGCGGGGGCCAGGAATCGCGCATAAAGGATGAGAGGTCCTGTTGAAGTTCAGAATCAACCCCGGCAGAACAGCCCATATCAAGCAAATAATAGGGTGTACTCCCTATAAGAATCGGCATGGCGATTGGCGCAGAAACCCTGAGAATGGCCAGAGAATGATAATTTGCATAAAACATATTTTTAACATCGTCCGCGAATCTCTGATCATTCTTACGGATCTTCTCGTATATCCGGTCAATATCTTTTCTCGCCGCGGCAAGCTTTCCTTCTTCGACCACCAGTTGCTCCTTTAACGCGTATGCCTGTTTTTCCTTCGTCACTGCGATACGGTCAGACTCGTTGTCAAAATAGCGCTGTTCATCGGTCCTCCTGCCAACTTCATCGGCAAGGGACTGGCAGGAAGGGCAATTATTCGGTATTTTGTTCCGCGGCTTGTCGCCATCTCCCGAGCATTCACTTTTTGTTAATCCGACATTGATCGCCAGTGACCGTGTCAAGGCATGCAGCCGGTTATTGATGACCGTAAGGGCTTCCCCCGGACCTTGATTATCGTACGTCCCCGGGTAAAATTTAAACGAGGATATCGAACATTGTGCATTGGCCATGCAATCGATCATGAACCCCCTCGCCGTACGCAGGTTAGCCAGAGCGTCTTTTCCCGCATAAAACCGTTCGAAGATGCGCTGTGTGTCCTGATAAGAGCTTGTCAGGGCCCTGTCTTCGGCTAAGGCTTGCCTGCTGAGTTGATCTATGAAGGCCTTTGTCTCTGCCAGCGCCTTACCGGAACAAGCCTTGAGGACACGCCCTACAATCTTCCCAAGATTTTTGAAATGGGCATCGAGATCAACCGGTTTGCGAGAGTCCATATTGAGTAAATCATCTCGCAATTGTTTTATTTCCCTGTATCCATCGGCGGTTTCATTTCTGACTGCTATCACTTCCTTCGTAAATTTCCTTACCTCGGAATCCGAAGACGTCTCGTTAAGAAGGTCCACGATCTTATTCGTGACACTATCCAGGTTATTCATAATATTTGCCGTATTTTCACACCATCCAGCAAGGCCTTTGATGTCCCCCGCCGGGTATTTTGCATTTTTGATCCCGTCCAGCAAGCCAGCCATGTCAAACATGATGGAACCAAAATCGTGCAAAGCGCTTTGAAGCGCCAATACGCGAAATTCTTCTTTTAACCGTATGTCCGTCAGGCTTCTATCGCCAGCCTTGCATGAATGGTCGTGACGCTGCATCGAGCCGACCTCGAGAAGCCATTTCAACATATCGTCGAGGGCCATCTCGGTGTTGACCATGTTCTGCACGAGCTCATTTGCCGACGCGCAATTCATCCGGGGGCATTTCATGTCCCGGCATTTTTGGACCGTCGACATTATTTTATCTATTCCTGACCGTACCTGTTTCAGGTCGGTGCTGCCGGGCGGACCGAAAGGTCCTTCGGCTGATACGACAAAGGGGAACATGAACAGGAAGCAAACGAATAACGACCGCAGAAACCATACCCTGCAATGGATACCCAGCATGATCCACCCCTCGTATTGATCTGGAAATAAGAGCAATGGTAGCACCTTTGTTTTCGGTTGTCTAAATATTCTGTTGATCGTTAGATTGGCGGGCAATAATTCCCATTGACCTTTTCTAAGCCCATGGTGTAGAAGAAGTCACATTCAATTTGATTCCCGAATGCGGGGCTTTATGAACGATCACGAAATGGAAAAGAAACTCCTGAGTATCATCTCCGATATCGCGGAGGGCCGTTATTCTAACGACATCATGGAGCTGACAAGGGACGATGTGCCGCATACGACGCGGACCATTGCCGAAGCCGTCGCCCTCATGATGGTCAAGGTGGAGGCCCGGGAGTTCAGGCTGCAGCAGCTTGTCGACGAGCTTAAGGCGCTCAACGAAAAGGTCAGGAAGAACACGATAGACGTCGTGACCGCCATGGCCGAGGCACTGGAAGCCCGTGACGCGTATACCAAAGGGCACGCGGTGCGCGTTGCGGAACTTTCCTGGGAGATCGCCCGGGAGCTCGGTTTAAAGCGCAAAGAGGCGAAATATGTGGGCCTCGCCGGGGCCCTGCATGACATCGGCAAGATCGGCTTCCCCGATGCGCTTTTCGGCGAGCATGAGGCACGGCTCCCGTCCGAGCTTGTCAAACAGATAAACCGCCATCCCTCTATCGGCGTGAAGATCCTGAAGCCCCTCGATTTCCTTGGCCCCATCATCGACTACGTTGCGGCACACCATGAACGGCTCGACGGAAAAGGTTATCCCCGGGGGCTTAAAGAGGACAAGATCCCCCTCGGCGCGCAGATCGTTTCCGTGGCTGACATATACGATGCGATCACGTCCGAACGCCCCTATCAAAAAACAAAGACACCCGAAGAGGCCCTCGAGATCCTTCACGCCATAGCGGGGGCCCGCGTCAGGCTCGACGTTGTCGAGGCCCTGGAGCGCGTACTGGAAAAAACAAGCAAGGCATGAGGCACTCAACGGCGGGAAGGACCAATGAAACACTTTTCCGGGGACGTTGACAAGAAGCGGGGCAGGCAATAGACTTGTGATATACCACAGGCCGATAGGCCTTGTGGGCGCCGGGCGGGTTTCAGCCGGCCGGCGGTAAGGGAGAACGACATGTCGGCGCTTTCGCTTGTGTTCGGGCTCTTCTTTATCGTACTGCCAACGCTTGCTATTATCGGTCTGTACATATTTGCCCGCCTCGACCAAAAACGCCTTATCCGGCAGGCACCCGGTCCGGGGAACGACTGGCGGGCCGTCACCGCCCGGATCACGGCTGCAAGCGTCGAGGAAGCCGTCAGCAGCCGTGCTGGCCGCGACGCCTTCTACTATCCCAGCATCCAGTTCGAATACACGGACGGGGGACGCGTCTATAAAGGTACACAGGCTGTCGGCAGGCCGTACAATGCGATCTCAAAAGCGTGGGAAACATTGTCGCGTTACCATGTGGGAAAGGAGATCACGGTATATTACAATCCCGAGCGCCCCGGAGAGGCCCGGTTGTGGATAAAGTAAGACCGGGCAGATGGTACACTTTTCTTCGGGGGAACAGGGTGCCGCGCAATCAATGCTATTTCGGCATGATCCTTTTTATCTTCTTGATCTCTGCTATTCTCTGGTCCCTGTCGGCAATGTACGGAATGATCATTTCCACGCTGCCCGTTTTCGGGTTCACGGCCACCGTCTTCGGGATGAATTTGCCCGCCGCCGGAGAGTTCATCGCCTTAATGACGTTGGAAGGGATGCCGGCCGAATCGTTCCGTGAAACGTACACGATAAGAGCGCAACCCTTGAGCTTCTCCACAACATCCAGGGTCGCCTTTCTGGCAAGGCCGCAGGAACTGTTCTCGTCCGAATAGAGAAAAACGATCGGCACGTTCATCGACCGGGCCTTAGCCTGAACATCCTTCAGTGCCGCTGTCCTGTAGACATCGGGAGGCAGGGTAAATCCCGCAAAACAGACCGGCGACCAGAAGATCAAAGCACATATGCCCATAAAGAAAAAGCGGAAAGCACGGTTCATGTTATCCTCCGGAGCATAGCATCATCCGGAGTCATTGTACCATTCCGGACGATTGTTGCAAACCTGAGATGCACCGGCCATAAAATATCCGGCCATTAGTGTTTACATGGACAAATTACCTGCGGTAAAGTGTAGCTAAAAGAACACAGAAGGGGGAGCCGTGAAAATACTACCCGTGCTGGTCATATCCATCATTCTCGCGGGATGCGCCTGGTGGCCAAAGCAGGCCGCGAAAGACGGCGATCTTCTCACGAAGCATGTGTCGGCAAACATCGCTGTGCCTCAGGCATACGCCAATCTCCAGCAAGGCTTCCGGTACTGCGGCGAAAAATACGGGTTCCCGCAATGCAAGCCCGCTGAAAAGAACGGGGCCGCCCTCTGCGATATCTATCCGGATAAGGCCGCTTCGGAAAAACCCGACCGGCTGCTCGGCAGGATACAGCTTTCCCCGGAACCATCAGGGACGAAGGCGGTCCTTCGCATCAAAAAAAATGCCCCAAACAATGAGGACACGTTGATCGCATGGGAGATATTCATGTCAGGCAGGGTACGGGAGGCCTGCCCGTAACCGATGAGGCGGAGGGGAAAGGACTTATGAAAACAAAAACAGCAATGATCTTTTTCGTTTGTATGGCGGCCGCAGTCACGCTGATGGTCCCCGCTGCCGGCCACGGGCAGCGCGGCAGGGATGCGTCGGATGCTGATTATTACACGCTCGTGAAGAAGCTGAAGAACAATGATATGTCAGTAAATTTTCTGACCCTGAGAATGTCGTATACCCGGACACCGGATTACAAGCCGTACGGCGACAGCGAGGCCAAGAAGGCCGCCTTCGCCGCACTTAACAGAAAGGACTTCGCCGGCGCGCTGAGGTCGGCTCAAACAGTTCTGGAGACGAACTACGTGGACCTTGATATTCACCTCCTGTGCAGGATCGCATACCGCGAGACAGGGAATACGGCAAAAGAGGCGTTTCACGTCTCTGTCTTAAGAGGGCTCGTCAGTTCGATCTATAATTCGGGAGACGGGAGCAGCCCTGAAAAGGCGATGGTCGTCATCTCCGTGCCGGAAGAATATTTTGTGATGAATGCAAACGGGCTGTCATTGCTCAAGCAAAAAAGCATGACCGTCAACGGGCACGACTACGATGCGATGGATGTCGAGAACAAAAAGACCGGCGAAAAGAAGACCATGTATTTCAACGTCGACATCCCTCGCCAGTGGCTGACAAAGGCCCTGAAAAAAGGCGACTGACGACAACGGTCCCGGCACACAGGCAGCTATATCTCGCCCGAGAAGGGGGTACACGGTATCATGGGAATCGGTATACCTGAGATAGTGGTGATTATCATGCTCATCAATATCCTCACTTTGCCTTTCTGGATCTTCGCGATCATCGACGTCCTGCGCGGCAATTTTGAGGGCAACGACAAGGTGGTATGGCTATTAGTCGTCATACTGCTCTACACCCTCGGCGTGGTCCTCTATTTCTTCATCGGCAGGAACAGGAAAATCAAGGTACCGCAAGATCTCGTGTGAACCGGACCGCCTGAGGTACGGGTTAGATCGTCAAAGCTTCAAACGGGCCTCTCCCCGCAACCAAAGCCTGGCCCGAAGGAGCATGAACCAGAACGCGAAGATTGCCCATCGTACAATGACATAAGCAAAGACAGGGAACAGCACGTGCACCCCGGGATAGCACACGTGGGCAACAAGCAGGATAACCGCAAGGTTCCCCAGCCCCGAGGTAACGCCAAGGCTTATACGGTCCCTCCGGTTCGATCCCCCGGCGCAGTAACCGGCGCATAACGACAGGGATGAAGCGATAAAGATGGCGGCATACGAGACAAAAGTGAATTTCACCATCGCCTGGATGGACGGAACGAGAAATATCAGGACAAGCGTTATAACTGCGATCCTGAAAAACCATTCGAGCACGCGCTGGAGGACCCCTGTCACGGAAGGCAGGAACCGATGAAGAAGGAGCCCTGCAAGCAAAGGTCCGATTGTAACGGGTGCCACTTCCCGAAAGAGGGCGGCGGGCGACACGGCAAGGTGGAGGGGGAACCACCGGCTGAAAACCCCCAGCCACAGCGGAGCGACGAGCGGCATCACGAGAACGAGGAAAGACATGACGGTAGCGGCCACGGAGATACTGCCCTTTTTCCCTCTGGCCTCCACAAGGTCGAACGGGTCCCCAGGCGCCACCGCGGCTATCAGCATGACGCCTCCCACAAGGAGCGGGACATCGAGCAGTTTTACAACCCCGGCAGTTATGAGGGGGACGGCAACGAAGGCCACGAGAAATGTCTTGAGCAAAGTCATCGGCCTTCTCAACTCATTCCCAATATCACGAAAGGTAAGGCGGGAACTGATCACAAACACGATGGCGGGAAAGGTGATATGCAGCAGCGTACCGATAACGCGTATGACCGCATGGTTTTGCAAAAGATCATGCACGGTAACCTTATATCAATTTCACGCCGGCCAGTAAAGCGGGTCTGACGCAATTTCTATACGTTATCGCCTGAGATGTGTTGTTATTGGACCTGGAGGGAGCAATGAAAAAGGTCCTTGTCGCGCATTACGGCCTTACCGGCAGGACAAAGCCATGGCGGAACACATTGCTGAAGGCATTCGTACCGGCGGTCATGACGCTAAGGCGAGGAAGATCTCCTCGCTCTTTACTCTTTACTCTTCGCTCTTTACGTTTTACGATTTACAGCAGATATCGAAAGGAGGCGCCATGGGCCATATCATAGGAATTCTCTGGTATAGAAATGAGCTTGCGTACCGCAGGGCGCTCGAGGTCTTCACCGATTCACACAACATGCCCGCCACGTTCGAAAACTGGAAAACCATCGTGAAAAGAGAGCTCGAAGAGATCAAGAATGCCGGCAATATCGCGCTCCGGGTAGACTTCGATCCGGAAACATTCGTCGCTTTTCTCCGGTCGCGCGGTTTTCAACCTAATTCCCAGGCGCGAGAAGCCTTTGCCGAGCACGTCGTGCTTGAATACCAGAAGACCGGAAAAGGTGCCATTATCGAATAGCGAACGGCCGGCATCTTTCGACAATGGTGGCAGATCGCTGCGGTGAGATGACGTCAAAAAGACCCTATCTACGGAATATGATCTATGCTACCATCTTGAAAAAACCAGGTAAAATAGCGCAGGAGGCAGTCATGAGCGTTCGTGACATGAGAGGTGATCCGAGAGTGTGGGAGGGACTGTCGTGGGACGACCTGAGCGGAGATGAAAAAGAGCTCTGGGCCGTTCTCGGCTGGCGGCAGGACCTGTGGGATGCGAATAAGGCGCCGGCAACCACCGACAAGGCCTGGAAGGACCTGACCTATCAGGAGCAGGGCGCGGCGATGGGCCTTGGGTTCACAGAGGGCATCTGGGACGGTTTTGAGGACGAATAAGAGCAGTCTCCCGGTGAATTTCAAGTAAGCAACGCGCCGCATCCAGGTCTACGGGAGGAGGAAATGTGAAGGGATATCTTCGTGCGCTCCTGACAATTTCTGTATTGGGTGCGATGGTGTTCAGCGCCGGCCACGCCGGCGCTCAGCATATCATGGGCCGCCGGCTTGACGTAAGGGACCGTCCCGTCAGCACGCCCGTTATCAGCCAGGTCGCCATGCATACGTATCCGGAGGCCTTCGACGGCAGCAACGTCCGCCACGCATGGGGCGCCCTGGGCGGCAACGATGGCGGTGACGTGCTGGGCGACACTACCCTCGAATGCGTGAGCGGCAACTGCATCGATATCAGCACCATCAATTACATCATGTCGGAGGCGCCGTGCATATGGCCGGTCAAGCCCTATTATGCGGTGGTGGGCATCTGCTGGAACGCCACCAACCGGGGGCTCTATTTCACCGGCAAGACCGTGCACAACGTCAAGTACTACAACATCATCGAATGGTGGTTCGGGACGTATGGACTCGACGATAAATCCCTGTGCCTGACCAACACATGCCGGCAGGGGCGGGAACTCTACGGCTGGAGCAAGTGCCTCGCCGCGGTGAACAAGAACTACCCCTGGCAGGGGAAAAGTGAACTGCTGATGGCGGCGCCGAATCCCCGGGTGAAACTCTACAACAAGTATTACGGCCCGACCGCGGGCAGCTTCCGGGACGAGAGCACATGGGTCCGGTACCTCGAGGAGCTCGTGGACCTGCAGATCAATGAAAAACTGCCGGCCTTAACTGCCGACAAGCGAAACCGGATACGTGCGATTCACAGGAACATGCTGCAGCAGAAAAGCCGGTTGGGCCTGACCAGCGAGGACCACGTGCAATACCGGCAGGGCCTCGAAGCCTCATTCAATAGCGCTCTCGAAGAATGCAGGAAGATATTCAGCGATGAGGAATACAGAAAATTCTTCGGGGCCGAAAAGCGCGAGAAGTTCGCACTACCCCTGGAAGCGGCCTTTCGCTGAGAGCATGTGATCTGCCGTAATGAAAACCGATTGCGTTACCCTGAAGCGCTCCCGACCGCCGCCTCGTAGCACTCATCAAGATGAGCGGCCACGAGGTCGACCAGGGCGGGATCGACCTCATTCTCTTTTTCCATGGAACGCAGGAGTGTCAGGATCTCGCGGGCCGGGACAGGCCCCCGGTACGGGCGGTTCTGCGCCAGGGCCTGGAAAACGTCTGCGACCTTGATGATACGGGATTCCAGCGCTATTTCCGCATCCGGCAGGTGAAAGGGATATCCATCCCCCCGAAGCGTTTCGTGGTGCTCCGACGCCCATCGCGCCAACTCCTCGAAGCCGCCTATCCTCCGAAGGATCTGGTGCGTCGCAAAACTGTGCCTTTTCATGAGGGCCCGGTCCGCCACCGTCAGTTTCGCCGGGCTTTCGAGCACCTCGTCCGGGATCTGGAGCTTGCCGATGTCATGGAAAAGCGCTGCGACCTCGACGAGGTCGAGGCGTTCCCCCGTGACGCCGGCCATGCCCGCAAGGACCCGGGAAAGCCGTGCGACCCCGAGGGAGTGTTCGGTGGTGAAGTGCGATTTCGCATCAACGATATCCGCTATGATGAGGGCGAACCTCTTCAGTTCCTCCAGGCTGATCGTGAGCTTCCGGGAGATGCACCCCATGTCCGCCACAAACTGGGGGATAAAATCGGCATCGAGCAGGAGCCAGAACGCCTCCGAGCGGGAGGCATCGAGAAAGGCATCGACCAGGTCGGGCGCAAAGAACGCACCCCGGTGCCGGTCAATGAGGTCCCGTATCTCCCCCGCATGGAGGAGGAGAGAATCGTCGGCATAGTGGGCCGCCGCGTTCACATCGACGCGGTCGACGAGATAAATGAGGTTGGCGAAGCGGGCTGTCAGGGGCGTGAGTTCCGGGGCCGTGAGGTCTTCCCAGTGCGTGTGGTGGTACCGGACGATGGGTGCAATGTGGGCAAGGGGCGCGAAGTCTTTGAGCAGCCCGTACCCCTTGTCGCAATGCTCACGGGAGCCTTCCCAGTCGAGCTCATTGACCAGGTTCTGGTGCACCCGGGTCGACGAGACCCCGCAATCGTGCAATATTCCCGCGTCAAAGAGCAGGCTCTGCGTCTCTTCGTCCCAGCCGAGGCGCCTCGCGCATTCAACGGCCATGATCGCGACACGGCGCCCATGAAGGACGTCGTCCACCCCGACAAGGTCGACCGCACTTCCAATCGTCAGAACCACCTGTCGAATATCGATATTCATCATTATGCCGGCCCGGCTATAGCAGTCTGCCTCTGTCCGCGTACATTGTAGCATGCTCCACAAGAGCAGGCAACATGCGCACAGGGGATAAAACCCCCATCGCTTTCTGAACCTGAGCCGCCGTATAATATCTTCCGAAAAGGCATAAAACTTTATATCCCGCCGTGACGGTAGGCCTGCAGGATCGGTTTGCTTAAGGCAAAGCCGATCAGCGCGCCGATGCCGGAACCGGCGACCCCCTGCGCGGTCTGGATAAAAACATACCACGGGGCGTAGTGCATGTGCCAGATAAAGGGCGCTGAAACAAGGTAGAAATACAGGTACATGACGAGGCCCCGCAGGCACCCCGCGCATACCGCGTTCAGCCTTGTCTGCAGGTAACTCCGTGTGATGAGAAAGTACGACTCCAGGACAAACCCCGCAAGAAACGGGTAGGGCCACCAGAGGGGATTGATCCCCCGGGACAAAAGCTGGGAGAGGAGGCTGTGGCCCACAATGATGAGTGTAGCAGCCCCCGCTTTCGGGACGACCCTTATCCCGATAAAGAGGACCGCCGTAAAAGGGACGGAGTAGATAAAAGCGTGAATGAAAGGTAGCCGGCCCAACCCGAATTTGAAGGGAAGGCCGGCCGCATAGAGGAGGCTGGACATCAGGGCGATCACGATAAGGTCGTGAGTGTTGAGAGCGCTGATCATCTTTCGTTTCAAGGCCGCAAAGAAGAGGGCGGTCCCGAAAGCAAGGACGAACAGCACGGAAATGACAAAGACGTTCATCGATAGAACCTGCATGTTATCGATACCCCGACAACGGTAATCACCGTGAATAATGCCGACCAGTCGAGCCATGCGAACTTCAAGTTCTTGATCTCTGTCCTCGTGCCTGTAAAACCCCGGACCTCGGCCGCAAGGGCGATCCTTCTGCCGTGGCGAAGACTGTCGGTGATCAGGGGAACTATCAGGGAGCGGAAGGCCGCGAAGTTCCCTTTTACGCCTTTAATTTTCAATCCCCGGAGCTTCTGCGCCGTCATGATCCTTCTCGATTCTTCCATGATGGCCGGGAGAAAACGGATGCCCATTGTGAGCATGAAGGCGATCTTTTCAGGAACTCCCAGTCTTTTTAATCCCAGGACCAGGTCGGAAGGGTATGTGCTCATGACGATGATCATGCTCATGACCGCTGCCGAAAAGAGCCTCATCGACTGGACCATTCCGTAGACCAGCCCCTCTTTGTAAAGGGCTATCCCCCCCGTAAGCCTGCCCGGAAGGCCTGAACCCTTTTCCAAAAGAACGAACAAGGGGGTCCTCGGTTCAAAGTAGTAGAAGAAACCCTGGGAAATGACCGTGAGGGCAAAAACCGCTCCCATCATCTTTGCGGTGGTCCGCAGGGTCGCTGCGGAGGGCCTCATCCCGAGAAAGCAGCACAGGAGGGCTGCGAAGAGCAGAAAGAGGCCCGCGGGCGACCGGGCGATAACGATGAGGCAGGCGCATCCCACGCTGAGGATTATCTTTGTCCTCGGGTCAAGGCGGTGAAAGATCGTTTTTTTGTCAGAATACCGCATCGGCCGTCACCCCTTTCCGGTCAAGAGCGATCACCCTGTCCGACAGTTCTCTTGCCCGTCTGTGATGCGTCGAGAACACGACCGTCCTGCCCGTGCACGTAAGTTCCCGGAGAATACGGAACAGGTCGTGCCATGTCCCATCATCGAGGCCGGTTGTCGGTTCATCGAGAAGAAGTATCTGCGGCTCCATGGCCAGCACCGAAAGAACGGCAAGCAGCTGTCTTTGCCCCCTTGAAAGGGTTTGAGGATGTCTTCGCATCATCGAGTCAAGACCTGCCATCTTAAGGTACCGCCCGACATCGATCTTCTTTCCAAGCCGTTTGGGGCCGAACATGAGCTCCTCCTCAACGGAACCGGTAAAGAGCTGTTCGTCGGGATTCTGGAAAAGAAAACCCACAGAGCCGACGATGTCGTCCAGGGCGGGATTTGTGATCCCCCCGATCACGGCCTCTCCCGAGACCGGCCTGAGGATGGCGGCCATCACCTTTAAAAGGGTCGTTTTTCCCGAACCGTTATTCCCGCAGATCGCAACCATCTCGCCTTTCTCTATCTTGAGGCTGATATTCTCAAGGACAGGGGCCTTCCTGTTATAGCCGAACGATATATTTCTCAACTCGATATGGGGTGCGCCATTTCCGGCACGGTTTGTGCCTCCGGCAGCGGAGCTGCCTTTTCCGGCCTTCCTGACGCCCTCGGTAACCCGCCCCTTTTCAAAGAAAAGGACCCTGTCGGCAACGGGAAGCAGGTCGTCGTACCGGTGTTCGGCAACGATGATCGTATGGTGTGCCGCCTTCAATTTCTTCAGGATCCCGACGAGGTCCCTCCTGCCCTCTTCATCGAGGTCGGCGGTCGGCTCGTCAAAGAGGAACAGCCGCGGTCCCATGGCGTATATGGAGCTTATGGCAAGGCGCTGTTTCATCCCCCCTGAAAGGGTATCCGTACCGGCGTATCTCACATCCTGCAGGCCCATAGCCTCAATGGCGGCATCCCTTCGCCCGATTATCGCATCCCTGGCCATAAGGAGGTTTTCACAGCCGAAGGCAACATCCTCTTCGACGGTGGGCATGAATATCTGGCTCTCGTGGTTCTGGAAAACGGTCCCCACGGTCTTCGATAATTCCGCTATCGGCACGCCCTGCGGCGATATGCCTTCCACCGTGACGCTGCCTTTTACGTTGCCCGCGAAGATATGGGGTATGAGCCCGTTTAAACAATAAAGAACGGTCGACTTCCCTGAGCCGCTGGGACCGACGAAAAGGACGCATTCCCCCTTTTTTATATGGAGACTGATATCCCTGACGGCGGCATTTTCGGCTTCCGGGTATGTGTAGGTAAGATCTTTGATCTCTATCATTGTCTCAGGTTGTCGGTGAACAGATCGACAATGCCTGTATAATCATACTCCTTCGGATCGGAAAAAACTACATTGGCAAGGCTGCCGTTGATAGACTCGGCCGCCTCCCTGACCTCGTCATAGGTAGGCTTCCGGTAGGGGAGGCCGTTCACGGGCATGTATCCGATGACCCGGTAGGGAATATCCCTGTCTATACCGCCAATGAAGCGCCCGATCTTCTGTATCTCCTCTTTGTCAATGACGCCGGGTATGAGGACGCTCGACGACGAGAGCCCGACGCCCTGTTCGTGGAGCATGGCAAAGTTCTTGAGCGGTATGCAGTTCGATCTGCCCGTATACTTCCTGTGTATGTCGTCGCTGAAGGCCTTGATCGAAAGGGACACATGGCTTAAGCCTTCGAGGCCGGGCAGGATATAACCGTTTGTCATGAGGCGCACTTCGCACTGGAACTCGTCGTAGAGCGTCTTTGGGAGGATCGAGAATTCATGGTTCTCATGCGGGTCGCCGCTGATGATGATGACCCTCCGCGGGGACACGGGCCGCAAGATCTCCATGACCTCTTCGAGATCGAGGAGCCTCAGTTCCTTCAGGTTGACCTCCGGGTATATCTTTTTCCAGTAGCACCCTGTACAGCGGAAATTGCACCCGATGAAATAAAGGCTGCATGAATTGGCTTCAGGGTTATAGGTTATCCTGTGGATATTCATTGTTCCTCCCCGTCAACTTTCAGAAACGTATTTTAAGCTCTCCGTACCATTTTCTCCCGGGCGCCTGATATGAGGAGAAGTAATCCCGGTCGAAGATATTGTCCACGGCGAGGGATGCCCTGATGAATTTCGTTATGTCGTAGGAGACCTTGGCGTCCACCACAAAGTACGGATCGTACGAAAGATAGACACCATTTGTCCTGTCCCTGTTGAGGTCGTCGCTGTAACGCTTTCCCACGTACCTGCCGACGCACCGCGCCAAAAAGGGGCCCTGCTGTGTTTCGAAGCCGACATTGAACATCTCCCTCGGGACGAACGTGAGCCTCTTCCCCTCCGAATCGGGATTCGCATCGTTGTCCCTCATCGTGGCATTATTGTATGTATAGTTGGCAAAGAGCGCCAGGCCGAAATCGAACTTCTGCCTGCCCTCCACTTCAAATCCTTTTATGTCCGCCTTGCCCGCATTGACCTTTGTCTGATACGTTGATGTTACGGTCGTGCTGTATATGAGGTCTTCGATGTAACTCTCGAAATAGGCACCTTTGAGCTGAAACCCCTTCCATAATTTCTGTTCGAACCCGATATCCCAGGAGAAGGATTTTTCAGGTTTCAGGTCCGGATTGCTCGCGTAGGTGATACCGGATACGGAGGTCCATGTCCGGTAAAGTTCATAGATCGTGGGAGGCCGGAACGCCTTCCCCGCAGACGCCCTCAGCGTTGTCCCGGTGAACGGTGTATACACGACGGCCGCTTTGGGGCTTATCGAAGCGTATGCCGAAGGGCCGAAGTGCTTTGGATAACCCGCCTTACCCGCGTCATAGGCGTACCCGTCATAGGTCCTCCACCAGTCCTGTCTCAGGCCAAGGTATAAGGTAAGGTCCTTCCGCAACGCTATTTCGTCCTGGACAAAGAGGGCGAGCGTTCTGTCCTTTCCGCGGGACTGGTAGGAGAGGTTTGTCTTCGAATCCTCGTCCTTCCAGTAGGTGAGGCTATTTTCCTCCGTATCGGACCAGCTATACTTGAAGGAGCCGCCAACGGTAAAGGTGTGGACCTTGAAGGCAGGTATGATGAATTGGAGATCACCGCCGTAGGCCCGCGACGGTGTTGACGAGACCGTACCGGGGCCTCCGGAACGTGTCGTTGCGGCAGTCGTGCCGGGGGTCGTATACCAGCTTTTCTCATAGTCGTTGAGGTTGACCGATGCCTTGGCTTTAAAGGACGAAAATTCTTTTTCGAAGCTGATGTCGTATATATTCTGGGTCGTCCCGCCGGGGCCGCCGAGAAAGGTTGATTCCTGAACTGCCCCGTATTTGTAAACGGGGTTTCCGGTCCCATTCACAAGATAGGTGTTCGGGTCATCATACCGGTACTCGTACTGGCTTCGGATATAGGTCAGCCTGAGCCTCGATGTCCTGTCGAAGTCATACCCCACCTTGACGGTGTACCCTTCGTTATACCAGCCATTATAGCCTTTATCGCCGATAAGGTACCGCGGCGCGCCCTGGTTGCTGCGGGTCATGCTGAAGCCCCCGATGCCTGCCGTCGGTTTGCCGGACTGGACATTGTAATCCGTGACATATCCGTCCGTTGACTGGTAATTCCAGCTCAGAAAGACCCGGAACTTATCACCGAGCTTATCCCCGCACGAAACATAAGTGCCCCAGGCGTTATCGGTTCCGTACATCCCTTTTACCGTAGCCGTTCTCGAGTCCGGCATCTTCGTCAGCATGTTGACAACCCCGCCCATGGCATAGCCGCCGTAGAGGCTCGAAAAGGGCCCTCGCGCCACCTCGATCTTTTCGATATCGTCAACGGCAAACCCTCCCAGCGAAACCGTGCCGTCATAGGCCTTGTTCAGGGCGATACCGTCCAGCATGATAAGGGTCCTCTGCTGTCCCGGGATGCCCCTTAAGGTAATAGAGGCCTGGGTGTCCATGGGGCCCTTGCCGCGCCTGTCGAAAACACCGGGGAGATCATTGAGCGCCTGGTCTATGACCTGGACATTGCCCATCTCGATCGTCTCCTTCGTGACAACGCTTGTTGAGGCCGGTACTTCGGCAAGCTCTTTTTCGGTCCTCGTGGCGGTCACCACAATATCGTCCAGCCTGACCGGGTTTGCCCCTTCCTGCGCGCATGCGGCACCAACTGCCGCCAGAAATGAAGCAACGAGTGTCACAGCCCACCAGAAGACCGTCAGCATGTACCGCCTCTTTATGCTACGTTTGTCAATATCGTGCCATTTGTTCCAACAACAATGGTACGGAACGCCCTGCCCGTGCTTTGCCACTTGCTGTGACAATTTCAGAGCAGTTTTCGCTGCCCCTGTGTACATACCGGGCAGCAGCGCTTCATTCCCCCAACTGCGCCGTATGCCGGCCATATTTTGCCAGTGCTACTATTGTCAAATTTATAACACGATGGCCTTGATAATATCAAGAGGGATTTCGGGTTTAGAAAAACGCCCGCTCAAAGGTTCTTGCAGTTTTCCGGATGATCAGGCGGTGGAAGGCCCGGGCCCGGCCGTGAATGTCAGTTTCGGCACCTGGAATTGAATGATGTCGCCGGCTTCTTTCTGTGAGAGTGTGACGCCGAGAAAAAGCTTGAAAAATATTTGGGTCTCTTTCACGATATCCACCGGGTACACATCGGGATGGAGTACATTTAACAGCCATTTCAGGCCCAGAAGGCGCATGAACGAAGGGGGGCGGTCGAACCAGTTGAAGGGCTGCCTGGGGATGAGATAAACCCTTTTGTTCTTTACGGCCTTTATCTGGCGCCAGCGCGCATCGAGAAAGACCTTTTTAAAAAAATTCCGCTCGAATACGAGGATCACATCAGGGTCATACATCAGCACCTGTTCCATCGAAACTTTATCCATCCCGTAGTTGGTCTTCGAGACACAGCGGTGGACATTTTTGCCGCCCGCCAGCCCGATAAGTTCCACGTGCATTGAGACATGGCATTCCGTGGTCAGCCCATCCTCACCTTCGGCATAATAGACGGACACCCTGTTCTTTTCCGGGATACCCCTTACGATCTGTTCTGTATTCCCGATCGTCTTCCGTGCATATTCGGCCAATTTTTCCGCCCTTTCTTTCCTGCCGAGGGCCTCGCCAAGATAAAGGAAGGCGTCGGGGTAACTGGACAGTTTCGAGACGTCCACGGTTATCGCCGGTATGGGAATGTTCCTGAGCGTTTTGGTGGTCCTGGCGTCGGCGCCTGCGCTCAGGGCAGGCACGACAATAATGTCTGGCTTGACCTTGAGCACCATTTCAATGTTCGGCACGTTCCCCTGCCCGTACCATCCGCCAAGGACCGGCAGCTTTTGCATATCTCTACGGAGATATGCCTTCTCCCAGCCCTTTAACGGCGTGGTAAGCCCCGCGAGGACCGAAGGGTCAAGAGAATAAAGCAGGTATGTCGCCGGAGGTGAGGTACCCCAGGCGCTCCGGACGTAGTCGGGGACAACAACCCTCTTGCCGGCAATATCCGTGAGACATCTGGCTTCAAGGTGCGGCCCTGACGCGAGACACGCACATACGGCGGAGAGAACAGCACACATTATTACCCGGCGTACGTACCGGGGCCCCGTCCCGTGCTTCATCGCTCTTTCCCTCCCGCCTGCTTTTTGTATGGATGACCTGCGTTATTATCCCGGGACCTTTGCGCGCCCCCGGTGTACTTTTTGTAAGGTGTATATGCACATCCCCAGTCAAGCCGCAAAACCCGGACCGCATCGCCCGATCTGATCATGGTCCCTTCAGGAATGACCGTAAGTGAATTAGCCATGAGCAGCGGGTTGAGATTGCCTGCAGTCCCGTCAACATTGAGCATAACCCGGTATCTCCCTTCTTTTTCCTCGAGACGGGTCCATTGTATGCACGGGATGTCCTTTCGATTGGCAGCCGTATCCACAGCCGTAGCCTGCACGGAAGGATGTTTCGTCTGTACCATTCCGCGCATCTTGAGAAGTGCCGGTCTCACGAGCGTTTCGAAATTGATGAGGCAGCCGGACGGTGGTCCTGCAAGCGAAAATACCGGGATGAAGGGACTGCCGCCTCGTAAGGCGGGACGCGGTACAACACTGAAAACCATGCCCGTCCCGGAACCCATTCTGACCCGGGAAAACACAACTTTCCCGATCTTTCCCAGAACGAGGCGCATCAGATCATAATCCCCGTGAGAAATACCGCCGCTCGTAATGATCGCATCAGAGGTCATGCCTCTTTGGATCTTGCCGATAATTGATGCCTCGTTGTCACGGGCGACCCCCAACAGCCTCGGTATGCCTCCGTAATGGAGCACGAGGGCCGCCAGTGCAGCCGCATTCGAATTGAATGTTTTACCGGGCCTCAATTGCCTGTCGGGGCTTATCAGTTCATCCCCTGTGGCGATTATCGTAACGACAGGGCGGCGTATCACTGTGACCCTGGTTTTTCCGATAGACAGGAGCGCCGATATCTGTGCCGGGCCCAGGACCATTCCTTGCCCGAGGACCACAGACCCCTTCCGAATATCGCTTCCCCGCAGCCGGATGCCGCTGCCCGGGACAGGCGCAGCAAATGCTTTTACCGTAGACGGGTTGTCAGAATTAGGCCCGAGTTTGCCTCCCGGTTCGTCGGTATCTTCAAAACGGACCACGCAATCGGCCCCTGCGGGGATCACGGAGCCCGTCATGATCCGGATGGCGGTATTCCTCCTGACGACTTTCCTCGTCAACTGCCCCGCCCGTGCCCTGCCGATGACCCGCAGGGCAACAGGGGCATCCGGGCCTGCTTCCTTCAGGTCCGAAGAGCGGGCTGCATATCCATCCAGGCGCGCAATGTCCGATTGGGGCAGATCGATATCGGAAACGACATCATCCGCCGCCACCAGGCCCATGCTTTTGAGGGCCGTCGTTCTTTCCGCCGGGAGGGCCTGTGAATTCTCGAGAATTGTTCGCAGAGCTTCTTCGTAAGCGATCATCGCATTACCTGTAATTGTTTTTGTCTTTTCGCTGTCGGTGCGCCCGTTGGTCCTTCAGCGTTCGTGTCCGGCAGGTCGTACACGGCCGGCCCGCAACCGGGCCCCGGATGAAACGCCTCCGGTATGCATACCCTCAGTGATCCGTTCAGCTTCACTATTTTCACTTTCGTATCGTAAAGCCTGAAAAGCATCTCGCTGTTGACCACATTGCCGCAATGCCCGTCTGCTATGATCTCCCCGCCCCGTATCATCACGGCACGGTCCGCTATCCACAGGGCATGCTCCGGGGAATGGGTCGATTTGATGAAGGTATATCCCTCTTTTGACAGGACCGTGATCTGCTCGAGCAATCGAAGCTGGTTGCCGTAGTCAAGGCCGCTCGCGGGTTCGTCCATGACGAATACGCGCGGGCCCTGGGCAAGCGCCCGTGCGATCAGGGTCAATTGGCGCTCGCCGCCGCTTATTTCGGTGTAAGGGCGACCGGAAAGATGTGCGATGGACAATTTTTCCATGGCCGACCGGGCTATTCGCATATCATCCCGGGAGTAGCGGAAGAAAAAGGTCTTATGGGGCATCCTTCCCATGAGAATGATATCCAGCACCGTGTAGGGAAACGCGCTCTTGTGGACCTGGGGGACGTAGGCTATCTCCCGCGCAAGCTCTTTTTGCGGGAAAGCCGCTACATCTCTCCCGTTAAGGCAAACCAGACCGCTTTTGGGCCTGATAAGCCCCATAAACAATTTCAGGAGCGTGCTTTTCCCGCTTCCATTGGGCCCGAGCAGTGTAACGATCTCGCCTTCATGTATGCTCACGCTGATATTGTTCAGGACCGTCTTGTCCGTATAGGCAAAATTGACGTCCCGGGCTTCAATGACGGGCATCAGCTCCACCCCCTGTCGGCCCTTTTGAGGACTGCCGCGAAAAAAGGTATCCCGACGAGAGACGTTATGATGCCCAGCGGTATCTCCGTTGTGAATGCAAGCCGCGAAATATCATCGACCAGGACGAGGTACAACGCGCCGATCAGCGCACTGACCGGGACAAGGACGCGGTTGTCCGGGCCGACGATCATCCGGGCCATGTGGGGAATGATCAGCCCGACCCATCCGACCATCCCTGCAAGGACCACCGTGACCGCGCTGAGCATAGTCGCAACGGCAATGAGGATAAAGCGGACCCTTTCCACCGGCACTCCCATTGCCCGCGCCTCCTCATCACCCATGCTCAGCACGTTGAGGTACCCGGACAGGGACACGATAAGGGCAATGCCTGCGAGTACCGGGACCGCGGCGTTCCTGAGGGTGTTCCCGTCGACCAGGGTAAGCCCGCCCATCAGCCAGTAGACTATTGCCGGAAGCTGATTGTAAGGATCGGCGAGGTATTTCACGATGGACAAAAGCGATGTGAACAGTGCACCGCTGATTACCCCGCCGAGGATCAGGAGGAGAACGGTGTTGCCCCTGTACAGGCGGGCAACCCCCATGGATGTCATGACAGCAATGAAGCCGAAAACGAAGCAGCTTGACTGGACAACGAACCAGCTTTTCGAGAATACCATGGCAAGGGCCGCACCGAATGACGCTCCGGCAAGGACACCCAGGATGCCGGGCGAAACGAGCGGATTGATGAACATCGCCTGGAAAGAGGCGCCCGAGATCGATAACGACGCGCCCACAAACATAGCCGCGACAATACGGGGCAAACGGATATTCAGGAGGATATTTTCCAGCACCTCCCTGTCGACTGAGAGATTCACCCGCGTGTTCAAAAGCTTCCACAGGAAAAAAGAGCATATGTCGCCGACCCCGACGGGATACTTGCCAAGCATGAGCGAAACGAGGACAGCAAGCAAAAGGCCCGCCGCGAGGGAGCCGATCACGAGGCCCGTCTTCATCGGAGCGAACTCCGTTTTCACTCTTTTTCCCACCACATGACCGCCCATCGCGTCGCTCTCTTATATTTCAAAACCCATTTTCCGTTTCTCGCAACAAGCTGATCTTCAAGGTAACAACGCAATTTGACCTTCTCGGAATTCGTCAGTTCCCCCAGGAATCTATCGTAATATTGATGAGCCGCATCAAGGTCCTGAAATGATTCCTGCCTGTAATCCTTTATAAATGACAGGTGCGCGCAGATGCCCATCTGGTAGAGCAGGTTGTACGTATAGATGTAGTCCGGCCCGGGAGTGAGTCGCCTCCCGACGGCCTCATACATCCCCCGGTCATGAGGTCCGTCGCCGACAATGGTCGAAATGTAGACGCGTTCCCGGGCCGCATTGTGTAATTTCATAATAGCCTTCCGGAGATCATCGACGACCAGGCACCGTGACGCCACTACGGCATCGTATGAGCCAATGCCTTTGGACGTCCAGTTATCTTCCCAACTCGCCTTGATGACCGCTATGTTGTCGATCTCTTTCGTTTTGCATTGCTCTTCAAGGAGCTCGAGCATCCCCGGTGAGAAATCAACGGCGGTTATTCTCCTGACATATTTCGCAAGAGGAATTGCCAGCGCCCCTGAGCCGCACCCCATATCAAGAACGGTCCAGCACCTTTTTGGTTCCATGATCTTGAGGAAATCATCGGAATAGTTCGAGTCCCAGGGTTTCTTAAAAAAATCGCGCGCCTTGTTGTCCCAGAAATTCACGTCGCGCTTGATCACCGCTTTTTGGGACCGCTGCATTTTCCAGGCTTCGTTCCAGTCTATTCCGTCAGCGGCCTTCAATATGCCCGGCTCTCTACTTTTTTTCCCGCCAGTAGGTCCTGCCTTCTGCACAGGGTTTACAGAGTGTTCTTCCATCTTTTACGATCTCCCTCATGTCCAGGATCCCTTCCCCGCAGACGGAGCAGGCGACAACGCGCAACGGCCTGCCGGGCATGTCCTCGGGCCTCATGTCGACCTCCACCTCCCTCACCTCGAAAAGGTCTTCGGCAGGCACGGATGTATATCGTTCCGTATTGGGTTCCTGCCCGGCCATGTCCGGGGAATATTCCTTCTTCGGGTCAGCCTGTTTATCCCTGGCTACGATGCGGACCGCTTTGCCTGTCGCCAGGTTAATGAACGTGGCGGCCATTTTGCCGTAATCGAGTATCTTCATCGTTCTCTTGCCGGGATGACACCCGGTCACGGCAAGGATGGCATCTGTGGCGCAACGGTCTATCTCGGTGTACACCACGATGTTTTTACGGTCCTTGCCGCACGGGTCCTCGATACCGATCGCCTTAAGACCGAGTATCGCCATTCTCGTACCCAGGACAATTCCTGCGCAAAGGTCCCCGTGAAAGCCCCTGGCCTTCTCGAGACAGCTTTTGAGTTCCAGTTGATCAGCATTCATGTGTTTTCCCTCCGTGTCACTCCAGCTTGTAGACAATGGGTATGACCAGTTCCGCTTTGACCGGCGGCCTGGGAAACGGCTGCACATCCATGATCGTCTTCAGCGCGTTTGCATCGAGGATGTCAAAACCCGAACTGCTGACGACACGGGTCTTCTCCACAGTGCCGTTTTCCCGGATGACAAAAGCTACGACCACCCTGCCTTTCCACCCCATTTTCCGCGCCATCCGCGGATAGGTAAGATGCTCCATTATCAGGTCGCGGATCCGGGAAAAATGCTCTTTGAGGTATTGCGTCCTCAGATTTTGGTCCGCCCCTCTGCCGGTACCCATACCCCGGCCAAGTCCGCCTCCCGAGCCGCCGCCGCTACCTGCACGGGAGGGATCCCCGGTCCCTCCCGTGCTCCCCCCTTCCCCCGCACCGGTCGCCGCACCCCCTGACACGCCGCCTGTTACCGCGGGCCTCGACTCCTCTTTCGCATCCCGGGCAGGATCATCGACGGTTGCTTTTTTCGCCAGAGACGCGGGCGGGGTCCTGGATATCCTTCCGGGAATTGCTGCGCCTTTCCCTGCCGGACTCCCCCCGCCTTGCTTCGTGCCCGGACCGCCGCCGGGCGCCTCGTCGGTAAGATACACGACAACCGTTTCCTGATGCCTGTGAAGCACGTTGCCGAACACCATGACAACCCCCAGAACACATGCATGGAGGGCCAGGGCCATCATAAATTCGGACCGTACATTGTGAAAGAGCGCTGTCATATTCGTCAGTCCGTTCCGGTCACGGTAAGACCGGCTTCGTGACCCGCATAGCCTGAGGGCCCGCTGTCAGAACTTATACGTCAGATTCGTAAAGAAACTTCTTCCCGCCTCGGGATAGCCGTCGGAGAGGGCGTAATCCCTGTCAAATATATTGGTCACCCCGCCTTCGATCGTCACACCTTTCAGGAATTCATACGCGGCCTTAAAATTGGCAACCGCAAACGCGCGCGCCACATCGACGCCGTCCGTAGAGCTATAGCGCTGCGAATTATACTCTACGCTGGCGATGAGGCTTAAACCCGTAACGGGCCGGTATTTAGCGAACGCGGCCAGTTTATGTTTCGGGATATCCGTTATTCTCTGCGAATCTGTCCTGTTATCGGAGTAGATGTACGTATAATTGAAGCCGCCCTCGAGGCTCGCAATGATGTACCCTGACACCTCGAACTCGGCACCGTATCTCCTGACATCGCCGATATTCTGGGCCTGTAATAATGTCTTTCCGGGCTTCGACGGATCAGGGACCGTCGCGTTCAGCATCATGTCGGATATGTCTGAATAGAATATGGCCGTTTTCACTGCCATTTTCTTGAAGAAAGTCCCCTGGTAACCCAATTCGTAATTAATGCTTTTCTCGGGCTTCAGGTCAGGGTTGGGAAGGGCGGTCCCCAGTTTATAGGAATATTTGTCTTTCATCGTGGGCAGCCGTGTTTTCTTCGCCACGCTTGCATGGACCTTGTCCGTATCCGTAAGATCATAGAAGAACCCGATCTGCGGGTTCCAGGCGTCGGTAGAGCTTGGATTGTAGTCCGAGAATTTCTTTGTCTTTGTGTCATAATCCTCGGCCTTGATATTCTTCAGGTTGTCGTAACTGACACCAAAGATCGTATAGAATTGCTTCGTTATCTGAAGAGTGTCTTCGAGCCCTGCGGACCACATCTCGTCTTTGAAGTTCTGGTACGGGTTCGGCTGGTTATGCTCCTTGTGGTAGTCTTCCTTGTAATGGAAGGCGGCCTTGATATTATTTCGCGGTATGAGTGTTGTCCCCGCCTCGATCGACCCGCCGCTGGTCCTGTCGTTGTAATCGCTCATGAACGACGAGCCCTTTTTAAACGTTGAATAGGTGTAATCGTCATAGGCATAAAGAGAGTTCTGATACTGATCATAATAAGCCCTGACCTTGACATACGTATCCTGTCCTATCGGTGTTTTCGAGGTGAAATAGATGCTTTCCTTGTCCCAGTACGGCCACTGCCAGTATCGCACGGGAATGGTCGGATTGGTGCCGGCATAGGGCGGGTTGCCCTTGACGCCATGCTGGTTGATATAACTGATGACGTATTCATACCCGTCAGCGGGCGTGAGGCCCAGCTTCAGATTATATTTTCGGTCCCTGTAGTATGAATTCTCACGGTGCCCGCCTTTTTCTGCGGCCGTCTCCCTGAAATCATCGGAAAGCCTGAAATAGTCGCTGCTGACGTACGACCCTCCTCCCTGCAGGTACCATTTGTCCTGTTTGGTCCCGAGGTTGGCATAGCTCCTGAACGTATCACCCGTCGCGTACCCGGTGCTGATAGTCCCCTCGAAGGCCTTTTCCGGTTTCTTCGAGACCATGTTGATCGCCCCGCCCTCCGTATTCGGGCCGTAGAGGACCGAGGTAAACCCCTTCGATACCGTTATCTCGGACATATCAAACGTCGTGAAGCGCCCGAGATCGGGATAGCCGTCGTACGGCACATAGATCGGGATGCCGTCGAGAAAGATGGGCACCCTCCTCATGTCAAAACCCCGTATATACACCATTTGCTCGTTTCTGCTGTTACGCGTCATCGTAACGCCGGGAAGCATATTCACAGCCTCCGCCACATTATTCTTGTTAAAGTCGCGCATGTCCTGTTCGCTGATCTCTTCAACGGTCACGTTCTTGTTCTTCTCCAACCTGTCTTTTACTTCAATTTCCCCAAGCGTAAAAACGCCTTTCTTTGCAGTGCCTTCCTCCCCGACAGCCTGCTGAACAAGGAAGATCAACAGGAATATCAGTGCGATCGAAATGAGCTCGAAGTGCCGGATCACGGAACAACCTCCTTATATTTTATAATATATAACGCTCGTTATGTATCATAAGATATAACGGTGAGTCAACAAAAAATTGTTGCATTTTCCAGGAATCTGTTCCGTGTGATGAACGATAAGCGAATGAGCGGCTTCAATATCCAATTTATTTTCTCATGAGAAATATTCATTATAGAGAATCGGGCAGACGCGCGGCCTTCCGGGGAAACGCGTTGCGGTATCGGCGGACACGTTGAACGGGCAGGGATAAACGAAGGGTCATACAGGGACCGGCAGGGAGATTTTTATGATGTCCATGGAACGCTTTGAAGCGATCATCGAGTGTATTGGAAGCCCTTTCTTCGTCAAGGACCGGCAATACAGGTTTGTGCTCGTTAACGATGCGGTCTGCGAATTCCTGGGCATGCCGCAGGATTTCTTACGGTCAGGGACGTCCCTGTACGCTCTGTATGCTGCATGTGTCCGGTGCGATTCAAATGAGGGGAACGGCCCCTCTCAGGCCCAGGAAAAACTCTCGTATCGTATCCCGTTCTCCTCGAGAAAGTCCCTGAACTCGCTGAAGCACGTGTTGGTGTTGAACCGGCCTGCAATAGCCTTCAGAAGCCCTTCCCTGTCGCCCGCGGCAACACCCGATAAGGGGAAGAGCTTTGCGACCTCTTCCTTGGCTATGGTCGTCGCGTATTCATAATCACTGTCGCCCCAGTATTCCTCAACGGTTTGCCCGATATCATAGCCTTCGACAATGAGGTCCTCCCCGTTGAAGTACGCTTCGATGCGGACACGGATGTCGTCCCTTTCCAATTGGTACAACATTACTCTCACCTCAGCCTGCCTCCAGCACTTCAAGCGCCTTCGGCACGGTGGCGTCCGGGCTTACCCTGTACCATGCCGCCAGGACCTTCCCGTCCGTACCTATGAGGAAGGACGACCGGGTGATACCCATGTACTTCTTCCCGTACAGGGTCTTCTCACCCCACACCCCGTAAGCCTCCGCGACCGAGTGATCAATGTCCGGCAGCAGCGAAAATGTGAGCTTCAACCTGTCGCTAAAATTCCTTTGCGCCGCCGCCGGACCGGGGCTGATCCCCAGCACCTCCGCTCCGAGCCTTCTTAAAACCTCCCGCAATCACCGACGGCGCTATGGTTTCGGGGGTGCCTTCTTCGGATCGTCCAGCTTATATTTTTGTGCCGTCTTCCTGTCGCGCTCCTTTTGCGCCTCGTTCTCGCGCCGGGAGATCTCCTTCGGGTCCTGTCTGGTCACCGGTTGGGACTTAACCTTCGGGTCCTGTCTGGTCACGGGTTGGGACTTAACGGTGTCCGTACTTTTTACAGGAGTATCAAACCCTCTGCCGGACTTCTCCTTCGCGCTCTCCAATTTCCCCGCCTGAGCGTCCTTCGAGGCCTCTTTCGAGCTTTTTTCCACGGCCTTAAGGTCCTGCAGCGCGCTTTTGGACGTCTCCTTTTTATCGGCCGCCAGCGCAAACGCCGGGATGATGCACACTGCCGCCATAATGCACAGAAAAGTCTTCAGTTTCATCATTCCTCCCTGAAATATTTCATACTATAATTGAATCTGATAATATCCCTGAATTGTCAATAACAAACAGGTCAATAATCAAGCATAAAGAAAATCCCGCGGACAACGCGCACGAAGAGAACAGGCATGAAGAAAAAGCGCGCCTGTGGTGGCTCGAACACCAAACCTACG
>ERZ1645192.571-NODE-571-length-30783-cov-12.236917_pt1 | contig 30783 bp, 27 predicted proteins | sample MGYA00575354_ERZ1645192 | MGnify/ENA primary metagenome ERZ1645192 (study PRJEB40844, sample SAMN11349763) | freshwater sediment metagenome | isolation source: river sediment | host: Sediment | place: India: Faizupur Khadar , New Delhi | collected 2017-02-21 ... | reverse complement strand
CCGGGCCCGGTTGCCGCCGGTGCGTTCCAGGGCCTGAACGATCAGGTCGCGGGTCAGGCGTTCCAGGTCGATGCCCTCGGGCGGCAGGCACAGGCCGCTCTCCCGGCGGCCGGGCGGGGTGGCCGGGGCGAGAAAAGCCAGGTGGGCCTCCTGCACCTCGCGACCGTCCTCCATCAGCACCACCCGCTCGATGGCGTTTTTCAGCTCGCGGATGTTGCCGCGCCAGGGGTGGTGGAGCAGCAGGTCGCAGGCCGCCGGGCTGATCGCGTGGAACTGGCGGCCGAACTTTTCGTTGAAGCGCAGCAGGAAATACCGCGCCAGCGGCAGAATATCCGCCGGCCGCTCGCGCAGGGGCGGCACCCGTACCCGGGCCACGTTCAGCCGGTAGTAGAGGTCTTCACGGAACCCGCCGGCCCGCACCTGGGTGTCCAGGTCGCGGTTGGTGGCGGCGATGATGCGCACGTCCACCTTCTTCTTCAGCGTACCGCCCACCGGGTAGAACTCCCGTTCCTCGAGAAAGCGCAGCAGCTTCACCTGGGCCGCGGGCTGCAGTTCGCTGACCTCGTCGAGCAGCAGGGTGCCGCTGTCGGCCATCTCGAACTTGCCCTGTTTGCCTGCCTGCAAACCGCCGGTGAAGGCGCCCTTTTCGTAGCCGAACAGCTCGCTCTCGAGCAGTTCCCGGCTGATGGCGCCGCAGTTGAGGCCGACAAAGGGGCCATCGGCGCGACTGCTGCGGTGATGGATCAGCCGCGCCACCACCTCCTTGCCCACCCCGCTCTCGCCCTCGATGAGCACGGTGGTGTCGTGGCTGCGCGCGGCCCGGTCGGCAAAGGCGAACACCCGGCGGATGGCGTCGCTCTCCGCGACCACGCTGTCCAGGCTGCAGCGCGCCAGCGAGGCGCGGCGCAGGGTCTCCACCTCGCGCTTGAGGCGATGGTTTTCCAGTCCCTTGTTCACCGCCAGTTCGAACATCTCGATCTCCAGCGGCTTGACCAGGTAGTCGTGAGCCCCGGCGCGCAGGGCCGCGATCACCGTGGCCGTGTCCTCGTAGGCGGTCATCATGATCACCGGCACCTCCGGGTGCCGGGCGCGGATGCTCGTCAGGGTGGCGATGCCGTCCATGCCCGGCAGGCGCACGTCGAGCAGCACCAGGTCCACGGGCGTGCGCTCGAGCAGGCCCAGGGCCTCCTCGCCGCTGCCCGCGACCAGGGGCTGGTGGCGTTCGCGGAGGATGGCGGTCAGGCTGTTCTGCAGAAGCCGGTCGTCATCGACAATCAGTATCCGTTCCCGGTGCATGGGTCGCCTCCGTTCTGGTCCAGGGGAAATCTGATGAGGAAACTGGCACCGCGGCCGGCCTCGCTGACCACCTCCACGGTGGCGTTGTGCTGTTCGAGGATCTTGTGGACAATGGACAGCCCGAGGCCCGTGCCCTCGGCCTTGGTGGTGTAGAAGGGGTTGAAGATGCGCGCCAGCTGGTCCGGGGCGATGCCGCAGCCGTGGTCCGTGCAGCACAGCCGCAGGCAGCGGCCGCAGCCGTCCGCGCCCGCCTCGACCCGGCCGTCGATGACGATGCGGCCGCCGCCGGGCATGGCCTGCATGCCGTTGAGCACGAGGTTGACGAACACCTGCTGCACCTGGTGGGCGTCGAACACCACCTCGGGCAGGTCCGCAGGCAGGTCGAGGGTGATGGCCACCCGGTTCTCGCGCAGCTGGGCGTCCATCAGGGCCACGGTCTCGCGGAGCAGGGCGGCCAGGGAGCCGCGCTGCAGCCGCGGCGGCGCGGGCCGGGCGAAGTCGAGCATGGACTGGACGAGCGAACGGATGCGGTCGATGCCGGCGCGGGTGTCGTGGATCAGGCCGGCGGCCTCGGGCGTGTCGGTCAGCCGCTTGGCGAGCAGCTGCACGTTGAAGCTGATGCTGGCCAGCGGGTTGCGAATCTCGTGGGCAATCCCCGCGCTCAGCTGGCCGAGCGCGGTCACCCGGTCGATGCGCCGGATCAGGGCCTCGGTCTTCTTCTCCTCGGTCAGGTCGCGGACCAGCACCATGGCCCCGAGCAGGCCGCCGCGGTGGTCCCGGAGCAGGGAGGAGGTAACCCCCAGGGTGGTGGCGCCGACGGTGATCTCCCGGTTGCTGACCACGCTGCGGTGGCCGATGGCCTGGTCAACGATGCGGGCGATGGCCTCGTCGAACACCGCGGCCACGGGCCGGCCCACGAGCTGTGCGCGCGGCCGGGCGAACAGCTCTTCGGCCCGCCGGTTCACCGAGCTGACCCGCTGTGCCAGGTCCACGGTGATGAGGCTGTTGGGCGAGCTCTCGAGGATGTTTTCGCGGAAGTTGCGCTCAATGCGCACCTGGCCGTAGAGGCGGACATTGCTGAGCAGGCTGGCGGTGTGATCGGCAAAGATGAGCAGCAGCTTGAGGTCGTCTTCCGAGAAGGCGTTGTGATGCGGGCTGTGCACGGCCAGCACGCCCGCCACCCGCTTTTCGCTCGCCAGGGGCACGGCCAGGCGTGAGCCCGGGGCCGAGGCGCCCTGGCAGCGCTCGTCCGTGGCCGTGTCCGTGACCAGCGCCGGCTGGCCGCTGGTTGTCACCCAGGCGATGAGCGGGTCGCGGTCCACGCCCTGCAGGCGCCGGTCGTGGTCACGGCAGCAGCCCCGGCTGTGCGCCAGCGCCAGCGCGCCAGCGCCGTCCCGGGCCAGGTACAGGCTGCAGCCGGCCGCGCCGGTGAGCTTGCGGCCGCTGGCGCAGATGGTCTGCACCAGCCGCTTGCGGTCAAAGGCGGTGCTGGCCCGTTTGCTCGCCTCCTGCAGGGTGAGCAGCCGCTGGATGGTGTGCTGGTTCTGGGCCTGCAGGCGGGCGTTTTCGATGACGATGCTCGCCTGGTTGGCAAAGGTGGCCAGGGCGTCGATCTCGTTGCGGCCGAGCCTGAGCGGCACCGGGCCCTTGTCCGCGGTGATCAGGCCGATCACGGCCCGCTTGATCTTGAGCGGCACGGCGATGGTGGAAACCCGGCCCATGATCCGGCTGACCACCAGGTCGATGTCGGTGGCGCGCGGATCGGTGTGGTAGTCGCGCACGTAGAGGGCGCGGCCGTGGCGGGCCACCCGGGTCTCGACGCAGTCCTGGTCGAGGAGGCGGTAGGGCAGGCGGAAGGCCCGCTCCGAGTCACGGGCGTTGAAGCCGTGGATGTAGCGGCACTCGAGCAGGGTGCGGGCCGGGTTGGCGAGAAACACGGCCATGCGGGTGAAACCGAACACCAGGCAGGTCTCGTCGACGATGGCGGTGAGGATGCGGTCCAGGGGGATGGGCCGGGTGAGCAGGCTGCTGATCTTGTGCATCGCGGCCAGCAGCTTGTCCTTGGTCCGCAGGTCAGCGAGCAGGGGTGCGGTCTCCCCGTTCAGGGGCGGTTTGGGCATGGTCGCCTCCGGTTGGGCGGCGGCGCGGCCGGTGACCGGCCGGGACCACTGCCGCCTGTTCTTTTCGCGCAGGCAGGGTATAGTGTCCGGTCCGACAGCAGTAGACAGGATCGTCCCCCTTCGCAAGGAAAACCCGTATGATGCCCGCACCCTCGCCGCTCGACCCGGAAGCGCTCCGCCACTGTTGTCTCTGCCCTCGCCGGTGCGGGGTCGACCGTTTCGCCGGCCCCTCCGGCTACTGCCGCACCGGCGCGGGCTACGCGGTCAGCGCGGTGACCGTGCACCGCGGCGAGGAGCCGGTGATCAGCGGCGAGCGCGGCATCTGCAACGTGTTTTTTGCCCACTGCAACCTGCGCTGTGGCTTCTGCCAGAACCATCAGATTTCGCGTCCGCAGGCGCACACCGGCGAGGAGTGCTGGACCCTGGACACGGTGGTGAAGGCCATCGTCCGCATCCTCGACACCGGCATCGACCGGCTCGGCTTTGTCTCGGCCTCGCACCTGGTGCCGCAGATGGCCGCGATCATCACCGCCGTGCGCCGGCAGGGCTTGCGGCCGGTGGTGGTCTACAACTCCAACGGCTACGACCGGGTCGAAACCCTGCGCCATCTCGATGACCTGGTGGACGTGTACCTGCCGGACTGCAAGTACATGGACCCGGCGCTCTCGGCGCGCTGGTCCGGCGCCGGCGACTATCCCGAGGTCGCGGCCGCAGCGCTCGCCGAGATGTACCGCCAGCGGGGCAGTGTGCTCCACCTGGACGACCAGGGCCTGGCCGAGCGCGGGCTCATCGTCCGCCACCTGGTGCTGCCCGGGGCCATGGCCAACACCCGCCAGGTGCTGCGTTTTCTCGCCGAGTCGCTCTCGCCGCGGCTCACCCTGTCGCTCATGGCCCAGTACAATCCCACGCCCCTGGTGGCGACCGAGCCGCCGCTCGACCGGCGGCTGCTGCCGGCCGAGTACGCCGAGGCCGTGGCCGAGATGGAACGGCTCGGGTTCATGAACGGCTGGGTGCAGGAAGAGGCCAGTGCCGAGCGTTACAATCCGGACTTTTCGGCGCCTTTGCCGTTTGCCGAGGAGTCGGGGAGTTCCCGCACGAGTTGAGCAAAGGCGGCCAGCCGCTGCGGCGCGGCGATGGAGCCGGCATCGTCGAACAGTACGTAGATATGGTCCGGCCGGGTGAAGTCGACGATTCGGCGGAAGAACTCGAGCTCCTCGTCGGGTTTGAGATGGTTCAGATTGAAGAAGTGGAACTCCTTGAACCCCCGGGCCAGGTGCGGGGTCAGCTCGATGCCGAAGGAATTGCTGATGAGCAGGCCGCGCTTGTCGGAGAGCGCATTCTCGGTGCGGTAGCGCCACAGGGCCTTGCCCTGCTTGCACAGCTCGAGGATCCAGTCGGGCTGGTCGCGCTCGGTGCGGAACCCGGCGTAGGGGTAGGTGCGGGCGCGGACGGTGCGGCCGAACCCGAAGAACATGCCCAGGTCGTCGCCGATCTGGTCCACCTCGGTCGGTTCGTCGAGCAGCAGCCGGTCGACCACGCCGCTTGCCCGGAGCAGGTCGCGGGCAAAGAGAAAGGCTGAACGGCCCGACCAGTGCCAGGTCTCCTTCGGATAAAAATAGGGTTCATCGCGGTGGGCCCGAAACAGCTCCAGCGGGTAGTAGAGCCGGTAGCGGTCGTGCTCCCGGCCCAGTCGCTGCAGCCGGCTGATCAGGTGGTCGGCTGTCGGGTAGGCGCGGCAGCTGTCGCGGTATTTCCGCTCCACCTTGGCCGGCAGCTTGTCCGGGTATACGGCCACGTTGGTGGGGGCGAGGGCGATGGTCACCGGGAAGCCGCGGCCCCGGTAGTAGCGGCTCAGGTCGGCAAAGGTGCGGTCCATGTCCGCCACCAGTTGCGGTTTGGGCTCGGTCTGCTGCAGGCAGAGCAGGTCGAAGATGATGTTCGGCTCGTTCACCTTGTGCGAGTTCATGAACACGAACCCGTCCCGACCGATGGAGATGTTCGGCGCGGGCGGATCCTTGAGCAGGTAGAAGCGCATCTTGCGGTAGAGGGCGTTGGCGTCGCGACGGAAGCCGACCCGGTCCTTGAGAAAGCTGTCCAGGGCCTCGATGTACTGCGGCGGACTTTCCCGAAAGAGCGACAACGGCGGCAGGGGCGACATCCGCCGGTTCTCCAGGTTCTGCAGCAGGGCAATGTCCCGTCCCAGGAGGCCGATCGCCGCCGGCAGGCTGAGCAGCACCACCAGGAGGAGGATCAACAGTCGCGCCGGCCAGCGCAGGGACAGGTCGTTGGATGCAGGTGCGGCCATCTCAGAAGCGGAAATAGAGGAAGGGGCTGTAGGTGCCGGCGAGCACGTAGATGTAGCAGAGCACGAACAGGGTGAACAGGGACACGGCCCGCCAGCCGGTGCGCAACCGGGCCGCGACCGGCAACAGGGCGCCGCCCGAACCGGCAGCGAGCAGCCGTCGCAGCCGGCCGAAGACCTGCTCCACCAGCGGCGTGGCGAACAGGAAGGCGAGCAGGAAGGCGAGCAGCTGTTCGTGGCTGACCAGGTGGAGGAAGGGTGCGGCCTGGTCCGCCGCGGACTGCCCGGCCATGGCCCGGTAGAAGGCCAGGGCCTGGCCCGGGTCGTGGGCGCGGAACAGCACCCAGCCGGCCAGCACCGCGGCCATGGTGTAGAGGTGGCGAAGGGGCCGCGGCAGCCGGGCGAGCAGCCGGCCGAGCCCGAGTCGTTCGATCACCAGCAGGAGCCCGTGGAACATGCCCCAGAGGACAAAGGTGTAGGCCGCTCCGTGCCAGAGGCCGCAGAGCAGGAAGACTGCGAACAGGTTGACCAGGGTGCGCGCCCGGCCGCGCCGGTTGCCACCCAGCGGGATGTAGAGGTAGTCGCGGAACCAGGTGGAGAGCGAGATATGCCAGCGCCGCCAGAACTCGGTGATGGACTGGCTGAAGTAGGGGTAACGGAAGTTGCGCGGCAGGCGGAACCCGAGGATCACGCCGATGGCGATGGCCATGAACGAGTAGCCGCAGAAATCGAAGTAGATCTGCAGGGTGTAGGCCACGGTGCCGGTCCAGGCGGCCACCGCGTCCAGCGCCTCGCCGGGCAGGGCGAACACCCGGTCCGCCACCGCGCCCAGGTTGTTGGCGATGAGCGTTTTCTGCGCCAGGCCGATGACGAACAGGCGCAGGCCGAAGCCGATGCGGCCGGCGGTGATGCACCGCCGCACCAGCGCCTTGGCAATGGTGTGGTAGCGGATGATCGGCCCGGCCACCATGTGCGGGAACATGGTGATGTACAGGCCGACGTTGAGCGGCGAGGCCGAGTGGGTGGCCACCCTGCGGTGCACGTCCACCAGGTAGGAGATGCCGTGGAAGGTGAAGTAGGAGATGCCCAGCGGCAGGTGCGGCTCGCGTACCTCACCCAGGCTCACGCCGAACAGGTCCGGCAGCACCTGGGTCAGCGCAAAGGCGAAGTACTTGTAATAAAAAAGCAGGCTTAAATTTGCCCCGATACCCAGGCCGAGCAGGAGTTTGCGCCGCTCGGGCCGCTCCGCCCGCCCGACCAGCAGGCCGAACAGGTAGTTGATGGCGACAAAGGCGAGCAGCACGCCGATGTACTTGTGTTCGCCCCAGTAGAAAAAGCCCAGGCTGAACAGGAAAAAGGTGAGGTTGCGCCAGGGCAGGGCGAAGTAGCAGACAAGAAAGAGCGGCGCGAACACCGCCAGGAAGACGACCGAAGGAAAGAGCATGCTGTCACGGCGAAAGGGACGACGGAATGCTGATGGCGGCACAGGGCCAACGATGCGGGCCTGGCCCGCCGCTCCGCGGGAGGACCACTTTTACCGGCCGGGCCGGGCGCTGTCAACCCTTTCCCCGGAACGGCCGGCGGCCAGCCAGGTCATGCCCACGCCGCCGGCGATGATCACCAGGCAGCCGGCCAGCTGCAGGGGTGAGAGGGTCTCGCCAAACAGGGTCCAGCCGAACACCACCACCGCGATCGGCTCGAAATAGGCGAGCGTACCGAAGGTGGCCGCAGGCAGACGGCTGAGCGCGTAGACCGCAGAGAGGATGGCGATGAACCCGGGCACCAGGCCGGTGCCGGCCAGCCAGGGCCAGGTCCAGGGCGGCAGCTCGGGCCGGCCGGCCAGGCAGAGCGGCAGCATGATCAGCCCGCCCACGAGCAGCTGGTAGAAGGTGCGGGTGTGGACGTGGATGCGCGCGTCGATCACCCGGTTGACGAGGATGAAGGCCGCGTAGCAGCCCATGGACACCAGCCCCAGGCCGATGCCGCGCAGGTGACTGGAACCGGCCGGGAAATCGAGGCGGAACTCCAGCATCATGGCAAAGCCGAAGAGGGCAAGCCCGATCAGGCCCGCGCTCGCCCGGGTCAGCCGTTCGCCCAGGAAGAAGTGGGCGTAGATCGAGGCTGCCGGCGGCGCCAGGTAGACGAGCATGATGGCATTGGCCATGGTGGTGTGTTCCATGGCGCGCACGTAGAAGATGATGAACCCGGCGAGCATGGCGCCATTGACCAGCACCGGCCAGCCGGGCCAGCGTCGCACCAGGCGCAGCTGCCCGGTGAGAAGCAGGAACAGGAGCATGAAGCCGGCGCCGAGCGCGAGGCGGAAAAAGGTGATCACCTCCGCGCCCAGGCCGGTGATCTTGGCGAACACACCCACGGTACCCATGCCCAGGGCGGAGAGGATGGCGGCGATGATGGCGGTGAGGTCCATGACGGGTGTGCGGATTGGGGAACAGAGGGGGCCGGCGGACTGGCGGCAACGGCCGCCACTCTACCATGTTTGTCCGGAAAAGGGGAGCCGGCGCTCGCTCCGGCCGCGCTGTTTGCCCGGAGGAGGGGCGTCGGCCGGGAAAAGGATTGACTTGCGAGCCGGGGGTGTCCATAAATAGCCGCATCGTCCCGACCGTTTTCAGGTCGGCCCATACTTTCCTTCGACGACAAGGAGCACAGCATGCACCATCTCTTCCAGCCCCTGCAGGTCGGTCCGCTGACCCTGCCCAACCGTATCCTCATGGCGCCGCTCACCCGCTGCCGCACCGAGCGCGACCATCTGCCCAACCTGCTCATGGCCGAGCACTACACCCAGCGGGCCTCGGCCGGCCTGCTCATCGCTGAGGCGACCATGGTCATGGCCGGCAACTCGGCCTTCTGGATGGAGCCGGGCATCTACTCGCCGGAACAGGTCGAGGGCTGGCGACTGGTCACCGGTTCGGTGCACCGGGCCGGGGGCCGCATCTTCCTGCAGCTCTGGCACGGCGGCCGCGCCTGTCACCCGCTGCTCAACAACGGCCTCCAGCCGGTGGCGCCGAGCCCCATCGCCATCGCGGACGACACGGTGCGCACGCCCGAGGGCAAGCAGCCCTACGTGGTGCCGCGCGAGTTGCGGGACGACGAGCTGCCCGGGATCGTCGCCGGGTTCAAGCAGGCGGCCGAGAACGCCCTGGCCGCGGGTTTTGACGGGGTCGAGGTGCACGGCGCCAACGGCTACCTGCTCGACCAGTTCCTGCGCGACGGCTCCAACCGCCGCACCGGGCCTTACGGCGGGTCCATGGCCAACCGGGCCCGGCTGTTGTTCGAGGTGCTCGAGGCGGTTGCCGCGGTCTGGGGGAGCGAGCGGGTGGGATTGCGCCTGTCGCCGCTCAACCGGTTCAACTTCATGAGCGACTCGGACCCGGTGGGTCTGGCCGGCTGGCTGGCCGGGCAGCTGAACCCGTTCAACCTCGCCTACCTGCACCTGATGCGCGGCGACTTCCTCGGCCCGACCGAGTTGGACGTGCTCACCCCGGTGCGGGAGCGCTACCGTGGCGTGCTCATCGCCAACATGGGCTACACCCCGGCCGAAGCGGAAGCGGCCATCGGCGCGGGCCAGTGCGACGCGGTGGCCTTTGGCGTGCCCTTCCTGGCCAACCCGGACCTGGTGGCGCGCATCCGCGCCGGCGGGCCGCTCAACGAGGCGGACATGAACACCTTCTACACCCCCGGGCCGAAAGGCTACCTGGACTATCCCTTCCTGGCCGGGGGCTGAGGCCGTGGTCCCGGACCAGGACCGGGGCGCGGGCGGCCACGGGCGGCAGCGGCCGCCTTTTTCCCTGCGGGCGCGGGGCCGGAGCTTTGTTTTTGCCCTGGCCGGCGGCCGCGTGCTCCTGCGCGGGCAGCACAATGCCTGGATCCATGCCGCAGCCACCCTGCTGGTGGTCGTGCTTGGCCTCGTTTGCCGGGTTTCCCGGCTGGAATGGGTCGCACTCGCCCTGGCCATCGGCCTGGTCTGGGCCATGGAGGCCCTGAACACCGCCATCGAACTGCTGGCCGACGAGGTCAGCCTGGAACAGCGCGCCCGCATCGGCCGGGCCAAGGATGTGGCCGCCTTTGCCGTACTCGCCGCGGCCCTGGCCGCGGTGGCCATCGGCCTGCTGGTGTTCTGGCCGCACCTGTTCCGGCAGTAGCAGCAACGCGGGCCTATGCCGCCGCGCCGGCGGCGGCAGCGGCCCACCCCCTTCACCCCTTGCCTTTGGAGAATGTCATGCATGTCCTAGCCATCAACGGCAGCGCCCGCAAGAACGGCAACACCGCCCTGATGATCGGGTACCTGTTCGAGGAACTGCAGGCCGAGGAGATCACCACCGAGATGATCCAACTGGCCGGCGAGCATCCGCATGGCTGCATCGCCTGCTACCAGTGCTTCAAGAACAAGAACAACCGCTGCGTGGTCGATCTCGACTGCCTCAATGGCTGCATCGAAAAGATGATCGCGGCCGACGCCATCATCCTCGCCTCGCCCACCTATTTCGCCGACGTGAGCACCGAGATGAAGGCCCTCATCGACCGGGCCGGCATGGTCGCGCGGGCCAACGGCGACCTGTTCCGGCGCAAGCCCGGCGCGGCCATCGTCACCCGGCGGCGCGGCGGCGGGATCCACGCCTTTGACACCATGAACCACTTCTTCACCATCGGCCAGATGATCACCGTCGGCTCGTCCTACTGGAACATGGGCGTGGGCCGGGAAAAAGGCGAGGTGGCCGACGATGCGGAAGGTCGCACCACCATGCGCGACCTGGGCCGCAACCTGGCCTGGCTGCTGGGCAAGCTGCACGCCTGAGCGGCCGGAAAGGCACAACCTGTTCGTACCGCTGAAAAAAATTTGACCCGGACCTGTCCAGGCCCTATAACACAAACAGGCAGGCGCCGGCGGCTGACGTCGGCGCGTGGATTGGGGTTCAGCGGAGGATTGTGATGCTGGTGATCTGTGAGGAATGCTCGAAGAAATACAATGTCGACGAAACCATGATGCGCGGCGAGCGGGCGCGGTTTTCCTGCTACGAGTGCGGCCATGTGATCGTTGTTGTCCGCACGGTCGCGGGTGCTGTCCGGGAGAGCGCCGTGAACGCGGCCGGCAGCCGCACAGGCGAGGCCCGGTGAGTATCCCCCCGGGCCGCGCCGAGGCGCCGGTCACCCGCCAGGCGCAGGCCGGGCCGCGATCCGGCCGGCGCCGGTTGCCATCCTTCCAGCCCGGCCCGGGCCGGGCCGCCTGATTGCGCACCATGCTCGTACCGCGGGAAAAGCCCCATCTCGAGGGGCTGAACAGCTACTACCTGCAGCTGGAACGGTTCATCACCCACATGCAGGGCGAGATCGGCTCGGGCGGGATGCACTGCAGCGCGCACAACCTGGAGATGCTCATCTTCTTCAACGAGAGCGAGGTGATCAGCAGCCTGGTGCAGCGGCGCGGAGAAAAGGCCCGCTTCTCCCCCTCGTACGAGATCGCCCGCAGTTTCTTCTACGAGGCGAGCTACACGGTCCGGGTCTTTCGCCTCGATGACCACGCCATCTTCTTCTGGGCGCAGATGCCGCCGTTCCAGCGCTCCCGCTCAGCCCTCAAGTCCAGCGAAATCCCCCTGCCGGACCTGGTCTTCCGGCTCGGCCGCAAGGAGTTCTGCGGCTTCATCGACGTGCGCCTGGAGAACCGGCCGGAAAGCGGCCTGCTCTTCTTCCACGAGGGTAAACGCATCGGCGGTTCCTACTCCTGGGGCAGCGGCGGCCTGAGCCTGGCCCAGGAGGACTACACCACCCTGCTGGCCCGGGTGCAGACCAGCGGCGGGGTGTTCACCTTCGGCACCTTTGCCCGCGAGGGCGCACCGCTGCCGGCCGAGGCGGACAACCCGGCCGCCTAGTCTGTTCCTTCCTTGTTCTTGTCAACCGTTGCACCGGACAGGGGTTCCACCCGGTCCGGATCCCAGCCCCGGCCGGCCAACTGCCCGCAGGCCGCGGAGATGTCCTCGCCGCGGCTCTGGCGGATGAACACCGTGTAGCCGGCCTCGCGCAGGATCTCCTGGAAACGGAGCACCCGCTCCCCGCCCGGGCTGCGCACCGTGCTGTCCGCCACCGGGTTCATGGCCAGCAGGTTGATCTTGCAGGGCACGCCGGCGAGCAGCGCGGCCAGCCGGCGCGCGTCCGCGTCGCTGTCGTTCACCCCTTCGAGCAGGGTGTATTCGAACATGATGCGTTTGCGCCGTTTCTGGCGGTAGGTGCGGCAGGTCTCGACCAATTCGCTGATCGGGTGGCGGCGGTTGACCGGCATCAGCCGACTGCGCACCGCGTCGTCCACTGCGTGCAGGGACACGGCCAGGTTGACGTCGGTCTCCTCGCCCAGGCGGCGCATCTGCGGTACCAGCCCGCAGGTGGAGACAGTGATGCGCCGGTTGGAGAAGTCCAGGCCGCGCTGCTCGGTGAGGATGGAGATGGCGTCGAGCAGGTTGTCGAAATTGGCGAGCGGCTCGCCCATGCCCATGAACACCAGGTTGGTGAGCGGAGGGCGCCCCTCCTTGAGCATCCAGTCGCGCACCGCGCACACCTGGTTGACGATCTCCGCGGTGGTCAGGTTGCGGCGAAAGCCCATGGCCCCGGTCAGGCAGAAGGTACAGCCCATGGCGCAGCCCACCTGGGAGGAGACGCACAGGGTGTTGCGGTCCTCCTCGGGGATGAGCACCGACTCGATCACCGCGCCATCCTCCAGGCGGAAGGCGAACTTGACCGCGCCGTCCCCGGAACGCTCGATCATGGCCTCGTCGAAGCGGCTCATGCGCGCCGAGGTGGCGAGCACGGCCCGGAACTCCTTGGCCAGGTCGGTCATCTGGCTGAAGTCGGTGATCCCCGGCCGGTAGATCCAGGCGAGCAGCTGCCGGCCGCGGAAGGCGGGCTGGCCCAGGCGTTCGACGAAGCGGACCAACTGCTCCTGGGTGAGGTTTTTCAGGTCCGTGGGATGGTCGGCTGGGGTCATGGCACAGTTCTCGTTGGGCGGCCGGGACCGCGGGGTTGGCAAACCGGCGGCTACAGGCCGCGCAGGTATTCGGGACGAAGCGGCAGCATGCCGGCCGCAGCCCGGTCGATCAGCGCCAGAAGCCGCTCCCGGTCCCGGGGCAGGCGGCCTTCCAGGGCGAGCGCGTTGGAGGCGTGGTTGGCGGAAAACTGGGTGCGGATCGGCCCCAGGCTCGCCAGCAGGCAGCGCAGTTCGGCGAACAGCCCGGCCTGGTCGGGCAGGGTGAAGCGGCCGGCGCGCAGCTGGCGGTGAAGCGGCGTGTTCGGCAGGACCATGAGGGTGAGCACCGCGACCTGGTGCGGCTGCATGCGGGTGAGCACCGCGGCGGTGGCCCGGGCATGGTCGAGAGAGCGCTCCATACCGGCGATGCCGAGCAGGCAGGTGACCGACAGGAACAGGCCTGCCTCCCGCACCCGCCGGCCGGCTTCGATCATGGCCGCGCTGTCCGCACCCTTGGCAATGGCGCGCAGGGTGGGGTCGTGGCCGGTTTCCAGGCCCAGGTAGAGGCGGCCGAGGCCCAGCCGGCGCAGGTCGGCCAATTGGTCGTCGGTGAGCGCGGCGATGTTGGCGCAGGTGGCGTACGAACTCACCCGCCGCACCCAGGGCAACCGCTCGCGGATGCGGCCGAGCAGCCGGCGCAGCTGTTCGAAGGGCAGGGCCAGGGCGTCGCCGTCGGCCAGGAACAGGGTCTGCTGGCGGCGGCACCAGGTGGCGGCAAAGTCCAGGTCCGCCTCGATGCGCGTTGCCGGCTTGACCGTGAATTCCCGGTCGCGGTAGGCGCCGCAGAAGGTGCAGCGGTTGTGGGAGCAGCCGGTGGTGACCTGGAGGAGAATGGAAAAGGCCTCGCTGGGAGGCCTGATGATGTCGCCCTGGTAGTCCACGGACAAACAAATCTGCCCGCGGCGAGTGCGGCCGCGGGCAGGGGAGATCAGCCGTTCTTTTTGGCGAAGTCGGCCATGAACCCGACCAGCCGTTCCACGCCCTCGCGCGGGAAGGCGTTGTAGATCGAGGCCCGGCAGCCGCCCACCGAGCGATGGCCCTTGAGGCCGTCGAGACCAACGGCGGTGGCCTCGCGCACGAACTGGGCCTCCAGTTCCGGGGTGGGCAGGTTGAAGGTCACGTTCATGAGCGAGCGCGAGTCCGGCTCGGCGTGGCCGCGGTAGAAGTCGGTGCTGTCGATCGCCTGGTAGAGCAGGGCGGCCTTGTCCCGGTTCAGCCGCTCGATGGCCGTGACCCCGCCCAGATCCTTGAGCCACTGCAGCACCAGGCCGACGCAGTAGATGGAGAAGCAGGGCGGGGTGTTGAACATGGAGTCCTTTTCGGCGTGGGTCTTGTACTTGAGCATGGTGGGCACCTGCGCGGGCACCCGGTCGAGCAGGTCCTCGCGGATGATGACCACGGTCACCCCGGCCGGGCCCATGTTCTTCTGGGCGCCGGCAAAGATCAGCCCGAAGCGGCTCACATCCACCGGCCGGCTGAGGATGTCCGAACTCATGTCGGCGATGAGCAGGGCGTCCTTGTTCGGCATGGCCGGGTACTGGGTGCCGTAGATGGTGTTGTTGGTGACGAAGTACAGGTACTGGCTGTCCGCGGCCACGGTGTACTCGTCGTCCCGGGGCACGCTGGTGAAATTCTGCTCCTCGCTGGACCAGGCGACCTCCACCTGGCCGAACAGCCTGGCCTCCTTGATGGCCTTCTTGGACCAGGTGCCGGTGTTCAGGTAGGTGGCCTTCTGGTCGGGCCGCAGCAGGTTCATGGGCACCATGAAGAACTGGCTGGAGGCGCCGCCCTGGAGGAACAGCACCTTGTAGTTGGCCGGGATACCCATCAGTTCGCGCAGCAGCGCCTCGGTGCGGTCGGCCACGGCCACGAACTCCTTGGAGCGGTGGCTCATCTCGATCAGGCCGATGCCCTTGTCATTGAAATTGACGATATCTTTGGCGGCCTGCTCGAGCACGGAATAGGGCAGGGTGGCCGGGCCGGCGGCAAAGTTGAAAATTCGCTCAGGCATGACAAACTCCTTTGACTGTTGCTGGTATCGTTTTGAATTATGGGCTGATTTGCCGCAAGGCTTCGTACAGGACAATCCCCGCGCTCATGGCCAGGTTGAGGCTGCGGATGTGCGGGTTGCTCATCGGGATGGTGAAAGATCGGTCACTATACAGGCTGAGAATATCTTCCGGCAAGCCTTTTGTTTCCTTGCCAAAAACGAGCATGGCCCCCGGCTGGAAGCGGGCCGCGGTATAGGGCCGGTCGACCTTGGTGGTGAGGAAAAAGAGGTTGCGCTCGTCCTGCTCCTGGAGGAAGGCGTCCAGGTTCGGCCACTGGCGGATGCTCACCTGCGGCCAGTAGTCCAGGCCGGCGCGCTTCAGGTGGCGGTCATCGATGGAGAAGCCGAGCGGGTGCACCAGGTCGAGCACCGTGTCCGTGGCCCCGCACAGGCGGGCGATGGAGCCGGTGTTGGGCGGGATCTCGGGTTCGACGAGGACGATGTGCAGGGCAGGGGTGATCATGGCCGGCGGGTCCGGGTTCGGGGAAAAAGTGGCCCCCTGTGTACAGAATATGGATTGCAGTTGCAAATTCAAAAATACGTCTTAAATTTTTTGCTCTGTTTTTTGGAGCCCTTGCCGCCGGCCGGGAACAGCGGACCGGGCAGGGCTCCGTCCCGCGAGTCCCGACAGTACCGGCCCGCCCCTGCGGCCTGACGCAGGCCCCCTTTTCCTGTGTGCGAACACGACCATGGCGCTCATTGTGCAGAAATTCGGCGGCACCTCCGTCGGCTCGACAGACAAGATCATGGCCGTGGCTCAGCGGGTGCTGGCCAGTCACCGCCAGGGCCACCGCATGGTGGTGGTGCTCTCGGCCATGTCCGGCGAGACCGACCGGCTCATCGGTTTGGCCCAGGCCGTGCAGCCCATTCCCGACCCGCGGGAGTTGGACATGCTGCTCGCCACCGGCGAACAGGTGAGCGTGGCCCTGTTCGCCATGGCCGTCAAGGCGGCCGGCGGCGAGGCGGTGTCCCTGCTCGGCGACCAGGTGGCCATCCACACCGACCCCATGCACACCCGCGCGCGCATCGACAGCATCGACACCGCCTGCATCCAAGGGCACCTGAACCGGGGGCGGATCGTCACCATCGCCGGCTTCCAGGGGGTGACCGACCACGGCGACATCACCACCCTTGGCCGGGGCGGTTCGGACACCACTGCCGTGGCCCTGGCCGCAGCGCTTGCGGCCGACGCCTGCGAGATCTTCACCGACGTGGAGGGCGTGTACACCACGGACCCGAACATCTGCCCGCAGGCGCGCAAGATCGAGCGGATCAGCTACGACGAGATGCTCGAACTGGCCAGCCTGGGCGCCAAGGTGCTGGACATCCGCGCGGTCGGCCTGGCCAAACGGTTCGGCGTGCCGGTGCACGTGCGTTCCACTTTCACCGACACCATCGGCACCTGGGTTGTCGAAGAGGACAAAATCATGGAGTCCCTGCTCGTCTCCGGCATCACCTACAGCAAGAAAGAAGCGCGCATCACCATCAAGACCGTGCCCGACCAGCCCGGCATCGCGGCCAAGATCTTCCTGCCCATCTCGGACGCCGGCATCCTCGTGGACATGATCATCCAGAACACCCGCGACGGCAAACTCACCGACATGACCTTCACCGTGCCGCGCATCGACTATGACCGGGCCATGGTGATCCTGAAAAAAGTCGCCGGGGAGATCGGCGCCGAGGCGGTCACCGGTGACCGTGACATCGCCAAGGTCTCCATCGTCGGCGTGGGCATGCGCAACCACCCGGGCATCGCCTCGACCATGTTCCAGATCCTGGCCAAGGAGGGCATCAACATGATGATGGTCTCCACCTCGGAGATCAAGGTCTCGTGCATCATCGCCGAAAAGTACACGGAACTGGCGGTCCGCTCGCTGCACGACGCCTTTGCCCTGGACAAGGACAACCTGCCGCTGGAAGACGCTTGAACATCATGGCACGCACCATCGAACTGTACGACACCACCCTGCGGGACGGCACCCAGGCCGAGAATTTCAACCTCTCGGTCGAGGACAAGATCAAGATCTGCCGCCAGCTCGACCGGCTGGGTATCGATTATATCGAGGGCGGCTGGCCCGGCTCCAATCCGTTGGCCGTGGACTTCTTCCGGCGCATGCAGGAGGTGCAGCTCAAGCGCGCCCGCCTGACCGCCTTCGGCTCGACCCGCCACTTCCAGAAGCCGCCGGAACGGGACGCCAACATCCAGGCCCTGCTCGCGGCGCGTACGCCGGCGGTGACCATCTTCGGCAAGAGCTGGGACATTCACGTGATCGACGCCCTGCGCATCGAACTCGAGGACAACCTGCAGATCATCGAGGACTCGCTCGCCTACCTGCGGCCCCGGGTCCGGCATCTCATCTACGATGCCGAGCACTTCTTCGACGGCTTCAAGAACAACCGCGAGTACTGCCTGGCCACGCTCGGCCGGGCCGTGGCCGGCGGCGCGGAGACGCTGGTGCTGTGCGACACCAATGGCGGCACCCTGCCGCACGAGATCCCGGAGATCATGGCCCGGGTCCGCCAGTTCCTGGACGAGTCTGGCAGTTCGGCGCGCATCGGCATCCACTCGCACAACGACTCGGAAACCGCGGTGGCCAACGCCCTGATGAGCGTGCACCTCGGCGCCAGCCACGTCCAGGGCACCATCAACGGCTACGGCGAGCGCTGCGGCAACGCCAACCTGACCTCGATCATCCCGGCGCTCATCTTCAAGATGGGGCTCGAGTGCGAGGTGGGCAAGCGCATCGACCAGCTCTACAACACCGCCCGGCTGGTGGACGAACTGGCCAACCTGCCGCACAACCGCTACCAGCCCTACGTGGGCGACTCGGCCTTTGCCCACAAGGGCGGCGTGCACGTGAGCGCGGTGCAGCGCAACCCGGTCACTTACGAGCACATCGCCCCGGAAAAGGTGGGCAACATGCGCCGGGTGCTCATCTCCGACCAGTCCGGCCGGGCCAACGTGCTCATGAAGGCCAAGAAGTACGGCCTGGAGATCGATGCCGACGATCCGGCCATGGCCTCCATCGTCACCGAGCTGAAAGAACTGGAAAACCGCGGCTACCAGTACGAGGCGGCCGAGGCCAGCTTCGAGCTGCTCATGCGCCGGGCGCTCGGCCTGCAGCGCGACTTCTTCACCCTGGAGGCCTTCCGGGTGATGAACCACAAGTTCGACCCGGTGCGGCCGCCCTACACCGAGGCCACCATCCGCCTGTACGTCAACGGCAACGAGGTGCACACCGCGGCCATGGGCGAGGGCCCGGTGAACGCCCTGGACCGGGCCCTGCGCAAGGCGCTCACCCGGTTCTACCCGAGCCTCGAGGACATGGAACTGGCCGACTACAAGGTGCGCGTGCTTTCCGGCGAATTCGGCACCGGCGCCAAGGTGCGGGTGCTGGTGGAGAGCAAGGACGGCACGGACAGCTGGGGCACGGTGGGTGTTTCCTACAACATCATCGAGGCCAGCTGGCAGGCCCTGGTGGACAGCATCAACTACAAGCTCATGAAGGATGAGCAGGCCGGCTGAACCCGGGACGGCGTCCTTGGATGCCGCCGCCCGCGCCGGGGACAAGCGCACGCTTGTCCTTTTTCTTTTCGGGGCGCTGATCGCGCTGCCCGGCTTTCTTCCCGTGGCCGCACCGGTCTCTGCGCCGCAGGTCTGCGTGACCACGGACCGGGAGGGCGACTGGCGGCTGTGGAGCGGCCCGGCGAACGGGGCAGGGCAGGGGGGCGACTCCTGCGCGTCCGCCGGTCCCGGGGACCGGAGCCTGGCGTTGTTCGCCGCACCCGCAGCGAACGATATGCCGCCGCACCTCGCCTTTTTTGCGGCCCAACCACTGTCCATCAACGCCGCCGATGCGACTGCCCTGGCCCTGCTGCCGGGCATCGGTCCGCGCCTGGCCGAGGCGATCGTGCAAGAACGCCGGCGGCTGGGCGCCTTTGCCGGCCCGGAAGCCCTGGAACGCGTGCCCGGTATCGGCCCGGCCACGGTGCAGCGGCTCCGGCCCCTGGTCCGATTCGAATGACCGGGGCCAAGGCGCCATTGCCCATCTCCTTCCCGGTGGTGGTGCTCGTCGGCCCGACCGCGGTGGGCAAGACCGCACTCTCCCTGCAGATCGCCACTGAGTTCGGCTGCGAGATCATCAGCATGGACTCCATGCAGGTCTACCGCGGCATGGACATCGGCACGGCCAAGGCCACCCCGGAGGAACGACGCCAGGTGGTCCACCACCTGATCGACATTCGCGACCCGGACGAGCAGTACGATGCGGCCAGCTTTGTCACCGACGCCCTAACCGCCATCCGGGCCATTGGCGAGCAAGGCCGCATCCCCCTGATCACCGGCGGCACCGGGCTCTACCTGTCCTCGCTGCTGCACGGGTTGTTCGACACCGTCCAGGGCACGGAGGCGATCAGGGCCGTTCTCCAGGAGCGGTTGCAGGCTGAGGGCAGGGAGGCGCTCCACGCCGAACTGCAGCGGCTGGACCCGGTGAGCGCGGCCCGCGTCCACCCCAACGACACCCAGCGGCTCTTACGCGGCCTGGAGATCTTCCACGCCACCGGCCTGCCCTGGTCCGAGCACCTGCAGCGGCAGCGGCAGGCAGCGCCGCCGCCGCAGTTCAGCCGCTTGCTGCTCCTGGGCCTGCGCTGCGACCGGGACCTGCTCGTCGAACGGATCAGCCTGCGCAGCCGGCAGATGATGGGCGATGCCTTTGCCGCTGAGGTGACGGGACTGCTGGCGCAGGGCTACGGTGCGGACCTGCCGTCCCTGCAGGCCATCGGGTACCGGCACATGATCGCCTGCCTGACCGGCGCCATGGACCGGGAAACCGCGACCAGGGCCTTGATCAAGGACACCCGCCGGTACGCCAAGCGGCAGATGACCTGGTTCCGGCGGTATGCGGACCTGCACTGGCATGACCTCCGGGACCTGGACGCGGCGCTGGTGGAGGCCGCCGAATTTTTCCGGACAAACAGACAGAAATAATGCCCTGTTCATCTCTTTTGTCATCATTTTTGCATGGACCCTGACACGCAACCAGGACAACAGGGCAGGGCGCTCGCCTGCCGGGCGGCACGGGAATTCAACATCCCTGTCCAACTGGCGGAAATATTGCAAAAACGTGGGTTCGATACCCTCGAAGCCCTGCGCGATTTCCTCCATCCGCAGTTGGCCATGCTGCCCGCGCCCGACACCATGAAGGGCATGTCCGAGGCGGTCGCCTGCCTGTGCGAGGCCTACCGCCGGGGGCAGACGATTTTCGTGCACGGTGATTACGATGCGGACGGGATCACGGCCACGGCGCTGCTGCTCACCTTTTTCCGGGAAACCGGCGCCCGGGCGGTGTACTACATTCCCAACCGCATGGAGGAACGGTACGGGCTGTCCAGGGGGTCCATCGACCGGCTGCTGGCGCGCCGTGGATCGGGGGAGGGCGGGGTGCTCATCACCGTGGACTGCGGCATCACCGCGGTGGACGAGGTCGAGTACGCCAACCAATGCGGCCTCCAGGTGGTGGTCACCGATCACCACGAACCCCAGGAAACCCTGCCGCCCGCCCGGGCCGTGCTCGACCCCAAACAGCGGGAGTGCGCCTTTCCGTTCTCCGAACTGTCCGGCGTGGGCGTGGCCTTTTTCCTGCTCATGGCCCTGCGCAAGGCGCTGGTGGCCGGTGGGCTGCTGGCCGGCGAAGACATGCCGAACCTGAAGAACTACCTGGACCTGGTGGCCCTGGGCACAGTGGCGGACGTGGTGCCGCTGGTCGAGGTGAACCGGGTGCTCGTTCGCGCAGGACTCGAGGTGTTGTCCGCAAAAACACGACCGGGCGTGCTTTCTCTCTGCGAACAATGCGACCTGCAGGCCGTCCCGGTGCAGGCCGAGGACATCAGCTTCAAACTGGCGCCGCGCATCAACGCCTGCGGCCGGCTGGGCGTGCCGGAACGCGGCGTGGAACTGCTGCTCGCCCGGGAACTGCACACTGCGCGCCAGGAAGCGCAGGCCCTGGAAGAGCTGAACGCGCAGCGCAAACAGCTCGAACAGCTCTGGCTGCCGGAGATCCTCGCCCAGGGCGAGGCCCAGGTGCGGGCCGGTCGCCGGGCCCTGACGATCCTGCAGGATCGGTGCCACCCCGGGGTTCTGGGTATCCTCGCCTCACGGGTGGTGGACCGCTTCGGCCGGCCGGCCATCCTGCTCACCATCGAGGAAAAGGAACAGGGGGTTGTGCGGTTGAAAGGCTCCGGGCGGTCCGTGCCGGGCATCAACCTGTTCCAGATGCTGGAGCGCAGCGCCGCCCACGTGGAGCAGTTCGGCGGCCACGCCATGGCCGTGGGGCTGACCATGGCCCACGACGACCTGGAACGGTTCGCCGAGGCCCTGCACTTGGCGGCCGGCGAACTCGCGGGGGAGGGGTCGATCCCGGCGCTGACGGCGGAGCATCACTGCATCGACCGGAGTACCCTCAACCGTGCCTTTGTCCGTGCCCTGCAGGTCATGCAGCCGTTCGGTGAAGGCAACCCGGAACCGGTGTTCCTGCTCAAGGGGGAACGGCTGCTCGAACAAAAAACCGTGAACGGCCACCTGCTGTTCCAGGTCCGGGTGAACGGCATGGTGCTGCGCGGCATCGGCTTCAACCTGGCCGAAGGGCATGGGCAACGCTCGGGCCCGGTGGACCTGTTCTTCAAGATCAAGAAGACCTGGTTCCGGGGCAGTGAACGGGATCAGCTGCAGGCCATCCACCTGGCCGGCCCAGTCCCAACCCCCTGAAATGCTTGCCTGTCTAAAACTTAACATAATATATATTATGCGACATAAAGTATGAGCCGAAATCCCGGGGGCGCCGGGCCTGGCGCGTCGGGCCTGTCGGCATCGACCCGCGGAATCGGCCGGATCCAGCGGAACCTCCCGGCGCCACCATCGTGTCGCCTTCCTTCCACCATTCTTTTGACGAGTTGCCCATGAATCACGACATCTATCAGGAGCCCCTGGTGTCCCGCTACACCAGTCGGGAGATGCAGGAACTGTTTTCCGAGCGGTTCAAGTTCACCCACTGGCGCCGTTGCTGGGTGGCCCTGGCCGAGGCCCAGCACGAACTCGGCCTGGCCGCGGTGACCGCGGACATGGTCGCCGAGTTGAAGGCCCACGTGGACGATATCGACTACGATCTGGCCCGGGCCAAGGAACGCGAGATCCGCCACGATGTCATGGCGCACGTGTTCGCCTACGGTCAACAGTGCCCGCTGGCCGAGCCGATCATCCACCTGGGCGCCACCTCGCAGTTCGTGGTCTGCAACACCGACCTGCTCATCCAGAAGCGCGCGCTCGCCCTGGTCAAGCGGGCGCTGGTCAAGGTCATTGCCAATCTCGCTGATTTTGCAGAGAAACACAAGGATCTGGCAACGCTCGGCTTCACTCACTACCAGCCGGCCCAGCCGACCACGGTGGGCAAGCGGACCACCCTCTACCTCCAGGATCTGCTCATGGACCTGGACTACGTGGAGCAGCTGGAAGGCCAGATCAAGGCCCGCGGCGCCAAGGGCACGGTGGGCACCCAGGCCACCTTCATCGAGCTGTTCAACGGTGACCACGCCAGGGTGCGCGAGCTGGACCGGCGGGTGGCGGAGAAGATCGGCTTTGACCAGGTGTTCGCAGTCACCGGCCAGACCTACCCGCGCAAGCTCGACATGAAGATCGCCGAAACCCTGGCCGGCATCGCCGCCTCGGCGCACAAGTTCGCGGTGGACCTGCGGCTCTTGTCCAACCTGAAGGTGCAGGAGGAGCCGTTCGAGAGCAAGCAGGTGGGCAGCTCGGCCATGGCCTACAAGCGCAACCCCATGCGCAGCGAGCGGATGACCGGGCTGGCCCGCAAACTCATGGGGCTTCCCGCCAACTTCGCCGCCACCGCGGCCAACCAGTGGTTCGAGCGCACCCTGGACGACTCGGCCATCCGCCGCATGGACCTGGCCCAGGCCTTCCTGCTCAGCGACGCGATCCTCAAGCTGTACATCAATATTACCGCTGATATGGTCGTCTACCCGAAGCAGATCGAAAAGCACCTGCTTGCCGAGCTGCCCTTCATGGCCACGGAAAAGATCCTCATGGCCTGCGTGGAACGGGGCAAGAGCCGCCAGGAGATGCACGAGGTGATCCGCGAGCATTCCGTGGCCGCGGGGCTGGATGTGAAGAACCAGGGGTTGGACAACAACCTGCTGGCGCGGTTGGCGGATGATCCGCGGGTGCCTTTCGATCAGCACGAACTGCGCGCCATGGTCAGTGATTTCCAGCAGTTCACCGGTCGGGCGGCCGAGCAGACCGACGAGTTCCTGGCCGAGGTGGTCCGGCCGGTGCTCGCTCGCTACAGCGACCTGGGCGGCGACATCGACGCCAGCCTGCAGGTATGAACCCGGGGCCCGGGATGTCGCCCCCGGGTGCGCCCCGCCTGCCGCGCAGCCTGGAAGTGTTCCTGCGCATCCGGCCGGAGCGGATCAGCTGGCTGCGCTTTCTGCTCGAAGGCTACGACGGCCTGGCCGTGCTCACCACCCTGTCCGCCGCGGAGGGGCTGGTGCGGCTGCGGCTGTTGGACTGCGCCCTGGTCGAGACCATGCGCCTGCTGGCGGCGGTTGCCGGCGACTTGTCCCGGAAGAATGAAGCATCACTTTGAATTTTTGTTGTATTTTATTGAAATATCGTTATTATGAACAAAAAACTCTACATCCGCACCTATGGCTGCCAGATGAACGAGCGGGATTCGGAGATCGCCGAACAGCTGCTGGCCCTGGAAGGCTACGGCCCCACCGACGATCCCGACGAGGCGGATGTGATCCTCATCAACACCTGCTCCATCCGCGAAAAGGCGGCCCAGAAAGTGTACAGCCTGCTCGGCCAGCTGCGCACTGCCAAGGCGAACAAGCCGTCCCTGCTCATCGGCGTGGCCGGCTGCGTGGCCCAGCAGGACGGCGAACAGATGGCCGCCCGCATGCCGCACGTGGACCTGATCGTGGGCACCCAGCAGATCCACCGGCTGCCCGAGATGCTCGACCGGCTGCGCCGCCGCGAGACCGGCCGGGAGATCGCCACGGACCTGGACGCCTCCTTCACCATCCCGGCCTTCCAGAAGCTGCTCATCGACGCCCCGCCCTCCCCTGCCGCGGACAGCTGCCGGCGGTTCGTGACCATCATGCAGGGCTGCAACAATTTCTGCAGCTACTGCGTGGTGCCGGGCACCCGGGGCCGCGAGATCAGCCGGCCGGTGGCGGACATCCTCGAGGAGGTCGACATCCTGGTCAGCCAGGGGGTCCGCGAGGTCACCCTGCTCGGCCAGAACGTCAACTCCTACGGCCGCACCAACCCGGTGGCCGACACCCCGGTGGACTTCCCTGCCCTGCTGCGGCGGGTGGCGGCCACGCCCGGCCTGCGCCGGCTGCGCTTCACCACCTCCCACCCCAAGGACCTGGGCCCGGACCTGATGCAGTGCTTCGCCGATCTCGATATCCTCTGCCCGCACTTCCATCTGCCGGTGCAGTCCGGGTCCGACGCGGTGCTCATACGCATGAACCGCCACTACACGGTGGCCGAGTATCTCGACAAGGTGGCGGCCCTGCGCCGCCTCCGGCCGGACATCGCCCTGGCCACGGACGTGATCGTCGGCTTTCCCGGCGAGACCGACGAGGATTTCCAGGGGACCATGGACCTCCTGAACACGGTCCGCTTTCACAGCTCCTTCTCCTTCCGTTACTCTGACCGGCCGCACACCCGTTCCGCCGACTTCACCGACAAGGTGGACGAGCGGGTCAAGCAGGAGCGGCTCGCCGCCTTCCAGGCCCGCCAGAACGAGATCAGCCTGGAGCACAACCAGGCGCTGGTGGGTTGCGAGGTGGAAATCCTGGTCGAGGCGGTGGAGGGCGCGGACGCCAAGGGCCGCACCGCGACCAACCACATCGTTCATTTCCCGGCCGGACCGCAGCCGCCCGCACCCGGCGACCTGGTGCAGGCGCGCGTCCTGCACGCGGGCATGCACGCCCTCAAGGGCGAACTGGTTCGATAATCGCCCTCCTCCATCACCTGAGCTCTTGCCATGATCGACCTGCACACCCATACCTTTTTCAGTGACGGCGCCCTGGTGCCGGCGGAACACGTGCGCCGGGTCGAGGTGCTCGGCTACACGGCCATCGCCATCACCGACCACGCCGACAGCTCGAACATCCATTTCCTCATCCCCAACCTGCTGCGCGCGGCCCGCGACCTGAACCGGGTCAACCGTACCCGGCTGATCGTGGGCGTGGAACTCACCCACGTGCCTCCAAGCCTGATCGCTCCGCTGGCGCGTGAGTCCCGGGCGCTCGGCGCGCAAATGATCGTGGTGCACGGCGAGACCCCGGTGGAGCCGGTGCAGCCCGGCACCAACCTAGCCGCCCTGGAGGCGGAGGTGGATGTGCTCGCCCACCCCGGGTTCATCACCGAGGCTGAGGCACGGCTCGCCGCCGAAAAGAACATCCTGCTCGAACTCTCCGGCCGCAAGGGCCACAGCCTGACCAACGGCCACGTGGCGCGCATGGCCCAGCGCTTCGGCGCGCCGCTCGCCATCAATGCGGACGCGCACGCGCCGGGTGATTTTCTCACTGCGGAGATGGCGGAAAAGGTCGGCCTGGGCGCGGGCCTTGATGCGGCCGGTTACGAGCAGGTGCGGCGCAACATGACCGAACTCGTCGAACGAATAAAAAAACTGTAAAAGAGCAGGTTAAAGAGTAAACCCAACCCATCGGCTGACATGGACTACCAGGGCACCATCTACCGGCCGCCGAGCGAGGCGAGCAGTATCCTGCTGCAGGTGACCACCGGCTGCTCGCACAACAAGTGCAGCTTCTGCGGCATGTACAAGGGCCAGCGGTTCACCCTCAAGGACGAGGCCACCGTGCTGGCGGACATCGACTACGCGGCCCGCCATTTTCCCCACGCCCGGCGGCTCTTCCTCTGCGACGGCGACGCCCTGATCCTGCCCCAGAAACGGCTGGTCGACCTGCTCAGCCGCATCCGCGAGCAGCTGCCGCGGGTCGAACGGGTGGGCATCTACGCGAACACCAAAAACCTGCGCGCCAAGAGCGTGGACGACCTCAAGACTCTGCGGCAACTGGGGCTGGGCATCGTTTACATGGGCCTGGAAAGCGGCGACGATGCGACCCTGGCCGCCATGCACAAGGGTGCGGACGCGGCCGAGATGATCGCGGCCGGCCGCAAGGTGCGTGAGGCCGGCCTGCCGCTGTCGCTGACCGTGCTGCTCGGCATTGCCGGCGAGGAGCGCTCGCTCGAACATGCCGAGGCCACCGGCCGGGTGCTCACCGCCATCGACCCGGAATACGTGGGCGCGCTCAGCCTGATGCTCGAGCCGGGCACCAGCCTGTACGCGGACTGGCAGGCCGGCCGCTTCGTCCCGCCCGGGCCGCTGGGGATTCTCTGTGAGCTGCGCGCCATGATCGCTGCCACCACCCTGAGCGGGGGCCTGTTCCACGCCAACCACGCCTCCAACTACCTGCCCGTGCGCGCCCGCCTGCCCGAGGACAAGGAGCGCACCCTGGCCCTGCTCGACCGGGCCCTGGCCGGCGAGGTGGACCTCCGGCCCGAGTTCCTGCGCGCCCTGTAGGCGCACCGGCCGGGCGGCGCAAAACCGGACCGCCGGGCAGCACTCCCCTCTCCTCCCCTGCCCAAAAAACAACGCCCCGAAGGCCGGCCGGCCTTCGGGGCGTTGTTGCGAAAAGGTGCAGAGAAAAAACGATCAGTCACCACAGTTCTGGATGCAGTCGTCCTTGGTGTCCGAGCAGTTCAGTTTGCAGTCCAAGTCCTCGCCGCAGCCTTTCGAGCATTTTTTGTAGGCAATCTGACAACCGGCCTTGCAGTTGTCGGACGCGGCCACGGAGGCGACCCCGCCCAGGGTGAAGGTCAGGGCCACGAGAACAGCCAGGGTCATGGTGCTCAGCTTGTGCATTGTTTGTCCTCCTTGGTGGTGGGTGGGCAATGATGCCGCCAAAAAAGTTTCCTTGTAAAAATTGTAGCGGTCCGCCGCCGCCTGTCCAATTTTTTCTGCGCCTGGATATTTTTTTGCGCAGCTGGACCACGCTCGCCGTCAGCCCCCCTTCCGACCCACCATGCAGCAGCAGGGCATGCTCATTGCCCTCCCCTCCTCAATACATCCTGTGCCGGAACAGCCAGGTGGCTGTGGCCAGCGTCACCACCGCGATCACCGACATGGGCCAGATGTCGTGCCAGAAGTACTCCAGCCCCGCGCCCTCGAGAAAGACCCGCCGGACGATGGTCAAAAAGTACCGCATGGGGTCCAGATAGGTGAGCTTCTGCATGAACGCCGGCATGTTGGCGATGGGCGTGGCAAAGCCGCTGAGGATTACCGCCGGCACGATGAACAGGAACGAGCCGAGCAGGGCCTGCTGCAGGGTGGCGGAGAACGAGGAGATCATCAGGCCCACGCCGATGATCGACAGCACGTAGATGACCAGGGCCGGGTACAGGGTGGCCAGGCTGCCCACCAGCGGGATGCGGAACCAGAAGACCGCCACCAGGATGATGAGCGAGGCCTCGCCCACGCCCACGATAAGCCCGGGCACGGCCTTGCCGATCAAAATCTCCACGGGCCTCAGCGGGGTGACCAGCAGCTGGTCAAAGGTGCCGGCCTCGCGCTCGCGCGCCACGGAAAGGGCCGTGACCACCAGGGTGACGATCATGGCCAGCAGGGCGATGATCCCGGGGACGATGAACCAGCGGCTCTCCAGGTTGGGATTGAACCAGGCGCGGATGGTCAGCCGGGCCGGCAGGCTGGTGCCGCTCACCTGCTCGGCCCATTCCTGGTTGAAGTCGGTGACAATGGTGCGCACGTAGTTGAGCGCCAGCATGGCGGTGTTCGAGTTGCGGCCGTCGATGATCACCTGCACCGGGCAGCTCTCGCCGCGGCCGGCCCGGGCCGAGCACTCCTCGCCGATGCGCAGGGCCATGAGCGCCCGGGTGGAGTCGATGAGCGGCTTGATCTCGTCCTCGGTCTGCAGGAAGCCGATCACGTCGAAGCCCACGGACCGCTCGAACCGGCTGACCAGTTCCCGGCCCAGACTGCCCCTGTCCTCGTTGAGCACCACCAGGCGGACGTTCTCCAGGTCAAAGGTGGCGGCATAGCCAAACACCAGCAGCTGCACGATGGGCGGCACGACCACGGCCATGCGGCTGTTGCGGTCGCGGAACAGGGCCAGGAACTCCTTGACGATCAGGGCGAGGACGCGGGTGACCATGGCTGCCCCCTACTCCAGGTTTTTCCGGGTGCGGCGGTAGACCAGGCCGAGGAAGAACACGGCCATCGCCACAAGCGCCAGCGCGTTGGGCAGGATAACGCTCCACACGTCGCCCACAAGGAACAGGGTCTGGAGAATGCTCACATAGTAACGGGCCGCGATCAGGTGGGTGACCGCCTGGATCACCGGCGGTACGCTGCGGATGTCGAAGATGAACCCGGAGAGGATGAAGGCCGGCAGAAAGGTGCTGATCATGGCGATGAGCGAAGCCACGAACTGGGAGCGCACCATGGTCGAGATGAACAGCCCCATGCCCAGCGCCACCAAGAGGAACAGGGCCGAGGTGGCGATGAACAGCCAGAGCGAGCCGCGCATGGGCACATGGAAGAGGAACCGGGCCATGACCAGTGACAGCGCCAGCCCGCCCATGCCGAGGATGAAATACGGGATCAGCTTACCGAGCAGCAGCTCGTTCACCGAGATGCGGGTGACGAGCAGGGCCTCCATGGTGCCCCGCTCCCACTCCCGGGTGATCACCAGGGCGGTGAGCAGGGCGCCGATCAGGGTCATGATCACGGCCAGCACCCCGGGCACGAGAAAGTCGGTGGAGCGGATCTGCGGGTTGAACCAGATGCGCTGCTCCAGCGCCACCGGCGCCTGCAGGGTGCGACCGGCCCGCTCGGCCTGCTGTTCGAGCCAGCCGTACCAGATGGCCTGGATGTAGTTCTGCACCAGCCGGCCGGTGTTGGCGTCCACGCCGTTGACGATCACACTCATCGGCGGCGAGCCGCGGTTCAGGTAGTCGCGCTCGAAGTTGGCGCGCAGCCAGATGATGCCGTCCACCCGGTTGGCGCGCAGCAGGGCCTCCGCCTCCTGGATGGACGGCGTGACCACGGGCGCGAAATAGGGCGACTGGAAAAAGCCGCCGCTGAAGTTCAGTCCCTGCGGCCCGGGTTCCTCGAGCACCACGGCCACGGGCACGTTGCGCGCGTCCAGGGACACGCCGTAGCCGAAGATGAGCAGCAGCAGCAGCGGCAGCACAAAAGCGATGGCAATGCTCGACGGGTCGCGGATCACCTGCAGCCATTCCTTGCGGATCATGCCGGCAAGCCGCATGCCTGCCTCGTGCTTCATGCCCGCCCCTCCTGGTTGCCCTTGGTCTCCAGCAGGCTGATGAAAGCCTCCTCCATGGTCGGCTCGCCCTGCCCTGCCCGGGTGGTGCGCCGCTTCATCTCCTCGGGCGTGCCCTCGGCCAGCACCCTGCCCTCGGCCATGATCACCAGCCGGTCGCAGTACTCGGCCTCTTCCATGAAATGGGTGGTGACCAGCACGGTCACCCCCTGGTCGGCCAGGCTGTTGATCTGGGTCCAGAACTCGCGCCGGGCGAGCGGGTCCACGCCCGAGGTGGGCTCGTCGAGAAAGAGCACCTCGGGTTCGTGCATGAGCGCCACCGCCAGGGCGAGCCGCTGCTTGTAGCCGAGCGGCAGGGTCTGGCTGTCGGCCGCGGCATAGGGCTGCAGGTGGAAGGTGGTGAGGGCCCAGTCGATCTGGCGGCTGCGGCGGCTGCCGCGCAGGCCGTAGGCGCTGCTGAAGAAACGCAGGTTCTGGAGCACGGTCAGGTTGCCGTACAGGGAAAAACGCTGGGCCATGTAGCCGATGCGCGCCCGGGCCGCGGCCGCGGCGGTGCGCAGGTTGAGCCCGGCCACGGTGCAGTGGCCGCTGGAGATGGGCAACAGGCCGCAGAGCATGCGGAAGGTGGTGGTCTTGCCGGCGCCGTTGGCGCCGAGCAGGCCGAAGATCTCGCCGCTCCGCACCCGGAAGCTCACCCGGTCCACGGCCGTGAAGCTGCCGAAACGCCGCACCAGGTTGTCGGCCGCGATCACGTCGCCGCCTCCGGCCGGCCGGCTGCGCTGCTGCAGTTCGATGCCGGTCGGGCTGGCGGCCTGATCGTCCGCGGACTTGAGGGTGGCGATGAAGTAGTCCTCGAAGCGCGGTTCGGCCGGGGTGACGGTCGCGTGCACGCCTTGGGGGGCAAGCGTCTCCGGCGCGGCCACGGCCTCCCGGGTGATCACCCGCAGGCTGGTGCCGAGGATGAGGGCGTCGAGCACCGCCGGGTGGCGGCCGAGGCTGCGCTGCAGGTCGCGCCTGGCCGCCTCCGGGGCGCGCAGGGTCCAGGTGCGGCCGGCCACCTGGCGGCTGAACGCCTGCGGCTGGTCGTGGCCGAGGATGCGGCCCTGGTGGATGAGCACCACCTCGGCGCAGCGTTCGGCCTCGTCCAGGTAGGCGGTGCTGAGCAGCACGCTCATGCCCTCGGACTCCACCAGGCGGTAGACGATCTGCCAGAGTTCGCGCCGTGACACCGGGTCCACGCCCACGGTGGGCTCGTCGAGCAGGAGCAGGCGCGGCGGCCGCACCAGGGTGCAGACCAGGCCGAGCTTCTGCTTCATGCCGCCGGAGAGCCGGCCGGCCAGCCGGCCGCGGAACCCCTCCAGCCCGGCCATGGCCAGCAGCCGGTCGTAGCGTTCGGCCCGCGCATCGCGGGGCACGCCCTGCAGGTCGGCGTACAGGTCCAGGTTTTCCTGCACGCTCAGATCCTCGTACAGGCCGAAGCGCTGGGGCATGTAGCCGATATTGGCCTGCACGGTCAGGGGCTCGGCCACCGCGTCGATGGAGAGTACCCTCAGGCTGCCGTGGTCCGGGGTGA
>ERZ1645192.570-NODE-570-length-30789-cov-6.388950_pt1 | contig 30789 bp, 26 predicted proteins | sample MGYA00575354_ERZ1645192 | MGnify/ENA primary metagenome ERZ1645192 (study PRJEB40844, sample SAMN11349763) | freshwater sediment metagenome | isolation source: river sediment | host: Sediment | place: India: Faizupur Khadar , New Delhi | collected 2017-02-21 ... | reverse complement strand
CGGCTGTGGATCTGCTGCACGTTGCCGCCGATATCGGCCCTGATCGTGGAGTCGATGACTGACTCCATCCGGGGTTCGACTCGTTCCTGGAAGACCTCTGTCGCGTCTTGGTCGTAGGTTCGGCTGAGGTGCCCAGCAACGAACTGCGGTGAGTAGGTGTGCGACCAGTCCATCGGCCACGGCTCGAGCTCGGTGATCTTCTGATCGTCCAGTCCGGTGCTGGCATGACCAGTGACGTCCTCGAACTGGTTGTTCACCACACCGGCGGCCGGGTACCAGTCGGTCACGGTGCGGGTCTGCGTCCGGCCCTCGGAATCCCGGTAGGTCTCGGTCCGATAGACCCCGCGCATGCCGGTGTAGCGGGTGGTGGTGGCCGCGTCGTAGCTGAAGTACGGCAGGTAGATGCTGGTGAAGCTGCCCAGCTCGCGGTACTTCTTGAACGCGTTCGGTGCGAAACGACGACTGTTGATCCATTGTTCGATCCGCTGGCGAGCGTCTCGTTCACTGATTCGCAGTGGCAACACACCGTCGATCGGCAGTCGGGTCGGGGAGTCCTGCACGTCATTGCGCTGGATCGGCGTGTTGCAGAACGGGCAGCGCACCGCGGTCAAGGTGCCCGAGAACATGATGCGGCCCCCACAGTTCTGGCAGACGACCTCTTTGTCACCGGTGACCCGGGTCTTCGCGTTCGCCTGCAGTCTGGCCAAGTCGGCCATCGTGGACGCCAAGTCGCGCTTGGCAATCACGTCCGGATGGGCGACATCGCTTGCCACCGGCACCACGGTGCCGCAACTCAGGCACTTCAGAGCTGCCGGCTCCGGGTCGTAGGCCAGCGTGCCGCCGCAGTTGGGGCACGGGTAGGTGCGGGTCTGCTCGGTGACGTGCAGCATCGCCGGGTCTTGACGTGGCCCCGGGTCGGGGATCGGACCCGGGGCACCCGTCGGAGGCTGTTGCGACATCGGCGCCTACTCGGCCACCGGCTGGCCGGGGATTGGCGGCGGGGACGCGAACAGCATCCGCAGCGCGGGCACCTGGTTTGCGGGCATCCAGCCAGCCATTCCCGCGCTCCAGACCAAGGTGTGGGTGGTGAGCTGGCCGTTGTCGACCATGCCCCGCAGCTGACCAAGGTGGTACGGACCGGCCGCCGAACCCTGGATCTCCACGTGGAAGGTCTGGGAGTCCTGCAGAAGCGGCGGTGGGGTCTGCTGGGATTGCGGGGACTGCTGGTTCATCATCTGTTGAGCCATCGCCATGCCCATGCCGGCGCCCATCATCTCGCCCATGCCGCTACCGCCGGGATTGGTGGCCGCGGAGGTCATAGCATCGGACTGCTTCGCGCGCTGGTACTTGTCCATGTCGTTGAGTTGGTTCATCCAGCCGGCCTCCTCAACACCCTTCGCAACACCCCGGGTCATCGCCTGGGTGATCTCGTCGGGCAGCGAGGTGTTCATGGTGATCGACTGGATGAACAGGCCGAACTCGTCGTCCACCCGTGGCCGCACCATCTCGGTCAGCTTGCCCGACAATTCGGTCTGGCGTCCCTGCAGGTCGATCGCGCCCAACCCGGTTTGCATGATCATGTCGCTGAAGGCCTGGCTGATCTCGCGCCGCAGCAGTTCGGTGACCTCTTCCACGTCGACGTTGGAGTCGGTACCGATGATCTGACGCAGGAAGATGACCGGATCGGCCACCCGCACGACGCACAGGCCGTTGGCGCGCACTTGCACCATTCCGAAGTCCGGGTCGCGGACGGTGATCGGGTTCGGGGTACCCCAGCGCAGGTCGGTCACTGGGCGGGTGTTGATGAAGTAGACCTCAGAGCGGAAGGGGCTGTTGAAGCCGTACTTCCAGCCCTGGATGGTCGACATGATCGGCAGGTTCTGGGTGTTGAGGGTGTAAGTGCCCGGGCCGAAGGTGTCGGCGAGTTGACCTTGGTAGACGAAGATCGCGAGCTGACCCTCGCGGACGATCAACTGTGCTCCCTGCTTGATTTCATTCTGGTAGCGGGGGAAACGCCACGCCAGCAGCGTGCGCGAGTCTTCGAGCCATTCGATGATGTCGACGAATTCGCCACGAAGTTTGTCCATCAGGCCCATGGTGGGTGCACCTTTCGTCTGTGACTGTGTCACCAACGAGCTTAACCCGTACAAGGGTTTCGAGGTCGGGTCAGCGCTTCAGGCGCGCTAGGTTGATGCCCGTGAGTGCAGGTCGGTGGGGGATTGTGGTGCTGGCGGTGGCGCTGCTGGTCGGTTGTGGCGGCCAGGTTTCAGAACCTTCGCCACCCCTGCTATCGCCCGAGCCAAGTCCGAGCTCAATCAAGCTGGCGCCCGAGCCAGAGGCGCTGCCCGCGACACTGCCGATCCCCTCGCCGGTGCAGACGCTGCCCAACGGCATGCTCCGATCCGGGGTGGCGTCCAGCGGTGAGTACCTGACGAACGCAGTCTCGGCGGCCACGGTCTCTGGGTCGAATGACGTCCGGCGCTTCGTCGTCCAGGTTGAAACCAGCCTGCCAGAGTCGGCGGACGGGGCGGCGCTGCGGATACACGAGATCCTGGATTCTCCGCGTGGTTGGGCAGGGACGCATGGCATCGCCTTCGAGTTGGTGAACGAGGCAGACCAGGCTGACCTGGTGATCCACCTGGCTTCCCCGCAGACGGTTGATTTGGCGTGCGCGGCACTGAACACCGCAGGGTTGTGGAGTTGCCGGCTCGGGCCGGACATCTACCTGAACGTGGATCGCTGGTTCTACGCCACACCGACTTGGGCCGACCAGTCGATCGACGACTACCGCAGCTACCTGATCAACCATGAGGTCGGCCACTACATCGGGTTCGGCCACGTCGGCTGTCCGGCCGTCGGCGCCCCATCGCCGGTGATGCAGCAGCAGAGCATCGACCTGAACGGCTGCCTGCCCAACGCGTGGCCGGATGTCACCGGCGAGCGGGATGGCTGATCAGCCGGATTTCAGGCTCGGACGCGGGCCGCGATCGCGTCCCCGATCTCGGTGGTGGATCGCCGGACAGTGCCGCGCTCGGCCATGTCCGCGCTGACGGCGGCCTCGATGCGGGCGGCGTCCTTGGGGTGTCCCAGGTGGTCGAGCAGCAGCGCCATGGAGGAGATCGCAGCGGTGGGATCGGCGATGCCTTGCCCGGCGATGTCTGGCGCCGAGCCGTGCACGGGCTCGAACATGGACGGGAACTTGCGGGAGGTATTGATGTTCGCGCTCGGGGCCAGCCCGATCCCGCCGGTGATGGCGGCCGCCTCATCGGTGATGATGTCGCCGAACAGGTTATCGGTGACGATGACGTCGAAGCGGGCCGGGTTGGTGACCAGGTGGATGGTAGCCGCATCGATGTGCAGGTAGTCGGTGGCCACCTGCGGGAACTCGGCGGCAACCTCATTGAAGATCCGGTTCCACAGGCCTCCGGCATGTACCAGCACGTTGTGCTTGTGCAACAAGGTGAGCTTGCCGCGCCTGCGGGTGGCCAGTCCGAACGCGTAACGCACCACCCGTTCCACACCCATCGCGGTGTTCACGCTGACCTCGGTGGCGACCTCGTCGGAGGTGCCCTTGCGCAACGATCCGCCATTACCCGCGTAGAGGCCCTCGGTGCCTTCGCGGACCACGACGAAGTCGACGGTCTTGCCTTGGGTTACCCAGTCGGCCAGTGGGCTGCGCACCCCGGGATAGGTCCGCGACGGCCGCAGGTTGACGTCCTGGTCGAAGGCGAACCGAAGCTTCAGCAGCAGCCCCCGCTCCAGCAGCCCACTGGGGATCTGGGTGCTGCCTGGGGCAGCACCGACCGCGCCGAGCACGATCGCATCCGCGGTGGCCAACTCAGCCAGCGTCTCGTCGCTCAGCACTTCACCGGTGGCCAGCCAATGGTCGGCGCCCAATTGGTAGTTGCGGAAGCCGAACGCGTCCTCGCCGACCGTGGCAGTCAGCACCTTGATGGCTTCGGCGACGACCTCGGGGCCAATCCCGTCCCCGGGGATCACGGCGATGGTGGGACGAGTGGGCGCAGCAGTCATGGGCGAAACCCTATCGGGGGCGCCGTCGGCGTTCCGGCCGATCTCACCCGCGAGCGTCGGCGTCCGGCCACCACGCCAAGCTCTTGAACGTGGTGTCGACCGGGCAGGTGGATCGGAGCCGGCAGACGGCGATGACTAGCCCCGTGAAGCCCTCTTCGAACTGGAAGCCGGCATCGGTTCGGTTCGATGCGATCATGCCATCCGGGCGCACCTCGAAGCGCACTTCCCGCAACGGATAGGACATGCCCACCCCAAGAGCCTTGCCGTAGCTCTCCTTGAGCGTCCAGAGACGGAAGAAGTCGCGGTCCGGCTCAGACGACGTGGCCAGGCGGGCCAATTCGGCATCGGCGAGGACGCGTCGGGCGGCGTACCGGTCATAGGGCCGGATCTTTTCGACGTCAACGCCCACCGGGGCGTCCGCCACCAGTACCGCAACCGCATCGGGGCAGTGTGAGACGCTGAAATGCACGTCCGGGCGGCCGGCCAAGCGGGGGCGCCCGAAGCCATCACGTTCCAGCTGAACATCGGCGGGGTGCATTCCGAATCGTTCTACCAATCCGTGGCGCAGCAGGCGTCCTGCGACAGCGCGCTGCGCGGTGATCGGGGACGGGCCTGGGCTGAGCGACAGGTAGGCGGAAATCGCCGGCACGGCTTCACCTCTCCACAAACGGACAGCATCTGATCGGGACCGCAGGGTCGCTTAACCCCAAGCATCTACGATGGTTTCATGTCCATGTCGCCAGCGCTCGGGTCGGGATTGAGATCAAGGGCGCATCGGCTCAAGACCGCTCTGGTGCCCCAAACCAACGCTGAGGTGGTGACCGGGGGAGCGCACCGGCGCTACCTGCTGCACGTCCCGGCCCGATACGTGCCCGGTACTCCGACCCCGTTGGTGATTGTCATCCACGGCTTCATGCAGACACCGGCACACCAGCGCGACATGAGCGGCTGGGACGAACTGGCCGAACGGGAGGGCTTCATCACCGCCTATCCGATGGGCACCGGGCTGCCGTTGCGGTGGGAGTCGCATCTACCGATCGACGAATCGGACGACACTCGCGCCCAAGTCGAGTTCATCGCCGACCTGATCGACGAGATCTGTGACAAGTACAGCGTCGACCAGAGACGCATCTACGCGTCGGGAATGTCGAATGGCGGCGGACTGGCCTACGTGCTGGCGTTCGAGTTGTCCAAGAGGATCGCCGCCATCGCTGGGGTGGCTGGGCTGTACACCTATCAAGCCGATCCGCCGCCCGACGCTCGGGTGGTGCCGATGATCGCGTTCCATGGTGTCCTTGACCGGATCGTCCCGTATGGGGGCGGGGTCAAACGGTTTGGCCACTCGGTGCCCGCGGTTGAGGATTGCCTGGCCGCCTATGCCGCGCGAGCCGGCTGCCTCAGCCACTCGCAGAGTCGCGTGTCGGACGCAGTGATCTGCACCACGTTCACCGGCTGCGCGGACGCCTTCGAACTCACCTACTACACGGTCGCCGACGCCGGCCACAGTTGGCCTGGCGGCGAACCGCTGCCCGAACGAATCGCCGGGCCGACTTCATCCGAGATCAATGCCACCGGGTTGACTTGGGAGTTCTTCAGTCGTCACCCCATGCCGGACCACGTCAATTGATCGGTGGCACCAAGTCCATCAACTGCCCAATGGTGAGCTGTGGGTCTGCGAGCCCTGCGCGCAGGACTTGCAGCATGGCCGATTGCGCGAAGTCGATGTCGCTGGTCTTCACGCGCGCTGTGCGGTGCTCCCAGTAACACCGCAGTGCACCGGAGCCGTCGTCGTCCATGATGGTCAGGTAGCAGTCGGTGGCCGATGCACCGTTGCAGTGCCACATCGTGTGGGACTGTGCGCCCCCGGCTGGTGTGAGCGGCACTGTCTGGAAGGTGAACAGCAATCCGGAGAAGGTGTTCCCGGGTCGGGTCCCGTACTTCTCGTTGGTCATTTGGGAGCACTCGGTGTACGGGAAGTCGGTGTGCCGGTAGTGCCTGTTCTGGTCGGTCAACAACATGTCCAGTGCCTCGGCGAAGGTCTCGCTCTCGTCAAGGATGCTGCGGAACAGGAAGCTGTGGACTCGGGAGCCGCCGCTGCGCTTCTCTGCCAAGGTGCCGCGACGCGCGACGGTCGACATGATGGTCACGTCTGGAGTGCGCCCGTTCACCGCGGCGAGGTAGACCCTGACCGCGAGGAGGAAGAGCAGCTGCATGGACGGAAAGCGCTGGGTCTCGAGAAATGCTCGGCAGGCCGCGACGTCTTCGGCGGGGACCAGTTTGACGGTGTGCGTGGCGGCCTGCCGCAGGAACACGGTGTTGGCGTTGCGCGCATCGGGTTTGCGTGCTCGGCGGCGGTAGTTCTCCAACACCTTTGAACCGAGAATGCTGGTGTAGATGGGCGGTTCCTCCAACATCTCCAGCCGCCAGTATTCACGGTCCGTTTCGAAGCGCTTGGAATTCTGATACGCGAGTTCGTCGATCAGAACTTGCTCCGATGATTGTGGCAACTCGGGCATCGCAAGGCCTGATGCGAGCGCGCGGTAGACGTCGAAGACGTCCTTGTAGAAACTCGATATCGCCCACGAGTCTGCGATCAGGTGATTCATCACGCTGAAGATCCCGGGGTGACCCTCCGGCGTGATGACGATGTACAGCTTGGCCATCGGCGAGTTCTCCAGCGGCAGCGTTTTGCTGCCTTCGCGTGCGAAGAACTTGTTCATCTGGCTCGTCCTGCGACCCCTGAAATCCACCCGACGCAGGCAGATGACATCGCGTTCGCCGAAGTACTGGCGCCATTGTTTGCCAACCTTGACCACGCGCAACCCGAACATGTCCCAGCGCTGGACGGCCAGGCGAAGGGCGACCTCAAGCAGGCCCAGGTCGAGGTCCTCCTCAATGACGATGGAGGTCGGGATGTTGACGATGCTGCGTTTGATGGCGAATTGCCTGTTCATCATCGTCAGATCCTGCGAAGGACTCAGTTCGTAGCTTTGCTGGGCAACAGGTGTTTTCATAGCGGGGCCTCTATCCGGCAGACTTTCAATTCACTCGACCGATTTCAGGGATTCGACCATCTTGATGTTGATGAGTTTGCGGTACATGAAGACGGCGACCAGCACGCCGAAGAGCAGCGTTATCCCAACGGCATAGGCGAAGCTGAGCCCGCTGACGTAGTTGCCGAACATCACGTCGTCTTGCTCGATCGAAACCATGATGGCTCGGTGGAGCCCGACACCCACCCCGAGTCCAACCAGTGCACCTATCAGGGTGAGCAGGAAGATCTCGCGATAGACGTAGGCAGCGACTTCCCGGTGGTAGAAGCCCAGCACTTTGATTGTGGCGATCTCACGTATTCGCTCACTAAGGTTGATGTTGGTGAGGTTGTAGAGCACCACGAAGGCCAGCAGCCCTGCCGAGATGATCATCGCCCAGACGATGGTGTTCAGGCTGACGATGGTCTCGGCGAACTTGTCGGAAATGTCGGAGTAATAGGTGACCGAGCTGGCCTGGCCGGACTCAATGAGGGCGCTGCCCAGTCGATCCTGGGCGGAGACATCGTTGAGCTGGATCATGATCCCGCTGATTTCGGGATCGTGCCGGTACAACTCGCGGTATGCCTCAGGGCTCATGTAAATCTGGTGGAAGAGATAGTTCTCGGTGAGCGCCGACACCTCGTACTTCTTGATGACGCCGGTGCCGATGTCGACAGATATCGTGTCGCCCGGCCCCACGCCGAGGTCGGATCCCAATTGCTCACTGATCACCACGCCCGAGGCGGGCAGCGCAATGGATTGCCCACCTGCTCGGTGCCTCAGCTTCACGAAGTCGGGGAACTCGGCTTCGTCGAGCGGGACGGTAAGGGTGGCGGCTATCTCCTCGTCGCCATCGCGCACCGTCGCATTGAACTGCGACAGCGGCAGTGTCCCCGCCACGGCCTTGTCGGCGTTGAGCTGGTCCACGGCTGCCTGCCGCTGTTTCTCATCGATCGTGGCCGACAACCGGACCGCCATGTCATGGGTGAAAATCTGGCCGTACTGTCGTGGCACGATCTGGCCGATCGAGTCACTCAACCCAAGGCCGGCCACAAGCAGCGCAGCGCACCCGGCAACGCCCAGCACGGTCATGAAGAACCGCTTCTTGTAGCGGAAGATGTTGCGCATCGTCACCTTCTGGCTGAAGCTCAGCCTGCTCCACAACGGTGCGATCCGCTCCAACAGGATCACCTTCCCGGCGGCCGGGGCCTTGGGACGCATCAGGGTGGCCGGTACCGCTCGCAGTTCGTTGCGGACGGCCAAGTAGGCAGTCACGGTCATCAACACAGTCGCCAACAGCGCACTGCCGACGATCAGTGCGACGTGGTTCACCTGCTGCATCTCGGGCAGTTCGTACATCATTGCCCACGAGTCGAAGATGACCTTGGGCAGCACTCGAATTCCCACCAGACCGCCTACCAGACCCCCGAGCAGGCTGGCGATCGCCGCATAACTGACATACTTGAACGCGATCGCCGGACCGGAGTAACCGAGCGCTTTGTAGGCGCCGAGGGCGGTGCGCTGCTCATCAATCATGCGGGTCATGGTCGTCAGGCTGACCAACGCAGCTACCGCAAAGAAGAAGACCGGGAAGAGCGCCGCGATGGCGTCCATGCGGTCGGCGGTCGCGGCGTAGTCGGCGTAGCTGTAGATCTTGCTGCGGTCGAGGACGTACCAAGTGGGTTCGGTGAGTCGCTCGATCTCATTCTCGGCCCTGATCAACCGCTCGCGGCCATCCTGGATGGCGTCCGCTCCCTCGGCCTTCTGCCGTTCGAACTCAGCCTTCGCCGCGTCATACTCCTGCTGCCCAGCTGCGAGTCTCTCCTCGGCGGCTGCGAATTCAGCCTCCGCGTTCGCCTGTGCGGTGGCCATCTGGTATTGGGCCTGATTCAGCTGGTAGCGCGCATTGGCGGCCTGGGCAGAGGCAGCCTGCAGCTGGCCCTGCGCCGCGGCGACCTGGGTGTTTGCGTCAGAGCTGAGCCCTTCGGAGGCAGCCAGCGCGCGGCCTGCGCCGTCCAGAATCTGGTGTTCCCGATCCAGTTGCGCTGCCAGCACGGAGCGCTGTTCATCGGTCAGGTTCGGGCTCGCGAGCAGCCCCTCCAGGGTCGCGATGTTGGCGGTGGAGTCGGCTTGAACCTGTTGCAGTTGCGCTATTCCGTCAGAGATAGAACCGGTGGCGCCGGCCAGCCGATCGAGCAGCGGGCCGTACTGAGACTGCAATTGTGCGACCTGGCTTTCGGCCTGGGCCAGCATGGGTTCCATCTGACTGATCATCTGCTGGTAGGCGGCCATCTGGGTGGCCAGATCGGCCCGGCCTTGATCGATCGCGGCTCGGCCCGCCGCCAACTCGTTGCTAGCAGCCAGCAACTGTGCTTCACCGTCACGGATCTGCTGGTCGTACTCTGCCTCCCGCGCGGCCAACTCGGCCTTGGCACTGTCCAGTTCCTGCTGGGCCTGGGCCTTCAACGACTCCAGTCGCAGCGCGGCGCGTTCGGTCCCCAAGTTGTCGAGCCGGTTAGTCACTGCTTGCACCAGGCGGGAGTACTCCTGGGAGTACGAGTCCAGTTCGCGTGCCCCGGCCACCGTTACCAGCGCCTCGGTATAGACCGGGTACAGGAACTCGTCCTCGCTCACCATCATGAACAGGTTGACCCGACCGCTCCCGATGTCGGATGGCTCCCGCTGGAAGGTCAGGTAGTACGGTGACACCACCTTCCCCACCACCGTGAAATCGGTCGTCCTCAGGGTGTTCGAAAGATCCTCCTTCTTCCCTGACGTGACGCTGATCGTGTCCCCGAGCCCAATGCCCAGGTCTACGTTCCGGTTCTCCTCGACAACGGCCTCGCCCGGCCCGGTTGGCATTCTTCCCGACACCAGCCGGGGCTCGTTGAGCCAGCCGTCACCATTCAACTGCCCGGCAATGGCCGCCCCGGGAATCGAATGCACCCGCAGAACGTACTCGGTGGAGTCCACCATCGTCGTGACGTCGGTGAAGTAACCGGGTTGCACCGCATCGACGCCCTCGGTCGCTTTGATGGCGGAGATGTCCTCGGGCACCAGCCCGAGGGTCGACAGCACCCTGATGTCCATCATCTGGTACTGGTCGTAGTACTGGTCGGCGGTGTACTTCATGTTCGGCGCCGCACCCTTGATGCCGACGAACAGGCCCACGCCGATCGCGACGATGGCGAAGATCGAAGCGAATCGTGCCGGCGACTTGCGGATCTCCCGGAAGGCATCGGTGAGCAGCGCCCGAGTGAACATCACCACTCCAAATCTTCAACACTCAACGGCGACTCATTGATCTGAACCTGTTCCACCAAACCGCTCTTCAACTTGATGACCTTGTCGCCCATCGGTATCAACGCCAGGTTGTGCGTGATCACAACCACGGTGATGCCACGCTCCCGACACATGTCCTGCAATAACTTCAAGATGCTGTGGCCTGTTGCGTAATCGAGCGCGCCGGTCGGTTCGTCGCAGAGCAGAAGCTTCGGGTTCTTCGCCAGAGCTCGCGCGATGGCGACCCGCTGTTGCTCGCCTCCCGACAACTGCGACGGGAAGTTCCCGGCCCGCTCGGCTAGACCTACGCTCGCCAGTACTTCGTCGACATCAAGCGGATCAAGGCCGACCTGGGATGCCAACTCGACGTTCTCTCGTGCAGTCAAGTTGGGGATCAGGTTGTAGAACTGGAACACGAAGCCGACATCGAAGCGGCGGTACTTGATCATCTGCTTCTGGTCGAACTCGCTCAGTTCGGCGCCGTCGAGGAAGACACTTCCTGAAGTCAGGGTGTCCATACCACCCAAGATGTTCAGCAGTGTGCTCTTGCCGGCGCCGGACGCACCCGCAATGATGACTAGCTGCCCTTCATCGATGCTGAAATCGACACCTGCCAGGGCTTCGATTTCTTGTTCGCCCATGCGATAGACCTTCTTCACATTGACGAACTCGATGTAACCTGTCGACCTGGCAGCCGGCGTCGGTTCTGCGTCCTCTTGCTCAGTGGCGTAGCTGGCTGCGGATGTAGTCATCCAAGTCTCCCAAGGTGGCAAGGTTACGAAGCTCTCGTTCGTCGAAGTGGACCCCCAGATCCGACTCGAGCCGCCCGAGGATGCTCATCATGTCGTACGAGTTGAGGTTCAAGTCGAGCCCCGGATTCGTCTGGCGCGTCAGCGACTCCGGAGGGACGTCTGCATATTCCAAGACGGTGGAAACTAGAATGGGCAAGAGGCTCACTGGCTGACTCCTGGGTAGGTATGTCTCTTGATCTTTCGGGTGCTGGTCTTCTGGAATTCTTCGTCGCACACCACGACTTTCTGGATGTGCTTGTAGGCCACGACTCGCTGATTGAGTCGCGCAACATCGGTCTGGAACTGGGTGTGCGCGCTCTGTTTGCCGACGCGCTCCACGTAGTCCGGCTCGAGGTATCCGGACGCGACGATGATCTCGCCGCCGGCTTTGTTGAATCCTTGGTGCACGACCACCTCCTTGAGGTAGTCAAGATTATTGCACATCAATTCCTCGAGTTCTTCCGGTTGTACATTCTTCCCATTTGGCAGGATGATCAGATTCTTCTTGCGACCGGTAACGAAAAGCGCTTCGCGGCGTCCGATATGACCGAGATCGCCGGTCTTGAACCAGCCATCCGCGGTAAAAGTCTGTTCGGTGGCGACCGAGTCGTTGTAGTAACCGAGCATCACATTGTCGCCACGAACTTGGATTTCTCCATTGCCTTCAGAATCAGGCTCGACGATGCGAATCTCAATACCAGGAATTGGAATGCCCACCGAACCTGGCACATTGAGCCTCGGGCAGTTGGCGGATATCAGCGGCGCGCACTCGGTGATGCCGTAGCCGTTGTACACAGTGATTCCCATATCGGACATTTCTTTGGCCACCACAGGATTGAGCGGGGCCGCCCCTGAGACGATCATCTTCAAGTTCCCGCCAAAGTTCTTGAGGATAGGTTTGAAGAAATACCGCCGGGCATCAATCCCGATCTTGCGGATCAGGTTGGAATACCAAAGGCCGTAGCGCAAGTGCTTGTCCAGGTGGCCTCGGGTGGCCTCTCGCCAAATGGACTTCTGCAGCGACTCCACGATCATCGGCACCATCAGACTCATGCCAGGCCGAAACTCCAGCAGGTTCTTGCCGACGTGCATGAGGCTGTCGTTGAAACACAGCGTGAGTCCGCCATAGATGCATCCGAGCACATGCAGGTTGAATTCGTACGAATGGTGGATCGGCAGCACCGACATCGAGACGGACGGGAATCGGTACAAGGAGAATGCCCCGAACACGACGGTTGTCAGGTTGCGTTGGCTGAGCATTACGCCCTTGTTCGCCCCCGTGGTGCCGGAGGTGAACAGGATGGCACACATGGCCTCTGGATCGGTTTCAGCCTTCTCGTAGCGATTGTCGCCCTGCCTGAGCAGGGCGCGGCCAGACTCCAGCAGGTCTGTGAGGTTGAGGCTGTCGTCCTGGTTGCGCCGGTACATCGTCATCTTCGCGACCAGGCCGATGCGCGGGCAACCTTCGAGCAGATCGGGCACCGTGCGGTCGAGGGAATCGCTGAACAGCAACGCGTCCGAGTCGCTCTTGTTGAGTAAGGCGACCATCTCGTCTTTCGTCAGCTCTTGGTCGATGGGGACCACGATCGCCCCGCTGGTGACCGCCGCCAAGTAGCATATTACGTAGCCGTAGCTGCTCTCGCCGATAAGCGCGATGTGGCGACCCGAAAGACCTCGATCGAGCAGGGCTGTGCCGAGCGCCGCCACATCTTGTCGCAGTTCGCGGAAGGAGTGGTCATGGATCGTGCCTGAGCTGTCCAGATCTCGGAAGACCACCTTGTCGCCGAACTCGCGGTCACCGCGCTCAACCAGTTCCCTGAGGTCGCGCAAACGCTCCGCCTCATAGTACTTGGGGCTCATGGGGGCGTCCCTCTCTGGTCGAACCTGGCCTCATTGCGCAGTGGAGATCACCGTACGCGCAAATGCCCCCCGGAGTGGTCGCGTCCCGAGAACTAGACTGAACCGCGGCTTGAGGTCACGCGGCCTAGAATCGGTCGCCGCGACGGAGAGCGGCAACTAGCCACATCAGAGGTGGAGTCGGCAATCGCGAGCCGACGGCGGGTGAACGGTGTGCAGCCCGATCGGGTGATGGCGTTAATCTTGGCCCCATGCCGTTGACTTTCGATCTCCCCGACCAACCGAGGTACATGGGCGATGACGCCATCGCCGGCATCTGGCAGAATCCGGGCTTCGGTAGCTACTTCACCGACCACATGGCGGTGGCGAACTGGGACAGGCAGACCGGCTGGCACAACGACCGGATCGTCGACTACGCACCAGTGGCGATGGACCCGGCCGGCGCGGTCTACCACTATGCGCAGGAAATCTTCGAGGGTCTCAAGGCCTACCGCCATGCCGACGGCACGGTCTGGCTCTTCCGGCCGCAGGCCAATGCCGCCCGCTTCGAACGCTCGGCGCACCGTCTTGCTCTGCCCGAGTTGCCCGCCGAAGACTTCGTCACCAGCGTGCGCCGGTTGGTCGAGATCGAGCGGCGCTGGGTGCCCGGCGGTGAGGAGCAGAGCCTCTATCTCCGGCCTTTCATGATGGCCTCGGAGAACTTCTTGGGCGTGCGTCCGGCCCACTCGGTGCTGTACGTGGTGATTGCCAGCCCCGTCGGTGCCTACTTCACCGGTGGGGTGGCACCCGTCGACATCTGGGTGTCAACCCAGTACAGTCGGGTCGCCAACGGCGGCACCGGCTCGGCCAAGTGCGGCGGCAACTACGCCGCGTCCCTTCTTCCCCAGGAACTCGCCTACGCACAGGGCTGCAGCCAGGTGCTCTTCGTGGACGCCGCCGAGCGTCGCTGGGTCGAGGAACTCGGGGGCATGAACTTCTTCATGATCACCACCGACAACCAACTCGCGACACCAGACCTCAACGGCAACATCCTGCCCGGAGTGACCCGCGACTCGCTGCTCGCGGTGGCCCCCGAACTCGGTCTGACGCCGCACGAGCGGCCGATCGAACTGACCGAGGTGCTGACACGGATTGAGGACGGCAGCGTGCGCGAACTGTTCGCCTGCGGCACGGCGGCTGTCATCACCCCGATCCGCTCGCTGAAGCACGAGGGACGCGAGTATGCGATCGACGTGGACAAGGCCACCCACACGATCCCGCTGCGCGAGCACCTGCTCGACATCCAGTACGGACGAATCGCCGACACCAGGGGTTGGATGCAGCGCGTCTGCTGAGCCCGCCGAGGGTCTGCCTCGCTCGCCGGCGTCCAATCGACGAGACCAACTCGACCGAGAGCCCTTGGTCGGTGACGATGGTCTTGGTTGCGCAGGCTCGTGCTGCGCACATTCTTCCCTCGGAGGTCCTTGGATGCCAGCAATGCCGGTAGTGCCGGAGCAGTTCCACGTCTACGACACCACGCTGCGCGACGGTGCGCAGCAGGAGGGCATCCACCTGTCGGTGGACGACAAACTGCGCATCGCCGGCCATTTGGACAAGTTGGGGGTCACCTTCATCGAAGGTGGCTGGCCCGGCGCCAACCCGGCCGACACCGAGTTCTTCGCGCGCGCCCGAGATGAACTGCGTCTGACCAACGCCAGGTTGGTCGCCTTCGGTGCCACCCGCAAGGTGGGCGGCGAAGCTGCAACCGACCCTCAGGTGCAGGCCCTGGTGGACGCTGGAACAGATCACATCTGCCTGGTCGCCAAGTCGCACGACGCCCACGTCTACGAGGCACTGCGCACCAGCCTGGACGAGAACCTGGCCATGATCCACGACACCGTTACCCATCTGACGGGGCTGGGCAAGCACGTCTTCGTCGACTGTGAGCACTTCTTCGACGGCTTCCGGGCCAACCCGGGCTACGCCTTGGACGTAATCCGGACGGCGGCCGACGCGGGCGCAGAGGTGGCCGTGCTGTGCGATACGAACGGCGGCATGCTACCGACCTGGATGGGCGACGTGGTCTCGGCCGCGGTCGAGATCGGCGTCGACATCGGTGTGCATTGCCACAACGACTCCGGTTGCGCTGTGGCGAACACGTTGGCTGCCGTTGAGGCAGGGGCCATGCATGTGCAGGGCACCATCAACGGTTACGGCGAGCGTACCGGCAACATGGATTTGACCACGCTGATCGCCGACCTGCAGCTGAAATACGGGTGGCCGCTGCTGAGCCCCGAGCAACTGTCACAGCTCACCCGCATCAGCTTCGCGATCGCGGACATCGCCAACCAGCCCCACATCGCACGCCAGCCCTATGTCGGGCACTCGGCCTTCGCGCACAAGGCCGGTCTGCACGCGAGCGCCATCAAGGTGAACGAGGACCTCTACCAGCACACGCGTCCCGACTACGTCGGCAACGACATGCGCATGCTGATCTCGAACATGGCCGGACGCGCAAGCGTGCAGATCAAGGGCGGCCAGCTTGGCCTTGACCTGACCGACCGTGAGATGGCGGGGCGGATCACCGACGCGATCAAGGAACGCGAGGCGCAGGGCTACTCGTATGAGGCGGCGGACGCGTCCTTCGAACTGTTGGTGAGGTCGATGACCGGTCAGCTTGAGTTGCCGTTCGAACTGATCGGATGGCGGGTCTTCACCGAGGAGATCGTCAATCGGACCAACGGTGACAACTCGGAGGCGACCGTGAAGTTGGTCGCCAAGGGCCAGCGGCAGAGCGTCATCGGTGAGGGCAATGGGCCGGTGAATGCGCTGGGCGACGCGCTGATCAAGGCGCTGTCGCCGGCCTACCCGCAGGTCGCCGACTACGAGCTGACCGACTACCGGGTGCGGATCCTCGATGAGGGACGCGGCACCGATGCGACGGTGCGCGTGCTGATCGATACCAGCGATGGTGAGCAGGGTTGGACCACGGTGGGTGTCGGCACGAACGTGATCGAGGCCTCTTGGGAGGCCCTCAGCGATGCCTACCTCTACGGCTTGATCAAGGGCTACTGCGGCGCGGCCAACTGAGCCTGCTCAGCCGATCCTGTCCACCACCAGAGGTCGGGTGGCAGGTGCCCGGTCGCCGATCGTCACGGCAACCGAGAGTGCCTCCCGGGCCGCGGCGAACGCCTCGGGGGTGTTGGTGTGCAGTCGCAGCAACGGCTGACCGGCTCGGACTCGGTCACCGGGCCGCGCCAAGAGTTCGATGCCGGCACCGGCCTGCACCGTATCCTCCTTGCGTGCGCGGCCGGCACCCAACCGCCAGGAGGCGACTCCGATCGCCATCGCATCCAAGCAGGTGATGATGCCGGACGCCGCCGCGGTCCACTCGTCGGTATGCCTTGCCTTCGGGAGTGCGGCGTCCAGATCTCCGCCCTGCGCGCTGATCATGCGCCGCCAGACGTCCATCGCCCGGCCGGATGCGAGCACCTTGGCCGGGTCGGTGTCGAGCCCGGCCAACTGCACCATCTCGCCGGCCAAGGCCAAGGTCAGCTCAACTACATCGGCGGGGCCGCCGCCGGCCAGGACCTCGATTGCCTCGCGCACTTCGAGGGCGTTACCGACCGTCAGTCCCAGCGGGGTGTTCATGTCGGTCAGCAGAGCCACCGCCTGGACCCCGGCGGCCTGGCCCAGTGCCACCATCCGGCGGGCGAGTTCACGGGCCTCGTCCAGACCCTGCATGAACGCCCCGCTGCCGAACTTGACGTCGAGCACTAGGCCGTCCGCGCCCTCGGCGATCTTCTTGCTCATGATCGAGCTTGCGATCAGTGGAATCGACTCCACGGTTCCGGTCACATCACGCAACGCGTAGAGCTTCTGGTCTGCGGGTGCCAGGCCGGCGCCAGCAGCGCAGACCACCGCGCCGACGTCCTTGAGCTGGGCGAGGATCTCGGCGCCCGTCAAGCTGGCTCGCCAGCCCTTTATCGACTCCAGTTTGTCGAGTGTGCCTCCGGTGTGGCCCAGCGCGCGCCCTGATAGCTGTGGCACCGCGGCTCCGCAGGCCGCCACCAAGGGCGCCAGTGGCAAGGTGATCTTGTCGCCCACACCCCCAGTGGAGTGCTTGTCGACGGTCGGTCGCCGCAGCCCGGTGTAGCTCATCCGCTCGCCGGTGTCGATCATGGCGGCTGTCCACGACGCAAGTTCGGTATCGTCCAAGCCCCGGAAGAAGATGGCCATCGCCATCGCCGACATCTGCTCGTCGGCCACCTGCCCGTCGGTGTAGGCCCTGATCAGCCAGGCGATGGCGGCGTCAGGCAGGGTGTGACCATCACGTTTGGCCCGGATGAGTTCCACCGCGCTGTAGGGGTTCATGGCTCCCAGTATCCCGAAGCATGGCAGCGGCAGGCTGGCAGTGGGTCGGTTTCGTCCCTGAAATGCGCCCGCTGTCCCGGGCGGGCAGGACTGGCGCGGAGGAGCATCCGACCGGGCCGTTAGACTCACCTGCATGCGCATTGCCAGATTCGCCTCCGCAGGAGCCGATCCGAGATTCGGCATCGTCGAGCTCTCGGCCGATGGCGGTCAGTTCCCGGACACGATCACGGTCATCGATGCCGACCCGCTGGCGGGCCCGGTCAACTACACCGGCGAGCGGCTGCGACTTGCCGATGTCCGGTTGCTGGCCCCAGTCATCCCACGTAGCAAGGTGCTAGCGGTGGGCAAGAATTACGCCGACCATGCCGCTGAGTTCGACGGTGAGGTTCCGCCGGAACCGTTGATCTTCCTCAAGCCGAACACGGCGGTGATCGGTCCGGGCGAGCCGATCGTGCGTCCGGTGTTCAGCCAGGACGTGCAATTCGAGGGCGAACTGGCTGTCGTGATCGGGCGTATCTGTCGCAAGGTGCCGGCCGAACTGGCCAGCCAGGTGATCTTCGGGTACACGGTGGCCAACGACATCACCGCACGTGACCTGCAGCGTAGGGACGGTCAGTGGGCGCGCGCCAAGGGCTTCGACAGTTTCTGTCCGCTCGGGCCGTGGATCGTCACCCATCTGTCGGTTGAGGAGGCTGGCGACCTGTCGTTGGTTACCAGTGTGGACGGTGAGGTGAAGCAGGACGCCGCCACCAGCCAGATGGTCTATGCCATCCCGGACCTGATTGCCTACATCTCCGCGTTCACCACGCTGCTGCCCGGTGATGTCATCCTCACCGGCACTCCTGCCGGCGTCGGGCCGATCCTCGCCGGCCAGCGCGTGAGTGTCGAGATCGACGGCATCGGCACCCTCACCAATCCCGTCATCGACGATGAGGTGGACGCCGAATCGTCCGCAGCCCGGTGAAGGTCTCACTATGGGGTGGCGACACCAGTCAACTGGGGGACCCGGCGCCGAAAGCCAGCTACGCCGGTGTGCTCCGCGTCGAGCCGGTATCGACGAGTTTCCAACAGGCCATCTCAGGGATCCTGGTCACTCTCGCCGGTTACGCCATCGCGCTGCCGGTGATCGCGTGGTTGGTGCTCGGGGCCACTTGGGTCTTGCGTGGGCGTCCCGGCACGTTCGTCGAATACCGAACTGACGCCCTCCGCTTCGAGTACCTGGAGGGCATGTTCGCCAGCCACTTGGCCATCGGGTCGGGGATCATCCTGACCATGTTCGTGGTGCGCTATGTGCACCACATCCATCCGCGCTGGTTGTGCTCCGTACAGCCCGGGTTCCGTTGGCGCTACGCGGTCATCTGCGGGCTGATCGCCATCGTCGGGCTCAACGGGGTCTACTGGATCTCGAATCTCGGCCACCCACCCATCTGGAATCCCGACCAGGACTTCGTCTGGTGGGCGTTGGTGATCCTGCTGACAGCGCCGCTTCAAGCAGCAGGAGAGGAGTTCCTCTTCCGCGGGTACCTGCTGCAGGCGGCAGGCGCGGTGGGACGCAGCCCCTGGCTCGCAGTGGCAATCTCCGCAGCGGTTTTCACCGCGCTGCACGGAACGCAGAACCTGCCGTTGATGGTCGACCGGTTCGGCTTCGGATTGCTGGCAGGCGCACTTGTCGTGGTGACCGGGGGACTGGAGGCGGCCGTGGCGGTACACGCTGTCAACAACGTCTTCGCCTTCGGCTACGCCGCTGCAGCCGGAGGCATTGCGCAGGCACGGACTGTTGAGGTATCCACCTGGGCCACCACCGGCTGGAACCTGCTGTCGTATTGCCTGGTCGCCCTCGTGGCCTGGTTCGTCGGCCGGAGGATGCGGGTGGCCACCAGGACCCCCGGTTTGGATTCTGGCCGGGCTTTGCGGTAACTTAATCAGTCGTTGCCCCACAGGGGCAACGATGGGGTATGGGGTAATTGGCAGCCCGCCGGATTCTGGTTCCGTCAGTCTAGGTTCGAGTCCTAGTACCCCAACCAGCAGTCGTAGACTAGGCTGTTGGAGCCCGGGGACCAGACCCGGATCAAATGAATACGAAAACCTGAACTTGGCCCCGTAGTGTAGTGGCCTAGCACGCGGCCCTCTCAAGGCTGTAACGGCGGTTCGAATCCGCTCGGGGCTACCAAGAGCAGCGCTTCACCCCCGCCCGGGGTGAGGCGTTTTTCGTTGTGCCTGGTTTGCTGGGACCTCTGGATACGTGCAGACTCCTCGACTAGGGTGTTCACAGCGGTACCCCCCCCGCTACGACCATCTGAAGTGGGTGTGATGACCGGTTCGAAGCAGAGCCTCTTCGGGCTGCTGTGTGCTGCAGCACTTGTTTCGCTGCCCACCCTGCAGGCTGCCAATACCAGTCAGGACGTCTCCTTGGTGGCGATCGCACCTCGGCACTCGCAATCGGTGGCCGACGAGCGATCGCTCAGCAGCGCCGGCATCGGTGGACCGCGGGCCAACGTGGACCAGATCACGCTGGGCGGTTTGGCGACTGCGGCGACCGCCGCCTCCGGTGCTGACTCGCTGGGGACTTCGGCAGGGCCGGACAATGGCCGCTGGCTGTGGCCGACGCCGTCGAAGCTGATCACTTCCGGATTCGGCTATCGTTCCGACCCGTTCAATGGGGGCAGCGCCTTCCACAGCGGCATCGACTTCGGCGACCCGTGCGGCACCCCGGTGGGTGCCACGCGTCCTGGCAAGGTGACGTTCGCCGGCCCCGCCGGGGGCTACGGGAACCGAGTGGTCATCGATCATGGTGAAGGAATCACCAGTTCGTATAACCACCTGCAGCAGATCACAGTTCTGATCGGTGATGAGGTGACTCAATCGAATGCAGTCGGGTTGGTGGGCACCACCGGGCGCTCCACCGGCTGTCATCTGCATTTCGAGATCATGGTCAACGGCGGGTTTACCGACCCCATGCCGTACCTGACGGGGAACCCGTCGGCGAATCCGACCACGTTCGGCAACGGCAACGTCGCCGAGGCACCCATCACGGGCTTGGGCACGAACACTGCCCCCCCGAGCACCTCACTCCAGCCGGCAGTCGACCCATGTGGCATCTCCAATGATCCGGCCGATTCCATGGACTCCGGGGGTCTGATCCCAATCGCGGGAACGCCCTCAGCAAGTGCCGCCTGCCCCTCGCCGAGCGTCACGCCGACCCCGTCATCCAGCTCTTCACCGACCCCCTCGTCATCTGGTTCGACACCGGCACCTTCGACACCGGCACCTTCGACACCCCAGCTTGCGACGCCGGGATATCCGTCTGATTCCTCGACGCCTCAGCCGTCGACGAGCAGTTCGCCGTCGCAGCCACAGCCCGAGGCCCCGCCGTCCGGTTCAGACACCGTCCCACCGGCCACCACTGAAGTGCCGAGCGCCACCGCGTCCACGCCGGCCTCGTCGAGCGTGGTCACAACACCACAGGTGCCGGTGTCGTCCGAGACCATGGTGGAAACCAGCCCAACGGAGGCTTGGGGGAGTGAGACACCCCCAGGCGACGGCGCGTCAATCTGACATTGCGATCAACCGGACCAAGGGGCGATCCCGGTCGGCACTGTTAGGCTGTTGAATCCAACCCAGCGATTCATGGAGGATTCGTGACGACAGTCGGTTTCATCGGTCTTGGCACCATGGGGCGCCCCATCGCCAGCCATATCCTCGAGCGACTCCCCAAGGGCGACACCTTGGTCATCAACGACAGGAGTGCCGAGCGGGTGTCACAGCTCTTGGCCGATGGGGCGGTCTGGGCAGACAATGCCCGCGAACTGGGGGAGCGGGCTGATCTCGTCTTCTTCATGGTCCCCGACGTCCCACAGGTGTGGGCGGTGCTGGAGGGGCCCGATGGCCTGTTGGCGGGGGCGGGTGAAAACAACGTCCTGCTCGTCGTCTGTTCGACGGTGGCGCCCGACGCCGTTCGCCAGCTCGACGACCAGGTCAGCCGGGCAACGGACGGACGGATTCGAGTCATTGATGCTCCGGTGTCCGGCGGCCAGGTGGGTGCGGAGGCCGGAACACTGTCGATCATGGTGGGTGGCCCCGACGAACTGGTTGCCCAAGCGATGCCCTACCTTTCGTCGGCCGGCAATCCGGTGCACCTCGGACCTACCGGTGCGGGCGAGGTCGCCAAGGCCTGCAATCAACTGATCTGCGCGGCGAACATCGTCGCCAATGCCGAGGCTGCGGTGGTCGCCGAGCGTGCGGGTCTCGATGTGGGCAAGCTGTTCGAACTGATGCTGGGTGGCTATGCCGGCAGCAAGATCATGGCTGACAAGGGGCCGCGTTACGTTGCGAAGGACTACGCGGTTTCTGGCGCGGCCATCTTCTGGATCAAAGACCTGAAGGCCTATCTCGACGAGGCGAGCCGTACCGGCACCGCCACCGTTCAGGGCGATCGTTTGCTGGACGCGTTCCAAGGCGTGGTGGACGCCGGCTGGGGTTGGCAGGACACCGCGATCGTCCAGAAGTTCATTGAGGAGCAGGACGCCGACGCCAACTGAGGACGCCAACACGTCCGCAACGGGTACCACCGGTGACGCACGATCTGTGCCGACTTGGGCTCAGCAATCCGGTTGCGGCTTGGCGGCCTGAGAACGGTTCACCTGCGGCGGTCCGATGGACTTAGTCCTCGCCGCCCGAGCGGCGCAAGACCTCGCTGAGTCGCTCGGCGGCGGCCGTAACGGCGGGAGCGTGCAGGCGTCCGGGCTGGCGGGTTAGCCGCTCGATCGGTCCCGACACCGAGACCGCTGCGATCACCTTGCCGCCGGGTGAGCGCACCGGGGCGCTCACGGAGGCAACGCCTTGTTCGCGCTCCGCAACCGATTGCGCCCAGCCGCGGCGCCGGACGCCGGTCAGCGCGACCGCGGAGAAGTTGGCGTTCGCCAAACCGCGCTGCAACCGGTCGGGTTCCTCCCAGGCCAGCAGCACTTGGGCGGCGGAGCCGGCGCTCATCGAGAGTTGGCTGCCCACCGGGATCGAGTCGCGCAGACCACTGGGACGATCTGCCGCCGCCACACAGACCCGCACATCGCCCTGCCTGCGGAATAGTTGTGATGACTCACCGGTGATGTCCCGCAGCCGGTTGAGGATCGGTCCGGCGGTGGCCAGCAGCCGGTCCTCCCCTGCGGCGGACGCCAGTTCAGCCAAACGGGGGCCGAGCACGAATCGTCCCTGCAGGTCGCGTCCCACCAGACGATGGTGCTCCAGAGCGACTGCGAGCCGGTGCGCGGTTGGGCGGGCCAGCCCGGTTGACTGCACCAGGCCCGCCAGCGTCATGGGTCCGGACTCGAGAGCGGCCAGCACTGCGGCAGCCTTGTCGAGCACTCCCACGCCAGATGAATCGTCCATATGGTGAGATTAGCATCTCGCTATTTGAACAGCAATGTCAGAATTGCGATATGGGAAAAACGCTGAGCGAGAAGCTCTGGGACGACCATGTGGTGCGTGCGGGCGCCGGAGAACCCGACCTGCTCTACATCGACCTGCATCTGTGCCATGAGGTCACCAGCCCGCAGGCCTTCGAGGGCCTCCGGATCGCCGATCGTCAGCTCCGGCGTCCCGATCTTACGCTGGCAACCGAGGATCACAACACTCCCACCATCAACATAGATCGGCCGATCGCCGACCCTGTCAGCCGCACTCAGGTCGAGACGCTCCGCCGCAATGTCGCCGAGTTCGGTGTGCCCATCCATTCCCTGGGTGACCGCGACCAAGGCATCGTGCATGCCATCGGCCCGCAGTTGGGCCTGACCCAGCCTGGCATGACGATCGTGTGCGGCGACTCGCACACCTCCACCCACGGCGCATTCGGAGCCTTGGCGTTCGGCATCGGCACTTCCGAGGTCGAGCACGTCTTGGCCACCCAGACACTGCAGCAAGCCCGGCCGAAGACCATGGCCGTCAACATCAACGGCGACCTGCCTGCCGATGTAACCGCCAAGGACGTCGTCCTGGCTCTGATCGCCAAGGTCGGTACCGGCGGTGGCCAAGGCTACATGGCCGAGTACCGCGGCACGACCATCGAGAAGATGTCGATGGAGGGTCGCATGACGATCTGCAACATGTCGATCGAGTGGGGCGCCAAGGCCGGCATGATCGCGCCTGACCAAACCACCTTCGACTACCTGTTGGGGCGACCGCACGCTCCGCAGGGGGCCGAATGGGATGCCGCGATGGCCTACTGGCAGACACTCCACACCGATGCCGACGCGGTCTTCGACGTCGAGGTCGACATCGACGCCGCCAGCCTCACCCCCGTCGTGACGTGGGGCACAAACCCGGGTCAAGGGGTCGGGCTGGGCGAGTCGGTACCCGATCCCGCCGAGATGACCGATGAGGTCGCCCGCGCCGCAGCTGAGCGCGCCCTGGAGTACATGGCGCTGACTGCCGGCACCCCGATGCGCGAGATCAAGGTTGACACCGTCTTTCTTGGTAGCTGCACCAACGGCCGCATCGAGGACCTCCGGCTCGCCGCCGGGATCATCAAGGGCCGCAAGGTCGCCGACGGCGTCCGCCTGCTCGTGGTGCCGGCTTCGGCACGCATCCGCCAGCAGGCGATGGCCGAGGGCCTCGACCAGATCTTCCTGGACGCCGGCGCCGAATGGCGCGAGGCCGGCTGCTCGATGTGCCTGGGCATGAACCCCGACCAGCTCGCCCCGGGTGAGCGCAGCGCGTCCACCAGCAATCGCAACTTCGAGGGCCGGCAGGGCAAGGGCGGACGCACCCACTTGGTCAGCCCAGCCGTGGCCGCGGCCACCGCGATCACCGGTCACCTGTCAGCACCGTCGGACCTGTGAGAGGCAACTGATCATGGAGAAATACATCAGCCACACCGGCATCGCGGTACCGCTGCGTCGCAGCAACGTCGATACCGACCAGATCATCCCTGCGGTCTACCTCAAGCGGATCACCCGCACTGGTTTCGAGGACGGCCTGTTCGCAGCTTGGCGGCGTGACCCCGAGTTCGTGTTGAACCAGCCCGCATACACCGCGGGTTCGGTGCTCGTGGCCGGACCGGACTTCGGCACCGGGTCGTCGCGAGAGCACGCGGTCTGGGCGCTGCAGAACTACGGCTTCAAGGTCGTCATCGGGTCCCGGTTCGGTGACATCTTCCGCGGCAACTCCGGCAAGGCGGGGCTGCTGATCGCCACCGTCGACCAAGACGTGGTGGAGAAACTCTGGGAGTTCCTCGAGGCCAGCCCCGGCGTCGAACTGACCGTCGACCTGCCCAGCCGCACCATCACAGCGGGGGAGCAGCGGTTCGGTTTCCAGATCGACGACTACACCGCCAACCGGCTGCTGCAGGGTCTGGACGACATCGGTTCCACGCTGCATCACGCCGATGAGATCGCGGCATTCGAGGCCAAGCGCCCCGGCTTCAAGCCGACCACGCTACCGATGCGCGTGGCCGACTGACGGTGACTGCGGTCCAGACCGCTCGATCCAGCCGCCGCGTCCGGTTCGGGAGGCTCGCTCGGCTGAACCAAGAGCCGGCTAACGCCACCCTGCGATGGGCCGCGCCGGTCCTGCATCGAGTGCTGCGAATTTGGACAAGGATGGAGTGGGCGGGCAGCCAGCACATCCCAGCTGCTGGCCCCGCCATCTTCGTGCCGAATCACATCAGCTCACTGGATCCGCCACAGGTGGGGGTCTACCTCGCCTACAACGGTCGCTGGCCGCATTTCCTGGCCCGTGCCAACCTGTTTGAAATCCCGATCCTGGGGCGTCTGCTCCGGGCAGCTGAGCAGATACCTGTGCATCGGCGCAGTTCGCGGGCAAGGGACGCGCTCGTCGACGCCGACGCCGCCCTGCAGCGCGGCCAGGTCATCGTCATCTATCCGGAGGGCACGCTCACCTTCGATCCGGACGAGTGGCCGATGGCCGGCCACCGCGGCGCGGCCCGGCTCGCGCTGCGCACCGGCGTACCGGTCATCCCGATCGGGCAGTGGGGAGCCAACTACGCACTCCCGCCCCGAAAGATCCGTCCGTTCCGGTGGCGGCGCGCACAGGTCACCATCATCTGCGGGTCGCCGGTCGATCTGGGCGAATTCGGCTCCGCGTGGGACGACCGGGAGGTCGTGCGCAGCGCCACCGTCCGTATCATGGACTCGATCACCACACTGGTGGAGCAGGCCCGCGGCCAGACTGCGCCTGTGGAGCGTTGGCACCCGGGCCTGCAGCGCCGGGTACCGCGCGACCAGGCCGTGCTATGACCCGACGCCTCGCTGGCTGTTAGGGTGAACCCGGAACTCCCGGAAGGACGAAGATGGCTCAACAGCGTCCCTGCGTCGTACTGATCTTCGGCGGCCAGAGCACCGAACACCAGGTCTCGTGCTTGACCGCCGCTGGGGTCGCCAAGGCGATCGACACTGAACGTTTCGAGGTCCACGGTGTCGGCATCTCGCCGTCGGGTACTTGGCATCGAATCGACCTGCCCGCGATCGCGGAGCTGCGTACCGAAGGGCGCCGGCTTCCTGAGTTGGACGACACGCTGCCCAGGGCCACCCTGGTCCGCAACCCTGAGGGTGTGCTGCTGGTCACCCGCGATGGTGATCGGCTGCTCGACCCGGTGCGCGTCGACGTGGCGTTCGTGCTGCTGCACGGAGCCTACGGCGAGGACGGCACCATCCAGGGCCATCTCGAGATGCTCGGATTGCCCTACGTCGGCTCCGGGGTGATGGCGAGCGCCATCGGGATGGACAAGCATTTCATGAAGGTGGTCCTGGAGGCCGCCGGCCTGCCCGTCGGTCCCTACGAGGTGGTGCTGCCGTCCGAGTGGCAGTGGGGACGCGAGCAGATCTGTGACCGCATCTCGGGCAAGCTGGACTACCCGTTGTTCGTCAAACCGGCGCGTGGCGGTTCCTCGGTGGGCATCACCCGGGTGACCGACCCGAACAAGCTGGCCGAAGCCATCGACGAGGCCCGCGAGGTCGACCCGAAGGTGGTTGTTGAACAGGGCTTCGTGGGCGCCCGTGAGGTCGAGTGCGCGGTGCTCGGGCCGATCGGCAGCGACACGGACGAGCACGCCGCAGTGCGGACCTCGCGTCCCGGCGAGATCGTCGTGCACACCGAGAGCGCCTTCTACGACTTCGACGCCAAGTACCTGCCCGGCGAAGGACAGGTCGAGCTGCGGATCCCGGCCGACCTTGACGCCGAGACCGAACAAGCGGTCCGGACGATGGCGTGTGCGTGCTTCGCAGCTCTGGGATGTGAGGGTCTGGCAAGGGTCGACTACTTCCTCACTGCGCAGGGGCGGATCGTGGTCAATGAGGTGAACACCATGCCGGGGTTCACCGAGCTCTCGATGTTCCCCAGCCTTTGGCAGGTGAGCGGTCTGGACTACCAGGGGTTGATCGCAGACCTGATCGAACAGGCGATGCGCAGGCCCAACACGGTCGTCCGATAACGTGTGCCCATGACGCCCACGCCGTCGGAGCCGCGCACCCTGTCAGAGGCTGGTGAGTTCGGCCTGATCAACCGCATAACTCGGCATCTGGGGATGCCGCCGTCGGTATCGGTGGGGCCGGGCGATGATTCGGCGGTCTTCTTGGTCAACGGTTCGGCCGTGATCACCGTGGACATGATGATTGAGGGCCACGACTTCCGTCGCGACTGGTCGAGCCCGGCTGATGTTGGGCACAAGGCAGTCGCCAGCAGCGTTGCTGACGTCGAGTCCATGGGCGCCACCCCCACCGTCATGGTCATCGCCTTGGGCGCGCCCGCCAACCTGGAGTACGTGTGGGTCAAGGAGTTCATGACTGGCGTTCGTGAGGAGGCCGACCTTGCCGCGGTCGCGTTGGTGGGCGGCGACATGGCCACCGCGCAGCAAATCACCATTTCGGTGACAGTCGTGGGCGAAACCGCCGGACGGGCCCCCGTGCTGCGTTCCGGGGCCAGACCCGGCCAGGTGGTGGCGGTACGTGGCCGGCTGGGGTGGGCGGCTGCCGGGCTTGCAGCGCTTGCCCGTGGTTTCCGCTCGCCACGAGCAGCCGTCGACTCCCAACGTGCACCGAAGGTGCCCTATGGGGCGGGCCGGGAGGCTGCCGATGCCGGGGCATCAGCGATGATCGATGTGTCGGACGGGCTGCTCGCCGACCTGCGACACATCGCAGACGCCAGCGGGGTCGGCATCGATCTGGAAACCGCACGCTTCACGATCGCCGAACCGGTGTCGACCGTGGCGTCTGCCCTCAACAAGGACCCCCTCTGGTTCGTCCTCACCGGCGGCGAGGACCATGCGATGGCCGCCACGTTCGACCCCGGCAAGGTGCCGTCGGACTGGGACGTCATCGGCCTGGTGGTCGAGGCTGACGCCGAGTTGGGACCGCTGGTGCTGGTCGACGGACATGCCTGGGAGGGCGAACAGGGGTGGGCGCACTTCCGTTGAGCCCGGCGTGGTTGGGAAGGGCGCTCCCAGCTGCTGGGGTAGTCTGCCCCTATGGCGACCCGCGCGTCTTCCCCGGCGCGGCCTCGTAGCTCGTCGTCCCGTTCCAGCGGGTCGACAAAGGCCCCGAGTTCGCGTGCGTCCGGAAGCTCATCGAAGTCCACGTCTCGTTCAGCGAACCGGACGAAGAGTTCGGCGACCCATCGAGCCGACAGCGGGCATCCGAACATGGTCGTGAGCGCAGCAAAAGGGCTTTGGCGCGGTTGCGCGCGCGCACTCGGCGGCCTGGCCCGCAGCATGGGTGGCGATGCGCAAGCCAAGGACCCCGAGGTGCGTCGAGATGGTGTTGGGCTGGGCCTGTTCGGTTTGGCGTTGCTGGTGGCTGCGGGCTTCTGGCTGACCATCCCTGGGCTGATCGGGGACGGGCTGCGCATCGGCGTCTCATGGCTGGTGGGTCGCACCTCATATGTGGCGCCGGCCCTGCTGTTGGTGATGAGCTTCCGGACACTGCGGAACCCCCTGAACAACGGTCCCGCGGGCCGCCAGTGGGTTGGCTGGGGCTTGCTGCTCTTTGGACTCCAAGGGATCATCAACCTCGCCCATGATCCGTTGCCCGCGCCCAGGGACCCCGAGTTGATGGGTCAGTACGGCGGCATCATCGGCTACATCTCCAGTTCCATGATGAGTCAGCTGCTGCCTGTCTGGCTGGCTGTCTTCGTGCTGGGCGTGGTCGGTCTGTTCGGTCTGATCGTGGTCATCGGCAAGCCGATCAGCGAATGGGTCGATCTGTTCCGCGGCGTCTACAACTGGTTTGCGGTCAAGGTGCGCGCGGGTCAGCAAGCCCGCGCCGAGAAGCTCAGGTTCGGCGTCGACGAGGCCTACGACAGCCCGCTGGTCGACACTTCAGTCCCAGGCATCACCGTAGGCCAGCAACCCGACCACCAGCCGCTCGACGCCGAGCAGCCCAATGCTGCCTCGCCGATCTCCGGACAGCCTCTGGCCCCGAACCGCAAATCCAAGGGCAAGGCGACCGAGGTCCAGGCGTCGGAGGAAGCAGTTGCCCCGGAACTGGTCGCGCCACCGCACACCCCGGCTCCGCAGCGGGTCGAACAGCTGGCGCTGTCCGGTGACGTCGTGTACACGCTGCCCGACCAAGCTCTGCTCAGGGCGGGCACCGTGCCGAAGGCCCGTACCGAGGCCTCGGACGCGATAGTCCACAAACTGCAAGATGTCTTTGGCGAGTTCGACATTGATGCCCGGGTCACCGGTTACACCCGTGGACCGACAGTTACCCGCTACGCCATCGAGGTGGGCAGCGGTGTCAAGGTCGAGAAGGTAACCGGGCTGTCCAAGAACATCGCCTACGCGGTGGGGTCGGCCGACGTCCGAATCCTGGCCCCGATACCGGGGCGCTCGGCCATCGGCATCGAGATCCCGAACAAGGACAAAGAGGTCGTCTCGCTGGGCGACGTACTGCGCAGCCAGAAGGCCCGCAACGACCACCACCCATTGACCGTCGGGTTGGGCAAGGACGTCGAGGGTGGCTACGTGCTGGCCAACATCGCCAAGATGCCACACCTGTTGGTCGCCGGCGCCACCGGATCAGGCAAATCGAGCTTCATCAACTCACTGATCACCTCGGTGATGATGCGCTCGACCCCCGACGAGGTGCGGATGATGCTGGTGGACCCGAAGCGGGTGGAGCTGACCCACTACGACGGCGTCCCGCACCTGGTCACCCCGATCATCACCAACGCGAAGAAGGCCGCGGACGCGCTGCAGTGGGTCGTGCAAGAGATGGACCAGCGCTACGACGACCTGGCGGCTTTCGGCTTCCGGCACGTCGACGACTTCAACAAGGCGATCCGAGCTGGTCAGGTGCAGTTGCCGCCCGGCAGTGAGCGCGTGCTGGCGCCCTACCCGTACCTGCTCGTGGTCGTGGATGAGCTCGCGGACCTCATGATGGTCGCGCCGCGCGACGTCGAGGACTCGATCGTGCGGATCACCCAGTTGGCCCGAGCTGCGGGCATCCATCTGGTGCTCGCCACCCAGCGTCCCTCGATCGACGTGGTCACGGGCCTGATCAAGGCGAACGTGCCCAGCCGATTGGCCTTCGCCACCAGCTCGATGACCGACTCTCGAGTCATCCTCGACCAACCGGGCGCCGAGAAGCTCGTCGGTCAAGGAGACGGCTTGTTCCTGCCGATGGGTGCGTCCAAGCCGATGCGTGTGCAGGGGGCTTGGGTCACCGAGGCCGAGATCCGCGACGTCGTCGAGTACGTCAAGGTGCAGTTGGAGCCGCAATACCGCGACGATGTCGCCACGGCCGCGGAGTCTGCGCCGAAGGTTGCCGAGGATATCGGCGACGATCTGGAGCTGGTCCTCGACGCCGCGCGGCACGTGATCGAGCTGCAATTGGGGTCGACCTCGATGCTGCAGCGAAAGCTGCGGATCGGGTTCGCGAAAGCAGGACGTATCATGGACATCCTTGAGAACCGCGGGGTCGTCGGGCCCTCCGAAGGCAGCAAACCGCGCGAGGTTCTTGTTAAGCCGGACGATCTGGATGAGGTGCTGGCCAGCCTGGCCAATGGATCATGACAACATCGGTACACATGGTGAGCTTGGGTTGCTCCCGCAACGATGTCGACTCAGAGGAATTGGCAGCCAGGATGGAAGCCGAGGGCTTCCAGTTGACTACGGACCCCGCGGGCGCGGACGTGATCATGGTCAACACCTGCGGCTTCATCGAGCAGGCGAAGAAGGACTCCATCGACACGTTGCTTGCAGCTGCTGATCACAAGCAATCGGGGCGGGCGAAGGCGGTGGTGGCGGTCGGCTGCCTGGCCGAACGGTACGGACGCGAACTCGCCGACGCCCTCCCGGAAGCCGACGCGGTGCTCGGTTTCGACAACTACCCGCAGATCGCCGAACGACTACGATCGATCCTCGGCGGGGCGCACCTGGAATCGCATGTGCCAACCGATCGGCGCACTCGGCTTCCGTTGATGCCGGTGGCTCGGCC
>ERZ1645192.569-NODE-569-length-30837-cov-11.096972_pt1 | contig 30837 bp, 27 predicted proteins | sample MGYA00575354_ERZ1645192 | MGnify/ENA primary metagenome ERZ1645192 (study PRJEB40844, sample SAMN11349763) | freshwater sediment metagenome | isolation source: river sediment | host: Sediment | place: India: Faizupur Khadar , New Delhi | collected 2017-02-21 ... | reverse complement strand
TGAACGGCTCGTCCATCAGCAGGATCGAGGGACGCGTCGCCAGCGCGCGGGCGAGCGCCACGCGTTGCCGCTGGCCGCCAGACAATTGATGCGGAAAGCGCTGCGCGATATCGGCCAGGCCGACGCTGGCCAACGCCGCCATCGCGCGCTCGCGTCGCTCGGCGCGCGTCAGCTGCGTCTTTTCGAGGCCGAAGGCGACGTTGGACAACACGCGCCGCCACGGCAGCAGGCGGGCGTCCTGGAACACCAGCGCCATGGCGCGTTCGGCCGCCGGATCAGGCGTGACGCGGACAAAGCCGGCGGACGGCTGCGCCAATCCCATCAGCACGCGCAGCAAGGTCGACTTGCCGACGCCGGAAGCGCCGACGATGGCGACGAATTCGCCCTGTTCGACGCTGAGGTCGAGGCCGCGCAGGATTTCGGTGCGCGCGCCGTCCTGCTCGAAGGCGAGGCCGAGGCCCTTGATGTCGATGACGCTCATTGCCTTCAAGCCTTCCATGCCATGAGGCGCTTCTGCAGCGCGATGAAGCCCGCGTCCATCAGACCGTAGAGGGCCGCCATGGTCAGCATGTAGACGACGACAATGTCGGTCGCGAGCAGGCTGGAGGCCTGGTTCATGCGCTGGCCGAGGCCGTGCACTCCGAACAATTCCGCCGCCACGACCGCCATCCAGGCCTGGCCAAGCGCCGTGCGCAGGCCGATGAGAATCCCCGGCGTCGCGGCCGGCAGCATCACCTTGAACAGCTTTTCCGGCGCGCTGCGAAAGCCGAAGGCGTCGGCGACCTCGATCAGGTCGCGGTCGACGCCGCGGATCGCGCCCTGGCTGGCGAAGAAGGCGATCCAGAACACGCCGATGGCGATGATGAACACCGCCGCCGACTGCTCGACGCCGAACCACAGGATGGCGAAGGGAATCCAGGCGAGGCCCGGAATCGGCCGCAGCACCCGCACCACCCAGGACAGCGACCATTCAAGCCGCTGCGACATGCCCGTGGCGATGCCAAGCGCCACGCCGGCGAAGGCGCCGACCGAAAGTCCGATCAGGTAATGGCCGAGGCTGGCGCCGACAGACGACAGCCACGCGCCGCTTTTCAGCTCGCGCATGAACGCGGCGGGCAATTGGCTCGGCGTCGGCAGGATGCTCGGGCCGACAAGCCCAAGCGTCGGAACCAGTTCCCAGACGATCAGGAACAGCGCGAGGCCGGTCGCCGCCAGCAGATGCGGGGCGAGCCTTTTCACTTGCCGCGCCCCGACGGGTATTTGGCCGCAGCCTTGTCGAAATACGACGCGTCGAACAGCCCTTCGAGCGGATATTCCTTGTCGAGCGTGCCGAGCCTGACCTGATAGGCCTGCATGTCGCGCGTCGAATCGGCGATGGCGCGCGGATCGACGGCGAAACGCGTCGCCGGCGAGGCCAAAGCCTTGAGGATCGTGTCCTTGTCGATCAGCCCCTTGCCCAGCGCCGCCTCGATCGGCGTCGCGGCCTTCTGCGGATCCTTGGCGATGAGCGCGTCGGCGCGCACGACGCCGTTGACGATCGTCTGCACCGCGTCCGGCGCCTTGAGGAAGCCGCCCGAGACGGCGACGACCGTTCCCGGCTGTTTGGGGAACATCTGGCCGCCGAGCGCCACGATCTTGAGGCGCGGGTCGCGCTGGATCGACACGGTGACGGCCGGCTCGCGCAGCGTTGCGCCTTCGACGGCGGCGGCCAGCACCGCCTGCTGCGTTGCGTCGATGCCCATGGTGATGATCTCGACATCGGCCTTGTCGGCCTTGGCCACTTCGAACAGCCAATGGTTCAGCGTCGTATGCGGCACGGAGCCGGGCGGCTGCGTCGCCAGGCGCGCCGGCTTGCCATTGGCGGCGCGGAAGTCCTTCAGCGCCTGCGCCGGCGCAACGCCCGCCTTGAAATAGGGGGCGAGCTTGGCGCCCGCGACGACTGTCATTTCCTCGATGGCGGTGGAGGCGACCACTTTCACCTCGACGCCCTTGGAGCGGGCGACGGCGAGCGGCGCAACGCCGGCGACATAGACGTCGAGCGTGCCCGACGCCAAAGCCGAGATCATCGCCGGGCCGGATTCGAAAGCGATGAAGCGCGGCTCCAGCCCGCCTTCCTTCAAATAGCCCTCATGCGCGGCGACGAAGACCTGCGATGTGCCCAGAACCGGGATGTAGCCGATGCGCACCTGTGTCTGCGCATGGGCGGCGCCGGCGGTCAGCAGGCCGGCGAAAGCGGCGGCAAGATATGAAAAGCGCATGGGGGGGCTCCTGTCTCGTGGCGCGGATGCTAACAAAAGACAGAAAAAGACGCTAATTATTTTTATATACAAATAAATATGTAAATTAAGCCGGCGGTGCAGGCGTGCTACCCTGCGGCGATGCTGAAGCTCGCGATCATTGTGCCGGTCCTTGACGAAGGGCAGGGGATTTCCCGGAGCCTCGCCGCCCTCGCGCCGATGCGCGCGCGCGGCGTGGAAGTGATCGTCGTCGACGGCGGCTCTCGCGACGACACGCGCGCGCTTGCCACGCCGCACGCCGACCGTGTGCTTGAGGCGCCGCGCGGCCGCGCGGCGCAGATGAACGCCGGCGCGGCGTCGGCCAATGCCGGCGTTCTGCTCTTTCTCCATGCCGACACGCGGCTGCCGCATGCGGCTGACAGGTTGATCCATGACGGCCTGGCGCGCACGGGCCGCGTCTGGGGCCGTTTCGACGTGGCGATTTCCGGCGCGCATCCGATGCTGGCGGTCGTCGCCGCGTTGATGAACGCCCGCTCGCGCCTGACCGGCATCGCCACCGGCGATCAGGCGATGTTCATGACCCGCGCCGCCTTCGACGCCATCGGCGGCTTTCCGGCTCTGCCGCTGATGGAAGACATCGAGGCGAGCCGCAGGCTGAAGCGCCTGTCGCCGCCCCTCTGCCTTGGCGCGCCCGTGCAAACCTCCGGCCGGCGCTGGGAGGCTAAGGGCGTTTGGCGCACGATTTTCCTGATGTGGAGCCTGCGCCTGCGCTGGTTCCTCGGCGCTGACGCGCGCGCGCTGGCGAGGGCCTATGGCTACGCCCCGCGCGACTGAGATTGCCGTCTTCGCCCGCGCGCCCGCGCCCGGCGCGGCCAAGACGCGGCTGATTCCGGCGCTTGGCGCGGCCGGCGCGGCTGATCTGCATCGGCTGATGGCGCGCCGCACTTTGGCGACGGCCTGCGCCGCTGCGCTCGGTCCCGTCACGCTCTGGCGCGCAGCCGATCCTGCGCACGCCTTTTTTGCCGAATGCGCCCGTGATTTTCATGTCGCGCTCGCCGATCAATGCGAAGGCGATCTTGGTGCGCGCATGGGCGACGCCTTCACGCAGGCGCGCGGCCCGCTGCTGCTGATCGGCACGGATTGTCCGATGCTGACGCCGCAGCATCTCGTGCACTGCGCCGAGGCTCTGAACAATTGCGACGCCGTGTTTCTTCCGGCCGAGGATGGCGGTTACGCGCTCGTCGGCGCGCGCCGCTGCATTGCCGAGATTTTCGTCGACATGCCGTGGGGCACAGCCGCAGTCATGGCCGAGACGCGCGCCCGCCTGCGCAGGCTCCGCGCGACATGGGCCGAGCCCGCCACGGTCTGGGATGTCGACGAACCGGCCGATCTCGCCCGGCTCGCTGCAAGCGGCCTGATGCCCGAAATCGCCTAACCGTGCCGCTTCAGCGACACGCCGCGCCCGGCGGCTTCGGGCCATGGCGCATGCGCATGTTCCGCGACAAGCGCGACGATAGCCTTGCCGACATGCTCGGGCCAATGCGCGGCGCGCGGCTTCTCGCCGTTCTGGTCGATGCAGATGTAGACCTGCTCGCTCGTCGCCGCGAGGCCGCCCTCGGGATGCGCCATCTCGAACCAGATGCGGATGCGCTTGCCGTCGCTTTCGAGAATGCGGCAAGAGACGCCGACGCTCGCGCCAAGCTTCACCTCACGCAGATAATGGATGATCAGGTCGGTCGTGTAGATCGTCCGCCCCGTCTCGGCGCGGCCCGCCTTGCCCAGTCCGATATGTTCGAGCAGCGCATCGCCGGCATGGCTGAAGATGAGCGTATAATAGGCGTCGTTGAGATGGTTGTTGTAGTCGACCCAATCCTCGACCACCTGAGCGCGCATGAGGAACAGGGAGTCGGTCTTGGCCATGGCGTCCTTCTTTCAAGGCTCTTGCACTTGACGCCAAGCATCTACGGCCCGGAGCCGGATTTCAAGACGCAATCCCGTAGGAAACCGCTTCTCCATTGACGGCGGCGACGACGCCGCGCGGCGGATCGTCGCCGGCGCCGATGCGCCGCAAGGGCACGCGCCGCGTCTCTCCTGGCGGCAGGTGCAGCCAATTGTCCAGCGCCTCAAAATGCGCATCGCGCACATGCACCGACTGGGCGAAACGCTGCGTTGCAAGATCGAGTGCGAAGGCGTCGCCGTCGCGCACAAGCTGGGCTGTGAGGCCGAGTGTGCGCGGCTCGTGGCCCCGTCCGAGCGGAAAGTGAAACGCCTCCGACAACAACTCGCCGTGCCGCGTGCGCAATTGCCCGACGCTGACGTCATGCGACGGCGGCCCGAAACGATAGGCGTAGGTCGTGTCGAAAAAGCCGCCCCACAGATCGCAGACGTCGAGCGTCATCGTGGCGCGCGCCGGCAAGGTCACGTCGCGCGTTGCATTCATCACCATCGTCTCGCCGTCGCGCAGGCAGAACATTCGCAAACGAGCCGCGACCGGCGCGGCGCTCTCGTTGATGAGATGCGCGCGCAAGCCGTTCAATCCCTCGTCGGTCAGCACGAGCTGGACAGGACGCATGGCGCGCTTCAGGCCGTAATAGGCGGCCTTCGGCGCGCCTGTCGCGTCGAGCACGCCCCAGCCGGCCTCTGGCCACAGATCCATGAGAAACCAGACGAGCCCGCCGCGCGTCGGCGAACCTGCGCGTCGCCATTCGCCGAAGACATGGCTCATCACTTCGGCGCTGACCGCGCGCGACAGGTCGAGATAGCGCGCCGGATCGTCGCGGCGCAGATCAGCGGCGCTGACGCTGTAGAGCGCTTCGAGATAATGATTGCGCACGCCGTCGAAATACCATGTCGCGCCCGTATCGCCGGCGATGCGCGGCGCAAAATCGGCATGCACGGTTTCAGCCCGCTCCGGCTCAAGCGCGACCGCGACGCGGTCCGGCACATTGGCGAAGCACAGGCATTCGGAGGCGAAGCGAACGTTCGCGCGCCGCGCGTCGTCGAGGCCGCGCATATAGGCGCTGACGCCGTAATAATGCGAGACGCCGCTGTCGGGAACGAAGGGCAACGGCCCGCCCCACGGCGTGTTCGGCGCATAGGGCAGGTCGGGCCGCAATTCACGCGCGATCGTCGGCAAGAGATCGTCGAAGATCGCGTTCGACCATGTCTCGCGCTTCAGTCCGAACATCGCGGCCTGCTGGGCGACCTCATTACCGCCGCACAGAATGGCGAGCGACGGCGAGGCTTGCGTCCGCGACAGGAATTGCCGCGCCTCGCGCGCCACGCTGGCGCGGAAGCCCTCATCCTCGGCCGGATAGTCAAAGCCGGCGAACATGAAGTCCTGCCAGACCATGAGGCCGAGTTCGTCGCAAAGCGCGTAGAAGGCGTCACCCTCATAGAGCATCGTGCCGCCGACGCGCACCATGTTCATGCTCGCGTCGCGCATGCGCAGGAGAAGCGGCGCGTAGTCCTCGCGCCTGTCGCTCAGGCCGGCGAGATCGGCGCTCGTCCAGCACGCGCCGCGCGCAAAAACCGGGATGTCGTTGACGACGAGGCCGAAGCCATGTCCGTCGGCGTCGCGGTCCACGTCGATGCGGCGAAAGCCGGTGCGGCCAAGGTCGAACTCAACGCCGTCAATCAGCGCGCGCACGTCATGCAAATTCGGCGCGCCATGCGTATGCGGCATCCACACGGCGACATCGGCAATTTCGAGTCGGGCGACGAGCTTGTCGCCCTCGCGCCGCAGCGGCGTTTCCCGCCCGGCGCAGGACAAGACGCCGCTTGCGCCTTGCGCGCAGTCGATCGCAATGTCGAGAAAGCCTGTCGCGCCGACAAGCGTTGCGCGAAGATCGACATGGCCGGGGGCGAGCGCATCCGGCGTGGCGATCGAAATGGCGCGCCAAGGCCCGATGGCCTGCGCCGGCGGGCAGAAGCCAAGCGTGCGTCCAAGCAATGTCGTGCGCACATTGCGCAGGCCCTGCGGCTGCGCCAGGCGCGTGCGCCAGCGGGCGCGCCGGCTCTTGCGCTCAAGCACGGGCGCGAGGGCGCGGAAGCAGATGGCGATGTCATGCGCGCCGCGCGCTTCGAAATCGACCTCATGCGCATGAAACATATTGTCGGACGTCAGCACGCGCGCGCCGTCGATGAACACCTCGGCGATGGTCGCAAGCCCGTCGAAGCGCAACAGGCGTCGTCCCTGCGCGCTGAATTGCGCGCGCCACCAATAATCCAGATCGTCGAGCGGCGTCGGGGTGTCAAAGCGCCAGAGGCCGGCGTCCATCAACGTCTGCGCGACGGTGGCCGGTGCCCGCGCCGGCAGCCAGTTCAGCTCGGCGCTGAAATCCTGCGGCGTCGCGCAGGCGTCGGCCGCGGTGGCGCACATCATCCATTGCCGCGCCAGCGGCGCAGCGACAGAACCGCCGCCGGCCATGATGCGCGCCATGGTCAGCCGATCTCCGCGCCGATGGCGCGCAGCAGGCGGTCGTAGGTTTCGGCGAGCGGCGCGACGGCAGGCTCCAGCGCCTCGTATTTCTTGCGCGCAGTGGCGCGCGCCATCTGGAATTGCAGCACCTTGGCGCCTGACGACAGGGCGCGCGCCTCGCTCGCCGCCGCGGCGAAGGCGTCGGCGTCGAGCCAGTCGAGATGCGCGGCGCAGAGCTCGAAATTCGCCCCCAATTGCCGCAGCGTGTTGAAGGCGTATTTGTGGAAGAAAGCCGGCTCGCGCTCGCCAACCGCGCGCGCCTGCTCGCCGAAGCGCGCGCCGAACGCCGCGATCGGATTGACGCCCGGCCGCCGGGCGAAATGCTTGCCCAGCAGGACGCGGGCCGCGCCCTTCAGATCGTCCGGCTGCGGCCCGCCGAGCTTGACGAATTCGACGTAAGGAAACAGCCCCGCGCTCGTGCCGAAGATCGCGTCGTAATCCGCGCCCGAGAGGCTGAAATAGCCCTCGTTGTGGAAATAATCGAGCTGACGCGCCTGTGGCGACAAAGCGTTGACGCCGATCGTCGTCTTGGTGTGTTCGAGCTGGTAGGAAACGCCGCGCGTGTCGGGCAGGTGGAAGCCATCGACCTCGACCAACACCGGCCGCCCGCGTGCGATCTGCGTCAGGCAATGCGCCTCGACGTTGTCGTAGATCGACAGTTCCATCGTCTCGACGCCATAGAGTACGGCGAGGTCTTCCAGCGGAAATTTGAAGAAGGTGAACTGGTCGCCTTCGAAATCCTGCGCCAGCGTGAAGCCGAGCGCCGCGCGCGGTTCATGCCCGAGCGCGTGCAGCATCTCGATCCACAGATCGACATAGCAATTGGTCTGCGGCCAATCGCGCTCCGGCCCATGCAGCATGTGCTGCCGATAGGCGCGCGCGTCGATGCCGGCAATGGCCGGGCCGACGAGCTCTTCGACCATGCTCATCCCCAGAGCGCCTTGCGCACGCCCTCCGGCCATTGCGTCGTGTCGAGGCCATGGTGCTTGAACAAGGCCAGCGTCACGCGCTCCATGCCGAAGCCGACGCAGGCCGTATGCGCCACGTCATTCGCGGCGGTCCTTATGCCCCATGTCGCGCCGAAATGATCCTGATGGTAATTGAAGCTCAGGCAGGCGGTCGGCTTCTCGGCGCTCTCGATCGGCACGAGCAATTCGAACTTGAGGCCCTGATCGCGCTGGCTCGACGCCATCATCCGTCCGGCGCGGCCGAAGAACGGGTCGTTGGCGACATCGACCATGAACGGCAATTGCAGCGTGTCGATCAGCTTCCGCCCGCGTTCCATCCACATGGTGCGGAACGCCACGACCTGCTCCGGCGTGCCGATGCGGACATATTCGCGCATGCGGAACATCTGCATCCGCGCCGGGTCTTTCGACGGTTCGCGGCGAAAGCAATAGGAATTGAGATCATAGACGCGGCCCTGCGCGGGAAGCGCGCCGCGCCGCGCGACGGTCGGATAGAGCGGATAGCAGGCGGCCGGGGCCAGCACGACATCGGTGGCCTGTTGCTCCTGCGTCCAATCCTCGCCGCCTTCGAGCCGGGCGAGAAGATTGGCGTGGTCCTTGTCCGAGCCGTTGAAGCTGTGAATCGTGCCGGCGAGATTGGGAAAGCTCTTCAGATAGCCGCTCTTCTCGAACAGGGCGCGATTCATGCCCGGCGGAAAGCGGATGACCTCGGCCTGCTGGTCGTCGCCGAAGCGCGAAATCAGCGCATCGAAACGATTGAGAACATCCTCGAACTTGCCGCTGCGGCCATAGAGGCCGTCAACGCCGGTGTCGATCAGAATCTCTTCCGCAATCAGGCGGTCGAGCAGGGTGTCGCATTTGACGCACATGATTCTTACCCCGCGAGCGACATGTCGAGACGATGGATCAGCAGCAGGTTCGACGTGTTGCTGAAGATGCGGTCATTGGAGATCATCACCGGCGCGGACAGGACGTCGCGCATGTGCCGGCCGACGCTGTAGGCCGTATTGTTGCGATAGCCCCAGATGCCGGTGATCAGCAAAGCGTGGTTGACGATGTCGAAGGCGGCGCGCGAGGCGGCCGTCTTGATGTTGTTCATCGCCACGATGAATCCCATCGAGGCGAGGTCGTCGCCGTCCCTGTGGGCGGATTCATAACGCCGCAGACCCTGCTGCACGTTGGAGCGCATGGCCTGCAGCATGTTGGCGAGCTCCGCCAGACGCAGCGCGCCCGGAGACTGAAAATTGGGCCGCTTCTTGGCCTCGTTGCGGACGAAGGCCTGCGCCCGCGTCACCGCGTCGGCGGCGACGCCATACCAGACCGAGCCCCACAGCAGATGCGCCGTGCCGAGCATGGATTGCGCCGCGATGTCGGCAAAGCTCGACGGCAGGATCTGTTCCGCCGGCGCCTTCGCCTTGAAGGTGAAGCTGTCGGAACAGGTGCCGCGCATGCCGAGCGCGTCCCAAGGCAGCGTCATGTCGAGCGTGTATTGGTCCTTGGTGACGATCGCCATCACCTGGTCAGACGGCGGCGAATCGGGCGCGCGCCGGGCGGTGATGAGAATCGCGTCCGATTGCAGGCCATAGGAAATGCAGGTGCCTTCCTTGGTCAGCGAGAAAACCTCGCCGTCGGCTTCGATGGCGCACAGGCTGGAGCGCAGGTCGCCGCCGATGCCGCCTTCGGTGGTGGCCGAGCCGAGCAACAATTGTTCGGCGCTGACGCGGCGCATGAAATCGCGGTGCCAGGGGCTTTCGCGTCCGTGCCAGATGAGGCTCGACGCCTTGATCTGGTGCATGGCGAAGACCATCGCCGCGGAGGCGCAGCTCTGTCCGAGGATGGAGCAGGCCTCGGCGATCTCGCTGAGGCTGGCCTCGTCGCCGCCGAATTCCGCCGGAATCATCGCCGAGAGCAATCGTTGCTCGCGCATCGCGGCCAGCGCTTCGCCGGGAAAGCGGCCGTCTTTATCGACAGATTGGGCGTATTGCGCCGCAATGGCGGCGGCCCGCTCGGCGCGTTCGGCGAGGCTTGGCATGTCAGGCGGCCTTTTCGGCGGTGAGTTCGGCAAGGCAGGCGGCGATGGCCGCAACGGACTGGAAGCTGCGGCGGTTGAGCATCCGCTCGGGAAACTCCACGTCGAATTCCTCTTCCAACGCCAGCATGAGTTGCACCGCGGCGAAAGACGTCAGGCCGGCTGTATAGAGATCCTGATCCTGGCCAATCGAGGTCGCGTCGACCGGCAGGCGACCGTGTTCAGCCAAAAGTCTATAAATTGCATCGTTCATCGGTCAGGCTCCCGAAATCATCATTTCGGCCATCTTTGCGCCGCGTCGGCGCAGAAAAAGTAAAGAGGCCAGCCATTCGCCCCTGTTTCGGCTTCTTTCGTAAATTTTGATGTAATGGCGCAGCTGAAAAATCGTTACTGAAGTCTCTCGAAGCATTGTCGCGACATTTCGTGTCGCCCTCGGCCGAGCCCGTGCGCCGCGTCGGGCGGCCTTGATTGCGTCGTTATGTCGCGGATTTTGACCTTCGGCGCTTGACCGAGCGTGTTGGCATTTTTGCAACGCCTTTTCGGGCGTCGTTCTGCTTTGACATGAATCAATGCCTCGGCTTTGCGGGCGGGCAATGTCGCCCAGTTGATGGAGCGGGCTCGTAATGAGTCTGCCCGTCGTCATTGGGGCGAATTAAAATGGCGCAATCTGGCACTATGGCGGGCACTGGCTCGCTGACTCCCGCCAATGGCACGAAAAGGATGACGATCGGCGAGCTTTCGCTGCTGGTCATCAGCGTGGCCATGGTTTTCCTGTCGATTTTTATCGCGGCTAAGGCCCATACGGCGGCCTATGCCTTCCACATGTATGTCTTCGCCGCTGCGAGCATCGCGTCGGCGCTGGCGATCGTGAACCGTTACATGAAGCGCCCGGCCGCGCCGGCTCCGCAGTTCATTGACGGCAAGCCCAATTACAATTGGGGTCCGATCAAGTTCGCAGGCGTCATCGCCATGTTCTGGGGCATCGCGGGCTTCCTCGTCGGCGTCATCATCGCCTCGGAACTCGCCTGGCCCGCGATTAACATGGACCTGCCCTGGATCAGCTTCGGTCGTCTGCGCCCGCTGCACACCTCGGCGGTGATTTTCGCCTTCGGCGGCAACGTGCTGCTGGCCACCTCGCTCTACGTCGTGCAGCGCACCTGCCGCGCGCGTCTGGCGGGCGACCTGGCTCCGTGGTTCGTCGTTCTCGGCTACAACCTGTTCATTGTCATCGCGGGCACGGGCTATCTGCTCGGCATCACCCAGGGCAAGGAATATGCTGAGCCGGAATGGTATGCCGACCTGTGGCTGACGATCGTGTGGGTGACCTACCTGCTGGTCTTCCTCGCCACGATCTGGAAGCGCACCGAGCCGCACATCTATGTGGCGAACTGGTTCACGCTGGCCTTCATCCTGACGATCGCCGTCCTGCATCTTGGCAACAACGCCACGATCCCGGTGTCGATCTTCTCGCCGAAGTCCTACATCCTCTGGTCGGGCGTCCAGGACGCGATGATCCAGTGGTGGTATGGCCATAACGCGGTGGGCTTCTTCCTGACCGCCGGCTTCCTGGCCATCATGTACTATTTCGTGCCCAAGCGCGCCGAGCGTCCGGTCTATTCCTACCGGCTGTCGATCGTGCACTTCTGGGCCCTGATCTTCATGTACATCTGGGCCGGCCCGCACCATCTGCACTACACCGCGCTTCCCGACTGGGCGCAGACCCTCGGCATGACCTTCTCGATCATGCTGTGGATGCCCTCGTGGGGCGGCATGATCAACGGCCTGATGACGCTCTCGGGCGCCTGGGACAAGCTGCGCACCGACCCCGTCCTGCGCATGCTCGTCGTGTCGGTCGCCTTTTACGGCATGTCGACCTTCGAAGGCCCGCTCATGTCGATCAAGGTCGTGAACTCGCTGTCGCACTACACCGACTGGACCGTCGGTCATGTGCACTCGGGCGCTCTCGGCTGGGTGGGCTACGTTTCGTTCGGCGCCCTCTACTGCCTGATCCCGTGGGTGTATAACCGCAAGCTGTACTCCAACAAGCTCGTCAACTGGCACTTCTGGGTCTCGACCATCGGTATCGTGCTGTACATCAGCGCCATGTGGGTGTCGGGCATCCTGCAGGGCCTGATGTGGCGCGCCTACAACTCGCTCGGCTTCCTCGAATACTCGTTCATCGAGACCGTCGAGGCCATGCACATCTTCTATGTCATCCGCGCGCTTGGCGGTCTGCTCTTCCTGACCGGCGCTCTGATCATGGCGTGGAACCTGTACAAGACCATCGTCTCGGCCGAAGCGGCTGAGGCTCCCGAAGCCACGCCCGCGCTGGCTCCGGCCGAGTGAGGAGACGATCAATGTCTATCTGGAACAAACACGCGATCTTCGAGAAGAACTCGATCATCCTCATCATCGGCATCCTGATCGTCATCTCCATTGGCGGTCTGGTCGAAATCCTGCCGCTCTTCTACCTGAAGAGCACGATCGAGAAGGTCGAGGGCATGCGGCCCTACACTCCGCTGGAGCTGGCGGGCCGCAACATCTACGTCCGCGAAGGCTGCTACAATTGCCATTCGCAGATGGTGCGCGCGCTGCGTGACGAAGTGGAGCGCTATGGCCATTATTCTCTCGCCGCCGAGAGCATGTATGACCATCCCTTCCAGTGGGGTTCGAAGCGCAACGGCCCGGATCTTGCCCGCCTCGGCGGCAAGTATTCCGACGCCTGGCATCGTGACCACCTGAACAATCCGCGCGCCGTCGTGCCGGGTTCGATCATGCCGTCCTATTCCTGGCTGGCCAAGACCGAACTCGACAGCCGTCACATCGCCGACGACATGAAGGTTCTGGCCATCGAGGGCGTGCCCTACACGCAGGAGATGATCGCCAAAGCCGCCGTCGACCTGAAGGCCCAGGCCAATCCCGACGACACCGCTGGCGCGGCTGACCTCGCCAAGCGTTATCCGAAGGCGACGGCCCGTTCTTCGCTCGGCAAGACGGTGACGGAAGCTGACGCTCTCATCGCCTACATGCAGATGCTCGGCACGCTGGTGGACTTCAAGCAGTTCAACGGCAAAGCCAATTGGCGCTAACGGAGGCTTGCGATGGATGTGATGTCATTCGTCAACGCGGCCAAGATCTGGAGCCTGATCGCAGTTTTCACGACCTTCGTGCTGATTGTGGTCTACGCCCTGTGGCCGTCGTTGCAGAGCAAGTTCGACGAAGCGGCGCGTCTGCCCCTTAATGAGGATTGAGAGCTATGGCTCAACACAATGCACCCCAGGTGGACGCCGCCACTGGCACGTCTACGACCGGCCATGAATGGGACGGCATTCAGGAACTGAATACGCCGCTTCCGAAATGGTGGCTTTATCTGCTGTACGCCACGGTCGTGTGGTCGATCGGCTATTACATCGTCTATCCGTCGTGGCCGGGCGTCACGCCGGACGGCGGTTATCTGCGCGGCGTCTGGAACTGGTCGGCGCGCGGCGCGGTGACCGAGGAGCTTCTGGACCTGCAGAAGATGCGCGCAGGCTCCATGGACGCCATCGCCAAGGCGTCGCTGGCCGACATCGAGAAGGACCCCAAGCTTCTCGGTTTCGCCCGCGCCCTCGGCAAGGCGGCTTTCGGCGACAATTGCGCTCCGTGCCATGGCGCGGGCGGCGGCGGCGCCAAGGGCTATCCGAACCTGAACGACGATGACTGGCTTTGGGGCGGCAGCGCCGACGCCATTCACCAGACGATCACCCACGGCATCCGCTCGGGCGATCCGAAGGCGCGTGAAGGCTCGATGCCGGCGTTCGGCAAGGACGGCACGCTGAAGAAGGAGGAAATCTCCGCAGTGGCCGACCACGTCCGCAACATCGCCGGTCTCGACAAGACGGCGAACGCCGCCGGCGCGAAGGTCTATGCCGAAAATTGCGCCGCCTGCCATGGCGACGACGGCAAGGGCAATCTCGACCTCGGCTCGCCCAACCTGGTCGACGGCATCTGGCTGTTCGGTTCGGACAAGGCGACCATCGTCGAAGGCCTGACCAATGGCCGCGGCAACGTCATGCCGGCATGGAACACGCGTCTCGACGCGCCGACCATCAAGGCGCTGACGGTGTTCGTCCACACGCTCGGCGGTGGCAAATAAGCCCGAAATGCCCTAAATGACGCTCCATGGGCGGCGGTTTCCCGCCGCCCATTCGTTTATTGGGAAAGCCCGTCGTATGTCGTTGAGTCCCGAACAGACGTCCGCAGCCGCCGAAAGCCCGCTGTATGAATCGCGCAAGCAGATTTATCCGCAAAGCGTTCAAGGCGAGTTTCGCAAGATCAAGTGGCTCCTGCTTGTCGTCACGCTGGGCATCTATTATTTCTTGCCGTTCCTGCGCTGGAATCGCGGGCCGAACGAGCCGACGCAGGCTGTTCTGATCGATCTCGAAGCCCGTCGTTTCTATTTCTTTTTCATCGAAATCTGGCCGCAGGAAGTTTATTACCTGACTGGCCTGCTGGTGATTGCGGCGCTCGCGCTGTTCCTGATGAACGCCATCGCCGGCCGCATCTGGTGCGGCTATCTCTGCCCGCAGACGGTCTGGACCGATCTCTTTCTCGTGGTCGAGCGTTTCGCCGAGGGCGACCGTCGCGACCGCATCAAGAAAGAAGCGCAGCCGATGAACGTGCAGCGCTTCGCCGAGAAGCTGCTCAAGCACACGCTCTGGCTGCTGATCGCCTGGTGGACGGGCGGCGCGTGGGTTCTCTATTTCGCCGACGCGCCGACGCTCGTCTATGAGCTCGTGACGTTCCAGGGGCCGATGATCGCCTATGTCTGGATCGGCATCCTGACCTTCACGACCTATACGCTCGCCGGCTTCATGCGCGAGCAGGTCTGCACCTATATGTGCCCCTGGCCGCGCATTCAGGCGGGCCTGACGGACGAGCACGCGCTCAACGTCACCTATCGCTACGACCGGGGCGAACCGCGCGGCTCGCTGAAGAAGATGAAGGCGGCCCGCGCCGCCGGCCAGCCCGCCGGCGATTGCGTCGATTGCGGCCAGTGCGTCGCAGTCTGCCCGACCGGCGTCGATATCCGCAAGGGCTTGCAGATGGACTGCATCCAATGCGGGCTTTGCATCGACGCCTGCGACAATGTGATGATCAAGATCGGCAAGCCGATCCGTCTCATCGGCTACGACACGGATATCAATGTCCAGCGCCGCGAGGAAGGCAAGTCGGAACTCCCGACGCGACTCGTGCGTCCGCGCACCATCACCTATATGGCGCTGATCGCAGCCGTCTTCGCCCTGATGGCCTATGGATTGGCGACGCGCTCGACGCTCGGCGTCGCCGCGCTGCACGACCGCAATCCGATGTATGTGCTGCTGTCCGACGGCGGCGCGCGCAACGCCTATACCTTGCGTCTGCTGAACAAGCGGGCCGAGGTTCGCAGCATCGCCATTCGCGTCGAAAACCTCGATGGCGCCAGGTTGGAGGCCGCCGGAGCGCCGGCCGGCGCCGACGGCGCGCCCGTGGCCGAAATCGGTCCCGACCAGACGCTGGAGCTGCGCCTGCTGATTTCGGTGCCGAAAGACAAGGTGGCCAGCGGCTCGCGACCCATCGTGCTGCGGGCCGTCGATGTGAAAACCGGCGAAACGGCGACGGCGAAGGACAATTTCGTTACGCCCTGAGATGGATGAGGCTCATGCCGACCAACATTAACGAACAGCCGAAGGTGAAGCGCGGCGGCCTGACCGGACGGATGGTGCTGCTTATCTTTGTCGGCTTCTTCCTGGTGTTCGCGACCGCCAATAGCGTGATGGTGTTTTTCGCCAGCAAGACCTTCCGCGGTCTGGATGGCGAGCGCCCGTACGAGGCGGGCCTGGAGTACAATCGCGAGATCGCCGCGGCGCGCGAGCAGGACAAGCTTGGCTGGAAGGTCGAGGCGCGCATGGACGGCGACGCCTCCGCCGCGCGCATCGCCGTGCAGCCGCGCGACGGCGCCGACAAGCCGCTTTCCGGCCTCGTCGCCAAGGTCCGCCTCGGCCATCCCACAGATCGCTCGCGCGATCTGAATGTCGCGCTGCTGGAAGGGCCGGTCGGCGTCTATGCTGCGGCTGTGGCGCCGACGCCGGGCGCCTGGGACGTCAATCTTGAATTGCAGCGCGACGGCAAGACGGTCTACCGCTCGAAAAACCGCATCGACGTCAAGTAATCGGGAAGCCCATGGCCGAGCCGCTTGATCTCTCGCTGTTCGTGAAGCGCGCCGACGACGGCGGCGCGCGCATGGATCTGGCGATCGAGGGCATCACCTGCGCGGCCTGCCTCGACGATATCGAGCGCGGCCTGGCGCGCGTGCCGGGCGTCACCCACGCCCGGCTCAATCTGACGACACACCGTCTCGCCGTCTCCTGGGACGAAGCGCGCATCCAGCCCGCCGACATTGTCGCCGCGCTGAAAAGCATCGGCTACGGCGCCTACCCGTTCGAGCAGCGCCGCGTCGAGGCCGAAGAGGAGGCGCGCACGACCTGGCTGCTGAAATGCCTGGGCGTCGCCGCTTTCGCAGCCATGAACATCATGCTGCTGTCGGTCTCCGTCTGGTCGGGCAACGTCAGCGGCATCACGCAGGAAACGCGCGACTTCTTCCATTGGTGCTCGGCGCTGATCGCGCTGCCGGCGGCGGCCTATGCCGGCCAGCCGTTTTTCACCAGCGCCATGTCGGCCCTGCGCGCCCGCCGCCTCAACATGGACGTGCCGATCTCGCTCGGCGTCCTGCTGGCGCTCGGCATGTCGGTGTTCGAAACGCTCAACCACGCCGAGCACGCCTATTTCGACTCGGCGGTCATGCTGCTGCTGTTCCTGCTGGCGGGCCGTTATCTCGATCAGGCCATGCGCCGCAAGACGCGCGCCGCCGCCGGCAATATCGCTGCGCTCAAGGGCGACGTCGCCACGCGGCTCGGCGCGGATGAGGCCGGCGCCGAGGCCCTGACCGTCGTCCCGGTCGCCGCGTTGCAGGCGGGCGATCGCGTGCTGGTGCGCCCCGGCGAGCGCGTTCCGGCCGATGCCGTTGTGGTTTCCGGCCTGTCGCAGATCGACGAAAGCCTCATCACCGGCGAGACCGACCGCCGCGCCGTCGAGGCCGGGGCCAGCATCTATGCCGGTTCGATCAATTTCGACGGCGCGCTGACCTTGCGCGTCACCGCCGCCGCCTCCGGCTCGCTCATCGACGAGGTCGGTCGCCTGCTCGAGACGGCGGGCGAGGCGCGCACGCGCTACATGCGGCTCGCCGACCGCGCCGCGCGCCTTTACGCGCCGGTCGTGCATGCGACGGCGCTGCTGACCTGCATCGGCTGGATCCTTGTCGGCGCGAGCGTGCATGATGCGCTCATCACCGCCATCGCCGTGCTCATCATCACCTGCCCCTGCGCGCTGGCGCTGGCCGTTCCGGCGGTGCAGGTGGTCGCCTCCGGCGCCCTGTTCCGCGCCGGACTGTTCCTCAATTCGCCGGAGGCGATCGAGCGGCTCGCCGAAGTCGACGTCGCCGTTTTCGACAAGACCGGCACGCTGACCTTGCCCGAGCCGCGCGTCGCCAATGCCGCCGAGATCGACGCTGGCCTTCTCGCCATGGCCGGCCGGCTGGCCCTGTCGAGCCATCATCCCCTGGCGATGGCCGTCGCCCGCGAGGCCGTGCGCGTCGCGCCCTTCGCCGATGCGGTCGAAAAGGCCGGGCAGGGCGTCGAGGCCGAAATCGACGGCGTCGTCGCCCGACTCGGCAGCGCCGCCTTCTGCGCCATCGACGATGCCGCGCCGGAGGCTGGCGGCGCTTCCGCCCTTTGGTTCCGCCACGGCGAACGCACGGCGCGCTTGCTGGTGCGTCAGATGCTGCGCAGCGACGCCCGCGCCGTGATTGATGCATTGCGGGCGCGCGGCCTGGGCATTGTCATCCTGTCGGGCGACCGGCCCGGCGCTGTCGAGCCCGTGGCTGCGGCCCTTGGCGTCGCCGACTGGCGCGGCGGGTTGAAGCCGCAGGAAAAGATCGCCGCCATCGAGGCGTTGAAGGCGCAGGGGCGGCGGGTTCTGATGGTGGGCGACGGCCTCAACGACGCGCCGGCGCTTGCCGCCGCGCATTGCTCGCTGTCGCCGATCACCGCCGTCGACATGGCGCAGGGACAGGCGGACGCCGTGTTTCTCGGGGAGAAACTTGCGCCCGTGGCGCAGGCGGTGGAAATCGCCGGCCGTGCGCGCAATCTGATGCGGCAGAACCTCATTCTCGCCATCGTCTACAATTTCATTGCGGTGCCGATGGCGATCGCCGGTCTGGTGACGCCGCTGATCGCGGCCGCCGCCATGTCCGGCTCTTCCGTTCTGGTCACGCTCAACGCCCTGCGCTTGCGGGCGCACGCGGTGCGGACGCCGTCGGACGAGCCGACGCCGCAAGGCGCCGACGCCAAACTTGCCCTGGCCGGGAGGACGACAAATTGAACATTCTCGTCTTTATGGTGCCGCTCGCTCTGCTTCTCGGTCTGACCGCGCTGTTCGGCTTCATGTGGTCGTTGAAGAGCGGCCAATATGACGACGTCGAAGGCACGGCGCACCGCATCCTGTCGGATGACGACGTGACCAAATGAGCGCCTCCTACGATCGGCCGGAAGCCTCGGGCGCGCCGGAAGACGCAAGCGCGCCGCGCGCCGGCCGCCTTGCCTGTTTTTGCCCGCCCGGCGTGCCGGTCGATGGCGTCGAGGCCGCCGCCTTGCCTGACGCCAGATGGGGCACGGCGCTGCTCGCCGGCGGCTTCGGCCTGTCGGTGCTGTCGCAGACTTTGGTGCTCGGCGTCGTGCCACTGGCCGGCGCATTGCTCGCGCCTGCCGCGCATCTCGTCACCGCGCCCTATATCGCCATGCTGATCGGCGCGGCCATCGCCACCTTTCCCGCCTCCTTCCTTCTCGACGCCTTCGGCCGCCGCGCGGCTTTCGCGCTGGGGGCCTCGACCGGCGTCGCCGGCGGCTTCGTCATGGCCTGGGCGCTGTCGGCCAACGCCTTCATTCCGTTCTGCCTCGGCGCGTTCTGGCTCGGCATCGCACAGGGCTTCAGCCTGTTCTACCGCCACGAGGCGGCGCTTGGTTCGGGCGGACAGTCGCGGGCGCTCGCCATCGGCATCGTTTTCGGCGCCGGCGCGCTGGCGGGCCTCGCCGGACCGGCGCTGGCGGCGGCGTCGCAGATCTTCTTTCCCGAGCGGCTTTTCGTCGGCGCGGCTTTGGTCGCCGCCATCGCGCAGGTCGCCGTTCTGGCGCTCGCCGTCGTCTCGGCCGGCCGCGCCCCGGTCATCGCCCAGCCGCTCGGCGCGGCGCGTCCGAAGCCCGCGCCAACCGACTGGCGCGCCTTCGCCGCCCCGACCTTCATCGCCGCCATCGCCTGGTTCGCCATGACGGCGCAAATGGTGGCGACGCCGACCGCCATGGCTGCCTGCGGCATTCCGGTCGGCTCGGTGCTCAACGCCGTCGCCTGGCACGTTATCGCCATGTATGCGCCGGCCTTCGCCGCTGGCGCCGTCGCCCGATATGTCGGCGCGCGCAACCTCGCGCTCGTCGGCCTCGCGACGATCGTGCTGGCGCGCTACGTTTCGGCGCAGGCGACCGGCTATATCGGCTTCACGACCGGCTTGATCCTCGTCGCCGTCGGCTGGTCGTTGTCGACGGCCGCCGCAACCATGTGGCTGCATCGCGAGGCGCGGCCGACGCGCGTGGCGCTCGCCGCGCATGACGGCGCCTTGTTCGTCGCGGCCATCCTCGGCGCAATGGCGGCGCTCGCGCCGCTCGGCGCACGCTGATGGCGCAGGCGCAGGATCAGGGCGAAACGCTCGCCTTCCTGCGGCAGGCGCTGGCGCAGGAGCAGGGCGGCCCGGTCGAGAGCATCGAGACGCATATTTCGGTCGTGCTCATGGCGGGCGCGCGCGCCTGGAAGCTCAAGCGCGCCGTCAGGCTGAGCTATATCGATTTTTCCACCATCGCCTTGCGCCGCGCCGCCGCCGAGACGGAATTGCGCCTGAATCGCCGCACCGCGCCGCAGCTCTATCTCGGCCTGCGCCATGTCGTGCGCCGCCCCGACGGCGCGCTCGGCTTCGACGGCGACGGCGAGATCGTCGACGTGCTCGTCGAAATGCGCCGTTTCGAGCAGGCGACCCTGTTCGACAAGCTGGCGCGCGCCGACGCGCTCGACCGCCCAACGCTCACTGTTCTGGCGCAGGAAATCGCGCGCTTTCACGCCGGGGCCGAGGTCCGGGCGGACGTCGGCGGCGCGGCCTCGATCGCGCGCATGCTCGAGGGCAACATCCAGGCGCTGCGCGACTGCGGGCTTGTGCCCGACGCCGAGGCGGCGGAACAGGCGCAGCGCTTTCGCGCCGCGCTCGCCCGGCTTGCCCCGCTGATGGACGCACGCGCCGCCGCCGGCAAGCTGCGCCATTGTCACGGCGACCTGCACTTGCGCAACATCTGCCTTTACGGGGGCCGCCCGGTCCTGTTCGACTGCATCGAATTCGACGATCGGCTCGCGGCGATCGACGTGCTCAACGACCTTGCCTTCCTGCTGATGGACCTGTGGGAGCACGGCCGGCGCGATCAGGCCAATTGGGTGCTCAATCGCTATCTCGACGCCGCCGACGAAATCGACGGCCTTCCGCTGTTGCCCTTCTTCATGGCGATGCGCGCCGCCGTGCGCGCCCATGTGACGGCGTTGCAGGCGCAGGCTGACGCGGCCAAGCGCGACGAGGCTCTGGCCTATCACCATCTGGCCGATGCGCTGCTGGCGCCCGCGCCGGCGCGCCTCGTCGCCATCGGCGGCCTGAGCGGCACGGGCAAGTCGACCCTGGCGCGCGCGCTCGCCGCACGGCTCGGCGCGCCGCCCGGCGCGCGCATCCTGTCGAGCGATCGCATCCGCAAGGCGCGCGCCGGCGTCGCCGCCGAAACGCGGCTGCCGGCGCAAGCCTATACGCCTGAAGAATCGCGGCTGGTCTATGCGGAACTCTGCGCCAAGGCGGGCAGGGCGCTGCGCGCGGGCTGCGCGGTCATCGCCGACGCCGTCTTCGCGCGGCCCGATGAGCGCGGGCATATCGAAGCCGTAGCGGGCGCGGCGGGCGCGGCCTTCGACGGCCTGTGGCTGGAGACCGGGGCCGAGACGATGCGCGCGCGCGTCGCGGCGCGCGTTGGCGACCCCTCCGACGCCAATGCCGACGTCGTCGCCGCGCAATTGCGCTACGACCTCGGCGATATCGGCTGGACGCGGCTCGACGCGGGCGCGGACGACATTGCCGTCCGCGCCGCGCGCGTTTTGTCGCTCACTTCATGAGCACATAGGTTCCGGGCGCGTCGCACAGATCCGGACCCATTTTCGGCGGCTTGGCCGGCGCGCCCGAGCGCGCGGCCAGCCATTCCGCCCAGGCCGGCCACCACGAACCTTCCTGATGCGGCGAGAATTCCGCCCAGGTGTCGGGATCGACGTAATGGCCGCTGGCGGGCCGCGTCGCCATCTGGAAATGCCGATGCTTGTGGCCGGGCTCGGAAACGATGCCGGCGTTATGGCCGCCATTGGTCAGCACGAACGTGACTTCGCCGTCGCAGAACAGGTGGATCTTGAACACCGACTTCCACGGCGCGACATGGTCGGCCGTCGTGCCGACCGCGAAGATCGGCGCGCTGATGTCGCCGAGCGCCACGGCCGCGCCGCCGGCTTCGAACTTGCCCTCGACCAGCTCGTTGCGCAGGAACAGCCGGCGCAGATATTCGCTGTGCATGCGATAGGGCATGCGCGTGCCGTCAGCGTTCCAGGCCATCAGGTCGTTCATTGGCTGCCGCTCGCCCATCAGGTAGTCGTGCACGATGCGCGACCAGATGAGGTCGTTGGAGCGCAGCAGATGGAACGCGCCGGCCATCTGGTCGATTTCCAGATAACCCTGCTCCCACATGACGTTTTCGAGGAAGTTGATCTGGCTTTCGTTGATGAACAGCATCAACTCGCCCGCTTCCGTGAAATCCGTCTGCGCCGCGAACAGGGTCATGCTGGCGAGGCGGTGGTCGCCGTCGCGCGCCATCGCCGCCGCCGTCACGGCAAGCAGCGTGCCGCCGATGCAATAGCCGACCGAATGCACCTGCGTGTCGGGGATGATCTCGCCGATCGCATTGAGCGCGGCCATCGGGCCGAGGGTGCGGTAATCGTCGAAGCCGAGGCCGGCGTCGTTCGGCTCGGGGTTCTTCCACGAGATCATGAACACGGTGAAGCCCTGTTCGGTCAGGAACTTCACCAGCGAATTCTGCGGCGACAGATCGAGAATGTAATATTTCATGATCCAGGCCGGCACGATCAGGATCGGCTCGGGCCGCACCTTGTCGGTCGCCGGCGCGTATTGGATCAGTTCGATCAGCTCGTTCTGGAAGACGACCTTGCCCGGCGTGCAGGCGACCTTTCCGCCCGGCGTGAACGCCTCGGCGCCCTCCGGCGGCTTGCGCGCCGTCATGCGCTGCCAGTCCTCGACGAAATGCTGCGCGCCGCGCAACAGGTTGGCGCCGCCCTGCTCGGCGGTGCGGCGCAACAGGTCGGGATTGGTGAACAGGAAGTTCGACGGCGAGAAAATGTCGAGCGATTGGCGCGCCACGAAGGACACGGCGCGCTCATGCTGTCGGGTGACGCCGCCGACGCCCGTCGTGGCGTTGTGCCACCATTGCTGCGTCGCCAGGAAACTCTGGGCCAGGGCGTTGAAGGGCCAGGCGCCCCAGCCCTCCGCGTCGAAGCGGTGGTCCTGCGGCAGCGGCTGCACGTTCTGGTTATGCCCGCCGGTCAGCGTCGCTCCGATATTGTAGGCAAAGCGCATGGACTTGCGCAGCGCCTTGTCGGCCAGCTCCATCTGCTTGCCGGGCGAGGCGGCCAGGTGCAGGCCCCAGTCGAGATAGGCGCCTGCCAGCGCGGCCGGGGAGAGGCCGCCGACGATGCGCGCCAGCGTCGCCTGCGTGGCGCGATCGACGATCTTGCCCGCCTGCTGCAGCGCAGGCGGGGTGTCTTCCGAGATAAAATGATGCGGAAGGAAGGCGGGTTTCTGCGTCGGCTGCACGGATTTCCCGCTCGCCTTGGCGACGACCGTCAGGTGTTTGTTTTGCATTCAAATCTCCGTAACGCTGCGCGGCGCCCTCAATGCGACATGAAGACCGGCAGCGTCATCGTTCCCAGAATGTTGCGCGTCGTGCCGCCAAGCACGAATTCGCGCAGTCGCGAATGGCCGTAGCCTCCCATGACCAGCAAGTCGGAGCCGGCGTCGGCTGCATAGGACAGCAGCGCTCCGGCCGGTTCGTCGCTTGCGGGCAAACGTTTCACCTCGGCGTTGACGCCGTGGCGGGCAAGATGCTTGGCGATGTCGAAGCCCGGCATCTCCTTGTCGTCGGCGCGGCGCGAGGTGATCGTCACCACATCGACCTTGTCGGCCTTTTTCAGCAGGGGCAGGGCGTCGCCAACCGCGCGCGCCGCTGCGACGCCGCCATCCCAGCCGATGAGGATGTGCGACAGCTTGACCTCGCCGGTCTGGATGTAGGGCACGATCAGCACCGGCCGGCCGGAATTGAACAGCGAAGCTTCGACGAGAAGCTCGTCGCCGACATTGCCGTCACGGCTCGGCTGCTCGATCATGATCATGTCGAACGTGCGGGTCAGGCGGCCGAAATCCTGCCGCGCGCGGCTCGGAAGGCCCTCGACCATCTGCAGTTCGGAAACGATGCCGGCCAGGTCCGCCGCGCCATGGAACTTGTCGTAGATGGCGTGCACCGCCCGGCTGGTTTCTTCCGCCGCGGCGGCGGCGAATTGATAGGGATATTCGCCGACGAAGGACGGCGGCGGCACGAAATCGAGCGAAATGCCGGTCGCCGTCAGATGCGCGCCGAACAAGCGCGCCATCGAGACCGAATAGGTGACGAATTCGTCGCGCGAATTGGTGTCAAGAACGACAAGCAGGTCTTTCATGTGCTCCTCCGCCATGCAATGCGCCGGCATGGATGCGAGAAAGCGCGCATCCGCTTGGCTCGTCAATGATTTCAAACAATGCCGCCACAACGGCCGCATCTGCCTAACGTTTCGCGCCGCGCCGACCGAGCAACGCGAGAGCCTCCTCGCGCATCGCCTTGCGTGAGTCGGCGCGCAAATAGAACATATGCCCGCCATGTGTGACGGAAAGTCGTGCGCGGTCGCCGATCAGCGGCGGCAATTGGTCGAGCAGCATTTTCGAGGCAAAATAGGGCGTCACAAGGTCGCTGGCGCCGTGGATGACGCTGACGTTCATTGCCGGGTCGAGCGCCATCGCCTCGCGCAATTCGCTCAAGGCTTCGATCCGCCCGCGCCCGCGCCCCCAGTCCCAGCCGCGATTGACGCTTTCGTTGAGGATCTCGTAGCGCGCGTCCATGCGCCAACCGAATGTGTTGGCGGTCATGTCGGCCATCGCCGCGGCGAGCGGCGCCTTCATCGTGTCGAGAATCGGGTCGGCGCGCTCGCTCGTCGCGCCGAACGGGTCCGGGTCAATGCCGGCGACCTCGCCATCGTAGAACGACAGCACGCGCCCCTCCGCCCGCGTGCGCTCGCGCGCGAAAGTCTCGAGGTCGATTCGCCCGGCGAGCTTCAGCGCCAAGGCCGGATCGACATTGGCGAACGCCGACACCCTGGCGGCGAGGCGCGCCAGCGCGGCAGGGTCGCGCACGCCGCGCACGAGGTCGACGAGATAATCCTGCGCCGCATAGGCCTCGACGTCCTTCAGGCCGGCGCGCGGATCTGGCCCTTCGAGCTTGCGCGCCGCCGCGGCGTAGGAGGGCAGCCGCGCGACATGCGTCAGCGGATTGTTGACGCCTTCGAACCAGCCGAAATCCAGCACCGGCGAGACCAGCATCAGCCCGTCGACGCCGACGCCCTCACGCGCCTGCAGGGCGCGGGCCAGCTTCGGCGCGCGGAAGCCGCCATAGCTCTCGCCGACGATATATTTGGGCGCGCCCATGCGATTGTTGGCGGCGAGCCATTTGCGCAGCGCCACGGCGAGCGCATCAATGTCGCCGCCGACCGAATGGAAGCGCCGGCGCGCCTCGTCGTTCGACGTCGTCAGGCGGCTGTAGCCGGTTCCCGGCGGATCGACGAACACGAGATCGGCGAAATCGAGCCAGGTTTCGGCGTTCGGAATTGGCGCCGCCGGGGTCGAGGGGCGCGGCGGCTTGCCGTCGAAATCGACGCGCCACGGCCCCATCGCGCCGAGATTGAGCCAGGCGGAGGCCGCGCCGGGCCCGCCGTTGAGCGCAAAGACGACGGGGCGCTTGCCCGCCTCGGGGCCTTCCGCGAGGAAGGCCGTCATCACCACGTCGGCCTGCGGCGCGCCGCTGCGCCCGTCGACGAGCTTGATCGTCGACACGGAAGCCTTGAACGCCAGCGTCCGTCCAGCCAGTTCGAGCCTGTGGCTGGTGAGCGAATCCTTCGGCAGCTCGGCGAGCCGCATCGGTTCGGCGGCCCTGGCGTTCCTGGTGTCGCCATCCGTCGGCGCGGCCCCGTGCTGGGCCAGGGACGGCGAGGCGCACAGCAGCGCCAGTGCGGCCGTGGCGGTTCGAATGGTTCTGCCGCGCAACATGGGACGATCCGATTCTGATAAGCCGACGGCGATCATGCGCCGAGGCGCGAGCCTGCGCCAGAGCCGCGCAGGCTTAAGCGGCGCGCGCGCCGTTGCGCGCCGCCGGGGCGAGCGCTCCGGCGTCGAGCTTGGGCAGCGCGTTCATGACGCGCTCGGGCGGGAAGACGACGATGACCTCGGTGCCCTCGCGCACCTTCGAGCGCAGGGTGAACGTGCCGCCGTGCTGCTCGACGAGGCCCTTGACGATCGGCAGGCCGAGGCCGGTGCCTTCCTCGGCGTTTTTCTGCGCCAGCGAGCCGCGTCCGAACGACGACATGATGACCGGGATTTCCGCTTCCGGAATGCCGGGGCCGGTGTCGCGCACCGAGAAATATTGCCCGCCCGCCTGCGTCCAGCCGATCTTGATCGTCACCGTGCCGCTTTGCGGCGTGAACTTGATGGCGTTGGTCAGAAGGTTCAGCACGACCTGCCGCACGGCGCGCTCATCCGCCCACAGGCGGGGCAGGTCGGGCGCCGCGGCATAGGTCACGTTGATGTCGCGCTTCTTGGCGCGCAGGGTCAGCAGGTGGCGGCAATCCTCGACGACCGCCGCGAGCAGGATCGATTCTTCCTTGAGCTCGTAGCGCCCGGCCTCGATGCGCGACAGGTCGAGGATCTCGTTGATCAGCATCAGCAGGTGCTGGCCGCTGGAATGAATGTCGTTGGAATATTCGCGATAGGCGGCGACGGAATGCGGGCCGAACAGCTCGCCCTTCATCACTTCGGAAAAGCCGAGAATGGCGTTCAGCGGCGTGCGCAATTCATGGCTCATCGTCGCCAGAAAGCGCGACTTGGCCAGGCTCGCCTCCTCGGCGCGGCGGCGCGCTTCGTCGGAATTGGCCTTGGCCTGTTCGAGTTCGGCGATCAGGCCGTCCTTATCGGCCTGATAGGAGAGGTTTTCCAGCCAGGTGTCGTAAAGCCGCGTCGCCAGCACGATGAAATAGAGCAGCACCGCATAGGTGAGCGTCAGCAGCATCAGGTGATTGGCGTCGTCGAGCGTCGGCCAGACGGCGAGGGCGATGGCGATCGTGAAAGGGGCGAGCGCCGCATAGACCGCGCCCGGCACCGGCGCCGTGGTCATCGCGCTCATCGCCCCGAGCAGCAGCAGCACGATGAGCACGAAGGCGCGCGCGTTCGGATCGGGCGTCTGCAACACCAGCACGACGATGCCGGCCCACAGGCAACTCTGCAACGTCTCGGCGATGATGACCTGACGCCGCCATTTCTGCACGTTGACTTCGGCGGCCGGCAGCTCCAGCAGGCGCGAGGCCATCGGATAGATGAAGGCGAGGCCCGCGACGACGAGGCTCATCCAGATGAGAATGTTGCCGATCGACGTCCAGGCGATGGCGATGAGCGCGATGGCGAGGCAAGCCATCGACATCATCAGCCCGGAGGATTTGCGCCCCTTGGCGTAAAGGCGCAGCAATTCGACGTCGAAGGCGCGATGGCCCGAGCCGGAGGAGGTCAACGCCTCGCGCGCCTCGCGCACCTTATAGGCAAGTTTTCGCCGTTGAGCCGCGCTCTTCGGGTCGGCCGCGCCACGGCCTCTCTCGATCATTTCGGCGGTGATTTCACTCATACGCGACGCCAACTCAAACGCCTGCACGCGACACGCTGCAGCATCGGAGAATCCGTCAAATTAGTTAAGGAGTGGCTGACGCGCGCCTTTTCCGTTGCGTCGCGTTGACGCCGCCGCCGGGCGATGGTCTGTTCCTGATATCGTTCAGAACGCTGGGAAAGGCGCGCGATGAAGCTCTATGACACCAAATTGGCCCCGAATCCGCGCCGCGTGCGCGTTTTCCTTGCCGAAAAGGGCATTACGGTGCCGACCGAACAGGTCGACCTCGCCAAGATGGAACAGAAGGGCGAGGATTACAGCCGCATCAATCCGTTTCAGCGCACGCCGTCCCTGCTGCTCGACGACGGCACGATCCTGACCGAATCCGTCGCCATCTGCCTGTATTTCGAGGCGCTGCAACCCGATCCGCCACTGTTCGGGCAGGGGCCGCTCGGCCGGGCGCTGGTCGAAATGTGGCAGCGCCGCGCTGAATTCCATCTGCTGCTGCCGGTCGCCATGGCGTTCCGCCACAGCCATCCGGCCATGGCCGAGATGGAAAAGCCGCAATTCCCCGATTTCGCCGCCGCCAACCGGCCGCGCGTCATCGACGCCCTGCGCGTGCTCGATCAGGAATTGGCGACCCGCCGCTATCTCGCCGGCGACGCCTATTCGATCGCCGACATCACCGCGATGATTGCGATCGATTTCATGCGCCCCGCCAAGATCGAAATGCCGGCCGGCCTCGACAATGTCGCGCGCTGGTATGCCGACGTCTCGTCGCGCCCGAGCGCCAAGGCCTGAGGCGACGGCGATGCGGCTCACCATCGTCGGCTGTGGCGACGCCTTCGCCAGCGGGGCTCAGGGCAACGCCTGTTTCCGGCTGGAGGCGGGCGGCGCCGTGCTGGCGGTCGATTTCGGCGCCAGCGCGCTCGTCGGCTGGCGTCGGCTCGGCTTTTCGCCGTCCGAGATCGACGTCGTGGCCATCTCGCATCTGCATGGCGACCATTTCGGCGGCCTGCCGTTTTTGCTCATCGAGCGGCAATATGGCGGCGGCCCGTTGCGGCCGCTGACCATCGTCGGGCCGTGCGGCCTCGCGGTCAGGCTCGCCGCCGCGATGGAAGCGCTCTATCCGCGCCCCAGTCCGCGCGACTGGGCCTTCGAACTCGACATCCGCGAAATCGAGATCGGCGCGATGGTCGACGTCGCCGGCCTGCGCCTTGCCGCCTTCGGCATGGATCATCCCTCCGGCGCCGATTCCCTCGGCCTGCGCTTCGACGACGGCCAATCGGTTTTCGCCTATTCGGGCGACACCGGCTGGACGCCGGAACTGCTGGCGCTCGCCCGCGAGGCGGATCTCCTGCTGGTCGAATGTTCCGGCGGGCTGGAGCCCGTGCCGTATCATCTCGACTGGACGCGCTTGCGCGCCAACCTGCCCCTTCTCGCCGCCCGGCGCGTCGTCCTCACCCATATGGGCGATGATGCGCGCGCGCTCGCCGACGACATGCGCGCCCATGGCGTGGATCTGGCCGAAGAAGGCCATGTCTTCGACATCTGAAAACCTCGCGGACCTTGCGGCGCGCATCCGCGCCTGCCGCATTTGCCGCGACGCGCCGTTGGGCGCGCCGCTGCCGCACGAGCCGCGCCCGGTGCTGCGCGTCTCCACGACGGCGCGGCTGCTGATCGCCAGCCAGGCGCCCGGCGTGCGCGTTCACGCCAGCGGCCTGCCCTTCGACGACGCCTCGGGAGATCGTTTGCGCTTCTGGCTCGGCCTCGACCGCGCGACCTTTTACGACGAGAGTCGCATCGCCATCGCGCCGATGGGCTTCTGCTTCCCCGGCCACGACGCCAAGAAGGGCGATCTGCCGCCGCGCCGCGAATGCCGCGCGCATTGGCATGACCTGTTGTTCGCCGCCATGCCGCAGATCGAGACTGTTCTGGCGATCGGCCGTTACGCGCAGGATTATCATTTCGCCCGGCTCGGGCGGCCGCTGCCCGCAGGACAGAAACTCGACGACACGGTGCGCGGCTGGCGCGCGCTGGTGGGCGAGAGACCTCGTATTTTCGCCCTCCCGCATCCCTCATGGCGCAATACCGGCTGGCTGAAGCGCAATCCGTGGTTCGAGGCGGACGTCCTGCCTGTTCTGCGTGCGGAAGCGGCCCGGCTCACGCTCCGGTAGGAAAATTGGCGTTCAGCCTTCGTTCAGACGCAAAGGGGTGTGCTACTTTGCTCTATCGCCATTTCAGAATCGGTGACGAATGAAAGCGCTTTACAAGGCTTTTACAGCCTTTCTTCTCTGTCTGGGGCTGGCGTTGCCGGCCTTGGCGCAGACCTCCGAGCCGCGGCTCGCCCTCGTTCTCGGCAATGCCGAATATGCCGGCGGCGCCGTGCCGACTGCCGTCAATGACGCCGGCCTCGTCGCCGAATCGCTGCGTCAGGCCGGTTTCGACGTGACCGGCGCGGCCAATCTCGACCGCGAATCGCTGCGCGTCGCCATGCAGGAATTCGCCGCCAAGGTCGATGAATCCGGCCGCAACGGCGTCGTCTTCGTCTATCTGGCCGGCCGCGCCGTGCAATATGCCGGCGAGAACTATTTTCTGCCGGTCGACGCGCAGATCGCCCGCGACACCGACATCGCCATTCAGGGCGCGCGCGTGTCCGATCTGACCCGCGCGCTCGGCGGCATTCCGCTCAAGGCGCGCATCTTCGTGCTCGACGCCGCCCGCGCCACGCCGATGATCGGCGCCAAGGACATTGCCGGCGGCCTCGAACTGATGGACGCCGATCGCGGCTTCCTCATCGCCTATAACGCAGCGCCCGGCACGATCGCGCCGGAAGAGCCCGCGCCCTATGGCGCCTACGCCCGCGCGCTGGTTGAGATGATGCATGAAGGCGGCGCTCAGGCCGACGACGTGTTCACCCGCACCCGCCTGCGCGTCAACGAAGTGTCGAAGGGCGCTTTCATTCCCTGGCATTCGAGCGCGCTCGACACGCGCGTCGTCTTCTTCGAGGCCGAACAGGGCGCGACGCCTGCGGTGTCGCTCGAGCAGACAGCCAACATCCGCCGCCGCCCGATCCGCGACTTCTCGGCCGACGAGGCCTATTCGGTCGCCATCGAGCGCGACAACGTCGACGCCTATCAGGATTATCTCAACGCCTATCCGAACGCCGCGCAGGCGGCCCGCATCCGCGCCATGCTCGCGGCCCGGCGCGAGGCGCTGACGTGGCGGCGCACGGTGATCGCCGACACGCCCAACGCCTATTGGACGTATCTGCGTCGCTATCCGCGCGGTCCGCACGCCTATGACGCCCGCCGCCGTCTCGCCATTCTGCGCGCCGAACTCGAGCCGCCGGCCCAGTTCGAAGTCTATGGCTTCGGCGGACTGCCGCCGCCGCCGCCGGAGGAAATCGTTATCTTCGAGCGCAGCCCCGTCGTCGTGTTCGAGCCGCGTTACGGCTACCTGCCGCCGCCTCCGCCGCCGGCCTATTTCGTGCCGCCGCGCCGCGACGTCTTCTATGACCTTGCGCCGCCTCCGCCGCCGCCGAGCTACGGCTATCTGCCGCTCGTCGCCGCGCCGCTCGTCGCCGCTCCGCTGATCATGCGGGGCCTGCGTCCGGTGCGTCCGCAGGGCGTCTATGTCCAGCCGAACTTCGGTCAGGTGCGCGGCCCGCAGGGCGTGCGCCTGCCGGGGCAGGGCGGCCTTCAGGTAACGCCGGGCGGGCAGTTCTCGCCCCTCGCGCCGCAGCCGCGTCGCTTCGACCAGCGTCCGGGTCCCGACACCAACCGCCTGATCCCGGCCGAGCGTCCTGCGCCGCAGCCGCTGCCGGGCACGCAGCAGGGTCTGGTTCCGGGCGCCCGTCCGGGCGGCGCGCTGCCGCCGGGCGGCCTGCGTCCCGGCGTGCAGCCGCTTCCTGGCC